>Ga0208947_1000025_pt1 | contig 74990 bp, 58 predicted proteins | sample AOAMet1_04_M0_20_2_FD_188226 | JGI IMG/M metagenome (GOLD analysis project Ga0208947, IMG submission 188226) | Ammonia-oxidizing marine microbial communities from Monterey Bay, California, USA - CAN11_04_M0_20 (SPAdes) | ecosystem: Environmental > Aquatic > Marine > Intertidal zone | place... | reverse complement strand
CAGAGCCAGAACCAGAACCAGAACCTGAGCCAGAACCAGAACCAGAGCCAGAACCAGAACCAGAACCAGAACCAGAACCTGAGCCAGAACCAGAACCTGAGCCTGAGCCAGAACCTGAGCCAGAACCAGAACCTGAGCCAGAACCTGAGCCAGAACCAGAACCTGAGCCGGAACCAGAACCTGAGCCAGAACCAGAACCTGAGCCAGAACCAGAACCTGAGCCGGAACCTGATCCTGAGCCGGAACCTGATCCTGAGATTAAAATAAAAGAAAGTCTTGATCAAGAAAAGACAAATACAAAACTTGATTCAGGTTTAAAGAAAACAAAAGATAATTTTTTTAGTAGAATTACAAAAGCGGTAGCTGGTAAGTCTAAAATTGATGAATTAGCACTTGATGATATTGAGGAGGCCTTAATTACTTCTGATATTGGGGTGGATACTACTATTAAAATAATTGAAAAATTAGAAGAGAGAGTTGAAAGAGATAAATACATCAATTCATCTGAATTAAATAATTTATTAAAGGAGGAAATATCAGATTTAATGAAGGATAGTTATGATAATATTCCTAAAGTAGATGGTCCTTATGTGATTATGATAGTTGGAGTAAATGGAGTAGGAAAAACTACAACAATTGGTAAATTAGCTCATCAATTTAAAAAAGAAGGAAAAAAAGTAGTTTTAGGAGCTGCTGATACTTTTAGAGCTGCTGCTGTTGATCAGCTAGTTATTTGGTCAGAAAGAGTTGAAGTTGATATTGTAAAGCAAGATATGGGTTCAGATCCAGCATCTGTGGCTTTTGATACTCTTCAATCAGCAAAAGCTAGTGATGCTGATGTTGTTATTATTGATACTGCAGGAAGATTACATAATAATGTCAATCTAATGAGAGAACTTGGAAAAATCAGGAATGTAATGGAAAAGGTAATTCCTGATTCTCCTCATGATGTCATGTTAGTTTTAGATGCTTCTACCGGACAAAACGCAATAGAACAAGCAACTCAATTTACAGCTGCAACAGAAGTTGACTCTATAGTTCTTACGAAATTAGATGGAACAGCTAAAGGAGGAGTTGTTATCGGTATTTCTGATCAGTTTCAAATTCCTGTACGGTATATTGGAGTCGGGGAGGGAATGGAAGATTTACAGCGTTTTAATAAGAAAGAATTTGTAGACTCCCTTTTTAATTAGATGAGAGTAAAGAGCCATAAAAAGAACACAATAAATGTAATTACTCTAGGGTGTTCTAAAAACGTGTATGATTCTGAAATTTTGATGGGGCAACTAAAAGCAAATCAGATGGATGTAAAACACGAAACTTCTGATGATGCAAATATAGTTGTAGTAAATACTTGCGGATTTATAGATAATGCAAAAGAAGAATCTGTAAATACTATATTAGAACAAATAGAAAGAAAAGAAGAAGGAAAAATTGACAAACTTTTTGTTACCGGATGCCTTTCAGAAAGATATAAACCTGATTTAGAGAAAGAAATGCCAAATGTTGATGAGTTTTTTGGCACAAAAGATCTACCAAATCTATTAAAATCTCTCGGAGCAGATTATAAACACGAACTAGTAGGAGAGAGGTTAACTACTACTCCATCACATTACGCTTATCTAAAAATTTCTGAAGGTTGTGATAGAAAATGTTCCTTTTGTGCAATTCCTCTTATGAGAGGAGGACATAAATCAACTTCTATTGAGGATTTAGTAACAGAATCCGAAAAACTGGCATCTAAAGGGGTAAAAGAACTGATATTAATAGCTCAAGATTTAACTTATTATGGACTAGATTTATATAAAGAAAGAAGGCTGTCAGAGTTAATGACGAAACTATCAGAAGTAGAAGGCATAGAATGGATTAGGATCCATTATGCTTTTCCTACTGCTTTTCCAGAAGATGTATTAGAAGTAATTAGAACAAATCCTAGCGTATGTACTTATATGGATATTCCACTTCAGCACGTTTCAGATAATTTACTTTCTTCCATGAGGAGAGGTACTACAATGAAAAAAACAAAAGATCTAATAACTAAATTTAGAAAAGAAGTTCCTGGAATAACTATTCGTACTTCCTTAATTGTTGGCTATCCTGGAGAAACAGAAAAAGAATTTCAGGAATTATTAGATTTTGTTGAGGAAAGTAAGTTTGATAGGTTAGGTGTATTTACTTATTCTCATGAGGAGAATACCCATGCTTTTAATTTGAAAGATGATGTTCCTATGCAAGTAAAACATCAAAGAGCAGAAGAAGTTATGGATCTTCAATCTTCTATTTCCTATGAATTAAATCAAAAAAGAATTGGTAAAATTTACAAAGTATTATTTGATAGGAAAGAAGGAGATTATTTTATTGGAAGAACAGAATTTGATTCGCCAGATGTTGATAATGAAGTAATAGTAAACGCAAAGGACTATTATATTAGATTAGGAGATTTTGCTAATATTAAAATTACTAAGGCTGATCATTATGACCTGTATGGAGAAGTAGTAGATTAAATTACTTTTCTAATCTTTACTAGTTTTACAAGAAGTTCTTCCAATTTATCTAATTCTAACATATTCGCTCCATCAGATTTTGCTTTAGAAGGATTAGGGTGTGTTTCCAAAAAGATACCATCTACTCCTGTTGCAATAGCTGCTTTTGATATAGTCTCTATCATTTCCGGATTACCTCCTGTTATTCCACTATCTTGATTGGGTTGTTGTAAGGAATGTGTTATATCCATTACTACCGGCACTCCAAATTGTTTCATAGTAGGAATTCCTCTGAAATCCACTACTATATCCTGATATCCGAACATAGTTCCTCTATCGGTTATCATTATGGTGTTATTTCCACTTTCTTTTACTTTAGTTACTGCATGTTTCATGCTTTCAGGAGAGAGAAATTGTCCTTTCTTTATATTTACTATTTTCCCTGTTTTTGCAGCTGCAACTAATAAATCTGTTTGACGGCAAAGGAAAGCAGGAATTTGTAATACATCTACGTATTGTGCTGCAATAGAGGCTTCTTCAACTGAGTGTATATCGGTTAGCGTAGGAATATTAAACTTCTCCCCAACTTTTTTTAGTATGGAAAGAGCTTCCATATCTCCAATTCCTGTAAAGGAATCTATTCTGCTACGGTTTGCTTTTCGGTAAGATCCTTTAAAAATGAAAGGTATTTCTAATTTGTTGCAGATGTGGAGTGTTTTTTCTGCTATTTCCATTGATATTTTTTCATTCTCAATAACACATGGTCCTGCAATAAGGAAAAAGTTTCCACTTCTTTGATGTTGTAAATTATTTATTTTTGATAACATATTTTTAAAATCTTGTTGAAAGTTTAATGTATCCACTCATTGATGTTTTGTCCTCTTTTAATAGTTCGTTTAGATGATAAGTTCCAATAGAAAATATTCCTTTTTTATCTGATAAAGAAAAGTATATCTTAGTTTGATCTGTGAAACCACCAACACTAAAACCTACAGTAGAATATAGATAAGTTAAGTCAATATTTGTCCTAACATCCAGATTAGTGTTGTACCCAGATTCTGAAAACCCTCTATTGAATAAATCCCAATTAATACCTCCTTTCAATTCATATGGTTGCCATCTGCTATCAGATGTAATTAATAGTTTTTTAAAATATTTATGATCCAAAATTCTATTGTAACTTAATGTAATTCTTGCCGGAATAAAAGAACGAAATTTTGTTTTGTTATTATTAAATGAAATATCCATAATAGAATCGTTAAATTCTGGTAGGTTATTAAAATCTTCTATTTCAACTCCCGTAAAAGTAAAACTACTATCCGTATTTGCAATAATAGAGTTTTCATTCCAATTTATATATCCTAAATCTCTAATTGCAAGTGCATATCCTTCTTTTATTTTATCAAGATATATAGAAAAATCCATAGCAACACCATTTCCGTTTCCTGCAAAAACAGATATATCTGAAGTGTCAGTCATCATAGCATTTATATCATAATTTAAATCAAGAGAAGTCCCCATTTCAGAGGTGTATAAGGTTGCTTCTTTTATGTTGATTTGTGCATGATGGTTTCCATTTAAATAGGAGAGAGCGGTGTTAATTTTCCATAGATTATCTTGTTTTTGAATATTATAACTATATCCAAATTTATATTGCTGATATCTATCTGCTCTTACTACAGTATTAGAAAAATCAAGAGTTTCTTCTTGATAATCGTAATTTCCATGAAAAACAAGTTTTAATAAATCATCTTTAAAAGAAGAATTTATAAGGTTCACATCAGATAATTGAAAATAGTAGGAATTTAATTTATCTGTTGAATATTTATATTCAATACTATTTGTTAATTCTGCATTTAATCTGTTATTATCATCTCCATTATTTATCCAGTTATCTTTCATCTCATCAGTAATAAACCCACCAAACAACATGCTGTTTAAAAAGCTTGTATTCAAATCATCTGATTCTATAGTAAAATAGTTATTCATTGTAATATTATGATGATTTGTATCTGTTTCTTGTGCAAATGAAATAAATGGTAAACTAAATAATATATAGAATATTTTTCTCTTCATTTTATTCTCCTAATATTTTTCTAAATTTTGCAGAAAGAGCAACATCTAAAGTATAAGAACTATAAATATTTATATGTTCAGTTAATGAAGCAGTGGAGAAATTAGAGATTATTTTTATTTTTCTCACATCATTATAACTTGTATTTGTAATAGTTATTATAGTTTCTGATGGAGAGATTACTCTGTTCTCAGAATTTGTATTCCCAGAGATAATTTCTTTATTATCAATTAATGTATCTAATATATTATTATATTCATCTAGCAAGACAACATCAATTATAGAGTTTAAAGGAAAACCATTTTTAATTGTTATGTATAATTCATCAACCTCTAATTCATCATCTGAACTTAAGTCTGCATTCATAGTTTCTGTAAAGATTAAGTTATTTGCAATAAAACTAAGTGGTACATCTAAACTTAATGAAGCTTTTATTGGAAATTCAGGATATATAAAATCTGAGGTGCTTTGTTCACCATTTGGGTTTAAATAAAGGTTCGAATGTATATTAATATGGTTAGGAAATATCTCCATCATTTCTTTTGCATTTAATATGATTTCTGTTTTTGTTGGATTTATTGGTAGGCTACCTTCTGTTAAAGTAGCTCGATTTATATTATACACATTTCCTATTATACTAGCATTAGCACTAGCTGTTTCTCCTGTAATAGTATTTGATGTGTTAAAATCATTTAATACTATCTCTGCGTCAGCACCAATAAAATTCTCTATTAATAAGGATAAATTTGCTTGTTCTAAACTTAGTGTGCCTCCGGATATTTTGTCAAAAATATTTATTTCTTGTTGATCAGGGCCAAATTCAACTGTATCTTGCCCAAGATATCCAATAGCATACTCTGGAGTAAGGTCGAATTCAATATATGAATAGAAACTATCTGTGTTATTAATAGTTTCTAATGTACCCGTATAATCAATGAAAGTATAAGATTCCGTATAGATAGTATTTACTGTATCTCCACCTAAACGATTTTCTTGACCAGTAAGATCTAATACATAACCTTCAAAATTAAACTCAAAAGAAGTTAGATCTGTATTTGTTGCTTCAGGAATAATCATATCTCCACTAGTAAAAGAAACTCCATTCTTCTTTAAAGATGGTATATTATAAATCATTTTGCCATTTGGCAATGTACTTAGCACATTTACAGTTACAGTTCCCTTTTTTATCCCAATTTCATTTATTTGCACACCTCCTAGGTAAAAAGTATGCTCCTTAAGAGTTTCAGTTAATTGTTGCTCTGGAAATATAGCTGTTGCTTCTGTAATTCCAATATCTGATATAGTTATAGTTGTAATAATTGCATCTGAGTAGTCTATTAAGACTGGTCCATTACTTGCATTAATATCCATATTATGTAATATAGCAAAAATGTTATCATCTATTGTTTGCCCTGCAATAGATACACTTTCGGAGGTAATACTTCCTGAAGGAACCACTGGAAAAGAAAAAGAGGCAATTGTACTCTGATTTGTAGCATTAATCAATGATAAAGAAATATTTGAGATATTTGTTGGGTAACCATTGTTTAATTCAACAGTTAAGGTGCCTTCATGTAAAGTCATTGTTTCAAAATATTCACTCGCATCAATATTAATTGTATCTTCATTAGCAATGTTTGGTATTGCAGGAATGGTATTTGTACTTCCATTAGGCAGAAGTATTGTTCCAAGAGGTATTTCGTTAATTGATTCACCAATAGTTGCAGTATCAGCAATAACTACATCAGCAAAGCTAGCAGAATCTAATGTGTGTGTTTGTTCATCAGTAATAGCATCAATTTTTACTAAGGTATCAAAATTCATATCCATTATTTCCTGACTAAAAATAAGAGAAACTAAACTGTCTGAATCAATATTGCTACTAATATTAGATGAATCAACTTCTGTAATCATATTTGAAATGTTCATCTTGGTATGAGCAATAGGAACTATCATTTCTGTTTCCCAAGTTGGAGACTCTAATTCATGTTTGCATGAGTAGAGTAGTGTGGAGCAAATAATAATATAAAGTAGTTTTTTCATTTTCTCAAATATAGTTAATATTTATACTTACCCCTCCAGATTAATTTTAGTTGATCTCTAAACGATTTTTCTTTTGTATTATTTCCTGGGATATAGAACGTATGTCCACTAACTTCATTTGGCATAAATTCTTGTTTTGAATTTGGATTATCATGTGAGTAAATATAATCTGCCCCATAACCTAGTTCTTTCATAAGTTTTGTTGGTGAATTTCTTAGGTGTAATGGTACGGATAGATTTCCTGTTTCTCTTACTTTTTCTTGTGCTTTTCCGATTGCTATGTAGGAGGAATTGCTTTTAGGACTGCATGCTAAATATATTGCTGTTTGAGATAAAATAATTCGACTTTCTGGAAATCCAATTACACTTACTGATTGAAAACAATTGTTTGCTATTACCATAGCATTTGGATTTGCGTTTCCAATATCCTCTGATGCAGAAATTAATAATCTTCTGGCAATAAATTTCACATCTTCACCACCTTCTATCATACGAGCTAGCCAATAAACAGTCCCGTTTGGATCCGAACCTCTAATAGATTTTATTAGTGCAGAAACTATGTCGTAATGATGTTCCCCATTTTTATCATAGGAAGCTAAGTTTTGCTGAGATATTTCCATTACTATTTTATCTGTAATTTCAACTTTTTCTTTCTTTTCTGAGCTAACAACTAAATCAAAAATATTAAGTAATTTTCTGGCATCTCCGCCAGATATTCTAAGTAGTGCATTTGTTTCTTTAAGTATTATTTTTTTTTCTTTTAGAAAAATATCTTCTGAAATAGATCTATTTATCAGTTCTAATAAATCTTCCTTTGAAAGGTGTTCTAACACATATACTTGAGAACGAGATAAAAGAGCTGAAATAACTTCAAATGATGGATTCTCAGTAGTTGCTCCAATCAAAGTAATAATTCCTTTTTCTACTGCACCAAGTAGAGAATCTTGCTGAGACTTACTAAATCTGTGTATTTCATCAATAAATAAAATAGGAATATCTTTCCCAAATAAGCCTAATGAACTAGCTTTTTGTATTACTTCTCTAACATCTTTTACTCCAGAATTAATTGCACTTAAAGTATAAATAGTCCGATCTAGTTCTTTTGCAATTAAGTTTGCAATTGTCGTTTTTCCAACTCCTGGAGGTCCCCAAAAAATAATCGATGGAATAACTTTCTGATCAAGTTGTTTCCTTAAAGCTCCATTTTTTCCAATCAGATGTTTTTGTCCAATAACTTCTGATATTTTTGTTGGACGGAGTCTTTCTGCTAGTGGGATATTTTGCATTTGCTAAAAGTACAAATAAATAGTATAATTATTAAAACAATGAAATTGTATTTTTCTGATAACAATTTATATTTTTGCATAAAGTAAATTACAAAAATGAATATATCACTTAATTGGTTAAAACAATATATTAATCTTGATTTAGAGGTCAATAAGATTTCTGAATATCTGACGGATATTGGTTTAGAAGTAGAGGGTATATCAGAAGTTGAAAGTATAAAAGGAGGTCTTAAGAGAATTGTAATAGGAGAGGTTTTAACTTGTAATAAGCATCCAAATGCAGATAGATTAAATATTACAAAAGTTGACATTGGTAATCAAGATATTCTAGATATTGTTTGTGGAGCTCCAAATGTTAAATCAGGTCAGAAAGTTCCTGTAGCTACTGTTGGGTCTGTTCTTTATGATGGAGAAGAATCTTTTACGATTAAGAAAAGTAAAATAAGAGGTGAGGTTTCAGAAGGTATGATTTGTGGGGAAGATGAGTTAGGTCTTGGAGATGCGACAGATGGAATAATGGTGTTAGATAACAATGTGAAAGCAGGAACTTTAGCTTCCGAATATTTTAAAGTTGAAAATGATACTATTTTTGAAATCGGATTAACTCCTAATCGTTCTGATGCAATGGGACATTTTGGTGTTGCAAGAGATTTAAAAACTGTATTAAATTATAATGGTTCAAATCTGGAGTTGTGTTTGCCGGACATAAAAGAATTTAAGAAAGATAATGATGATTTAAATATTTCTGTAGATATAGAAGATTCTGAACTTTGTCCTAGATATTCTGGAGTTACAATTAGTGGTGTAAAGATAGGTCCATCTCCTGAATGGTTACAAAATAGATTGAAGTCAATAGGATTGTCTCCAATAAATAATGTTGTTGATATTACAAATTTTGTATTGCACGAAACTGGACAACCCTTACATGCTTTTGATGCCAGAAAGATAAAAGATAATAAAGTAATTGTAAAAACGCTAAAGGAAAAAACAAAATTCACAACATTAGATGAAGTAGAACGGAAACTTTCTTCTGAGGATTTAATGATTTGTAATAATTCTGAATCAATGTGTATAGCGGGAGTTTTTGGAGGACTAAATTCTGGAGTTTCTGATAACACTACTTCTATTTTCTTAGAGAGTGCTTATTTTAACCCTGTTTCAATTCGTAAAACTGCAAAAAGACACACTTTAAGTACTGATTCTTCTTTCCGTTTTGAAAGAGGATGCGATCCGAACATGACTATTTATGCACTTAAAAGAGCTGCTCTTTTGATAAAAGAAATTGCAGGTGGAGAGATGTCTTCTGAAATAGTAGACGTGTATCCAAATGAGATTAAACATTTTGAAGTAGAATTGACATACAATAAACTAGACGCTTTGATAGGAGAGAAGATAGAAAGAGAATCGATAAAATCTATCCTTTCAGATTTGGAAATTGAAATAGTAAAGGAATCTGAGAACGGATTGAGTTTAAGAGTTCCTCCATTTAGGGTAGATGTACAAAGAGAGGTTGATGTAATAGAAGAGATTTTAAGAATTTACGGATTTAATACAGTTAAAATTCCAACAAAATTAAACACTTCTATTTCTCATTCTGAAGAGGTAAATTCTGAAAAAGTAAGAAATATTATTTCAGATTTATTATCCTCTAATGGATATTCGGAAATAATGAATAACTCTTTAACAAAGGAGTGTTATACACGATTAATCTCTGAATTAGATGAAAGTCACAATGTAACAATACTTAATCCTTTAAGTCAGGACTTAAATGTTATGCGTCAATCTCTTTTATTCTCAGGATTAGAAAATGTTTCTTACAATATAAATAGAAAAAATCAGGATTTAAAATTTTATGAATTTGGGAAGACTTATCATAAAATAAAAGAAGAAAATCAGGAAAAACAACACTTAATATTGCTACTTACAGGGCAAATAAATTCTGAAAGTTGGAATGAGAATAATAACAAAACAGATTTCTTTGTTTTGAAAGAGAAGGTGGAACATATATTATTCCGTTTGGATATTACTAAAATAAAATCGGAGAAAATTTCTGGATATGGTTTTTCGGAAGGATTAATGTATCAATATAAGAAACAAAGATTAGTTTGTTTTGGTAAAGTAGATACTAAAATCACAAAAAGTTTTGGTGTAAAACAAGATGTATTTTACGCAGATTTTAATTGGGATTTAATCTTAGATTTAATTCAAAACACCACAATAAAATATTCTGAGGTTTCTAAATTTCCTTCTGTAAAAAGAGATTTATCTTTACTGATTGATAATAAAATAAGTTTTAAAGAATTACTACAAATAGCAAAAGATACTGAAAAGAATATTTTGAAATCAGTAAATTTATTTGATGTGTATGAAGGAGATAAGCTTCCGGAAGGAAAAAAATCTTATGCTCTGAGTTTTATTTTAGAAGATAAAACAAAAACTCTTACCGATAAATATATTGATAAAGTAATGAGTAAACTAATAAGTTCCTACGAAAATAAAGTTGGAGCTGAAGTAAGGAGTAAATAAAAAAGAATTTCTTTATATTTTATTGTTCGTTATCTCCACCTTCTTTCAGGTCGTTATTATTAATTTTAGAATTCATACTTTTTGACTTGAAATTAAGTTTTCCAAAAGTGTATTTGAAACTTATTCCTATAGAACGAAATGTAAGTTGTCTGTTTGAGTATTGTGTAAAATTAGATCCTTCTAATTCGGTTGTAAAGTCTTTATATTTACTGAATGGTTCTATTAATCTTATTCCAAGTGATCCTCTTTTGTTTTTAAAGTCCTTTTTAATTCCAAAACTCATCATAGAAAAATTATCGGTTGTTCCTTGCAGCGTTTGTGTAGGAGAGCTGAACCATCCCCAGGTTTCAAATTTAAACCGATTTCCTAAATCAACTGTACCGCCAATGTTGTAATTGTATAAAATAGCTCTAATATTACCAAATCGTGTGTCTTCTGATGAATATTCAAAAACATTAAATCCACCTCTTAAATTAACCCCTCCTAACATTATTGATCCATAATAATTGAGACCTAGTTTTGTGTTTTCTCCAATATTGAGATAACTTGTTGTAGATATATCTCCTTGCACAGAGATATTTGATTCTATTACATCAGTAGTTCTTTTAAGGTATACAAAATAACTACCCTGATATATTTTGCTAAATGAAGTATATCCAAATTCCAATTGATTACTTAGTGATGGATTTAGTTCTGGATTTCCAATAATTATATTTTTATTATCTGTTCTTCCTATGTTTGGGTTGATGTAATAACTACTTGGTCTAGTAATTCTTCTGTTAAATGATAATTTTATAGAATTGGTTTCTGATATTTTCTTATTTATAACAACATTAGGTAAAAAATTCCCGTATGAATTTTCAAAGGGTATATAGGAATTGTTATCCCAATTACCATTAATTTTAGTAAACTCATACCTACCTCCTAATATCAATCCAAAATCACGTGGTAATTTAAACTGAGAAGACAGGTAAGCGCTTCCAACTTTTTGGTTGTAATTAAATGTTTCTTCAGGTGTAATATTATTAATCGAGTTTAAAATATTGTCATTAAAAATAGAGTCTATTGTTGAATACACGAAATTCTTATCTCTATCTATGAGTTTTGCTCCGATTTCTATTTTGTTTGTTGCAGATGAAGATCCTGAAGAACCTCCTTTTCCTCCATGCATCCCTCTACTTTCTGATTTTTTTTGCATTTTTTCTCCACTTCCTCCTCCTTCATATTTCTTTTTTGTTCTTCCGAAAGGATGTGTGTAATCAATTTGGAACGTTTTTTCAATTCCTATTCCATCATTTAAGTTAGTAATTAACGAATTGTTTTCATTTATTTTTGTTTCTTCATCTTCAAACTCCCCACTTATCTGCAATGCCATGCTAAATTCTCTATCTTCATTATTAGCAAACTTTTTTGTAAAGTCAGAAGACCACTCTACTTGGTTGGTTACTGATGTAGAATTCAGAATAGATTTGTAATTATATGATGTGTCAATTCCAGTATATTTTATTTGTGTTGAATCATCATTAAATTTATCTCTTCCACTAAATGACAAGCTTGAAGTGATAGACTGAAATGCATTTAAATCATAAAACATATCTATTCCACCTCTGTATCCAATCCACTGACTATAAGTTTCTCCATTTCTAAGTAGTGTGTTTGTGTCTTCTAAAGCATCCCAATCTTTTCTCTCATAATCAGTAATACCTATTCTTGGCCAACTATAATGTACTCCTCCTTTAGCAGAAAGTCCAAATCTTCCTTTTCCTAACATTAAGTTCAGTGATTGTCTGTTTACCCTTGTTCCGAATGAACCACTAATAGTTCCTTTATATCCATCAATTATTTTCTTTTTTGTAATAATATTTACAATTCCCGCATCACCTTCACCATCATATTTTGCTCCAGGACTAGTTATAACTTCTACAGATTTTATTTGATCTGCTGGAATCATTTGTAAAGCAGTTGCCGCATCGGAAGAGAAAAATGCAGAAGTTTTTCCATTTATTAAAAATTTGATGTTTTTACTTCCTCTTAAACTAACATTACCATCTAAATCAACAGAAAGTAAAGGGGCTTTTCTGAGTACATCAGTTGCATCGTCTGCACTTTGGTTTATATCGTTTTCAGGATTATAAACAATCTTATCAATCTTGTTTTCATAAATTGCTTTTTCTTCATTAATTTCTATTTCTGCAATTTTATTTGAAGAAGGAGTTAGTAGAATTCTTTTGAAGTTATAATCAGGTTTACTTCCTGTAAGTTCAAACTCTAATTCCTTTGTAGTGTATCCTATAAAACTAATAGAAATCTTATATTTCCCAGTAACAACGTCATTAAAATTAAACTTCCCCCTTTCTTCTGTAACCGTTCCTTCAACTATTTTATTAGTCTTTAAATTTGTTAGCGATACATTTGTATAAGCTAGATTCTCTTTTGTGGTTTCATCTATTATTTTACCACTAACTGTTCCTTTAAAGGTTTTCTTGTTGCTGTTATATTTAGTAGCACCAGAATAACCATTCACTTTTTTATCTTGTGAGAAAGAAAATATTGAAAAAAGGATAAAAGATGTAATAAATATTTTTTTAATCATAAAATTCTAATCTTTCTTTGATGGAAATTCGCAAGAGCATCCAAACAGGCATTTTTCTTTAATAATTTCATCAACACCTTCTGGAACCATATGTTCCCAAGTTCCTTCTTCACAATTATTTATTTTTTTTAATACTTCTCTAGAGAAAATGCCGAGCACTTTTTTGTTATGATTTAAGTCTTCAATTCTTTTGTTTCTGTATAAATATTCGTACAGAGCTTTCACTCTTGGATGAATAGGTATGTTGTTAGAGTTTAATAATTCAGATTCTGTATTTGGTTTATAAGGATATAAATATATCTTAATATCTCTAGTAAAAATAATCCCAAATGCTTCCATTATTCCACCGTTTAAGTTTCTGTAATATTTTTCTTCAAACATATCTATTAAGCTGTCAACACCAATTATTAATCCCATTCTGTTTGGTGTAAATTGAGATAAATACTCTATAACTTTATAATATTTTCTGAAGTTTGAGATCATTACAGTGTAACCAAGAGAACATAAAATATCAACTCTATCTAAGAAATCTTGTTCATCAACATCTCCATCAGCTTTTAGGTTACTTAATGTAATTTCAAATAATACCTGAATATCCTCTTTCTTAACTTTTTTATCAGAAGAGAATTTCTCTAAACCATTCTCTAGCATATCAATATTTACTTTTGTAACTGGACGAAAAGAACCTCTAAGTGCTAATATATTTTTCTGATGAAGGATGTCTGATGGTTGATGATTTAATCCATCAGGAGTAAAAATAACCCCATCAGTCATTTTTTCTTTTACCAGGGTTAAGCTTAAAAGTCTGTTATCTATATCTTTAAAGTTTGGTCCATAAAAGTGTACCATGTCAATATCAATAGATGATCTGGAAAGATTGTCGTACAATTCTTTTAAAATATCTTTTGGGTCAGATTGATAAAAACAAGCATGAAGCAGGTTGGTTCCTAAGATACCAATAGTTTCTTGCTGTATTTTTGCATCTTGGTCATGCAGATTAACATGTAAAATAATGTCATTTGGTTCTGAGTTTGATTTTTTTTGGAATCTCACTCCAATCCAACCATGTCCCTTATTAGTTTTCTCGTAATTTATTGTAGATACAGTATCTGCAAAAGTGAAATATCTTCTATCTGGGGAATTTGCTGTCTTTAGACGTTCTTCAATTAAAGAGTATTCATGATCTAACATGTTTAAGAGTCTACTTTTACAAACATATCTTCCATGTTCTTCTTTTCCGTATATTGCATCAGAAAAATTTCTGTCATATGCCGACATAGTTTTTGCAATAGTTCCTGAAGCAGATCCTGCTCTGAAAAATTGACGAGCAACCTCTTGTCCAGCTCCAATTTCCACCATACTTCCATAGATACTTGTGTCTAAATTTATCCTGAGAGCTTTCTGAGTTGCACTAAGTATTAATTCTTCTTCCGTCATTTTTTATCTTTTGAAAAACGCAGCAAATTTAATGACTTATTTCTATTTGTGTAGGTATAAATCTATATTTTTACATCATTATATTTTTTTAAATTATGAAGATAACTTTATTAGGAACAGGAACATCTCAAGGTGTACCTGTAATTGCATGTAGTTGTGATGTTTGTTTGTCTGATAATCAGAAAGACAAAAGGCTAAGATCTTCAGTAATGATTGAAGTAGATGGACAAACAATTGTAGTGGATACAGGACCTGATTTTAGGCAACAAATGCTAAGAGAGAACGTACAAAAAGTAGATGCAATTTTGTTTACTCATGAGCATAAAGATCATATTGCAGGAATGGATGACGTAAGGGCTTTTAATCATAAATGGAAGAAGGATATGGAAATATTTACAACAAAGAGAGTAGGAGATGCACTGAAAAGAGAGTTTCATTACGTGTTCTCTGGAGATGATTGTCCAGCAATACCAAGAGTAAATATTAACACTATTAGTAATACTCCTTTTAAAGTTAATGAAACTGAAATTGTTCCAATTGAAGTAATGCATTATAAGATGCCTGTATTTGGTTTCAGAATACAAAACTTTGTTTATATAACTGATGTTAGTTATATATCTGAGAAAGAGAAAGAAAAGATTAAAGATGCAGACTTGTTAATTATTGACTCTTTAAGAAAAAAGAAACACATCTCTCATTTTAATTTAGATGAGTCTCTAAAACTAATAGAAGAGGTGAGTCCAAAAAAAGCTTTATTTACACATATTAGTCATTTTATGGGTAAACATGATGATTTGCTACAAGAACTTCCAGAAAATGTAAGTCCCGCATTTGATGGAGAAACTATTTTGTTAAATAAGCGTAAATAGATTCTTTTTTAATGGAACAAAGTTTGCTTTATTCTGAATAGATTTGTGTATTTTTACAACTTTAAAAATATAAAATAAATGAAAAAAATATTATTTGTAATTTTCTCAACTATCTTTTGTGTTCCTGTTTTTTCTGGAGATCATTTTCATAAGGACGAGTATGAAGTAAGGTATATTAAACAGGCAATTCATTTGAATACTGATGTCCAGTATCATTTAAGAAATGGGTTTGCATGGAAAGAATTTCAATCATTGAATCCAAATTGGTATGTGTATTTTAATGAACATAACAGAAAACCTCACAGAGCTTTTGGAGAAGGAATATCTGTCACAAATCCATCCAATTTTATTGTAAATAATTTATCTGTATTTAATGTTCCTTTTGGAGATTTGAGACTTACATCTGAAACAGAAAACGGAAAATATAAAAATTATATTTACACTCAATCTTATCAAGATTTGGAAGTTCTTGACAGTAGACTTTATATGAAGATGAATAAAAATAATGAGGTTGTTGTTTTTGGTTTGGATGTGTTTTCAGATATTAATATATCTATTATTCCAACTTTTTCCGCTTCATCATCTTTAATTTCTGCAAAACAGAATTTACCATTTTCTATTACGGATAGTGATATAGAAGAGAATTTAAAGATACTACCAATTCCAAAAAACGGAAATTACGAGTATCATTTAGTTTATGTAGTACATTTAAGTACAAAAAACAATATTGGTCCAGCAGAATATGTTTGCTATGTTGATGCTAATACGGGAGAGTTGCTTATGAGAAGAAATGAGATTAAATTTGAACTTCCACAAGCTACTATTCATGTGGAAGGAGAGGTTTACACAACAAATCCTAACAATTCTTCTTCAATCGAAGATCTTGTAGATTTAAAGGTCAGATATAATAATACTAATTACTTTACAGATAGTCTTGGAGAGGTTGTATTACCATCTAACACTGGAAATGCAACCTATTATTTAGAAGGGGCTTATACTCAAGTACAAACAAATAGTGTAGTACCTAGTTTTAACACTTCTTCGACAAATAGTAATGTTGTATTTGACAATACAAATTCTACTATCTCAGAGAGAACTGCTTTTTATGCAGTCAATAATATTCATACTCATTTTAAAAATTATTTTCCTCTATTTGGAGGATTAGATTTCTCAATGGAAACTAATGTTGATCTTACTACTAATACATGTAACGCCTTCTATGGTGGAGGGACAATAAATTTTTATGATGAGGGAGGAGGATGTAATGCTAGTGCAAAAATTCCAGATGTTGCTTATCATGAATATGGTCACGCTATTAATGATTATAGATATAATTCTGGAGCAGGAATGTGGAATGGTGGATTTAATGAAGGAACTGCAGATATCTGGGCGTTATCTTTAACAGGCTATCCTGTTTTAGGAGAAGGATGGTTGTTAAATGATCCTAATAGTAATGTAAGAGAGTACGATTCAGTTGCAAAGGTATATCCTCAAGATTTAGTTGGAGAGGTTCATGCAGATGGAGAGATTATTTGTGGAGCGTTTTGGGATACCTATCTTAATTTAGGAAATATGCATCAGACATTAGAATTATTTGTTGATTTATATGATGGAGGTCCTGATGGTCCTGATGGTACAGAAGGTATGATATATACAGACGTATTATTAGAATTCCTTTATTCTGATGATGATGATGGAAATATCTTTAATGGAACACCTAATGATAATGCAATAGTAGACGCCTTTGCTTTACATGGAATTACATTACTTTCAAATGCAGATCTTACGCATACAGAGCTTGATGAATCTTTAGGAGGTGTACAAATTGATATAGATGCAGAGATTGATCTGACCTACCCATGGGCTTTAAATAATGCATATTGTTATTACAAGTTAAATAATTCTACTAATTGGGATAGTATTCCACTAACAATAGTTTCGGGTAATGATTATTCTGCTCAAATACCATCTCAATCTGAAGGAACTGTGGTTGCTTATTATTTGTCACTTGTTGATAATTATGGAAAGAAAGCTGCCATTACTCCATTTTCTTCTCATTTAGAGAAACATGCAAATTTACCTTATTTTATCTTAGTTGGATATGAGTTAATGGAAGAGCAAGATTTTGATTTTAATATTGGATTCTGGGATGTTTCTCATCCTTCAGATAATGCAACTACTGGTTTATGGGAAATAGGAGTTCCTGAAGGAACATATTATGATGGTACTGTTCTAGTTCAGACTTCTACTCAACATACTCCTTTTGGAGCTTTTTGCGCTTTTACAGGTAATGACATGACTGGAGGTACTATTGGAGAACAGGATGTAGATGATGGTCATACAACATTAACTTCACCATCTTATGATTTAACAAACTACAATAATCCTGCTTTCTCATATTATAGATGGTATACTAATTCTCCTCCTACTGGAGCTAATCCTGGTGCAGATTGGTGGCAAGTTCAAGTAACAGATGATGGTAGTAATTGGGTGTATGTAGAAAATAACATGACTTCAGATAATAGTTGGAGGAAGTTTTCTTTTAGAGTGAAGGATTATGTAAGTATTACAAATGATTTTAGTATTAGATTTATTGCTTCTGATAGTATCAGATTAGGACAGTATTTAGATGGAGGAAGTTTAGTTGAAGCTGCTGTTGATGATGTATATTTATATGAATCAACAAATGTAAATACACTAACCGAATTAAATATTGGATTAGATGTATACCCTAACCCTACAAAAGGAGTTGTAGAATTTTGTTTACAAGATAATGTTTCTGTAAAAGTAATTAATACTCTTGGAGAAATTGTTATGCAAGAACAATTAGATATTTCAGATAATAAGATTGACTTATCGGCATATGATAAGGGAATATATTATTTAGAAATCATAAGTAATAAACAAAAAATTACCAAGAAAATAGTTTTAGAGTAAAAGAAAAGGGAATCTTTCGATTCCCTTTTTTATTATTTAATAATTTTTTGTATTATAGAATTTTCATCTTTAAAGGTTATTTTTATAGAGTAAATTCCTTTTTGTAATCTTTTTACATTTATACTATTTTTAGGATTAATTTCAGAAAGAATAATTTTCCCTAAAATATCACTAATTTCAACTTTAATTATTTCCTTATCCGATTTGATATTTAATACATCTGAAACAGGATTTGGAAAAATGTTGAAATTTGCTAAATCTTGAGAATTTATAGAAGTAGTATTGCAAGTTGCTTGACATGCCGTAAGTGATGTATATAAACCCTGTCCGGTTCCAGGATCAACACATGCACCATTAATACAATCATAAGTTTCAGGCAAAATAATACAAAATGTTATACAGTCGTTATATGAAAAAAAGGCACCACTTCCATCTAAAGGATCTTCACAGTCTCCTGGGGCTACACAAAAATAGGTTGGATTCTGGCAAGATTGTATACAATTACTATATGACCAGAATATTCCCTGTCCATTTCCAGGGTCATAACAGTTTCCATATCCATCACAGTTATATGTTACAGGAGGTGTACAATTTATTTGACAATCTACTAGAGTTGCATATTGACCATATGTTCCAAAAGCTGTATCACAATTACCATTCCAATCACAATCATAGGTTATAGGAGCTATACATGAAGTTTGGCATGCAGAAAGTGTTGCATAAGTACCGCTTCCTGTTCCAGGATCGACACATGAATAATTAATACATTCATAAGTTACTGCTTGTTGTACTAAAACATTTTCAAAATAAAATGTTTCATCTTCCGCTCCTGTAAGTAAATCTAAATCACCATCATTATCCAAATCCTCAAATTCAAAAGTAGGAATTGCATCAAAAACAGATCCATTTAATCCATAAGGGTTTACAACTGCTGTGGCAAACTGAGCTGAGTTTATAGTTCCTGTATTTTCATGATATATAAATTGACCACCATTATATGATTCTGCACCAAATATTATATCTAAGTCTCCATCATTATCAAGGTCTGTTAACTCTGGACTTCTCACTCCAACTACTGGAAGTAAACCAAAGGTGTTAGTTTGCGGAATTGTAAATATTGGGTTAAGATTAGTTCCTGTATTTTCGATAAAATTAAAAAAAGTTATTTGTTGGCCAGCAGAGTAATCCAATGAAGAATTGATTAAATCAAAATCACCATCATTATCAATATCTCCAATAGATGAGAATTCAATATTAGGAGAGTCTTGCAGTCCGAAAGGATTTGTAACAGCTGGTGAGAAATTAGGAGAAGAAGGTGTTCCTATATTCTCATGATATCTATATTCTGACATAAAACCAGAGTAATAACTCTGATATATAATATTGGATAACACATCAAAATCACCATCATCATCTAAATCAATAAAATGTCTTAGAGTTAAAAAAGAAGTGTCATTTGGAACTGGTGATAAGTTAAATGAGTTTAATTGAGGTGTATTAAAAATAGGATTGTTAGCCGTTCCAATATTTTCTTGATAATTAAAATTCTTTGCAATAGAATAATAACCCCCAGAATAAGAATAATTTACGCTATCAGTAAATAAGTCCAAATCTCCATCATTATCAATATCAATAAGGTTGACTGATAGTATGTAATTACCGTACCCAGGTGAAATTCCAAACGGGTTTGTTGTTGGATAGGCAAAATACTGTGCAGAAGCTGTGTTGGCAAATGAAACACCTATAAGAAGAGTAAGAGTCCCTAATATCTTCTTCATTTTATTAGTAGAAATAATTCCGTTGAGTTGGGTCACCAAAAACTTAATCTTATCAACTATTCTTTTAATCTCTGATTTTACATTTTCTTTTTCGTTTTTCATTAAAGTACTTAATTTTTTAACTAAATATTTTAATTGACGTTGCTTTCTAGAAAAGTGGTAGTTTCTCATAAGTTTACTTTATTTGATGATATGCAAAAATAAGATATTAAGAATTGAATACTATGCTAGGCATAGTAAATTAAATTCACTAGGTAAAAGATTATTTTTTTTCATCATTATTTTCTTGACGCCAAAAAGTGGTGTTAGGTATCATTAATCCTTTTTTATGGTCATCAGTTAATGTGTTTAAAATGTTTGGTCTTGTTTTTCCATCTAGTATATGAATATCATAAATCTCGTCCAAGGAAGTAAGATATGTTATTTTCCCTGCAATGCTTTTTGTGGGTAGATGAATTACTACTATTCCAGCTTCATTAGCTTTTTCTGCAAATGGTAGCTTTCCAAAAGTAGAGGAGTTTTTTCTGAGTTTAGAGAGACCTATAAATAAGTAATCTTTATGGAAACTCATTCCTCTTACAAAACCATCAATTTGTACAATAACTTTATAAGTGCCATTTTCAGTATTAACTTTTATTAATTCCCCAGTTGCTGATAGTAAAACGTATAACTCATTATTAAAGATTCTAGGTGTATGTGGCATAGCAAGTCCTTCGGCAATTATGGTATTGTTTTCCACATCTATTATTATTCCGCTTTCAGTTACTTTATTTCTCCAGCTTTGAGGGGTGTTTCCATTACTAAATGCAGTAGCGTATTTTGGTTTTCCATTTTGCATAGCCATACCATTGAGATGACATCTATCTTCAGAAGCAATTTTATCGATAAATGGGGGAGTCCAAAAAGGAGTAAAATTATAATTATCATTAATTTTTACTATGGAAGAAAAGAGGGTGTTTACTGCATATAATTCACCATTATTTCCAAAATTCAATTCATGAATATCAATTGCTCCTGTATGAAACGTATTTCTTGGTAAATACAGTGCATCATACTTGTTGGGTGCTTTTGGATAGTGTTTTGCTAAATCAGTAGAATTTTGAAAGATAATAACTTCATCCTTACATGCAATAGCAATTTTATCTTTTTGGGTATCTTCAGCAATTCCCATTGCTTTCTCAAAATTTCTGGGTAGTTGTATTAAAGAGTTTTCGTCCTTCGCAGAGATAAATACTACTTTACCTGCTTGGTATGTTGAAATAGCAATACTACAATTCAGATTTTGAAGAAGTTCTGGAATTTGTGGAGTGTATTTGCAACTGAATGGGGCTAATGATTTAGGATCTGTGTTCTGTGTATTCATAAAACAATAATACAAAAAAACAGACAAAAGCTGGTTTCCTTTTTTCTATATTATTCCCTGAATTGTGATGAAATCTTTTTATTTTTTTTTCCATCAGAATAATCGTAAAAACCTTCTCCTGATTTTATTCCCAATTTTCCTTCATCAACCATGTTAATTAATGTTTTGCTAGGAGCGTATTTTGGGTTTTTGAATCCTTCATGCATCACTTCTAAAATTGAAAGACAAACATCTAATCCAATAAAGTCAGCTAGATGTAATGGTCCCATAGGATGAGACATTCCTAAGATCATAACTGTATCAATTTCTTCTACTCCTGAAACACCTTCTTCTAATGTTAGTATAGCTTCATTTATCATAGGCATCAGAATCCTGTTGGCTACAAATCCTGGAGCGTCATTTACTTCTACCGGAACTTTTCCTAAGTTCCTGGAAAGTTCCATAATGTTAGTAGTAGTTATATCAGAAGTTTCTTTTCCTCTTATTACTTCAACTAATTTCATAATTGGAACTGGATTCATAAAATGCATTCCAATTACTTTATCCATTCTATTTGTAACAGAACCAATCTTAGTAATAGAGATAGAGGAGGTATTGGTTCCTAGAATTGTATTCTCATCACATATTTCATCTAGTTGTTTAAATATTTTTAGTTTAACATCTATATTTTCAGTTGCAGCTTCTATTACTAAGTCTGCATCTTTTACTGCGTCAGTTAAATCAGTATTGGTAGATATATTGGATAGAGTATTGTTTTTATCTAGCTCGGATATTTTTTCTTTAGAAAGTAATCTATCTAAATTCTTTGTGATAGTATCAATTGCTCTATCTAATGAATCCGCAGAAATATCAACTAAATTTACAGAATATCCGCTTTGTGCAAAAGCATGTGCTATTCCGTTCCCCATTGTTCCAGCTCCAATTACTGTAATATTCTTCATATTAGTATACTAGTTTAAAATTATCAAATTCTATCCAGGCATCTTGTGTTGTGTCTGTTCTGAACATATTAATATAAAATTTAAGGGAAGTATTGTCAATTGCCTCACTTACCGTTCCAGTCATATTAATGTAAATTTTATTCCAATCTTCTTTAGGAGTTACCCAAAGTAATTCTCTGTTTACTACAGAAAAAGGATAATTTATATACGCTCCAACCATAAAATCATGATTACATTTATAATCTAATTCTATATATACTGGAGCTCCTACTTGTGGTAAATTTTCAAATTCTTCCGTTGCTGCTTCAAAGATCAGATTGTTATCATCTAAAATAGCATGAGCATATTTGTTTCCACCTTCTGTTCTTACCTCAAAATCAATATCTGATTTTAGAGTAGTATCTATATTAGTGCCAACACCTTCAAAGTTCTCAATTTCAAAGTTAGCATTACTTACATATTCAAAATTTGGATTGATATTTACAATACTATCTTTTACTAAAAAGACATCCGTTTCAAAAGTTTTATAAAAGCTGTATTTCACTCTGGTTCCGGAAATCCCGTTATCTTTTATTCCGGCACGAATATATATTTTTGTGCTATCTGTTTTAAGCAGAGGAATAGTAGAAGGTAGAGGGTAAGTACCTCTAAATTCAATTTCGGTATCGCTTTCAACATATACCCAAACATCTGTAATATTATGTGTGTTTGATCCTTCAGAAGAGATAGTAGTGAAGATCACATCTTCAATATGGATATAAGAAGGAATTTCTTGAATATTTTCGTTTTTATCACAAGAAGAGATGAAAAATAAACTGATAAGAAATAGAAAAGTAATATTAACAAAAGAGTGTGTATTTTTATATGAATTATTTTTCAAAATATCTAATTTTTTATTCTTTATTTGTTCTTTAATAAAACTCATGCGAAAATATAAATTTTTTATCTGTAAAACTATAATATGAAGGATACTTTTAGGCATAAAGGATTACGGCAGATATTAGTAGATAAGATAAGAAAAAAAGGGATTTCTGATGAATCTGTTTTGCGTATGATAAATGAGATTCCTAGGCATCTATTTTTAGATAATGCATTCGTACAATTTGCATATCAAGACAAACCTTTTCCTATTGGCTCAGGACAAACTATTTCTCAACCATATACAGTAGCTTTTCAGACTCAGCTTTTGGAGTTGAATCCTTATGAGAAAGTATTAGAAGTAGGTACAGGTTCAGGATATCAGGCAGCGGTATTAATTGGTATGGAAGCAAATGTTTATACTATAGAAAGACAAAAAGAACTTTTTCAGAAAACAAAGGAATTTTTACCAGAATTAGGGTACAACTGTAATTTCTATTATGGAGATGGTTATAAAGGTTTGGAACAATTTGCTCCATTTGACAAAATAATAGTGACTTGTGGTGCTCCTACTATTCCTGAAGATCTTATACAACAATTAAAGGTAGGAGGGAGAATGGTAGCTCCTATAGGGGAAGGTGATGTACAAGTAATGAAACTTATCGAAAAAATATCGGAAACAGAAACTAAAATAACAACTCATGGGAAATTTTCATTTGTACCCATGCTAAATGATAAAACTAATGGAAACTAAAGATTCTGTAGGAAATGTATTAAATGATGGTGATACAATTATAGTTGCTAAAACCTTAAAAGTGAAAGGGATGTCGAAAACTCTAAAGAGAGGAGATAAAATAAAAAATATCCGAACTATTGCTGATCCTAATAATATTGAGTGTAGAGTTGGAAAATCTCAAATTGTACTAAAAACCTGCTTTGTAAAGAAGTCTTAATTTTTTAATAATCTGTATTAATATATTTTTCTTGTTTAGATTTAAAATAATTTAGTATATTTGGATTCTAACTAATTAAAAACTAAAAAATTATGAAAAAATTATTTACAATTTTAACTTTAGTTGTTTTAACTGCAACAATTTCGTTTGCACAAACTTTTGGGGTAAAAGCAGGTCTTAATATGGCTAATATCACTAATGGATCAGATATACAAGAGATGTATGAAGCGGTTGGAGCGAAAAATAATATGATGCTTGGAATTTCTGTTGGAGCAACAGGATCATTTGAGTTATCTGATTTAATGAGTTTAAGTGCTGAATTAAATTTTACTCAAAAAGGAACAAATACATCATTTGAAGGTATGGATGATGATTTTGTAACAAAAATTAATTTTATTGATATTGCTCCATCAACTTCATTTAAAATTTCAGAAGGCTTTTCTGCAAATGTAGGCCCCTACATTGGTTTTGCGTTATCAGGAACTCAAACAGTTCAAGAAATTGATATAACTACAGGAGAAATAACAACAGCCTCAGAAGCAATTGACTTTGAGGAAGATGAGATAGGAACGTTGGATTATGGACTGAATGTTGGTGTATCTTATGTATTAAATGAGATGATTGCAATTAATGCAGGTTATAGTTTAGGTTTAGCTGATTTAAATGCGGAAGCCGCAGAGTTTGATGATGGGGATCATTCTCAAAAAACTAATGGAATTTATTTTTCAGTAGGATATCTTTTTGGAGGCGGATATTAATTAATTTAATATAATTAGATTTAATAAAAAAGGAACCATATGGTTCCTTTTTTTTATGATTCTAGTATTTCTTTTATTATCTCACATCCTTTAATAATTTCTTCTTCCGATATTGTTAATGGTGGAGTAATACGAATTGCAGTTTTAGTAAATAAGAAGTAGAATAATATTAAACCATTTTCTAAAGATTGTTCTACTACTTTTTTAGCTAATTCTTCATTTCTAAATTCTAAAGATAGCATCAATCCATTTCCTCTAATCTCCTTAATTTTTGGGTGAGATAAATATGTTCGAAATAGTTGTTCTTTTTTATCTACTTCCTTCATAATATCAGAATTAAGTAAATGTTCTAAGCAAGCCAAACTAGCAGCACAATTTACAGGATGTCCTCCAAAGGTAGTTATGTGCCCTAATTTTGGTTCAAAGGTTAACAGATTCATCAATTCCCAAGAGGAAATAAAAGCTCCAATTGGCATTCCTGCTCCCATTCCTTTTGCTATGCAAAGTATATCAGGTATTATATCATACTTTTCAAATCCAAAAAGAGTTCCTAAACGGCCGTAACAAGTTTGTATTTCATCAAATATTAGGAGAGTTCCTGTTTCATTACATCTTTCTCTTACTTTCTTTAAGAAATCATTTGTAATTGTGATGAAACCTGTTCCTCCCTGAATGAGTTCTATTACAACTGCAGCAGTTTTTTTAGTAATTCTATCTAAGGAATTTTCATCATTAAATATAATCTGATTACAATGGGGTAGAAGAGGTCTGTATTTTGCTTTATGATCTTCATTTCCCATAATAGAAAGAGCTCCTTGTGTAGAACCATGGTAAGAATCTTTACAAGAAATAATTTCAGCTCTGCCAGTTGCTCTTTTAGCAAGTTTCATAGCTCCTTCAATTGCTTCTGTTCCTGAATTTACAAAATAAGTTGTACTTAAACTTTCAGGAAGATTATCTGCAAGTAGTTGTGCTAATTTATATTGTGGAGATTGAACATACTCGCCATACACCATTACATGCGTATATTTTTCTAATTGCTCTTTTACATCATTTGTTATAATAGGGTTGGAGTGACCTATCGTATTTGCAGAAACTCCAGCTACAAAATCCAGATAAGCTTTTCCATTAACATCATAAATATAACTTCCTTTTGCAGATTCTATTTCCAAACAAGAGGGGAAGGGAAAGGTTTGTGCTTGGTGAAGTTTAAAGATGTCTTTTGCAGAAGACATTATTTTCTATTTATTACTTTTTTAGCAGATGTAATAATCTCTTTTGATGTAAGTCCGTATTTTTCCATTAATTTCATTGGAGGTCCACTTTCCCCAAAACTATCGTTCATTGCAACCATTTCTAATGGAGTTGGTAATTCTCTACTTAATAATTGAGCAATACTATCTCCTAATCCACCATTCATTTGGTGTTCTTCAGCAGTAACTACACATTTAGTTTTTTGTACCGATTTTAAGATTGCTTCTTTATCTAAAGGTTTTATTGTGTGTATGTTTATTACTTCTGCCAATATTCCTTCTTCCTTAAGTTTTTTAGCAGCTTCTAAGGCTTGCCATACTAAATGTCCGGTAGCAAAAATACTTACATCTGTTCCTTCTTCTAAATACAAAGCTTCACCAATCTTAAAATCTTGATTTTCTGCAGTAAAGTTAGGTACTTTAGGTCTCCCAAATCTTAAGTATACAGGTCCTACATAGTTGGCAATAGCAATTGTAGCGGCTTTTGTTTGATTAAAATCACATGGATTAATAACAACCATTCCAGGTAACATTTTCATCAGACCAATATCTTCCAAAGTTTGATGAGTTGCTCCATCTTCTCCGAGAGTAAGTCCCGCATGAGAAGCGCAGATTTTTACATTTTTATTGGAGTAAGCCACTACTTGTCTAATTTGGTCGTATACTCTGCATGTTGAGAAATTAGCAAAAGTACCTGTAAATGGAATTTTCCCTCCTATTGTTAGTCCTGCTGCCATTCCAATCATATTAGCCTCTGCAACTCCAACTTGAAAAAATCGATCTGGGTGGTTTGCAGCAAAATCCCCCATTTTCAGAGATCCTGTTAAATCTGCACAAAGTGCAACTACATTTTCATTTGTTTTACCAATCTGTGTAAGTCCTGCTCCAAATCCTGATCTTGTGTCTTTCATTTCCATAATAAATATCTGTATTTTTTAGTAATCTCCTAAAGTTTCTTCATTCTGACTAAGAGCAATTTCTAATTGCTCGTCATTTGGTGCAGAACCATGCCATTTGTGTGTTCCCATCATGTAATCTACACCATTACCCATTTCAGTGTAAAGTAAAATCACAATTGGTTTTTCTTTCTTAGTTTCTGCTTTTGCTGCATTTAACACATTAAGGATAGATTCTATATCATTTCCTCTTTCTTCTTCAAAAACGATCCATCCAAAAGATTCAAATTTAGCTTTTAGATCTCCTATTGAAAGTACTTCTTCTAAACTCCCATCAATCTGTTTTTGGTTGTAATCTACTGTAGCAATTATATTATCTATTTTATTTCCCGCAGCGTACATAATTGCTTCCCAGTTTTGTCCTTCTTGCAACTCTCCATCTCCATGTAGGGTGTAAACAATGGAATTGTCGTTATTTAGTTTTTTGGCTTGGCAAGTACCTAATGCTACTGAAAGCCCTTGTCCTAGACTACCAGAAGCCATGCGGATCCCTTCTAATCCTTCATGAGTAGCAGGATGTCCTTGAAGTCTGGAATTTAATTTTCGAAAAGTAGCTAATTCTGAAACAGAAAAATATCCACTTCTGGCTAATACAGAATACCAAACTGGTGAGATATGTCCATTTGAGAGGAAGAATATATCTTCACCAATTCCATCCATACTGAATTCTGTGTTATGGTTCATCACCTCAAAATAAAGTGCTATCATAAATTCTGTACAACCTAAAGAACCTCCAGGGTGACCAGAGTTATTTGCATGAACCATACGTACAATATCTCTTCTTACTTGAGGAATAATATTTTCTAATTTTTGAATATCTGTCATTTTATTGTTTTAATATATGAGAGCAAATATAGTTTATTGAAAGAGTGTTTTTATTTTTAATAGTTTGGAAACATATCTATTTTATTAACGCTTTGTTGATAATTTTTTTCTCCTTATTATCTAATATTATATGGAATAGATTTCTGTATATTTGCTGACCTAAAAAGAGAAATCTATGGCATTACAATGTGGTATTGTTGGTTTACCAAATGTTGGTAAATCTACACTGTTTAATTGTTTATCTAGAGCGAAGGCTCAATCAGCAAATTATCCTTTCTGTACTATAGAACCCAATATTGGTATTATTAGTGTTCCTGATGTAAGAATGGACAGATTAGCAGAATTAGTGCGACCTGAAAAAGTACAGCCTACCACTGTAGAAATTGTAGATATTGCAGGACTTGTAAAAGGAGCTAGCAAAGGAGAGGGGTTAGGAAATAAGTTTTTATCTAATATTCGTGAAACCAATGCTATTATTCATGTCTTAAGATGTTTTGAGGATGATAATATAGTGCATGTTGATGGAAGTGTTAATCCGGTAAGAGATAAAGAAACTATTGATTTTGAATTACAACTAAAAGATCTAGAAACAATAGATAAGAAGAGAGAAAAACATATAAAGATTGCAAAATCTGGAAACAAAGATGCTCAGAAAATTGTATCAAGTTTAGAAAAATACATATCACATATTGAGAGTGGGAAATCGGCTCGTTCATTAGATGCAACAGATTCGGATTTAGAATCGATTCAGGATTTACATTTACTTACATCAAAACCAATTTTATATGTTTGTAATGTAGATGAAAACACTATGAAATCTGGAAACAAACATGTAGATGCTGTTAAGGAAGTGGTGAAAGATGAAGATGCAGAAATATTGATAATTGCAACTGCAATAGAGTCAGAAATTTCTGAACTAGATGATTTTGAAGAGCAGCAAATGTTCTTAGAAGAAATGGGATTAAAAAAACCTGGAGTACACCATTTAATACAATCAACATACAAACTGTTAAATTTACAAACTTACTTTACAGCTGGAGTAAAAGAGGTTAGAGCTTGGACGATTACAAAAGGAACGAAAGCTCCTCAAGCAGCTGGGGTTATTCATACTGATTTTGAAAAAGGTTTTATTCGTGCAGAAGTAATTTCTTACAATGATTTTTCTACATTAGAATCTGAACTTGCTTGTAAAGAATCAGGTAAAATGAAGATTCAAGGTAAAGATTATATTGTAGAGGATGGTGATGTAATGCACTTTCTTTTTAATGTTTAATTTTCCTAATTTTCTCGGTTGAAAAGCTGTTAATAACACAATTTCAAATCTTTCAAAAAAACACTATGACTATGTTATATTTGCTACCTACTTTTTAAGATATTAGTATTTAAAATTACTCAGAATGGCAGTACAAGAATATAATGAAGATAGTATTCGGTCTCTAGATTGGAAAGAACACATCCGATTACGACCAGGCATGTATATTGGTAAAATGGGTAATGGTTCTTCACCTGATGATGGGGTATATATTCTATTAAAAGAAGTTATTGATAATTCCATTGATGAATTTGTGATGGATAATGGAAAAACTATTGAAGTTACTGTTAAAAATAACAAAGTTTCTGTTCGTGATTTCGGTAGAGGTATACCTCTTGGTAAAGTAGTAGATGTTGTCTCAAAAATTAATACAGGAGCTAAGTACGATTCCAAAGTATTCAAGAAATCAGTAGGACTTAATGGAGTAGGATCAAAAGCTGCTAATGCTCTTTCCTCTTATTTTTGTATTCGTTCTATCAGAGATGGAAAAAGTAAGTTTGTAGAATTTGAGCAGGGAATTATTACAAATGATGAGGAAATTCAAGAAAACACATCCAGAAGAGGAACTAAAGTAACTTTTATTCCAGATGAAGAACTTTTCGGAAAATATCGTTTTATAAATGAGTATATAGAAAAAATGATGTGGAATTATTGTTATCTAAACCCAGGACTTACAATAATTTATAATGGGGAGAAATTTTATTCAGAAAATGGATTATTCGATTTGTTAGATCAAAATACAGAAGCAGAAATGTTATATCCGATTATTCATTTAAGAGGGGAGGATATTGAAGTAGCAATCACGCATTGTAAAAACCAATATTCTGAACAATATTATTCTTTTGTTAATGGACAACATACCGTTCAAGGTGGAACACATCAAATTGCATATCGTGAGGCAATTGTTAAAACTATCCGAGAGCATTTTGGCAAGAATTTTGATCCGTCTGACGTAAGGCAATCGGTAAATACTGCAATTAGTATTAAGGTGATAGAACCAGTTTTTGAATCTCAAACAAAAACAAAACTAGGGTCTATAGAGATGGAGCCTGATGGAATTTCTGTTCGTGCTTTTATTAATGATTTTCTGAAAACGGAATTAGATAATTATTTGCACCGAAACACAGATGTTGCAGAAATCATTGAAAAGAAAATAAAGCAAGCAGAATACGAAAGAAAAGCAATGGCAGGAGTGAAGAAACTTGCTAAAGAAAGAGCGAAAAAATCAAATTTGCATAATAAGAAATTAAGAGATTGTCGTGTTCATTATAACGATCATAAAAAAGAAGAAAGACACGAAACAACCATTTTTATTACAGAGGGAGATTCTGCATCAGGATCTATTACAAAAACTAGGGATATTAAAACTCAGGCTGTATTTTCATTAAGAGGCAAACCTTTAAACTCTTTCGGTCTTTCAAAGAAGATTGTTTATGAGAATGAAGAATTTAATCTGTTGCAAGCAGCGTTAAATATAGAACAAGGTATAGATGAACTCAGATACAATAAAATTGTAATTGCAACAGATGCGGATGTTGATGGAATGCATATCAGATTACTATTAATTACTTTCTTTTTACAGTTTTTTCCTGAATTAGTAAAAGAAGGTCATGTTTATGTTCTGGAGACTCCATTATTTAGAGTTCGTAATAAAAAAGAAACTCATTATTGTTATTCTGATGAGGAAAAACAAATAGCAATGGAAAAGGTAGGTAAAAATCCTGAAATTACTAGATTTAAGGGGTTGGGTGAAATTTCTCCAAATGAGTTTAAACATTTTATAGGAAAGGATATAAGGCTGGAGCCTGTAATACTTGGAAAAGAAAATAAAATACAAGAGATTCTTACTTTCTTTATGGGTAAGAACACTCCAGATAGACAAAAGTTTATTATAGACAATTTAAGAGTAGAAGAAGAAATAGAATTATAGATGAAACAAATCATGATCGATAATAAAAAAGTATCAAGAAGACTAACTCTATTAGTTTTTGTACTGTTATTTCTTATGTTAGCAATTCCATTAATATTTCATCTTTTTTTCTATTATTCATTTTTTTATAAGTTTATGATTAGTAATTTATATTTTATTTATGTAGGATTTCTTTTTTTCTTTTATATTATATATTATGGAATCTTTTATTATAAAATAAAATTTGAGCATTCCTCTTTTTTAATACAATCCAGAAGAACTCTATCTAGTTGGTTTGGTTCAAAAGTTTATAATTTAGAATTATCAAATGATATGCTAATTGGTTTTCGTTTTGTTGGAAGTTTTTTATCTATAAATGATAAATTATTAATACAAATGAGATCAAGTAGTGGAAGGAAATCTGCAGTCAGAATACCACTAACTTTAGTAGGTAAAAAGAGAAAAAGAAAATTAGAACAGATATTTAATAAAATAATTCAGAATAACGAATGTCAGACGAGTTAGAAGATGATGAAAATAACATAGAAAAGCATGAAAATGTAATTCATGTTTCTGGTATGTACAAAAACTGGTTCTTGGACTACGCATCTTATGTTATATTAGAGCGTTCAGTTCCATATATTCAGGATGGATTAAAACCAGTTCAAAGAAGAATATTACATTCTTTAAAGCAATTAGATGATGGTAGGTATCATAAAGTAGCAAATGTTATTGGTCATACTATGAAATATCATCCCCATGGAGACGCTTCTATTGGTGACGCAATGGTTCAGATTGGTAACAAAAACTTGCTGTTGGATATGCAAGGGAATTGGGGAAATACTGCAACTGGAGATAGAGCAGCCGCTCCAAGATATATTGAAGTTCGTCTTACTAAATTTGCTCTGGATGTAGTTTTTAATAATAAAATTACAAATTGGATTTCTTCTTATGATGGTAGAGGAAAAGAACCTGTAACTCTACCTGTTAAATTTCCACTTTTATTAGCTCATGGGGTTGAAGGTATTGCTGTAGGGCTCTCAACTAAGATTATGCCTCATAATTTTAAGGAGTTAATAGATGCGTCTATAAAAGTACTGAAAGGTAAGAGTCCAAGAGTTTTCCCTGATTTTGAATCAGGTGGAATGGCCGATTTTTCTGATTATAATGATGGAAAAAGAGGAGGTAAGGTTAGGGTAAGAGCAAAAATATCTCAGATAGATAAAAACACTTTACATATTACAGAAATTCCTTTTTCAACTACTACTACGTCTCTAATTAATTCAATATTAAAAGCAAATGATAAAGGAAAAATAAAAATTAAGAAGGTAGAAGATAATACTTCTGAGAATGTAGAAATTGCAATTGAATTGCCAACTGGAATCTCTCCAGATAAGACTATTGATGCTTTGTATAGTTTTACTGATTGTGAACTTTCAATTTCCCCTTTATCTTGTGTGATTGATAATGATACTCCGCAATTTATTGGAGTTTCTGAAATGTTGAAAATTTCCACAAATCATACTCTTGAATTATTAAAACAAGAGTTAGAAATTAATTTAGACGAATTGCAAGAGAAGTGGCATTTTGCATCTTTAGAAAGAATTTTTATTGAGAATAGAATTTATCATCAAATTGAGGAATTAGAACAGTGGGATTTGGTGATTTCTACCATCCATAAAGGATTAAAACCTCACATAAAACATCTATTAAGAGAGGTTACTGATGAAGATGTACTAAAACTTACAGAGATAAAAATTAAGAGAATCACCAAGTTTGATTTAAATAAAGCTGAAGAAGAATTACTTACTTTAGAGGGTAAAATAAAAGAAGTGAAATATAATCTAGCAAATCTTATTGATTATGCGATAAATTATTTTAAAGAGCTAAAAACAAAATATGGTAAAGGAAAAGAAAGAAAGACTGAAATCAAAACTTTTGAAAATATAGTTGCTACAAAAGTTGTTGTAGCTAACAAGAAATTATATGTAAATAAGGAAGAAGGATTTGTCGGTACTTCTATGAGAAAAGATGAATATATTTGTGACTGTTCTGATATTGATGATATTATTGCTTTTAAAAAGGACGGAACATTTATGGTTTCTAAAGTAGATTCTAAGGTGTTTATGGGAAAAAATATTATTCACTGTGCAGTTTTTAAAAAGAAGGATAATCGTACGGTTTATAATATGATTTATAAAGATGGTGGTAAGGCTGTAAATTATATAAAAAGATTCTCAGTTACTGGAGTTACCAGAAATAAAGATTATAGTTTGTGTAAAACTGACAAAGGAAGTAAGGTGCTGTATTTTACTTCTAACCCGAATGGAGAGGCAGAAGTTGTAACAGTACATTTAAGAGCGTTACAGAAATTAAAAAAAATAAGATTTGACGCAGATTTTTCTAACATTGTTATTAAAGGAAGATCTTCTGGAGGGAATATATTATCTAAAAACTCTATTAAGAAAGTTGAATTAAAATCAGAAGGAGTTTCTACGTTATCTGCTCGTAAGATTTGGTTCGATTCTACCGTAAAACGATTAAATGTAGATGATAGAGGTGAACTACTTGGAGAGTTTCAGGCGGATGATAAACTACTTACTATAAATCAGAAAGGAGAGATACAAGTAATAGGAGCAGAATTATCTACCCATTTTGATGAAGATATGATTGTTTTGGAGAAATTAAATCTTAAAAAACCAATATCTATAATTTATTTTGATGGAAATAAGCAATCTCATTTTGTAAAACGATTTGTTACAGAAGATATTCCTGAAGGAAAATATTCATTTATTGGAGAACATAAGGATTCTATATTAGAAGTTGTTTCTACTGATTGGAGACCAATAGCAGAAGTTGTTTTTGTAAAACAAAAAGGAAAAGACAGAAAGAAAGAAAAGATAAATCTGGAAGAATTTATTTCTGTAAAAGGATGGAAGTCACTTGGAAATAAATTATCTAACAAAAAAGTAAAAGAAATAAAATGGTTGGATTCTCTTCCGTATGAAGAAGTTTCTGAATCTAATGATACAATACCTATAAAAGATGAACATAATGAGCCATTAATTATTAAAGATGTAGAAGTGGGGGAAATTACTCAAACTGAGGAGAAAGAAAGAACAGAAAACTCTTCTGAAAAACCAAACATATCTGATGAAGGAGCTCAACAAATTACTCTTGATTTGTAATGGAATAAAGTTTCCTCTATTTTGTATTATTTATTGTATTTTTGCAATCTTTTAAAATAAAATTATGATAAAGAAAATATTGATTATACTAATTTGTATCCCTCTTTTATCAAATTCACAAAGTAGTTATAACCTAGGATTGATTGGTTCTTATAATTGGGATGGAGCTAGCTATGATAGTGAAGGTTCTGATATATGGGGATGGGAAAACCAGACAACCGGAGTAGAATACGCTTTAGTTGGACTGAATCTAGGATTCTCTGTAATCGATTTATCTTCTCCTCAGAACCCTACGGAAGCGTTCTTTATTCCAGGAGTTAATTCTACCTGGAGAGATATTAAAACATGGGGGGATCATGCATATATTACTACAGAAGGTGGTGGAGGATTACTTATTGTTGATTTAACTGATCTAACTGGGCAAACTTATACTTATTATACTGGAAGTTTTGATGCTGCACATAATATTTATATTGATGAGAATGGAGTTGCTTATATATTTGGTGCGGATGTTGGTAATGGAGGAGCTATATTTTTAGATGTTGCAACAGACCCTATGAATCCTGCATATTTAGGAGAGTGGGATGATTATTATATACATGATGGTATGGCTAGAGGAGATACTATGTGGGCTGGATGTATTTATGAAGGAGAATTTTATGCTGTGGATGTTTCTGATAAAACAAATCCACAAACATTAGGGCATCACCCAACTCCAAATCAATTTACACATAACGCTTGGATTTCAGATGATGGTGATTTTCTCTTTACTACAGATGAACAATCAGATTCTTATATTGGATCCTATAATGTTGAAAATATGAATAACATTCAGGAGGTTGATAGAATACAGTCTAATCCTGGTTCTAACTCTATACCTCATAATACTCATGTTGATGGTAATTTTTTAGTGACTTCTTGGTACAGAGATGGAACAGTAGTTCATGACGCAACATATCCTAATAATTTAATTCAAGTCGCTTATTATGACTCCTATTCTGGTAGTGGAGATGGTTTTGATGGATGTTGGGGGACATATCCATTTCTTCCATCTGGTCTCATAATCTCTACTGATATTAATTCTGCTTCTAATGGTAATGGTAGATTACTTGTTTTTGAGAGAGCATTTAGTCAGGGATGTTATTTGCAAGGTTTAGTAACTGATGTTACTTCTGGTCAAAATATTAGTGGAGCTAATATAGTTATCTTAAATACATCAATTTCAAATAACTCTACTACCGATTTATCTGGTAATTATACTAGTGGAAATGCTGATGATGGCGTTTTTGATGTTGTTTTTTCAAAGATAGGATATATTTCTGATACGTTGCAAGCTAACTTAGTAAGTGGACAAATAACATTTTTAAATGCTAGTTTACTTGTTGATAATAGTGTTTCTATTTTAGGATGTATGAATCCTTCTTCAAATAATTTCAATCCTTCTGCAAATACTTCATTAGAATTTGGAGGTGAGGCTAACAACACTTTCTCAAGTGGTGGTTATTTTATGGGCGATCAACATTTGATTTTTGATGCTGCTACTGATTTAATAATTAAGTCAGCTGTTTTTTATGCTGACTTTGCAAACAGCATAACATTTGAATTAAGAAATAGTTCTGGAACTGTTATTGATGATACTACCCATTTTCTTAATCCAGGCCAGCAACAATTAGAGTTGAACTTTGATGTTCCAACTGGTAATGATATGGAATTAGGGATATCTTCTGATTATTCGGGTTTATACAGAAATGACAATGGAGCTACTTATCCTTATAATATTGGAACAATTATGAATATAACAGGATCTAGCGCATCAGGATCTACAGGTTATTACTATTTCTATTATAATATTGAGGTAGAGGTTCCATGTGTTAATACTACTACGAATATAACTGGGACTCCATTTAATAAGAATCTTGTAAAAATAGTAGATATATTAGGTAGAGAAGCAGATCCTTCTAAGAATATTATTTTATTCTACATTTATGATGATGGAAGTGTAGATAAGAGAGTTATAGTTGAGTAATGAGAAAAATATTCTTTGTTGTTGTATTTGCTCCAATATTTGTTTTTTCACAGCAAACCAAAGAAGTCCTTTTTGTAGGAAACTCCTATACTTTTTATAATGATTTACCAAATATGGTAAAACAGATAGCATTGTCTTTTGGAGATACCTTAAATTATGATCAAAATACTCCAGGAGGAGCTACTTTACAGATGCATTCTACTAATACACAAACATTAAGTAAAATATCCCAACAACAATGGGATAATGTTATTATTCAATGTCAGAGTCAGGAGCCATCTTTTTCTCCTTCACAAGTAAGTAATGATGTGTTTCCTTATGCACAAATATTAATCGATTCCATTGAGTCAAATAATATTTGTACAGAGCCAATATTTTTCATGACTTGGGGTAGAAAGTATGGAGATCAGCAAAACTGTCAGTTTTATCCTCCTATTTGTACCTATGTAGGTATGCAACAAAGGTTAAGAGAATCGTATTTAGACATGACATTTAATCATAATGCTACTTGTTCACCTGTAGGTATGTCTTGGAAAGAATCTATTGCTCAGGATAGTACTTTAAATTTATATTCTTCAGATGATAGTCACCCTAGCATATATGGTAGTTATTTGGCTGCATGTACTTTTTATGCTACAATATTTAAAAATAGTCCAATCGGATCTACTTATATGCCAATCGGAATAGGCCATGCTACAGCAGTTTCTTTACAAACTATCGCTTCTAATACTGTTTTAGATAGCTTATCTAATTGGAACATATTTAATGCTGATTTTACTTTTAATGTTAATAATGATACGGCTACTTTTAATAATCTGAGTTCTAATTTTGAAAGTGTTTTGTGGGATTTTGGAGACGGAATAACTTCCATTGATGAAAACCCCCTTCATATTTATGCTAATTCTGGTAATTATACAGTGTTATTAACTGCTTCCACAAATTCAAATTGTAATCAAGATACTATTACACACACTCTAACTATTAATATTCCTACAAATATTAATAGTGTAGAAGAAAATAAAAATCTCCTGAGAATAACTGATGTCTTAGGAAGAAAAACCTCCTTTAAAAAGAATAAAATCCTTTTTTATCTATTTGATAATGGGGAAGTGGAACAGAAAATTGTTGCTGAATAAGATTTACCTTAATCTTATTCCTACTTTTGCATTAATTATAATTTTCTATGAGTCATTTTTCTGATATTAACTTAAATAAGCAATTACAAAATGCGGTTTCTGATTTGGAGCTTACAAAACAAACTCCAATTCAGGAAAAGACTTTTTCTGAAATACTTAGTGGAACGGATATAGTTGGAATAGCACAAACAGGTACTGGTAAAACAATTGCGTATTGTTTGCCTCTTTTGCAAGAATTAAGTTATTCAGATCAAAAGAATCCTAGAATTTTAATCTTAGTTCCTACCAGAGAATTAGTAGTTCAGGTAGTAGAAACTATGGAAAGTTTAACTGAATATATTAGTTGTAGAATAGTAGGTGTATATGGAGGTACAAACATAAATACTCAGAAAATAAAATTGCAAGATGGAGCAGATGTTGTGGTTGCAACCCCAGGAAGATTATACGATTTAGCACTCTGCAGAGCTTTACAACTTAAGGGAATAAAGAAATTAGTGATTGATGAGGTAGATGTAATGTTAGATTTAGGTTTTCGTTTTCAACTTATAAATATATTTGAACTTCTTCCAGAAAGAAGACAAAATATAATGTTTTCAGCTACTATGACGGAAGAAGTTGATGAACTAATTTCTTCTTTTTTTAGTAGATCAAAAAGAGTTCAAATAGCACTAAGTGGCACTCCTCTTGACAATATTTCTCAGATAAAATATTCAGTACCTAACTATTATACAAAAGTAAATTTATTAGTCCATATTTTAAGGAATAAGGAAGAATTGAAAAAGGTTTTAGTTTTCGTGTCATCCAAAAAAATTGCTGACCGATTATTTGAAGCTTTAGAAGAATTTTTTATTTCAGATATTGCGGTTATTCATTCTAATAAAAGTCAGAATTACAGGTTTAAATCTATTAAAAAGTATGATGAGGGAACTTGCAGAATCCTAATAGCAACTGATATAATTGCTAGAGGTATGGATTTAGATAAAATCTCTCATGTTATAAATTTTGACACTCCAATTTATCCTGAAAATTATATGCACCGAATTGGAAGAACGGGACGAGCAGAAGAAAAAGGTAAATCACTTTTGTTTTATACTGAGAAAGAGGAGAAAAACAAAGAATTTATTGAAGATTTAATGAATTATAAGATTCCAGTTTCAGAAATACCAGAAGAAGTAGAAATAACTCAACAATTAACCGAAGAAGAGCGTAAATCAAATGGAAAGAATTTTTACAGGAATGTGAAAAAAGTAGAGGTCGGACCTTCTTTTCATGAAAAGAAAGAAAAGAATAAGAAGGTAAATGATAGAGATAAGTGGAGGAAAGAGAGAAGAGTAAAATACAAGAAACCAAAAAGTAGAGGAGATAAAGGAGTGAATAGACGAAGAAAATAATTATTACCTTTAACAAAAATTAAAACTATGAAACGCATTCTTTTTCTGTTTATATTATCTGTTCCAACATTAGTGTTTTCTCAAATTACATTTAGTCCGGAAATTATAATAAGCGATAATACAACTGGATATGGAAGACCAAGAATAGCTCTTACTGCAAATGATATTCCTTTAATTATTTGGTTTAAGGAAGGAAATGATCACTCTATTATGATGAGTAGGGGAAATGGGGATGGTACTTTTAGTACTCCTATTGAAATTGTAGACCATGATTTGGAACCTACTGGTTTTATAGGTCCGGAAATTACATCAAAAGGAGATACTGTTTATATTACTTTTATTTGTGGGATATCAAATGACGCTATCATGATTAAGAAATCTTTTGATGGAGGCCTTACTTTTTCGGATACCATAAGGGTTTCTCCAAATGATAATAATTTCCAATATTATATGCCAAATATTAAGGTAAAAGATGATGGAAATCCTATTGTAAGTTACATGAAATGTACTCAGAATGACACAGACTTTGAACAAATAGTAAATATTTCTATGGATTTTGGGTCTACTTTTGATAATGAAGTAAATGCTTCAGAATTAGTTCCTGGAGAACCGTGTGACTGTTGTAAATCAACTATTGTTACTAAGGGTAATAATGTTTATTTACTTTTCAGAAATAATGAAGTTAATGTAAGAAATACTTACATTTCAAGATCTACTGATGGTGGAATTTCATTTACCTCTACACAAGATTTAGATGATTTGAATTGGATTATTAATGCTTGCCCAACATCATCTCCAAATGGAGTGTTAAATGGTGATTCTATTTTAGTGGCAAGTAGAAGTGGAGCTACTGGAGTAAATCAAGTGTATTATTCAAATGTGAACTCAAATAATCTGCAAAAGAATTATTATAGAACAATTGATGAGATAGGATCTGGATTGCAAGATCAGGTTGAAGTTGCTGGAGAGGGAAATATATTAGGAATTGTATGGCACGATAATAGAAATATGAATAATGCTTGTTATTTATCTTACACTATAGATGGAGCTAATAATATTGGTGGATCTATTGAAATGTCAAATTCTATTATAGGACACAAGAAGTTTCCAGATATTGAATATTCTAATGGTAAGTTCTATTTTGTGTATAGCTTTAGTTCTGATCAGTCTATAATATATAAGGAATTAGATTTATCTAATATTAATAATAGTAATCTTCCTGAAACACCTTCTAATTCAAAAGTGATTAGTACTACTGATTTTCATGGAAAGAGATGTAAGCCACAAACAAATATACCATACCTAAATATTTATCAAGATGGTAGAGTTGAGAAGAAGGTAATAATAGAATAAATATTACTATTTTATATATTTACTGTATGAATATCCTCTTTTCTCTACTTCCGTCAGAATAGATGTAAATTAGAGGGATATTTGGTTTTGGACTTATTGTTTTTCCATGTATATCAATAACTCTAATTAGTTTCTTGTTATTAGTCACTTCATTTATATAAGTAGGAAAACAATTATTACTAAATGATGTCCAACTATCTACAGCAAAATTATATTCACAATAAGCGACATCATCAACATCAATACAAGTTAAACTAGGGTTGTTGATTGACATAAAGTACCACAACCCACTATTATTTCCGTTTCTTAGATCTATTGAGGTAAGGTTGTTGTTAGAACAGGTAACTTCAAAAAGTTGAGTATTGTTTACTAGATTTAATGTACTTAAATTATTATCGTAACAAAATAAAGATTGTAGAGCAATGAAACTTTCAATTCCTGTTAAGTCAGAGATGTTATTATTATTGATCGTGAGATCTGTAACTGTGTCAATAGCAGAGGTCTCAACAAAACCGTCCTTTACAAGGTCATAACCATAGTTTATTAGAGACTGTTCAAAGTTTGTGTCCGGGATAGACGTGTATTGACTAAAAGCAGATAAAGGAAATAGAAATAGTAAAAATAATTTCTTCATAGTTGATGGTTTTATTTTTTAAACGAAAAATATTATTGTAAGTTCTACAAAACTAACATTTTTCTGCACATTTCTCTCCATCAATAGCTGCTGAAATAATACCTCCAGCATACCCTGCTCCTTCTCCACATGGAAAGAGTCCTTCAATCTGAGGGTGTTGGAAGGTGTTTTTATCTCTAGGAATACGAACAGGAGAGGAGGTTCTGCTTTCTGGAGCGTGTATTACCGCTTCATTGGTTAAATATCCCTTCATTTGTTTGCCGAATTGTTTAAATCCTTCTATCAAATTCTGGTTAATAAACTCTGGTAATACATCTGATAATTCAGTTGATGTAGTGCCAGGAAAATATGAAGTTTCTGGGATGTCTACAGATTGTTTGTTATTGGTAAAATCAACCAATCTTTGTGCTGGAACTTTTTGAGTTTCTCCTGCCAATTTCCATGCTTTTTGTTCTATTTCTTTTTGAAATTGAATTCCAGCTAATGGTCCAAATTCTTTATATTTTACAAAATCTTCTAACTTTAATTCAACTACAATCCCTGAGTTAGAAGTTTTAAAATCTCTTCTGGAGGGAGACCATCCATTGGTTACTACCTCTCCATCACTAGTAGCACAAGGAGCTATGATTCCACCAGGACACATACAAAAAGAATAAACTCCTCTGCCATTTACTTGTTTTGCAAGCGAGTAGGGTGCAGGAGGTAAATATTCTCCTCTATCTTCACATTTATATTGTATCTGATCTATTAATTCTTGTGTGTGTTCTACTCTAACACCAATTGCAAATTCTTTTATCTGTATTTCTATTTCTTTTTTATAAAGTAGTTCAAAAATATCTCTTGCCGAATGCCCTGTAGCTAATATTACTTTATTTGAGTTTATTGTATTATCTGAAAGTAGTTTTACTCCATCTACTTTATTATTTTTTAAAATAATATCAGTCACGCGAGAATTGAACAAAATCTCTCCTCCGTACTCCAAAATTGTCTCTCTGATTTTCTGAATAATTTGTGGAAGTTTGTTTGTTCCAATATGAGGATGAGCATCTACTCTTATTTCTGGTGTAGCTCCATGCATAATAAGCACATCTAATATCTTGTTTACATCACCTCTTTTCTTACTTCTGGTATAAAGTTTCCCATCTGAGAAAGTTCCTGCACCACCTTCACCAAAACAGTAGTTAGAATCCTTATTTACAATATGTTCTTTTGTTAGTTTTGCTATATCTTTTCGTCTTTCTTGAACGGCTTTTCCTCTTTCAATTACAATTGGTTTTTTACCTTTCTCTAATAGTTTTAAAGCAGCAAAAAGTCCAGCCGGTCCAGCTCCAATAATTATAATTTCTTCTTTTCCGTTTGCATCTTTGTATGCAGGAAGATTTTCTTTTGCTTTTACATGTTTTTCTGATACACAAACTCTTAGCTTTAGATTGATTTTCACTATTTTCTGTCTAGCATCTGTTGATCGTTTTAATATTTCTAGATGAGTTATTTCAACTTCTTCTATTTGCAACTTCTTTGCAACTATGTTTAATAGTAATGCTCTTTTAGAAGCTTCTTCTGGTGATACTTGTATTTGTAAATCTTTAATCATACTACAAAAATACATTCTTTACTATGAAAAAGTAATATTGTCACAATTAGTTTTTTATTAGGTATTCATTTAGAATGTATCTATATTTGTAAAAATTAAAATACAATGAAAAAATTAGTTTTCTTATTATTTATTATATGTTATTCTATTTCCTCTTTTTCTCAGGAAAATAGAATTGTATTAAAATCAGGAACCTTTAAAACGGATAATTATTTTGATTTAAATATTTCAGATAATGATAACTATCGAATGTTATTTTTTAATCAAATTCCTAACCAAAAACAAAAGAATGAGTTACAAAAGTTAGGAGTGGAGTTTTTGTATTATTTACCAAAGAATATCTTTGTTGTAAATCTTCAGAAAAGCATTTCTGAGAATCAACTAAAACAATATAATATAACTTCAGCAAATAGAATACTTCCATCATATAAGATAGATAAGAAATTGCAGAACAGTTCTTTTCCAGAATGGTGTTTAAAAGATGATTTATTGCATATAAAGGTTTTATTTTATAGTAATGTTAATTTTAGTAGATGTGTTGAAAAAATATCATTATTATCTAATAAAATAGAATCTATTAATGAATCTTCTAAATCATCGATTGTGTCCATTGATCCCTATAAAATTAATTCTATTTCTGATCTTTCTTTTGTTTCGTATATAGAACCAATAGACGCACCTGCATTTCCTGAAAATAAAACAGGAAGAACCTTACATAGATCAAATACCATTAATACTGATTATCCTACAGGAAAAAATTATAATGGAGATGGAGTAAATGTCATGATGCATGATGATGGTTATGTTGGTCCACATATTGATCGTGAAGGAAGATTAGATCAATCATTTTGCTCTGGCTGCTCATCATCAGGTTCAGATCACGGAGATCATGTTTCAGGAACTATTATGGGAGCAGGTAATTTAGATCCTGATGGAAGAGGTATGGCTGATGGTGCTTTTTTGTATGTTTTAGGATACTCAACTAACAACTATTTTAATTATGTTCCTAATCTATATACAAATTATGATGTTGTTATTACTTCTGCTTCTTATAGTAATGGATGCAATGCTGGATATACATCATTAGCCCGTGATCTAGATGAACAGAATAATACATATCCGAATTTGATTCATGTATTTTCTGCTGGTAATGATGGAAATTCTGATTGTGGATATGGAGCAGGTTCAGGATGGGGCAATGTTACTGGAGGACATAAACAAGCTAAAAATGTTGTTACTGTTGCGAATCTTAGTTTAACGGGGTCTTTATCATCTTCTTCTAGTAGAGGTCCTGCTGCTGATGGTCGTATTAAACCTGATATCAGTGGAAAAGGTACATCTGTTTATTCAACAGAGGAGAATCAAACTTATGGTACTAAAACTGGGACCTCCATGTCTTGTCCTGGTATTTCTGGCGTAATGGCACAATTGTATCACGCTTATAAAGAACTAAACAGTGGAGTTAATCCACCATCTGCTTTGATGAAATGTATTCTACTTAATTCAGCAGATGATATAGGGAATCCAGGACCAGATTTTAAACATGGTTGGGGGGAAGTTAATGCATATAGAGCAGTTAAGATGTTAGAATCAGTTAATTATATATCAGACAGCATATCTCAAGGTAATATCAGAAATCATACCATTAATATTCCTTCAAATATATCTAAAATTAAAATTATGGTATATTGGCATGACAAGGAGGCTAGTACATCTGCATCGATTTCTTTAGTCAATGATATTAATATACAATTAACTGATTCCTCAGGAGTTTCATATAACCCATGGGTTTTGGATCCGACAGCTAATTCTACAAACCTTAACCAAAATGCTGTTAGAGGAATTGATAATTTGAATAATATGGAACAGATTACAATTGATAGTCCTAATGCTGGTAATTATACATTAACTATTGATGGATATGCTATCCCCTATGGACCTCAAAATTACTATGTTACTTATGAATTTATTACGGATGATATAGAATTAACTTATCCTATTGGTGGAGAAGGTTTAGTTCCTGGAGATACAGAATATATAAGATGGGATACTTACCAAGGAGGATCACTTTCTATTCAATATAGTGTTGATAGTGGAGTTAATTGGTCTACTATTACAAATAGTGCAACAGCTAGTAATGGATATTATACTTGGAGTGTCCCTAATTATGTTACTGATGAAGCATTTATAAGAATTATTGGAAATGATACATCACAATCATTATTTCCTTTTACAATTATTAATGTCCCTTCAAATCTTAATGTTTATTGGCCTTGTCCTGATTCTATTAATTTTTCATGGAGTTCTGTTAGCGGAGCTACTTCATATGATATATGTATGCTTGGTCAAAAATATATGGATTCTATTTATTCAACTAATAGTACAAGTGTATGGATAATAAATCCAAATCCTAGTATAATAGATTCATGGTTTTCTGTTCGTGCAAAGGTAAATAATTCAAATGGGAAAAGAGCAATAGCTATTAATGCTCAATCTCAAAATACTGCTTGTTCTGGTTATGGATGTACCGATTCGGCAGCTGTAAATTATGATTCTTTAGCAATAATAAATGATGGATCTTGCTGCTATATATCCGGTTGTACAGACCCCTCAGCTCTAAATTATGATTCGTTATCATGTTTTGATGATGGTTCATGTATATTACCAATTGTAGGTTGTACTAATCCATCATCCCCTAATTATAACCCATTGGCTAATACGACTACAGCTTTTGGAGGAGCTTTAGATAACACTATTGGAGCTGGAGGTTATTATTATGGTAATAGACACTTAATATTTGATGCAATTACATCATGTAAGATTGTTTCAGCAGTTGTTTTTGCAGATATTTCTACCAACATAACTTTTGAATTGAGAGATAGTATTGGAAATCCTATAGATGACACAACAATTGCAGTTCAATCAGGTATGCAGAGACTATATTTTGATTTTGATGTGCCGATAGCTAATAATTTGCAGTTAGGTATATCATCTTCTAATTCAGGATTATATAGAAATAACACAGGAGCAACTTTTCCAACTACCATTGGTAGTGTTTTGACATTTACAGGATCGAATATTACTTCAACACAAGATAATTGGTATTTTTATTATGACATTGAAGTAGAAGCTTCTTGTGATAGTATTATTCTACCAGTTTATGGATGTACAGATTCTACAGCGTTAAATTATTCTTCTTTATCAAACACAGATGATGGATCTTGCTGTTATATATCTGGATGTACAGATCCTTTAGCTATAAATTATGATTCTACAGCTTGTTATGATGATAATAGTTGTATACAAGCAATTTTAGGATGTGATAATCCTTTATATATTAATTATGATCCAAATGCAAATACTAGCATTGCGTTTGGAGGAATTTTAGACAGTACTTTTGGCACAGGAGGATATTTTAATGGAGATCAGCATTTAATATTTGACGCCTCAAAAGTATGTGTTATTAAGTCAGCAGATATTTATTCTGAATCAACAAATACAATAACCTTTGAGTTAAGAAATAGTGGAGGAAATGTAATAGATGACACAACATTATCTGTTTTGGCAGGTGCACAAAGAATAGATCTTAACTTTCGAGTTCCAATTGCTAGCGATATGCAATTAGGAGTAAGCTCTGGAGCATTATCTAATGACGGCTTATATAGAAACAATTCTGGCTCAAATTTTCCATATAATATAGGTTCAGCATTAAATATTACAGGAACAAGTGCTTCTACATCTGGGTATTATTATTTTTATTACAATATAGAAGTTGAAGCTGAATGTTTAAGTGAAAGTTGGGATTGTGACCAGGATATTTGTTATGATCCAGGAACTGGAAATGGACAATATTCTTCACTAGCTGCATGTCAGGCAAATTGTGTTTCTACGTCAATAATATCTCAAGATATAGAATATCTAAATCTTTATCCAAATCCTGCATCTGAATATATCAATATTAAAAGTATAAATAATATAGATGAAATTAGAATTTTTGATATTCAATCAAGAGTTGTGTTTTCTGAGAAAATAAACTCTAAAACAAAGAGAATTAATATTTCAAACTTAAGTACAGGAATATATATTACAGAGGTTCTAATAGACAATATTATTACAAGAAAAAAGTTTGTAATAAGTAATGAGAAAACAAAATAAAATACTAATTCTATTTATTGTAATTTCATCTGTTTCTTACTCTCAGAAACTAACACTTAAAGATTATGTAATAGAAGATGGAGATACTATCTTGCTTTCAGATATTCCTGTTATAGAAATTATTACATTTAAGGATGCAAAGGAGAAAGTAAGGTATAATAGACTAAAAAGAAAAGTTTTGAAAGTTTATCCGTACGCTATTTACACAAAGAATAAACTGAAGGAAATTGAAGAGGAACTTTCAGAAATAAAGAGAAGAAGAAAAAAGAAACAACATACTAAACAAGTATCGTCTTTTCTGAAAGAGGAATTAGGAGAGAAGATGAAAAAACTTACTAGGAAAGAAGGAAATATATTAGTGAAGTTAATTTATAGAGAAACAAATATCTCTACTTATAAATTATTAAAGGAGTATAGGGGATCTGTAAATGCTTTCTTTTGGCAAACTACGGCTAAAATGTACGACAATAACCTAAAACAAGAATATGACCCTGTAAATAATAGGGAGGACATGTTAATAGAACATATTATTATAAATGCAAAATTAGAAGGGAAGTTGTGAAGATTCCTTGCTAAATAGTTTAGATCTTAAAATATCATTTAAGATTACTCAATAATTATCTTCTTTTCTACTGTTCCGTCATTGTATATGTAGAATAGTGTGGTGTTTCGTTTTTCGTTAACTTCTCTTCCTAATATGTCTGTTATTTTAAGAAGTTTTTTGTTGTAATTCTGTTCTTCTATTGCAGTTACTTCACAAACAGCAATACAAGCAGCTTGAGTAGGGTATATTCCGTTTCCTGTTCCTGGATCAACACAATTCCCCTGTACGTCACAATCCCAAGTTGGTGTAATTGTTATGTTCACTGGATTAGAACTTGCTACACATCCATTTGTATCAGTTATAGTGAGAATATAAGATCCAATTTGTGTTGGGATAAAATTTGCTGTTGTAGCTACAGAAAGACCAGCTAATGTCCAGTTATACGAATATCCTGGAGTTCCTCCATTAACTGTTGATTGAAGTTGATTTCCATTTTGGGTAACTGATACTATTATCTGTGATGGAGATAAGATTGTAAAAGAGGTAGTTCCAAAAGTTCCTTGTGCATCTGTGATACTAACATTATATGTTCCTGCATTTAAATTATTAGGGTTTACTCCAAACCAATTAGTAACATACGGAGCCACCCCTCCACTAATACAAGCAGCAGCTGTTCCATTTGAATCTCCAAAACATTCTACATTTGTTGTAACTGTATTTACTGTAAGTGCTCCTGGTTCAGTAGCATCAAAACTTCCCGCTTCAAAGAATACTCCAGAATCATGTGAGTCATCACTACCATCTGCAATAGCTAGTTTTATGTGGTAAACATTACAAGGAATAACAGCAGCTGAGGCTGTAAATACATCTGTATATCCATTAAAAGCAGATACTGTAGCTGCACTATCATGGTTGTAATATTGACTATTAAGAGTGTTATTAACAGTAGAGATGGTAATTGGTAAAGATGGATTTGAGTTTGGAACAATAGCAATGTTAATAGCTCCACCAGGAAAAGCGGGAGGTGAGGCATATGGGCCGGTTATTCCAGGTCCAGAAATTAAAAAGGCAAAAACATCATTATAGTTGGAATTTACAAAAGTTAAATATTCTTCTGATGCAAAAACATAGTTGAATGTAACCGTATCAGCAGATGGTACAAAATCAAACTCCAGAATAGCAGCGTCTCCTGTAGAAGATACTGTGAAAGTTTGTCCTATTAATCCTGGAACAGAATTTGCAATTGTCAGTAAATCTGGATCTGAATTTCCCATCAATGATGTTGAAAGAAAGTAGGTGTCTAATGCTGGAGTTGAGTCAATAATATTCCATGCGGAATCATAAATATAATCCCACCAAGGAAGAGTGTCTGATCCAGTATTTCCGATAGAATCTACACCACCAGTTGACAAAACAAATCCACTATCAATACCAATTAATCCCATTGGATCTTTAAAGAATCCAATCTGAGAGGAATCTCCTATATAGCTATGATTTGATGTTAGTACACCGTTCCCAATAAGTACATTGTCAATTAAATATAATGGGTCATTAAAGTTCCCAGTAGTATTTATTTGTACTTGAGCAACGGATAACAGGGTAGTTATACAAAATAATGATAGTAATATATTTTTCATAAGTTTTATTTTTTGTAAAAATAGGTTTTATTATTTTAGTGTAGATATATTATTTATTCAGATTATAAAATTAATTATCTATTAATGATTCTCCATTTAAATTTGTGGTGAGTATACTGCTCATATAATCAAAAAAAGGTCGTATTACCTGAAATGAATGTAACACTGTTTTATAAAATTTTTTATCTATAACTTCTTTATTTTTAAATTTTCTTAGTAGTATGAAGTCCTTCTTATTTATTAATGTGATATTTGGATGGTTCTTGTCAAATCCTTTTGGGGCTTTTTTTAATGAATGTCTCTTGTAAAACCCTCCAAATGTTTCTTTAATATCTTTTGTGTTTAAAATCTCAGTAATAGTTTCTCCATCCAATTCAAACTCTTTACGTATTCTGAGCAGATCTTCTTTGTTTGGTTGCCAAAAACCAACTGCCAAAAATGAACCATCAGGAGTTATTTCTAAATGATATCCTCCTCTTAAGGATTCAGTTGCTCTTTTGTAACCACAACTTCTGTATGTTTTATAAGGTGATTTATCTTTCGAGAAACGAATATCTCGGTAAATTTTGTAAACTTTCATTCCCTCCAAATCGTCTGTAGAGGAAAGTTCTTGAAAAACAGAGGTGAAAAAGGATTTTATTTTCTCTTCTTCCGATAAATAATAATCTTTATTTTTAGCAAACCACTCTCTGTTATTGTTGTCTTTTATTTTGTTTAGAAACTTAAAAATAGAAGGATTTACTTGAGTGTCCATATTTACAGATCTAGGGAGTCAATTAGTTTTTTATCTGCAAATCTGGGTATACTTACTTTTAAGTTAGGTTCCATTTCCATAGCTCTTCTTATAGCAAAATTAGCTTCTTTGTTTCTAGCCCAGCTTCTTCTGCTTATTCCGTTATTTACATCCCAAAAAAGCATAGACTTTAATCTTCTATCTGAATCTTTACTACCATCTAACATCATGCCAAAACCACCATTTATAACTTCACCCCAACCAACACCACCACCATTATGGATTGAAACCCATGTAGCTCCTCTAAAACTATCTCCAATAACATTTTGTATTGCCATATCAGCAGTAAATTGGGATCCATCATAAATATTTGAAGTCTCTCTGTATGGAGAATCTGTGCCACTAACATCATGATGATCTCTTCCTAAAATTACGGGTGCAGAAAGTTCTCCACTATCAACTGCATTGTTAAATGCTTCTGCTATTTTCATTCTTCCTTCAGCATCTGCATAAAGTATTCTAGCTTCAGATCCAACTACCAATTTATTCTCTCCGGCAGCTTTTATCCAGTTTATATTATCGTTCATTTGTAATTTTATCTCTTCAGGGGAAGTTGACATGATATTTTCTAAAACTTCAGTTGCAATTCTATCTGTAATTTTCAAATCTGTTACGGAATTTGAAGAACATACCCAACGGAACGGACCGAAACCATAATCGAAACACATTGGCCCCATAATATCTTGTACATAAGAAGAATACTTAAATCCTCCCTTTTCGTTTAGTATATCTGACCCTGCACGGCTTGCTTCTAACAAGAATGCATTTCCATAATCAAAAAAGTACATACCTCTTTCTGTAAGGGTGTTTATTGCATTTGTATGACGAACCAATGTTCTTTGTACTTCTTTTTTGAATTGTTCAGGATTATTAGTCATCATATTATTTGCATCTTCAAAACTCACCCCAACAGGGTAGTATCCACCTGCCCATGGGTTGTGTAAGGAAGTTTGGTCGGAGCCTAATTCAATATCTATGTTTCTTTCTACCAACCTTTCCCAAAGGTCAACAATGTTTCCATCATAAGCAATAGATACAGCTTCTTTGTTTTCTCTGGCTTGTATGGCTCTATCAATTAATTTATCTAAGTCTTTATATACTTCATCTACCCAACCTTGTTTGTGTCTTTTAGAAGTTGCTTCTAGATTTATTTCTGCTACTATACAAATTCCTTTAGCTATAACTCCTGCTTTTGCTTGAGCTCCACTCATTCCTCCTAAACCTGAAGTAACAAATATTTTACCTCTCATATCTATTGCAGAAGAATCAATTTTTCTCGAAGCATTTAGAATTGTAATAGTAGTTCCATGAACAATACCTTGAGGACCTATATACATAAAACTACCAGCAGTCATTTGTCCGTATTGAGTAACTCCAAGTGCATTAAATTTTTCTAAGTCTTCTGGTTTTGAGTAGTTTGGAATCATCATTCCATTTGTCACTACAACTCTTGGGGCATCTTTATGTGATGGAAATAATCCCATTGGATGACCGGAATATAAAACTAAAGTTTGTTCATCTGTCATTTCTGCTAGGTATTGCATACAAAGTAGGTATTGTGCCCAATTTTGGAAAACGGCACCATTTCCACCATATGTAATTAACTCGTGAGGATACTGAGCAATATCATAGTCTAAGTTGTTGGATAACATCATCATTATTCCAGCAGCTTGCTTGCTTTTATGAGGGAATTCTTCAAAATGACGAGATTTTATTTCATAATCTGGTCTATATCGGTACATATAAATTCTACCATATTTTTTCAGTTCATCTGCAAATTCTTGTGCAAGTTGAGAATGTAAGTTTTTAGGGTAATATCGTAGTGCGTTTTTTATTGCAAGTTTCTTTTGCTGAGTTGTCAGTATATCCTTTCTTTTTGGAGCGTGACTAACAGAAGTGTCGAACTCTTTTTTTTGAGGTAACTGTGTAGGGATACCTTGTAAAATAGATTTTTTTATATTAATCATTTCTTTTTATCTTCTTTCTTATATGGACAATGTTTGCAGTTGTTTTCGCAACAGTATCCTCTTTTTAAATGGTATTTTTCAGTAAAAACTACATACCCTTCTTTGGAATAATAATATTCATCTTTTTCTAGATTTTGTATGTTAGAGAACTCTTTCATATACTTGCAAATTTACGATATTTGCGTGAATGAAAATCAAAACTAAAGAAATATCCCATCCTCTTTTAAAAGAGAAGGAAATAAAACTTTTTATAAAGAGAATAGATTTGATTCATCCTTTTATATCAGGTAATAAATGGTATAAATTGAAATATAATTTACTAGAAGCAAAAAAACAAAATACAAATACTGTTTTAACTTTTGGTGGTGCTTATTCTAATCATATATCAGCAACATCTTTTGCTGCAAAGGAAAAAGGATTCAAAAGTATAGGAATAATTAGGGGGGAGGAAACTTTACCATTAAATGACACTTTAGATTTTGCCAAAAAACAAGGAATGTCAACACATTATGTGAGTAGGAGTGATTATAGAAAAAAATACACAGATGATTTTATAGATAAATTAAGAGAAAAATTCGGTAATTTTTATTTAGTTCCAGAAGGAGGGACAAATGAACTTGCTGTAAAAGGTGCTCAGGAAATCTTAGATAGAAATGACACTCAAGATTTTATTTGCACTGCAATAGGTACAGGGGGAACTATTTCAGGAATTATTAATTCATCTTGCGACAATCAGAAGGTTTTAGGATTTCCTGCTATAAAAGGTGGTGAAGATCTAGAAAAGGATATATCTGAATGGACAAACAAAGAGAATTGGAAACTTTTTTCAGATTATCATTTTGGTGGATATGCTAAAATATCGGAGGGTTTAATCCAGTTTATTATGGATTTTTACAATATACAAAATATTCCTCTGGATGCTGTCTATACCGGAAAAATGATGATGGGTATTTTGGATTTAGTAGCTAAAGATTACTTTGCAAAAGGAAGTGAAATATTAGCAATTCATACAGGAGGATTACAGGGAAATATTGGTTTTAATAAAAGGTTTGGGTTAAATCTTCCTCATAATCTCTAACTTACTGTTGTCTTTCCAAGTTCCTGCTGTAAAGTCAGGAATTTTTATTGATTGACTATTAGTAGCAACAGAAAGTTCGGAAAGTGGAGTGATAGAACTCCACATTACACTATCGTACAAATTTATATCTAGTGGTAGTCCTAAATTAAGGCATCTTACCAATCGGTAAATCATTACAAAATCCATGCCTCCATGCCCTTGTTTGAATCCTTTACTTATGTTTTTTAGTTTGTTTATTATTGGATGTTGGTATTTACTTCTGTATTTTTTATATTCTTCTTCCTTCAACCAATTGTGTCCCCAATATTCTGGTTTTTCTCCTTCAATATATAATCTACTTGGGTATCCGTCGTGCACAGCTTTTGTGCCAACTACTTTATTGATTCTAGAGTAAGGCCTTCCGGTATGAACATCAAATTGTAAAAGAATTGTTTTCCCTTTTTCTGTTTTAATTAGAGTGTTGTTCATATCTCCACATTTATAAGATTGAATAGGATGATTAGCTTGTTTCGCTGCACTACTCAAATTCAATTCTCTACTACTCATTGATGTAAGATGAGAAAATGTATCTCCTCTACCAATATTTAAGTAAAAGGAAATCGGACCTAATCCGTGAGTTGTATAAAAATTACCATTTCTTTCAGCATGTTCGTGTAATCTCCATTGTCCTTCATAATAAGTATCGTGAAGCAGTAGAGCTCTCAAATCATGCAAGTAAGCTCCTTCGGTATGTGTGATGTCTCCGAAAACATCTTCTTGGATCATATTCAGAATCCAAAGTTCTTCTTCATTGTAATTGCAGTTTTCCATCATTATACAATGTTTTTTAGTACGCTCGGCAGTTTGTATCAGACTCCAACAATCTTCAATTGTAGATGAAATAGGCACTTCACTTCCAACATGTTTTCCGTTTTCCATAGCGTAGAGTGCCATTGGAGTATGTAAATCCCAAGGAGTAGCAATTATTACCAAATCAACATCATCTCTTTGGCAAAGTTTTTTCCAATCGTTTTGAGTTTTATAATATAGATTTGCTTTCTTTTTTTGCCAAACAGATAATTTTTCCGAAGCAGAATTTACTTTCTTCTCTGTAATGTCGGATATTGCAATAATTTCAGCATGATTATTTTCATGTAAATATTGGAACATTTCTAAAAGAGTATTCCCTCTGTTTCCCATTCCAATAATACCGACTCTTACTTTTTTAATAGGGGAGCAGGAAAACCCAAACATACTTCCGTCAACATCTTTTTTAGTGTTGTTTATTAGTTCTTGAACAGAATCTTCTTCACTAGAAAAACTGTTAAATGGAATTCCTAAAAAGGCAGAAGCTCCGATTACAGATTTAAGGAAATGTTTTCTTTTCATTGCAGAATGTTTATAATTTAGATTTTCCAAATGTATACAATTTATGATAATTATATATTTTAGTGAAATGAAAGTTTTATGTTTTTTAGTTTCTTTTTTCTGCCTCTATTCTGTTTCTTCTCAGAGCAAATCAGAATTATATATAAAGCAATATTCTGAATTAGCTGTAAGTGAAATGAAAGAATTTGGAATACCAGCATCTATTACGTTATCTCAAGGAATATTAGAAAGCGGAAATGGAGAAAGTTACCTAGCAACTGAGGGGAAAAACCATTTTGGAATAAAATGCCATGATTGGGAAGGAGAGGAGATATATGCAGATGATGATAAGGAGAACGAATGTTTCAGAAAGTATAAAAAGGTACAACAATCGTACAGAGATCATTCTGAATTTTTAACTACACATAGTAGATATTCCTCTTTATTTGAATTGGAAATAACCGATTATAAAGGATGGGCTAAAGGATTAAAAAAGGCGGGTTATGCTACCTCACCAACATATGCGGAGAAATTAATTTCTATTATAGAAAGATATAACTTACAAGAATTTGACCAAGAAGAAAAAGACGAATCTCTAAGAGAAAAGCATTTGTTTGTCACTCATAATTATGGATTTCCTTTTGCTTATGGGATAGGATTAAATTATATGCAAATGGATAAGTATTTTATTAGTACAGATATAAGCTCTTCTTTTGTGTTTAGTGGAGTATCTGTTGGAGGAGGGAAGCATTTGTTTGATAAGTTTTATGCTGCTATGTCAGTAAATGGGATTTATCATGGGTACACTAATAATGACAAACATAAATTAGATGTAGGGATAAACCCAAAGCTTACGTATGTTTTGGACAAGAAAAACAAAAGAATACTAATTAATGCAGGATTTATATATACTCTTGAAGAGATAAAAAACAAGAATATAAGAGCAACTTTTAGTTTAACGTATTTGATAAAGTAGAGAGGATTATGCTTAATAAAAAAACTTTTTCATAAAAAAGTAGTCTCCTTCTTTTGGTTGTTTTTTATCCAAATACCTTTTTATCGCAGTGTTCCAATTTAGTTTTGTAGTCCCATTATCTGTTACAAAAAACACATGATCTGTTTTTACCTTGTTGTAATCATAGTTGTTTTTTTCTAGTTTTAATTTTAGTTTTAAGCTGGCTTTCCGGAATGTCTCGCCTTTAACAAGAGTATATCTTATTTCTCCTAATTCTTTTTGTGTAAGTGTATCTGTTATTGTTGTGTCTTTTAAAAGAGAATTAACAAGTATATTTTGTGTAAGAGTATCTGTTGTTATTGTGTCAATCAAAATAGAATCAATAGGTATGTCTTGTTTCTTTTCAAATTTTAATATTTTGAGATGAGTACTAACCATGGTGTTTTCATCTCTTAATTGATACGATATAATTGTGTTGTTACTGTCTTCTGATGAAGTAATATCTGAATAATAATGTAGTCCATACTTTGCAGACTGGTATCTTTTGTAGTCTGAGTATACAGGATTATTTTCTAAGATATTTCCTGTGTCCAAACTAAGATATAGGTCATATAATTGTGTTGTGTCTGACGAAAAAATAAAATAATCACTAGTAGATAAATAATAGTTATTGTTTTCTGTAAATAACTTGTCTGCAAGTAGTTGAAATAGGTTGTCTAAATTTGTTTTGTAATAATTTCTTTTCTCAGTAATATATGTTTCGGTAGAATCATTTATATGATTTAAGATGCTGGATATATTATGTGGTTCGTTAGTTTTCAGATAATAATAAGTAGTATTGTTGGTTGTGAAAAACCCTACTTCTTTAATATAGTTCGCTAGTTCAGATAGGTTAAAATTATAATCAGAATTTAACATTTTGTATATGGAATCCCAATTGTTAAAATTATTGTTGTTTTTCAGATAAGTTTTATAATTATTGAAAGTAATTTTTTTGTACGACATACTTAAAAATTCTGAAGTAGAAAGTGGAGCAATTTTATCAATACTAACATCTATCTTTTCCTGATGTCTTAAGATGTTTATGAAACTTGTGGAGTCATTATCATATTTTATAGTAGAGTCGCCTATCATTGAGTTTAGATCCTGAAGAGGTATATCTTTTTCTAGAATTCTAAACATTAGATTAGCAGTGTTTTCTGTATTATTGTTAGGATTTGTGTTTTCTACATCATTATAAGCTCCTTTGTAAACCCAGTATATAATAACAGTTAAACACACTATTATTACTCCAATATTACTGATTCTTTTATTCATAAATACAATAAATAAGTTTGAAACAAAATTATTAAAATAGCTCTATCTGATTTGGTAGTAAACGGAAACTTTTCCTATGGTATTTGTTAGCACCGAATTTTTTTATTGATTCTCTGTGCTTTTTTGTTGGGTATCCTTGGTTGGTTTCCCAAGAATATTGAGGAAATTCCTCCGATAAATCTTTCATTATCTTATCTCTTGCGGTTTTTGCAATAACAGATGCAGCAGCAATACTCATGTATTTTGCATCTCCTTTTATAATGCATTTATGTTCTACTTTTTTATATTTATTAAATCGATTTCCATCAATTAAAAGTAGTTCGTATTTGTTAGAAATCTGATCTATAGCTCGGTGCATTGCTAGAAAAGATGCGTTTAGTATATTTATTTTATCAATTTCCTTTGGAGATACAACTCCTATTCCGAAAGATATTGCTTCATCTTTTATTATTTTTTCAAGAATTTCTCTTTTCTTCTTACTAAGTTGTTTAGAATCATTAAGTGTTTTATTATTGAAATGATTCGGAAGTAATACAGCCGCGGCTACAACTGGACCAGCTAAGCATCCTCTGCCCGCTTCATCACATCCAACCTCAATTTTAGCAGAAAACCTTTGTTTTAACATTATTTCTTAAAAAGCCCTCTATCGTTTTTATCTTTATCAATTTCAGGAAGAGATTTATTATTTCTGATGTCAATATCTTCTTTAAATATCCATTCTCCGTTTTTATACAAAAAGCAATCATAACTTCCGTCTGGAACATAAAACTGATTGAATCCTTCTTGATTCTCTTTTAACGGAACTAGATGATCTAATACAATTCGGTTCTTGTCTTCATCAAAATTTACACTTGCAGAAGTATTTCTATTGTACTCCACCACTATTCTTTTTGTAGTGTCTTCTCCTTTTATAAATATATCTTTTCCCAAGGTTGCTTTCTGATTCTTTATTTCTAATACATCAATTATCTTTATTATAGATTCTGGATTGTTTCCATTCCATGCAAGTAGGGTATAGTGTTGATTGTTTTTCTTTTTCGGAGAAATAATTTTGTAGTATAAAGATCCATACCAATTTTCATTATTATAGATTGTTGTTTCAAAATTAAATAAATCAGTTTCTGTATGTTTCAATTCAATTATCTGATTGTATCCGTTGTCAGAATTTGGAAGGATAATAAAAGCAAAATACTTACTTGCTCCATTTCCTTTAGGAAGAATCCAGTTAAATAAGCGGAAGGAATTATCTTCAGGATTTAATCTGCTAATAGTTTTTAGATTATTGAAAGGATAATCGTAAGATTCTTTATACTTCATTACTTCCTTTAACTCTGATATAAAACCAATATTTGATTTCTCTCTTATTTCCAGAGTCTCTCCATACATTATATTATTTGATAATACTAATAGAGTGTCTTCATATTCTTTTATCACCTTCTCGGAGATGTTTTGTGCAGAAAGAAACATAGAAGAGAGGATAAAAATGAAAGAAAGGAATTTGTTCATTATAATCTTTAATTAATAACTATAAAAAGTAAACTAATATTACTTTTGTACAAAGATATTACATAAAATGAACTTAGAAGAACGAATAGATGCTTTTGTACAATTAGGAAAATTTCTTTCAGGACTTTCAGAAGAATCACCAGCTTTTATGGGGAAGGAATTAGAAAAATTAAAAAGTAAAATTGAGGATTGTGAGATTAGAAATAATTGGTTTACAGAGGACAGTATTAATAACTCCTTATTATCTTTATCTAATCAATTAAGCTCAGATAATTTTAACGCATGGATTACTCCTTATAATTTATCAAATTCAGGAGAGGGTAAAAGAGTCCTACTTGTTATGGCGGGAAATATTCCTTTGGTTGGTTTTCACGATTTTTTGTCGGTAATAGTAAGCGGAAATAAGGCGGTTGTAAAACTATCCTCAAACGATAATATCTTATTTCCTTATTTATGCGAAGTACTTTGTAAAATAAATCCTAATTTCTCTAAAAAATTAGAATATATTGAGAATTTAAAAGAAAAGAAATTTGATGCTGTTATTGCAACTGGTTCTGATAATTCATCAAAATATTTTGAGTATTATTTTAAGAATATCAGAAGGATAATTCGTAAGAACAGGAGGTCGGTAGCAGTGCTGAATGGAAAAGAAACAAATAAAGAGATGAAAGGACTTGCTTCAGATATTTTTCTTTATTTCGGATTAGGTTGCAGAAATGTATCAAAAATATTTTTACCAAAAGGGTATAACTTAGATAAATTATTTGAAGTGTTTTTCCCTTTTCAAGATATTGTTAACCATAAGAAATATGGGAATAATTACGATTATAATAAATCAATATTCCTAATGGGAAATAATAAGTTAGTGGAAAACGGATTTTTACTAATGAAAGAAGATGAATCTTTACAATCTCCTATATCTATGTTGTTTTATGAGTTTTATGACGATTTAGAGAAGGTAAAGGACTATATTGATAAAAATGCAGATTTATTACAATGTGTAGTATCTAAAGAGGATATAGTAAAAAAGAACACTCATTTTGGAGAAACCCAAAATCCACAGCTTTGGGATTATGCAGATAATGTAGATACTATTGAGTTTTTGTCATCACTCTAATTTTGTTCTAAAGTTCCCAAATCAGGAAGATTATCTCTTGAATTTCCTTCTAAGTCCAAAGATAAAATAGATTCTGATTGTGTAATGTTAACATCACCAGCAGAATTACATGGAGAGGTTTCTGATAAATGGAAATCAAATAGTTGTTTACTTACAAATTTTGGATTTTTATTCTTTATAATATTGATATAATCAGAAGTTCCTGTATCTTCATTCGGATCAATTTTCAGAAGGCAATGGTCAAATGTGTAGTTGAAGTTGCCAATAGAGTTTTCTTGAAAGGAGATTTCTGTAGATAAGTTCCCATCAATAATACAATTTCCAAAATAAGCATTGTCTAAATCCCGAATATAAATATTTCCATCAGAACCTTCGTAATAATTATTCAATAGGATAGAAGGTGTATTTCTGTGGTCAAAGTTCCAATAGTTTGCAAATGTACAGTGTTTAAATGTGTAGTCTCCACCGATATTGCATACTACCGAATATTGTCCGCATTTAGTAATAATAGTATTATTTACCTCTAGTTTTGCTCCTTGTCCTAAAATACCAATGGCTGACATATTATCTATCCTGCAATTATTTATTACAGCAGTAGGGGTATTGTTTCCTAATGTGTCGGCATGTATTGCAATCGTTCCATTTTGCAAATTGCAATAGTTAAACTCATTATTTACACTTCCAGGATATAACCAGATTTTGTCCCATTGTCCCGGCAAGGAATCGTACCAAGAATCTAATCTATCTCCTCTGAAAGTGACTTCATTTCCTAACGTTCCATTTACTCTTATGGTTCCTCCAGAAGAAGAAGAAAAAGGATTTCCTACAATAATCCCTGAGTTTTTATGAAGATACACTGTTGTTCCTTCATTTATAGTGAGCTGACAATTATGGTCAACAATAACGTATCCGTAAATTACATGTGGTTTGTCATTGTTCCAAACTTCATTACATTCTAGTTGATGGTAGAAGAATCTAGAAGTATCTTCTCCATCTATAATATCTCCATAAGTATTTGCAGTGTGAAAGTAAGCATCTTGTCCGTAAGCAATTAAATCAATGTTTTGTGTTTTATTACCGGTAGTAAAAACAATAGAATCAGATACCAAATAAGGATTATTTGTGTTGTTTGGATTGATAATCACCTCTAAGAAAACAAACATACTGTCATGTGCAGAAATTTTTATATTTTGTATATTCTTTCCGCTTTCTCCATCTACATTAATCTTAAAATATGCTTCTGAATTACTTCCTAGTCTTACATTTGTTGTGATGTCATAATCATTATTGTTATACACCATAAGTTGTTTGGTTGTAGATCCAACAGAACTGAAAATAGTATCAAATATTATGGTGTCATTTGAAAATTGTAAAGTAGCGCTTCCATCAGAAGGTAGGTTTTCTTTTTTACAAGAATATGTGAAAATTATAAGTAAAATTGAGAGGATGTATTTTGTCATTTAAAAGTTTTTGCGGATTCTGTCCAAATCTCTTTTATTGTCTTTTTCTTTTAAGGATTCTCTTTTGTCAAATAATTTTTTTCCTTTTCCAACTGCAATTTCTACTTTCGCTTTTCCTTTATCGTTTACAAAAAGTCGTAAAGGAACTATAGTGACTCCTTTTGTTTTTACTTTTCCATGAATTTTCTCTAATTCTTGTCGATTCAGAAGGAGTTTTCGTTCTCTTTTAGGGTCATGATTAGAATATCCTCTGTTGGAGTATTCAGAGATATGTAGGTTTTTTACCCATAACTCATCTTCAATAAAAACGCAATGCGAATCTGACATATTTACCTGTGAATTTCTGATAGATTTTATTTCCGTTCCTTTAAGCACTATCCCTGCAACGTATTTGTCAATAAATTCGTATTCGTGAGAAGATTTTCTGTTCTTTATATTTATAAAATCTTTGGACATAATGATGCAAAGATAATAAAAAGAAGAGTGTTTATCCTAATGCTACATCTAAGCACATCATTACAATAAATCCGGCTATTAATCCCATCGTAGCTAAATCAGTATTGCCTCCTCTTTGACTTTCAGGTATCACTTCTTCTACTACAATAAATATCATAGCTCCTGCTGCAAATGCTAAAGCATAAGGTAAAATAGGTAAAACCGTCATTACTATTGCAGCGCCTATTACTGCAAATATAGGTTCTACTATAGCTGATAGTTGCCCCCATTTCCATGATTTCCATCTGCTTACACCCATTCTTCTTAATGGCATTGATACTGCAAACCCCTCTGGGAAATTTTGAATACCTATTCCTATAGCTAGCGCGATTGCTCCTCCTATTGTAAATACTGAATGGCCATCCATTCCTAAAAGTTCAGGATTTGCAAGAGCTCCAAATGCAACACCAACAGCTAATCCTTCCGGTATATTGTGTAAAGCAATTGCTAATACTAATAATATAGTTTTTCTCCAGTTAGTTTCTATGCCTTCAGCTTCTTCTCTTTTTGCAAATATGTGTAGGTGGGGGATAATTTTGTCAAGTGTAAATAAGAATGCAGCTCCTAGAAAAAATCCAATTGCAGGTGGTAACCACACAGGCATTGAGCTTAGTCCCATTTGATTCTGCATTTCAACATACGCTATTGAAGGAGAAAGGAGAGACCAAAAACTTGCTGCGATCATTACTCCTCCGGTAAATCCAAGTGCGCAATCTAGAATTTTGCGATTAGAAGAGTTGAATAAAAATACTAATGCCGCTCCTAATGCGGTTAATCCCCATGTAAATAATCCGGCATATAATGCTTGCATTACAGGATGTTGCACTATGAACCATTTATAGATCTCTAAATTTTCCATATTTTATTTAATTAATTTGGGCAAAAATAGAATAATATTTTTTTTAGACAAGCCTAAATTTGATTTAAATATTCAACTAATTTTCTTGTTAATAATAGGTTGATAAAATATTTATTTTATACCTCAAAATTTTGAATAAACAACTAAAAAGTATACATTTGTAAACAGATATATATTTAAATTATATTAAATATCTATATTATTATACTAAAAACACATAAAATATTATAAATAACATATTACCAATAATATATAAATATTTAATAAAGTAACAATATAAGATAAATTGATATTATTTTATGTAAATTAGATAATAATTTAGAAGTTAAAAACACTTCTGTAGTTAACAAATGTAAATTACACAAAATGCATGAAAGAATAAAGAAATGGATAGATAACAAGGATTTAAAATCAAGTAGTTTTGCTGACAAGATTGGTGTAAATCGTGCAACTGTTTCACATATTTTGTCTGGCAGAAATAAGCCTTCTGTTAATTTTATTGATAAAATGGTTCGATCTTTTCCGGATCTAAACGCGAATTGGTTAGTTGTTGGAGATGGTTTTATGAGAAAATCTGATAATGTAAAAGAAGTTCTGAAATTAAAGAATATTAAGAAGATTGTAGTTTTCTATGATGACAACTCATTTGAGGAGTTAGAACCTTAATATTTCGTATTGCTTTTCTATTTTTGCATAAAACAAATTTGATGTATAAAATTATACGATTCTTCTTATTTTTTTTCGACCCTGAAAAGATCCATCATTTTACCTTTTTTTTACTGAAGATCGGATATCCTTTTGAATTTTGGATTTGGAGAAAGATGTTTACCTTAAAAGATAGTAGATTAGAAAGAGAGGTTTTTGGAATAAAATTTCCAAATCCGGTAGGATTGGCTGCAGGATTTGATAAAGATGCAAAACTAATAGATGAACTGAGCTGTTTCGGATTCGGATTTATTGAAATAGGGACTTTAACTCCAAAACCACAAGATGGTAATCCGAAACCTAGATTATTTCGTTTGAAAGAAGATTCTGGAATTATAAACAGAATGGGATTTAATAACTGTGGGGTAGAAGATGCTATTATCAGATTAAAAAAGAGGAAGTCAGACATAATTATTGGTGGTAATATTGGTAAAAATAAACTCACTCCAAACGATAATGCTACTGATGATTATATTATTTCCTTTAACTCACTTTTTGATTATGTAGATTATTTTGTGGTGAATGTAAGCTCTCCAAATACTCCTGGTTTAAGAGACTTACAAGAAAAAGAACCTTTAACAAATCTTCTGAATTCTCTTCAGGATATAAATAATAACAAAGAAAAAAGAAAGGCAATACTTTTAAAGATTGCTCCTGATTTAACAAATGAGCAGTTAGATGACATTATTCAGATAGTAAAGGATACAAAAATTGATGGTGTTATAGCAACGAACACTACAATTAGTAGAAATGGTCTTAAAACAGATAAAACTACGGTTGATTCTATTGGAAATGGAGGGTTAAGTGGAAAGCCAGTGAGTAAAAGATCGACAGAGGTAATAAAGTATTTATCAGAAAAGTCTGATAAAGCATTTCCTATTATTGGGGTTGGAGGGATTCATTCAGAAGAAGACGCGATAGAAAAACTAGATGCTGGAGCATCATTAATTCAGATATATACAGGTTTTATTTATGAGGGACCTTCACTTGTGAAAAGAATTAATAAAGCAATTCTTAAAAGATGAAAATAATAGAATGTCCTAGAGATGCAATGCAGGGAATAAAAGAGTTTATTCCTACAAAAAAGAAGATAGATTACATTAATCAGTTATTAAAGGTAGGTTTTGATACTATTGATTTTGGTTCTTTTGTTTCTCCTAAGGTAATTCCTCAATTAAAAGATACTGCTGAAGTTTTATCAGGATTAGATTTAAGTTCTACCTCTAGTAAATTATTGTCAATCATTGCAAATATCAGAGGAGCGGAAGACGCATGTAATTTTGAAGAGATTAATTATTTAGGATTTCCACTTTCTGTTTCAGAAGAATTTCAGAAAAGAAATACTAATAAAAGTATAAATGAAGCGCTTAAAACTGTAGAAGAAATTCAGAATTTGTCAGTTAAAAACAATAAGGAGTTAGTGGTGTATTTATCCATGGCTTTTGGTAATCCTTATGGAGAAAACTATCATCCTGATATTGTTGCAGAACTGACTCATCAATTACACCAACTTGAAATTGAGATAATCGCTTTATCAGATACTATTGGAGTTTCAGAACCTGATAATATTGTGCCTTTATTTAGCACTTTATCTACAGAGTATCCTAATATTGAAATTGGAGCTCATTTTCATACTACTATTGATAAATGGGAAGAAAAAGTAGATTCTGCTTATAAAAATGGATGTAGAAGATTTGACTCTGCATTAAAAGGACATGGAGGATGTCCAATGGCTGATGACGATATGACAGGAAATATGCCAACAGAAAAACTTATTAGCTATTTTACGGAAGATTTAGGACTAAACATGCAGGAGATGAAAAAGAGTTTAGAAATGAGTTCTTCTGTGTTTACTTAATGATTTATTGTATTAAGAACGCAAAGGTTCGAATCCTGCTACCCCGACAGATATTTTATTGCAATAAAAAAGCCCGGATTCAATATTTTTCGTCCGAACTCACCTCTTATACGGAAAGAATATAGAATAGTTTCAAAAATCTATATTAATTTTTTAGAATCATAAAACGAATTGTTAAATACTTTTGAATTACCGGCTGTAATTTCCGAAATACTTTTTTAATTTAGCCACTGATTTTAGTGATAAGGGAATGAGGTGTAAGTCCTCAGCTTTACCAGAATCTGTAAGGTTTATTAAATTCTGATAACACAACCACTGTTTTTATAAATGGGAAGGTAATTCAGAAGAACTAAGTCAGAAGACCTACTAGAATCTTTACTAATTTATTATCGTTTCTGGATAAAACGATTTAATGTATAACAGACTCTAAAATATTAAAGAGTCACTAAAATAGATTTATTATGAAAAAACTAGCTATTTTGTTAGGAGCTTTTATAGCTCAAGTATCCATTGCTCAAGATTATGTGCATCAAGTATTAGTATTAAATGAGGGTTATTTTGATTATACTACAAATCAATCTATTATTCCTCCAACCATTGGAAGTTATGATCCAGTTACAGAGAGTTACACAACAGTAGATACAATTTTGGGAGCCAGATTTGCTTCAGATATGATTATAGATGAAGACCATGTTTATGTTGCAGCAGACAATATGTTATATAAGTACAATAAAGATGATATGTCTTTAACTTGTTCTCAATCAGTCTCCGGAATAAGAAACTTAGCGGTGTGGAATGACAAAATAATTGTTACTAGAGGTGATTATGATAATACAACCTTTATGCCAATATTATTTAATTCATATTTACAAGTATTCAACACTTTAGATTTAAGTTTTTATATGGAGTTAGACACAGTTTTTGGACCAAAATGGTCTACACAAAATATGATTACTTATGGAGATAATCTATACGTTGCAATAAATAATGGATTTGAATGGGGTAATGAGAAAGGATTAATTGGAATTGTTGATATGATCAGTATGACCTACTTGAATGAAATTGATTTAGGTCCTGATGGAAAAAATCCAGATAACATGGTTTTTGATGGAACAAATATTTATACAGTAAATAATAAAGATTTTTCCGGAGCGTCTATATCCAAGGTAGATATATCTAATGGTTCTAGTTTAACCACAAATATGTCAACAATAAATACTGGATGCGGTACTTCTTGTTTAAGAGATGGAAAAATAAATTATCAAATATCAGGAGATACAGAATTATATGAATGGGATCCTGTTTTGATGCCAAGTTCTGGAATATCCATTGGATTTACGGAGAATTTTTATGAGTTAGCGACGGATGAAGTGAATAACTATTTATACGCATCTTCAACTGATTGGGCTTCTTATGGTTTTATTAATATCTATAACTCAGATAATATATTTTCTGGATCATTTTCATGTGGAGTTTCTCCAGGTACAATAGTATTTGACACAAGAAGTACATCAGTAGGAATAACTAATATTACTTCTCAAAACATACTTGAAGGAACAATTTATGATATGTTTGGGAGGAAGTTAAACTCATTAGAAGGTCAGTCCGAAGGAATTTATCTTGTGGATGGAGAAAAAGTATATATCCCAAAAAGATAAAATCTGTTGGTTATATTCAATTAGTGATTCTTGAAGGATTTTGATTTAACTAATATGAACAAATAAGATAAAAAAATAATGAGGGAGACGCGTGTCTCCCTTTTTATTATCTTTGTGAAAAATTTTAACATGAAAAAGATATTCCTTTTACTTTCTTCCTCCTTTCTTTTTATGGCTTGTCCTCCAGAATCTATTGAACCTCCAATTTACAATAAAGATTATGGCAAAGGATTATACATTTTAACCGAGAACGGAGTAAATTTTTATGATTTTGATGAAGGAGTACTTAAAGAAGATATCTATAGTACAGTAAATGGAGGTTCTCTACAAAATCCATCTTCTTTAAATATTCATGGGAATAAGATGTATATTGTTACCAAAAATACTTTTCATAAAGTTGATGCAGAAACATTTCTCTCTGAATTCTCAATTCCAGGATTTACAGATGCTCAACAATGTGAGAATGCATATTTCAACAGGTTTTATGTGACAGATAAAGGAGAATCTGAAATAAAAATTATTGATTTGATTAGTAGAGACATATCTGGTCATATATCAACTGGAGACAGTGTATTCCCTACAGATATTGTGGTAAATGGGAGTAGATCCTTTGTAATAAATTCTGGAGGGGATAGTTCTTCAGATTATGATTCTACAATAGTTGCGATTGATGTAAGAAATATATCAGAAGTACTCAATAATTTCGCAGGAAATATTATTACAGGAAAGAATCCTTCATCAGTTGTTAACGATGGGAATATAATAGTGCTATGTAGAGGAATTTATGATGAAAATGACGCTTTAAATAATGAGGAGTCTTCATTTTCAAGAATATCAGCAGGAAGTTTAAGTGTATATGCAAACACAATACTTAGTGGAATATATAATGCAGATAATTTATGTGTAGATGAATCAGATACAAGGTTTTACTTTACTGCTTCTGATGGGGTCTATTGGTCAGATAAATCTTCTTTCAGTAGCAATTTAATAACTGATAAAAAAAATCCAAATGTTTTAATTTCTAATAATGAAACTTATTTTGATCTAACAGACTCAATTTATAAAACAGTAAATTATTTATGGTGTAATGATCAGGATAATCCTAATTACTTATACAAGCTTAATTTTCAGACAAATGAATTTGAAGATTCAATTATCTTAAACTCTCCAATAATTGACTTGGAAATATATAGGTGATGAATCATAAACAGATAAAGTTCTTAAGAAGGGTTTATTTAATTTTTACAATCTTCTTAGGTGTTTTAGCTCCAATATATTGTTGGTATTTACTCCCAGGATTTAATCCTACTGAAGCTCCTCTTTCTGATTTTGGAGTTTCAGAACCTACATGGTTGTTGTGGAATTCTACTCTAGTTCTTTTGGCGGTAGGTATCTTTCTGAATGCTTATACCTCTATGAGGTATTATTTTAAAAAGAGGAGGTTTAGATATCCCTTAAAAGTTCTTTTAATCATCTCATCTTTTTCATTGTTTTTTACCGCTACTATTCCAATGGATTTTGATTTGTATCATAAAATTCCAGCATTTCTTTTCTTTTCCTCATACAATTTATTTGTATTTTTATTTGGACTGTTTAGATCCTTAAAATATGTAAGAAGGGGAGTGTTTTCTATTTTTGTAGGACTTTCTATGTTGTGTTCTCTTTTGCTATTATTACCTTTTAATTCTTATGGAGTATTTGAGGTAGTTTATCTTGCATTAATACTAACATGGAATATTTATTTCTTGTTTACTAGATTAAAAGAGGAAGGTATGAAAAGTGATAAAAAAGGATTATTAAAGTTTTTCTAATAGTTCTTTGTATAGATTAACCATAGAGTCAATGTCTTTTTTATGAACTTTTTCATTTGGAGAATGAACATAATCTTCTGGAGCTCCAACAAAACACCAATCCCAAGGGTAGGAACTTCCTTGAAGTTGATTTCCATCACTTCCTCCTGCATCTTCTACTTCTAATTGGAATGATATATTTGAATTTTCAGCAATATCTATAACCTTATTTACATAGGCTCTTCTTGGGATGCCGCTATCTCTTAAAGAAATTACACATCCATTTCCATGTTTTACACCATCTGTAATCCAAGTTATATCTGAGATAAGAGCTTGATTTACTCCATATTTTTCATAGATAAATTTCCCTAAATAACCAACGGAACCTCCACCATGTTCTTCCCAAGATGAAAACACGATTATTCCATTTTCTAATGTTTTTGATACTTCTAAGCAGTTCCAAACTCCTAATCTATTATCCATATAGCAAGATTGAATAAAATCATCAGTTTCTCTGAAATTTACTTTAAAAGTAAGAGAAGTTCCTCTGTCAATTTCTCTGTTAAAATCAATGAATAATTTATCCTTCTTTTTAATGAGCTCCCCCTCAATTTCCCCAATACTATCTTCTCCTACTAAAACAATCCCCTCAGTAGTTTCTGGTCCTCCAATCTTTATAATTTCATTGTTATATTTTACCGTAAATCCAATTGAATCCATGTGAGAAAAGATTGCGGTTCTCGGATTTTTACCAAATACCATAATAATATTATCCTGTAATCCATCCCCATAATGAAGAGTTGGTTTTACTTTCCATTTATCCTGATTCTTTTGAATATAGTTAAGTAAAAATTGACTCATAGCTAATTCTTCTCCTGAAGGAGCGTGAATTTTACATATTTGTTTTAATAAATTCATTTATACAGTTTTTAAGTGTTTTATCTTTATTTCATGGTTTTTCTTAAATATTTCTACCACATTATCATCTTTACTTTTTGGAACTGCAAATATAAGATTGCAATCTATTTGAAAATCAGTATTTATAATCTCTAGCTTATGTTCTTTTATTAGTCTCATTACATCATTCATTAGAGGATATTTAAAAGATACTTTATATTGTTCTTTTATGGTTTTTGTGACAAATATCGCTTGGGATATCGAATCTGCTGCAGCTGTTTTATATGATCTTATTAAACCTGTAACACCAAGTTTTATACCTCCAAAATATCTAACAACAATAATCAGGATATTTGTTAAATCATTAGATTGTATCTGTCCTAAAATCGGTTTGCCTGCAGTAGAAGAGGGCTCTCCATCATCATTTGCTCTTTGTAGTGATTTATCAGGATTTATAATATATGCATAACAATGATGCCTAGCAGAATGTTCAATTTTCTTTACTTCTTCCAATCTTTCTTTTACTTCCTGTTCAGAATAAACAGAAAATAGATAGGAAATAAATCTACTTCCCTTTTCTTTATGTAATCCTGTTGTTGGATTTTTTATTTCTTTATAGGTATCGTTAAACATCAGATTGAAAAGATATAAATAGCGCAAATAGAAAGGAGTATTCCAATCCAATTATTCTTGCTTAGTTTTTCTTTAAAAAGAATCATTCCTATAATAGATGAACTTACAATAACTCCCATGCTTACTAAAGGAAAAACAATTGAACTTGATAGTTCTGGGTCATTTAAAGCTTTTAAAAAGAATACTAAAGAAAAAAAATTAGGAATACCAAAGATAATTCCCCAAAACAGACTTTTTAATTGTAATGTATTATTTGAGATAATTGATTTTCCTGATAGAATGAGAATTCCACTAATACTAGCAAAAAAGAATAATGTCATAAAGAATAAATAACTTTCTTTTTCTAACACTTCCTTAAAACTTTGAGCAAAATCATTAAAGATTGCATCTGAGATTCCTTGTCCTACAAAAACTAAAATAATTAACCATAAATATTTTTTATTAAAACTTAGTTTCCCTTTTTTGGTAGAGGATAAATAAATACCTACAAGTGCTAAGAAAAACGCAATTCCTTTTAAAGATGTGAATTCTTCATTTGGATACAAAATAAGCGCTGCACAAACAGGAATAATTAAGGACATTTTATTTGATACTGTAGTAACTGATATTCCTACTTTTTGTGTTCCAAATGCGTAAAAGTTAAATACAATTATAAATAATGTCCCTATAATCATTGCATGATATATCCATTCAGAATTTAACACATGATTTAATGAAAAATCTTGCTCTAAAAAGAAATAAGAACATCCTGCTGCAGTTAAGTAATTTACAATTAATCCTTGAAGGTTGTCTACTTTATATCTTTCAAACATCTTAAATACAATAATTAAGATATTAAAAAGTAGTATAGTGTAGATTATGTTAATCATTGAGAATAATTTTTAAACAATCTGTATCTATTTCTATTTCTGATATTTTTTTCCCTTTTATAATTGGTGATTTTACTCCATTTTCTAGTTTTTTATCTGTAGTGAAGATTCTTGCTTCATCCCATATATTTTCGTCAATAAATGACTGTAAAGTTGTAGTTCCTCCCTCAACAATTACTGATTGATTTTTTTGTTTATATAATTCTTTTAATATATTGTTAATCATATTATTAAAACTAATTTTAATATAATTATTTTTAGATAAATTATCCGATTTTATTTTATTAAATATAATTGTTTCAGATTCAGAATTAAATAAGTTAAGATTTTTAGATAATTTTAAATCTTTATCAATTACAAGTCGTATTGGATTTCTTCCTGAAACTTCCCGAACAGTAAGAGAGGGATTATCTTTTTCAGCAGTAATCCTACCTACTAAGATTGCATTTTCTTCCGACCTCCATTTATGTGCTAATTTCTTTGATTTATTAGAAGTCATCCAAAAAGGTTCTGTCTGATTTTTAGGAGCAATAAATCCATCTTTACTTTCTGCCCATTTTAAGATGATATATGGCCTTTTTTTCTCATGAAAAGTAAAGAATCTTTTATTAAGGTCTCTACATAATTCTTCCATAATTCCAACTTTCACTTCAATTCCAGCATTTCTCATCTTATCAATTCCAGTTCCATCTACTTCTGAATAAGTATCCATACACCCAATTACCACCTTTGGTATTTTATGATTAATAATAAGATTTGAACAAGGAGGTGTTTTCCCGAAATGAGAGCAGGGTTCTAGGTTTACATACAAAGTACATTTAGATAAAAGAGATTTGTCTTTTACACTATTTATAGCATTTACTTCTGCGTGATGTGATCCGTATTTTTCATGATAGCCTTCTCCAATAATATCTCCCTTATAAACTATTACAGAGCCTACCATTGGATTAGGAGACACGTTTCCTATTCCTAACCTAGCGATTTCAATACATTTGTTTAAGAAAAACTCATCATTTTGCATGCTTCAAAAGTAACTAAATTTAGTAAATTAGCATCATGAAAAAAGTTTCAGATATTCTACCTTATTTTCTAAATGAATTGTTAGATTTTTATCCTGAAAATGAAATAAAATCAATAATGTACATTTCTATTGATTTTCATTTAGGACTTACAAAATCTGGGACTATATTGCAATCTGAAAGAGTTTTAAAAGATGACGAGATATCAGTATTCATAAATATAGTTGATAGACTTAAAAATATGGAGCCAATCCAATATATTTTATCTGAAACAAAGTTTTACGGACTATCATTTTACACTAAGAAAGGGATTCTGATTCCAAGACCAGAAACAGAAGAGTTAGTGGACTGGATTATAAAAGACAATCAGGGGAGTGAAAAAAAGTATTTGGATATTGGAACTGGAAGTGGATGTATTATTATTTCTCTTGCTAAGAATTTAAAAGGCACATTTGATGCGATTGATATTTCGGAAAAATCAATAAGAATTTCTGAAGAAAACAGTATAAAAAATAAGGTAAATATAAATCTGAAGAAAACAGATATATTATGTTCTGAACTAAAAGGGGAATGGGATGTTATTGTAAGTAACCCCCCTTATGTATTGCGTTCTGAAAAAGAAGTAATGAATAAAAACGTTTTGAATTGGGAACCAGAAACAGCTCTTTTTGTAGAAGACACTGACCCTTTGCTTTTTTATGAAGAAATATCTAAAAAATCATTAACTGTTCTAAGGAAAAATGGATATTTGTATTTTGAAATAAATGAAAATTTTGGTAATGAAACTATTAAATTACTTGAAGAAATAGGATTTGTTAATATCGAGTTAAAAAAAGACATAAACGGAAAAGATAGAATGATAAAAGCAATGTGTAAATAATTATTTTTGAATTATTAATTATTAAAGTATGATTACAGAAAAAGATATTGAACAATTTCAGAAAAGATGGGGAGATGGTATTATTAAGATTAGTAAAATGTTCTTAGATAATGAAGATTATATCTCTGAAACAAAACAATTTATTTCTGATTTATATTCATACAGTTCAGAAAGAGTTCTTTTTAAGCCAACTCTTGCTTCAGAGAGTCAATTCAGATTAGATAAAGAGTCTGCTCTTTCGTATTTTATTGGAAACAACTCAGAATTTAAGGAAGATAGTGGTTTTGCAACAAAAGGATGGACTAATGTTAGGTGGTTTAATGCTGGAATTCAACTTCATAACAATTTAGCTATATCTATGGGGAATTATTATTTTACAAATGAAGATGGAGATCTAAAAGTAGAGTTTTCTATTGTGTACAAAAAAGATTCAGAGAATAATTTAAAAATTATTCTTCATGACTCACATTTACCATATCAGAAATAAATGAGAGAAAAGGAAAGAATAGATTTCCTTAGGAAGGAGTTAGAAGATCATAATCATCTGTATTATGTTTTAGATAGTCCAAAAATTTCTGATTTTGAGTTTGATAAGTTAATGTCCGAACTTATAAAACTAGAAGAAGAAAATCCTGAGTATGATGATGAAAATTCTCCGACAAAAAAAGTAGGAGGTAAGGTTATGGATAGCTTCAAAACTGTCGATCATCAATATCCTATGCTTTCACTTTCTAATACTTACAATGCTGAAGAACTACAAGATTTTGATGAGAGAATAAAGAAGATAATTGATGTTCCTTTCGAATATGTTTGTGAGTTAAAATTTGATGGAGTTTCTATTAGTTTGATCTATGAGAATGGAGAGTTAAAACAAGCTATTAGTAGAGGTGATGGAACGAAAGGTGATGATGTCACTGAAAATGTAAGAACTATTAGAAGTATTCCTTTAAAATTAAGAGAAGATTTTGTTGCAAACTTTGAAATTAGAGGAGAGATTATTTTACCAAAAGAGGATTTTAATAAACTGAATGAAGAAAGAGAGAGAAGTGGATTGGAAAAGTATGCAAATCCTAGAAACACAGCTTCTGGTAGTCTGAAATTACATGACACAAAAGAGGTGAGTAAAAGACCCTTAGATTGTTTTTTATATCATATGTTAGGAGAAAATCTCCCAACAAATTTTCATTTACAAAACTTAGAAAAAGCAAAAAGTTGGGGATTAAAAATATCAGAGACTACAAAATTAAAATCAGATATAAATGGAGTGATTGATTATGTAAATTATTGGGAAGAAGCTCGTCATAATTTACCTTTTGAGATTGATGGAATTGTAATAAAAGTAAATAATACAGACTTGCAAGAGGAGCTAGGTTTCACCTCTAAGTTCCCTAGATGGGCAATATCCTACAAATTTAAATCAGAGCAGGTTTCCACTCTCTTAAATGAAATAACATATCAGGTTGGTAGGACAGGAGCTATAACTCCAGTAGCAAACTTAGAATCTGTTCAGCTGGCTGGAACAACAGTAAAGAGAGCTTCTTTGCATAATGCGGATCAGATAGCAAAATTAGACATTAGAGAAGGAGATGTTGTGTATGTTGAGAAAGGAGGGGAAATTATTCCTAAAGTAGTTGGAGTAGAGTTTAAGGATAGAGATTTATTTTCTCATCCAACAAAATTTATAACTCAGTGTCCTGAATGTAATACAGAACTTATTAGGAAAGAGGGAGATGCAAAACACTATTGTCCTAATCTTGAAAATTGCTTTCCTCAAATTGTTGGTAGATTCGATCATTTTATCAGTAGAAAAGCAATGAATATTGATGGTTTGGGAGTAGAAACAATTGAACTATTAGTAAAAGAAAATCTTATTTCAGATATTTCAGACTTATATTTACTCAGGAAAGAACAAATATTACCATTGGAAAGAATGGCGGAAAGATCAGCAGATAATCTGATAAGTGGGATAGAAGCTAGTAAGAAAATTCCTTTTGAAAGATTACTGTACGCAATAGGCATTCGATTTGTAGGAGAAACCGTTGCAAAGAAACTGGCTAATCATTATACTACTATTGATGATTTGATGAACTCAACTTTTGAAGAATTAGTTGAAGTAGATGAAATTGGAGACAAAATTGCAGAATCGGTTGTAAATTATTTTTCTAATAATAAAAACCAAATCTTAATTGAAAAGCTAAAGCAACATAATTTATGTTTTGTTGCAGAAGAAAAGGAAAAGAACTTATCTGATAAACTAGAATCAATGGCAATTGTAGTTTCCGGAGTTTTTGAAAATCACAGTAGAAATGAGTTGAAACAACTTATTGAAAAACATGGAGGAAAAAATGTAAGTTCAATAAGTAAAAAGACTACTTTTGTTCTTGCAGGAGATAATATAGGTCCATCAAAAAAAGAAAAAGCGGAAGATTTAGGAATACCGATAATTTCAGAAGAAGAATTTATAAATAAAATTAGATAATGCGCATTCAGTTTTTAGAAGATATAAAACACAAAATTGGTCAGTATGTTTTTCAGAGAGATCTGAAACATAACAAACGACACAAATCGGTATGTAATCTGGAGGATGCAAAATCAATAGGTATATTGTTTGAAGCAACTAGCAAAGAAGAAATAAAGGAGATAAAACCTCTGGTAGAGTATTTTTTTAAATTGAAAAAGGATGTAAAGGCTTTTGGTTTTGTAAATTCTACACAATATGATGAATGTCATATACCAAAATTACAATATGACTTTTTTAATAAGAAGGACTTAAATTGGTATTACAAACCTCAGAATGATTATGTCAAGAATTTTATAAAGAAGGAGTATGATATCTTAATCAACTTGTCTGATAGTAGTTGTATTCCAATTAAATATTTGGTAGCTTCTTCTATTGCTAGGTTTAAAGTAGGTAAGTTTGAAAAAGATTATGATATTTATGATCTGATGATAAAACTAGATAAGAAAGAAGATAC
>Ga0208947_1000024_pt1 | contig 75781 bp, 78 predicted proteins | sample AOAMet1_04_M0_20_2_FD_188226 | JGI IMG/M metagenome (GOLD analysis project Ga0208947, IMG submission 188226) | Ammonia-oxidizing marine microbial communities from Monterey Bay, California, USA - CAN11_04_M0_20 (SPAdes) | ecosystem: Environmental > Aquatic > Marine > Intertidal zone | place... | reverse complement strand
CCTCCTCCAGCTCCCGCCGCGCAGCTTGATGGGGAGCCTCATCTGGGCGGACAAACCCGCCGGGTAGCGCCCAGCGATCCTTGAACGGTGGCTCGCCCCGCCTCACCAGGACCACCTGGAGCACGTCGTCGACGATGGTGAACACCACCACGTCAGCTGTGACCGCGAACGGAGGGTATGCGGAAGGGTCGTAGTCGCTCAGTGATGAATCGCCTGAGCCATCGCCGTCCGTGATATTTATGTCATGGGTTGACATTATTAACTAGTCTCCTATATAGTGGTCTTGACACAATATAGACCATCGACACACACGACATCAACATGGACTGTCACAGGGGTTCGGTAAAACAGGTGTCAGGAACGGGAACCCAGATCGGGTCCCGGCCAGGAATAAGGAAGAGAGAGCAGGACACACACATGACGACGAATGAAACCTACATCGCACGGCTCCGCAAGTTGATCGCCGAGGCACCCGACGGCCTCGACGTCGGCCCGCTGGAGGTTGCCCTGGCATCGGCCGAGGCCGCCCTCGCCAGCTCGGACTCCACCGGTGACCGCACCAAGATCTGGTTCCTGCTGGACCGCTCCGGGTCCATGGGCCACCTGACCGGCGACGTGATCGGTGGGTTCAACGAATTCCTGAAGCAGCAGAAGGCCCAGCCGGGGAAGGCCCGGATGTCGGTCGTCCTGTTCGACGGCCAGAATCCCTACGAGGTGGTGGTCGACGGCCGCCGCATCGCCGAGGTTCCGGCGTTGACGCCCGCCGTCTACCGGGCCCGAAGCTCCACCCCCCTGTTTGACGCCCTGGGTACCCTCCTGGGACAAGCCGACCAGAGGATCGCCCAGCGTGCCGAGACCGGCCGGAAGGCAGAGGACCAGCTGGTCCTCATCTTCACCGACGGCCACGAGAACGCCTCGAGACGATTCGACCGGGCCCGGATCTTCGAGATGATCAAGGACCGTCAGGACGCCGGGAACTGGACCTTCGTGTTCATGGGCGCCAACCAGGACTCCTACGCGGCGGGCGGTGGCGTCGGTTTCGGCGACGGCAACATCCAGGACTTCGCCGCCACCTCGGCCAGCGTGCACGACTCGTTCTCGGAGTTCACACGTAGCACGGTTGCTTACCGGGGCAAGCCCAGGCGCCAGCGGATGCACGACCGGCACGACTTCTTCGAGGGCCAGAAACTCGCCGAACAGGCTCTCAGGGAGCAAGACCGGAACTGATCGGGCCTCCCCGAGGGCAGGCCGGTCGGGTCGACGGACCCGGCCGGCGGCCTTCCCCCCTCCCACACATCACTAGCCACACACCACTAGCCGCACGGCTAACCAGCACAACCGACAAGAGGAAACACCTTGACCATCACCCCGCTCGACTCCGCCCCCATCGGGCCGCCCATCACCCGTGGTGGCATCTCGATCTACCCCATCTACCTACCCGGCAACGCCCTGCCCCCCATCGGCACCGGACGGGAATCCGGCCTGACCATCGACGAGCTACCCGACGCCCAGGTCCCCCACCTGGTGGTCCACAACCCCACCGACCAACCCATCCTGATCGTCGAGGGCGAGCAGTTCGTGGGCGGACGCCAGAACCGCACCGCCAACGCCAGCGTGCTGGTGCCAGCCGGCGAAACGCGAGAGATCCCCGTCTCGTGCCTCGAGGTGGGCCGCTGGGGTCAACACCGGGCCTTCGAGCACGCCCCGACCTTCACCCCCCGCCGGGTGCGCCGTACCAAGCAGCGCGAGGTGGCCCGGAGCATGGTCGAGACCGGCGTGCGGTCCGGTGACCAGCAGCAAGTCTGGCAAGCCATCCAGGTCGAAATGAACAGCATGGCTGCGCCGTCGAGCACCGGAGCGGTGGCAGATGCCGACCAGGTCTTCGCACGAGACAGACACCGCCAGGCCGCCGTAGACGAGTTGGTGACCCGTGGACCGCTCACCGGTCAGTGCGGCATCATCGTGGCCCACGGCTGGCGGGCCATAGCTGCCGAGGTGTTCGGCTCTCCTGAACTGCTGGCCGCCCACTGGGGCCCGTTGGTGCGTTCGCACCTGCTGGAGCACCCCACAGCCACCGGTCAACGGTCCGCCACCGGCGCCATGAAGCTGCTTCGGCGCTTCGCCGAAGCCAAGTCGGTGGACTCCCCCGGCCTCGGCCTGGGCACCGAACACCACGTGAACGCCGAGCGGGTCACGGGGCAGGCCCTGACCCTGGACGGAGCGTTGGTTCACGCAGGGATCTTCCGGCGGGGCTGATCCCATCAGGCCCGCCGATACCGGCCGGTGGGGCCATGGAGCGGTCCGGTAACCTGACCCGTTCCAGCCCCTGTAGCTCAGCGGATAGAGCATCGGCTTCCGGAGCCGTGTGCACAGGTTCGAGTCCTGTCAGGGGCGCCAGACGCCACGAAAAGCCAGACACGGTGACGACCGGATTCACCCCATGCCTGATGTAACACGCGACGAACTCGAGACGACTTTTTCCGAACTCGTCCGGCGAGCCGCCAATACCGGCGACTGGTCCGCTTGGTCAGAGATGTTCACTGACGACGCCCACTACGTGGAACCCACGTACGGCGAGTTCCACGGGCGGGCGGCCATCCTCCAATGGATGTCGTCAACCATGGCCACCTCACCGGGTGCAGACATGATCGCCTTCCCCGTCCACTGGCATGTGGTCGACGAACGTCGAGGCACGGTGGTCGCCCGGTTCGGCAACCGACTGCGAGACCCCGGCAACGGCAATATCCACGAACCCTGGAACCTGGCAGTCCTCACTTACGGGGGCGATGGCCGCTGGGCAGGCGAGCGAGACGTCTACGACGTGGCCAACTTCGGCGCCGAGATCATGGCCTGGGTGGCCGCACGCGACGCCTGTTCCTGAGCCCAACCCCCGAGCCCAGAAGGGACCGTGGCTAGGGTGACCGGCGATGGCCGCACCCCGCAAGAAGTGGACCTTCCAGTGGAAGGAGCTCTACGACGAGGTCATCACCTCCGGCCTGTGCACGGGCTGCGCGGGCTGCGTGATCGCCTGTCCGCATGACGTCATCGGCTACGAGCACGCACCGGGGCAGTACAAGCCGTTCCACCTTGAGGATGACCTAGGCCTCGACGACTGCGGCCACGGCCAGAAGGGCTGTACGTCGTGTACTCGGGCCTGCCCACGTTTTCGCGACTGGGAGACCGAAGCCGACCAGCACCTGTTCGCCCGAGCCCGCAAGTCCGATGAGATGTCCGGCGTCTACAAGGACGTCCTGCTCACCCGGGCGAGTGACGCCGGCGTCCACCAGATGGGCCAGGACGGCGGCCTGGTGTCAGCCATCCTCATCTGGTGCCTAGACAACGGCATCATCGACGGCGCACTGACCAGCCACCTCGAACCCGAGGGTCCTGACGGATCTAGCAGTTGGAAGGCCATCCCCGCGGTGGCCACCGACCGTGCCTCGGTGCTGGCCGGGGCGGGCAGCCGCTACACCTACTCGGCCAACACCCTGGCCATGCCCGAAGCGCTGGATCGTGGCCTCTCCTCACTGGCGCTAGTCGGCATGAGCTGCCAGACGTCCATCGGGCCGGTGATGTGGCACCGCAAGGTGGGCAAGGCCGGCAAGCCGATCAAGCTCAATATCGGACTGCTGTGCTCAAAGTCGTTCGACGACGCCATCTTCGAGGAGCTCTTCTGGGCCAAGTACCGCCTCCGCAAGGAGGAAATGGTCAAGATGAACATCAAGGGCGTCTTCCAGATCTGGATGCGCAACGGCGACTACCACGAGATCAACCTCAAGGAGTGTCACGCCTGGACCCGTGAGGGCTGCACTCATTGTCCGGACTTCGCCGCAGAGCACGCCGACATCTCTACCGGCGGCATCGGCGAGAACAACGACTGGACGCTGACCATCGTGCGAACCGAACTAGGTCGTCAGGTCATCATGGGGATGCTGGCCGACGGCGTCATCGAGGGCCGGCCGGGCGACAGCGACCCCGGGGCCATCGCCCTCATGCACAAGCTGGCGGCCAAGAGCCGGGACCGGTGGCCGGAGTGGGCCAATCCGACGGCCCGGGTCGGACTACCCGTCCGGGCAGTCTGAAACGAACCGGCTGAGCCTGAACGGGCCCGACGGGCCCACGGGGGTCGGGTCAGGCGCCGCAGTCGTCAGAGATGTCGACGAACCAGCCGAAGTGCTCAACCAGCATGTCCCGGGTCACGGTGTCCCGCTGGTCGTCGATGAAGGCGTCCAACTCACGGAACTTCTCGAAGGACACCTCGGACTGGATGCCGTCCAGCACGCAGCCACAGAATGCCTTGGCCTTGACTGAACCCAGATCATCGTTGGCCTCCACGCAGGCGGCCACGAACTCGCGCTCCACGAGACCCTCGCCGGATGCGTCGGCCTGATCCTCCCAGGACACCGGCTCACCGGAGGCCACGCACGCCGTGGCCACCAGGACGACGGCCACCAGGGGCAGGAGGAGACGGATTCGAGAGGAGCACTTCACGGCCCAGAGGCTACCGGCGGTCGCCGGCTGACGACCCCGGCCGACCGGCCCCAGCCAACTCGATCGCCCGGACCAGCACAGCGTCGAACATGGGCTCGGTCAGCCGACCGGTGAACGTGTTCTGCTGGCTCACGTGGTACGAGCACAAGATCGTGCGCCCATCGTCAAGCGGCACCTCCACCCCGTGCCCGAATGTCGGCCGGGGTCGCAGGTCAAACTCGGACGCCGCGGCCACGTATCCGATCTGCCCGAGGACCACCACGACCTTCACCGCCGCCAAGGCGGTCACCTCGCGCTCGAAGAACGACCGACACGCCGCCTTCTCGTCGGGAGTGGGCTTGTTGGCCGGCGGCGCGCACTTGACCGGCGCCGTGATGAACACGTCGGTCAACGCCAAACCGTCGTCGATACCCACCGCTTCGGCCTGATTGGCCAAACCCACCCGATGTAGGGCCGCGAACAGGAAGTCCCCCGACCGGTCACCGGTAAACACCCGGCCGGTCCGGTTAGCGCCATGGGCCGCCGGTGCCAGACCCACGATCAGGATTCGGGCCTTCGGGTCCCCGAACCCGGGCACGCCACGACCCCAGTACTCCTGATCCCGGTAGGCGGCCCGCTTTTCGGCAGCCACCTGCTCGCGCCACGAGACCAGGCGGGGACAGGCTCGACAAGCCACCACCTCATCGTGGACGGCCCGGAGGGTCGACGCACCTCGGTCGGAAACAGGTCGGGTCACAGGGTCAGAGTAGGTTCGGCGACCGATGCCCCCCACCCTCGTGCTCTACGTCCGACACGGACGCACCCCAACCACCGGCGCCCGCCTCCCCGGCCGCGCCCCCGGTCTACACCTGTCCGACGAAGGCCATGCCCAGGCCAAGGCCGTGGCGGCCGCCATCGCCGGGCGCGACGGAACCGGACAGCAGGTGGCCGCCGTGTACGCCTCGCCCATGGAACGAACCCGAGAGACCGCGGCACCCATCGCCCGGGCCCTCGGCCTACGGGTCCGCACGGCACCGGGCCTCAACGAGTGCGACTTCGGCCGCTGGACCGGTCGACGCCTCAAGGACCTCATGAAGCTCAAGGCGTGGGCCACCGTCCAACGCCAGCCGTCGGCCTTCCGTTTTCCGAGCGGCGAGTCGTTCGCCGAGATGCAGGCCCGTATCACCGGTCAGGTGGCCGACCTGGTGGCCCGCCATCCCGGCGAGACCATCGTCTGCGTCTCGCACGCCGATCCCATCAAGGCGGCCCTCGCCCAAGCCGTCGGTACCCCACTGGACCTCTTCCAGCGGCTGGTCGTCGGACCGTGCTCGGTCAGCGCCGTGCTGCACACCAAGGAGCGACCCGTCGTTTTAACCATCAACACCACCGGCGACCTGAAAGGCCTGACGCCATCATGAGCGGCTCGGTCAGGAACGCCTCTCGCGCTGCCCCCGGGCTCGATGTAGCCGAGTGCACCGACGCCCGGATCCCAGCCAGCGCCTTCCAACTGCGCCCCGACGACCCCACCGACTCGTAGGTTCGAACCGTGGGACGACCGGAGATCGACTGGGACGACACCGACGGGTTCACCGCCGGCGTCGTCGGGCCCCAGGGGCGTCGGGTGTTCTTCCTTCAGGCCCGACGTTCCGGTCAGGTCGTGTCGCTCAAGGTCGAGAAGCAGCAGGTGGCCGGTCTGGCCGAATTTCTCGACGGGCTGATGGGCGACCTCCCTCCGACCGACGAGCGGACCCTCGAAGTGATAGATGCCAACGTCCGCTTCGAGGATCCCGGCGAGGCCGACTGGGTGGTGGGCAGTCTGGGCATCACCTACCAACAGTCCACCGACCGTCTGGTGCTGATCGCCGAAGAGTTGCTGCGCGACGAGGACGAACTCCCCGCTCAGGCCCGGTTCCCCATGCGTCGCGAGATGGTGGCCTGCTTCATCGACCGGGCCCGCCTGCTGGTCGCCGCCGGCCGACCCCCGTGCGACTGGTGCGGCGCCCCGCTGGAGCCCTCGGCCGCCGGCTGGTGCCCCTGTGTCAACTAAGTCGTCGGCCGAGAGTTCCGCCACCTCGCCAACCACCCCGGGTGCTCCCGATACTCCGGCAGACCCGGTCGACCCGTTCCGTCGGCGAGGCCCGCTCGACGACCAGATGGCCGTCGAAGTGCTGAGCAACGGCGGCATCGAGATCCTGGGGCGAATGCCGTGGACGTCCAACGCCACCTTTCTGGTCGACGTGACCCATCCGGCGACCGGTCCGGACCCTTTCCTGCAGGGCGTCTACAAGCCGGGGCGGGGCGAACAGCCGCTCCACGACTTCCCCCCAGGGCTCTACCGGCGGGAGGCCGCGGCGTGGGAACTGACCGCCCAGTTGGGCTGGGGGCTCATCCCGCCCACCGTGGTTCGTGAGGGACCACATGGTGAAGGCTCAGTCCAGTTGTACGTGCCGTGCGACTACGAACAGCACTACTTCACCGTGCGCGATAACCCTGCCCATGCCGACGCCCTCATGCGCCTCGCAGCCTGGGATCTGGTGGCCAACAACACCGACCGTAAGGGCGGCCACGTACTGGCTGGCGACGACGGGAAGTTGTGGGCCATCGACAACGCCCTGTGCTTCCACCACCAGTTCAAGGTCCGGACGGTGATCTGGGACTTCGCCGGACACGCCCTGGCAGACGACCTGGTGGCCGACCTTCGACGCCTTACAGAGGACGGGCTCTCGACGACACTGGCCGACCTCCTAGACCCGTTCGAACGCGACGCCGTGCTGACGCGGGCCGACGCGGTGGCCGCCGGCGGCGAGCTTCCCTCGGACCCAAGCGGACGCCGGGTTCCCTGGCCGCTGGTCTGACGGATCGCCCGTTACCCAACAATATGACCGACCTCGATCGACTGCTCCTCGAGGGCGACCTCGACGGCCTGCTCCGGCTCGTCGACGACGCCTGCGACGACGGCGACTGGGACACTCTCGAACAGATCGCCACCCGATCCCGCCCGGCCGTGGAGCGGGGCCATCAACTATGGCCGGCCGCCGACCATGCCGAACACCGGCTAGCGCTACAGGCCCCGGGGTCGTTCGCAGCAGCGGCCGTGGTCCGCGACGCCACCACCTTCGGAGTGGCACCCCTGGCTGAAGTAGCCGCGTCGTCACATACCTGGGCCGACCTGGAGCCCCATCTGGCCAACGCCGGGACACGCCGCGCCGTGGTGGCTCACGAGCGGGTGGCCCGCGGCGAGGACCTCCGTGGCCTCCAACTCGACGACGACCCGGTGGGGCTTCCGCTGCAGCTGGCCTGCTGGGAACCGGCCACCGACGGGCCGACCATTGGCCCCTACGGCGTCGACGACCCGGTGCCACCTACCGGGCTGCTCGCTCCGGTCGCCCAGGTTCCCAATCCCAAGGTCAACGAATCCATTGCGGGCGCCGAGGCCGACGCGGCCCGCACCGCCCTCCGGGACCTCGTCTCGACATGGACCGAACAGTCGCGGGGCACAGCGACGGCCGTCGCGGTGTGTGGGACCGGGCCACAGGCCGCGGCCAGTGCCGGGCGGTCCATCGACGCTGGCCACATCAGCATCCGAGCACTTGCCTCCGACGAGGCAATCGGGCTGCTGGCCTGGGCCGGCGCCTCAGGCGGTGCCCACGGGCGACGCAGAGGGGCGGCTCGGGGTCGATTCGAAGCTTGGTGGTGTGCCGCGGCCCTCGTCGGGCTGGACGGGCCCGGGGATGATTGGCCACCAGATCCCAACGCCCTCGGCAATGCGTTAGCCGACCTGAGATGGTGGCGTTGGGACAGCGCTCTGCGTCCTGCCGGTTGGTTCCTGGGGATCGCCGTCGACGACCCGTTAGACGGCCTGGCCTGGGCGCTCGCCGCAAGCGACCGCCCGTCCTGAGATCTGGGCCTGAGGTCTGAGCCCGAGAAACGGGCCTGGCCTGAACTGGGCTGGGCTGGGCTGGGCCTGAGCCCAGCGGTTCAGCCTCGGGCCTGCAGGGCCTCGATCAGCTTGGGCAGCACCTTGTGCACGTCGCCCACGATGCCGAGGTCGGCGACGCCGAAGATCGGCGCCTCCTCGTCCTTGTTGATGGCGATGATGTTCGCCGAGCCCTTCATGCCGACCAGGTGCTGCGTGGCTCCGGAGATTCCACACGCCACGTAGACCGTCGGCTTCACGACCTTGCCAGTCTGACCGACCTGGTACGAGTACGGGACCCACCCGGCGTCCACCACGGCACGTGATGCACCCGGGGCGCCCTTTACCAGCTTGGCCAGAGCCTCGATCATCTCGTACTTCTCGGCCTCGCCCAGCCCACGGCCACCGGAGACGACCACGGCCGCCTCGTCCAGCTTCGGACCCGACGTCTCCTCGACAAAGCGCTCCTTGACGACGGCGGCACCGGTGCCACCGAGTTCTCCAACTGCGAGGTCCGACACCGCGGCGGGCGCGCCGCCGGACTCCTCAGCGACGAACGACTTGGGTCGCACGAGGAAGATGGCCAGTCCGGTGTCGGTGAAACCGGTCAGTACGTCGGTGGTCCCGCCGAACACGGGCTCGCTACCCACCAGACGGTCACCGTTGGCGATCAGGTCGACAACGTTGGTCAGCACCGGGCGGTCCACCTTGGCCGACAGGCGGCCGGCCACGTCACGGCCGTCGTAGGAGGTGGTGGCCAGTAGCACGTCGGGACCATTCCCGGCCTCCAGCGCACCGGCGACGGCCGAGGCGACACGTGCACCTGGCAGCGCACCGTCGGCATCACCCACGGTGTGGACGGTGGTGGCGCCGTGCGCACCGAGCTGACCGGCCACAGCCGAACCGTCGCCCGCCATGACCACCTCGACGGAGTCGGCCAGCGTGCGGGCTTTGGTCAGCAGTTCCAACGTCGATGCGGTGGCTCCGGCCTCCGTGGCCTCACCGAACACCCAGATCTTTGAGATTCCCATGATCGCCTCCTACAGAACTTTGAGGTCATCCAGGAACGCCAGGATGCGTTCGTGGGCGTCGCCCTCGTCGACGATGACCTCGCCGGCCTCCCGGGCGGGAGCCTCGGTGATGGTCGTGATCTCCTGGCGGGCACCAGCCCAGCCCACGGTGGCCGGGTCGATGCCCAGGCCAGCCAGGTCGAGCTCGTCAACCGGCTTATTTTTGGCTGCCATGATCCCCTTGAACGAGGGGTAGCGGGGCTCGACGACACCGGCGGTCACCGAGACCACGGCGGGAAGCGGGCACTCAACCTGGTCGAAACCGGCCTCGGTCTGACGCTTCACAGTGGCCACACCGTCGGCGACCTCAATCTCCTTGCCAAAGGTGACCGACGGAAGGCCCATCAACTCGGCGATCTGCACGGGCACGGTGCCTGTATAGCCGTCGCTGGACTCGGTGGCCGTCAGGATCAGGTCGGGCTCGCAGCGGGCGATCGCCGCAGCCAGCACCTTGGCCGTCGAGAGGGCATCGGAACCCGCCAGGGCTTCGTCGCTGACCAACACGGCGCTCTCGGCGCCCATGGCCAGGGCGGTCCGCAGACCGCTCACCTCATTGTTGGGGGCCATGGAGACGAGCCTCACCTCGCCACCGCCGGCGGCGTCCACCAACTGCAGGCCCATCTCGACGCCGTAGGAGTCCGACTCATCCAAGATGAGCTTGACGTCCCGCTTCAGGGTTCTGGTTTCAGGATCCAGCACACCCGGGTCTGCCGGATCGGGGATCTGCTTGACACATACGACGACGATCATGAGTCCGAGTCTGCCTTACGACGAAGGGAACGGGACCAACCGCGGCTGGGGATTTCGCGACGGTCGTCGGTCACCGGCGGGCCTGCCGCCGAGCGGGTCTCGGAGGCGCCGTAGGGTCGTCGCCGTGAGCGACAACGAACCATCAGCAGCCAGCCCTCCCCGACCGCTCTCCAATCAGTCGAGGCGGGGTTTCCGCCACGCCTCGACAGTAGACCCGACAGCCCCTCCCTCGAGCCTCATCGATCTCGTTTTCCTGCCCCTCATGGGCGCCATCGGCGAGACGGTCTCGTGATGCGGTACCCCATCACCCATCTTCTCGAGACTTGCCGCTTCCCGGCGAGCGGAGCCGGGTGCCGACCATGAAGCTGCTGCTGATCGTCAACCCGTCGGCGTCGTCGGTCACGGCTCGGACCCGGATCGTCATTCAGAAGGCGCTGTCAGCCGACCACCGCCTGGAGGTGGCCGCCACCACCCGTCGAGGCCACGCCACCCGCCTGGCCCAGAGTGCGGCCAACGACGGCATCGACGTGGTCGCCGTGTTGGGCGGTGATGGCACCCTCAACGAAGCGGCCAACGGGCTGGTCGGGACCGAGACCGCGCTGGCCGCGCTGCCCGGCGGTTCCACCAACGTGTTCGCCCGGACACTCGGCCTGCCCGACGATCCTGTGGAGGCAACCGGCGCGCTGCTGGACGCCATCGATGCGGCGGCTATCCGTCGGGTGGGTCTGGGTTCGGTAAACGACCGCCACTTCCTGTTCCACGCAGGGATCGGGTTCGACGCCGCAGTGGTCGAACAGGTGGAACGCCGGGGAGGACTGCTCAAGCGGTTTGCCGGCCATCCGCTCTACATCGCCGCCGCCATCGATACTTGGATCCGCCACTACGACCACCGGCGGCCCGCCTTCCGGGTGACCTTCCCCACCGACGTCGACCCGGCGACCGGCCAATCGGCCGGCGGGACGTCTAATGGGGGCCCGGGGATCCCCGGCGTGTTCGCGGCCTGCCTCAATACCGACCCCTACACGTATCTGGGTACCCGGGGGCTCTCACTGGCACCGGCCGCCACCCTGGAGAGCCCCCTCTCGGTGGCCACCTTCCGGAACCTCTCAGCGGTCACGCTGGCCACCACCTTGGCCGCCGCCGTCGGCCTCCAATCGGCCAGACGCCCCCGGTCGGGTGGCAGGGCCGGTCTTGAGGTGCGTGACGGCGTCGAGTTGGCCGAGGTGGTCGCGTCGCGTCCCCTGCCTTGGCAGGTGGACGGCGACCACGTCGGCGAGGCCGAGAGATTGGTGGTTCGCCACCACCCGGACGTCATGGATCTGGTGGTTCCGCTGGCCTCGCCCGCATTTTCCTAGGACGACCGCATGAAGACGGGCTTGAGACAAGGGGTCCGGTCAGCCGTCGACCCAGGTGCCGTCTCGCCGACCGTCGATGACCGCCCGGGCCAACCCGGGGCGGTTGGTCACGATGCCGTCGACCCCCCAGTCGATCAGTTCGGCCATCCGTCCCGGATCGTCGACCGTCCACACCAGTACGGCCAAGCCACGATCTTGGGAGGCCGACACCAGATGCTCGTCGACCAGTTCGTCCCACGGATTCACCGAACCGTGCCCGTGGGCTGCCGTGCGGTCCAGCATCAGGTCGGTCCCGTGACGCTCGGCCACGATCCACGCGGTGGGCAGTGACGGATCGGTGGCCCGGATCCGGTCCACCGCCGTGATGTCGAACGACGACACCAGCAATTGCTTGGGCGACCGATAGGCGACAGCCAGACCGGCCACCGCCTCGCACACCATGGCCGCTGCATCATGGTCCGGGTCGCCGGGAAGGTTCTTCACCTCGACGTTGACGCCCATCCCGTCGCAGGCCTCGAAGGCCTCGGCCAGGTTCGGGACGTGGTCCGGCGCATCGGCGGCCCGTACCTCGCGCACGAGGCGGCCGTCGGCGAAATGGGCGTCGTGGTGGACCATCAACACGTCGTCGGCCGAGAGCCGCACGTCGAGCTCGACCCAGTCGGCACCCTGTACCCGGGCCTCGACGAAGGCCTCGGCTGTGTTCTCGATCCGATCGTGTGACGCACCGCGGTGGGCCACCACCAGCGGTCGCCCATCGGGCCGTTCGGGTCTCACGAGCAACGACCCTAGGTCGCCCACTTCACCCTGGCGGCCCCATCACACCGGATCCCGTGAATCCCCCCACGGTCCGACAAGCCGGTTGGTCGGGACCCACACCTCGGCCACCGTGCCGCGGCCCCGCTCGACCGGCACCAGGCGTATATGCCCCCCCAACTCGCCTTCCACGAAGGTCCGCACGATGGTCAGGCCGAGCCCGGAGGCATCGGCCACATCGAATCCCTCGGGGATTCCCACGCCGTCGTCGACCACCCGCACAATCAAGCCGTCAGCACGACGATCCAACTGGATGCGGACCCAGCCCGCCGCTGAATCTCCGTCGGTTCCGCCAGCCTCCGGATCGGCCAGTTGGGCAGTTGGGAAGGCGTGGTCAACGGCGTTCTGTAGCAACTCGGTGAGGACGACGGCCATGGTCGTGGCGACCTGGCCGGGCACCACACCGGCATCACCCTCGACGGTGATCGACACGGGACGGAGCGGCGAGGACACGCTCTCTTCCACCACCCGAACCAGCGGTCGCACGATCTCGGCGAACCCGACCTCGTCGTCCGCACTCTGGGCCAGCGTCTCGTGCACTACCGAGATGGCGCCGATGCGTCGCACCGACTCCCCGAGGGCCTCCCGGGCCTCTTCGCCCTCCAGCCGCCGGGCCTGGAGGCGCAGCAGCGACGAGATGGTCTGCAGGTTGTTCTTCACCCGGTGGTGGATCTCGCGGATGGTGGCGTCCTTGGACACCAGCTGGCGGTCGCGACGTCGCAGCTCAGTCACGTCACGCACCAGGACAATGGCCCCGGTCGGCGTGCCAGCATCCAGCAGGGGGAAGCAATGGCTGACCACCGCCACCTCGTCGGGCCGTTCCATCTCGTCGATCACCGCGGTGCGACGGGCGAATGCCGACCGCAGCATCGACGAACCCAACCCGGTGTCGTCGAACCGGGCGCCGGTGACCCCCCGGGTCACTCCCATGCGATGCAGGGTGGAGACCGCGTTGGGTGAGGCGAACTCGATTCGACCGTCGGAGTCGACGAGGAGCAGACCGTCGCCCACCCGGGGCGTCCGATGCCGGAGCCGTTCCTCGTCCTGGTACGGAAACTCCCCCCGCTCGAGCATCCGGGCGAAGCGGTCGAACACCGTCAGGTAGGTGCGTTCCTGCTCGCTGCCCGGTCGGTCCTCGGGCCGCAGCCGTTCACGGGCAAGCACGGCAATGGTCTCGCCATCGCGGCGTACCGGCACGGCCGTCAGGTGCACCGTTCGCTCCGAACCAACCTCGACCGCGCCATCCACGGTGCACTCGGCCTCGAATGCCTTGACGATCAGAGGCCGGCGTCGAGGCTCGAACACCTGGCCGACGAGATCGGCCCGATACAGGGTGGTCCCGGTGGTGGGTCGAATGTGGCCCAACAGGACCAACGATCCGTCCGCTCGACGCGAGTCCCGGGCATAGAGGACGAGGTCGGCGAACGACAGGTCGGCCAGGAGGCCCCACACGCTGACCAGATTCTGGAGATGGGCGATTCGGACCTCGTCGAGGTCCGAATGGGCCCGGGCCAACTCGGGGAGGGTCGCCACCGGCCCGCTGCTCCCCGACCCCTACGTGTCGTCTCTCCGGCTGTCGTTCAGCCGAAGCCGACGGGGTTGTGCCCGCCGTCGGCACCGATGTCGACGTAGGCGATCCGCTCGGCAGGTACCCCCACCCGGCGGCCTCGCACGTCGGTTAGCCACAGCACAGCACCGTCGCCACCCACCGCCGACTCGACGTCGGCCACCAGGGCGTCCACGTCGGTGTCGTCGGCCAGTTCGACGGTGATCTCCTTAGGGGTGTTGGTTACCCCGATGCGTACGTCCACGTTCCGCTCCCGTTCCTTCGTTCCCTGACGGTCAGAGAACCTTGAGTTCCCTGTGTCGACGCTTCGTCGGCTTCATCTCCACGTCCAGCACCCGGGCCAGTTCCGCGAACACCGCGCCCACCTCGGTCGAGGGGTCGACGGCCACCGGGTGCCCCCGGTCGGCACCGTCGCGCATGGCCGGCACCAGGGGTACCTGGCCGAGCAGCGGCACGCCGACCCGGTCAGCCAGCGCCTGTCCGCCTCCGGCACCGAATAGTTCGTAGCGGGTGCCGTCGTCGCCAGTGAACCACGACATGTTCTCGATGACCCCGTGGACCTTCAGGTTGACCTTGTCAGCCATGAAGGCTGCTCGCTGGGCCACCGTCTGGGCAACCGGCTGAGGGGTGGTCACCACGTACATCTCCGCAGTCGGTAGGAAGCCGGCCAACGAGATGGAGATGTCTCCGGTTCCCGGGGGGAGGTCGACCAGCAGGTAGTCGGGCTCATCCCAGTAGACGTCGGTCAGGAACTGCTCAAGCGCCTTGTGGAGCATCGGACCCCGCCAGATGACCGGCTGGTCCTCCTCGGCAAAGAATCCCATGGAGATACAACGCACCCCGTGACCCTCCGGCGGGATGAGCATGTCGTCGATAACCGTCGGGGGCTGGTTGACACCCAGCATCCGGGGAATGGAGAACCCCCACACGTCAGCGTCCACGACGGCCACGTCGCGGCCCCGACCTGCGAGGGCCACAGCCAGATTTGTCGTGACCGAGGACTTGCCCACGCCGCCCTTGCCCGAAGCGATGAGCAGCACCCGGGTCGACGAGTTGGCCTCGGCGAACGGCACGGCCCGTCCCTCGGAATGGCCGTAGGTCGAGTTCGTGCCGGCGGTCGCCGCCGGATCGCCGTGGAGTCGCTCACGCAGCTCGGCCAGCTCGGTCTCGGTCATGACGGTGAACTCGACCTCGGTGGCGTCCACGCCATCCAGCGCTGTGACCGCATCACCGACCGATTGCTGAATCTCAGCCTTCATCGGACATCCGGGCACGGTCAGGGCTATCTGGACGGTGACCTGGGCGCCGGAGATGCCGATCTCACGAACCATGCCGAGGTCGACGATGCTGCGGCGGAGTTCAGGGTCCTGAACGGGCCGGAGGGCATCAACCACCTGAGGTTCGGTGACCGGCACGGGGCTCCTGTTCGAGGATCTGTTGAGGGATCGAACGCTGTTCGAGCGGACGGCCGACAGGTCCAAACGGCCGCTGGCGGCCGGCCGGGGTGCCGGGATCGGTAGAATAACCGGGTGGACGGGCCCCCCCTCACGGCTACCGAGTTCTCTTCGGCGGTCACGGCGATCACCGGAGCATTCGGTGACCCGACTCGACGGGACATCTACCTCCACGTCCGTGAACGTGTAGACGAGGACACGGGCGTCACCGCAGCGGATACCGCAGCGGTCTTCAACCTCCATCCCAACGTGGCCCGGCACCACCTAGACAAGCTGGCCGCCGGCGGCTATCTGGAAATCGCCGTGGAACGCCCCGAGGGCGCATCGGCCGGCCGGCCCTCCAAGCACTACCGGGTGGCCGACGCCGGCTCCCCCCTTGAACTCCCGGTCCGTCAGGATGCCGTGCTGGTCAGCCTGCTGGGCCGCGCTCTGGCCCTCCTGCCCAGCGACCAGGCCGAGGAGATGGCCGAGGAGGTGGGCGCCGAGGTCGGTCGGAGCATGGCGAGCTCCCTCGGATCCGATGAGGCCCACCGGTCGTTGCGATCGGCCATGCAGGTGGTGGCCGAGGCCCTCACCGCCCACGGTTTCGCCGCTCGAGCCGAACGGTCGGGTGACGATCGTCTGCGGATCGTCTCCGAACACTGTCCGTTCGGCGGCGCACCAATCGACCATCCTGTGATCTGCGCGGTCGACCGGGGCCTGGTACGCGGAATGCTGGGGGCCCTGTACGGCGAGACGACTGCTGAGACGCGGTCGTCGCTGCCCATGGGTGATGCCGTGTGCGTCACCGACGTCTTGGCCTGACCCGCACCCTTCTTCAGGCCTCCGTGCGCACGCCCGTGACCCGCCACTATCTAGATCACGCGTCTACCTCGCCGGGCCGCCTGGAGGCCGTGGACCCCAAGAGCGCCACCCTGAGCGACGGCGTCAGCGATCTCGGTCGCATTCACCACGAAGGCATGGTGGCCCGTCAGGCCGCTGAGGAGGCCCGGGAAGACCTGGCCGCCATGGTCGGAGCCCGGAGCCGGGAGGTCGTCTCCACCTCGGACGCCGCCGAGGCCATGGGCGTCGACGCCTACCGGTCGTTACGCCTGTCGGTCGGCTGGTGTTCCACGCAGGCCAATGTGGAAGCGGCGACCGCGGCGTTGCCGGGCATCATGCGGGACCTCCGGGCACTCCGTCACGACCCTCACGACCGGCAACACGACAAGCCATGACCATCCTCCTCATCCGTCACGGTTCGGCCGGCGATCCCTACCGATGGTCGGGCGACGACGCCGACCGGCCGCTGGATGCCGCCGGCACCGACCAGGCCACCCGTCTAGCCGACCATGTAGACGGGCTGCTAGTCGGTCGGCCGCTGACTGGGATCCGCAGTAGCCGGGCCGTCCGGTGCATCCAGACCGTCGGGCCTACCGCAGGCCGCCACGGCCTACTCCCGGAGACCGACCCTTCCCTCTTCGAGGGCGCGTCGTCCGCCATGACCGAACTGGTCCGGGAACACGCCGGAGCCGAGGACGCGGACCGACGGGTCGTGGTGCTGTGTAGCCACTCCGACGTCATCCCCGACGTGATCCGTGACGTGGTCTCCGACGGTGCCGGACTGAGCGGCGGAAGGGGCTGCGCGTACGCCTCGATCTGGGAACTGACGGTGGCCGACGGCGCCGTCGTTCACGCCCACTACCACGAGTAGCGGACCGGCTGTCTCGGGTCGGCAAGAGGCGCCCGGGCTGGGACTCAGCCGTCGAGCAGGCCCAACGAGATGAGGGAAGCCGTGAGATCGGCCGGGGGGTCTTCCAGGGCGGCGAAGGCCCGGACATCTGCAGCCACCTGATCGGTGCGGGCAGGCACCGACATGCCCACCACGGCCCGGTAGGCCAACGCGTACGGGTCGGTCGGCCCGACGACCACCGCCTCGTCGAGACCAGCCAGACCCCGTTCGACCAACTCGGGCACCCGGGTCGAGGCCAGCAACCATCCCCGCTCGGCCAGTAGGGCGGCCCGCTCCGGTTGGCGACCCGCACCCGCCCGCTCGGCGGCATCTAGACCCGAATCCAGGAGCTCAAGGGCGGCCAACAACTCGCCCTCGGAAGCCAACGCACCGGCGATCCGCTGGCGGAGCCGGCTGGTGGCCAGCAGGTCTCCCACTATGGGCGGTGCTTCTAGGTCGTCGAGCACCGTCAGGTCGACCGCGGCCCCGGCGTGGTCACCCTCGGCGTGACGGGCCGACGCCCGGAACACCCGCACGTCAGCAAAGGCGCCATCGGAGGCCACGGCATCGTCCAGGTCAACCAGAGCGGCGACCCGGTCGCCGGTTCGCCAGCGAGACCAACCCCGGTAGGCCAGCGCCTCCACGTTGGACGGCTGGATCTCCAGGACCTGGGTGTAGAGCGCATCGGCCTCAGCCGGCGCGGCCACCCCCGCCTCGGTCAGCAGCGTGCGGGTCGACGACCTGATGTCGCCGGTGAGGGCATTGCCGGCCGTGCGGTCCCCCGCTGTGCGAGCCACCAGAACGCCGGCCAGCACGGCGACCACCGCCACCCCGACCAGCGCCAGATTTCGATTCGACGTGTTGCCCGACGTTCCGACACCGTCCGATCCCGCAGCGGAACCCGCCTGAGCTCTGGGCCGGCCCGATGTCCAGCGGACGACGGCCAGGCTCACACCGGTGAGGGCCGCCGCTGCGACCAGCACAGGCAGCACCCAGACCAAGCCGGTCAGGCCCCGACCGGTCGGCGTGTAGTCGATGTCCTCGCCGAAGCGGTCCACCAGCATGGTCCGGACCTCGGCATCGGTTCGACCCTCATCGACCATCGTCCGGATGGTCGACCGGATGGTCCGGGCAATGGGTACATCGGACTCACCCAGGGACTGACCCTGACAGACCGGACAGGCGAAGTCCCCGGCCAGGGCATGGACCCGATCGGCATTGGTACGCGGCGCCTGATCGGCTACCTCGGACACCACAAGGCTGCCCACCGCCACGACCAGCACCAGCAGCCAGATGGCCCGGCCCCAGCCGATACGAGCGGGCCGACCGTTCACGACCCGGTCCGATCTCCGGCCACGGCAGCCAGACCTCGATCCAGAAGGCCTTCAAGGTCCTCGCGGACCACGCCACCGACCACCTTGGCGGCTACGTGACCCGACGGGGTCACGAGGTATGACTCGGGCACCGCCACCACGCCCCAGTCCACGGCGATCCGACCGGTGTCGGCGGGAAGGACCGGCCACCCACCGCCGTGTTCGGCGAAGAAGCGGGAGATGGCCGACGGGCGATCGTCGAAGGCCACGCTGACCACCCGGACCTCAGGTACCGCCGGATCGGACCCGTCATGGACCTCGGCGAAGGCCACCAACTGTGGGTGTTCCTCGATGCATGGGACGCAGGTGGTGGAGAAGAAGTTGACCAGCACCCAACGACCCCGTTGGTCATCGATGTCCCAGAGGGCGCCGTCGAGCGTGATGCCCGCCACCGGCGGCGCCACGGCACCCACCAGGTGGGTGGTCATCCGATCCCGCACGGCCTCACGGGTAGCGAACACCATGACAAGCACGGCCAGCACCAGGCCCACAACCAACGCTGTGCGGCGTACCGGGTTCATGTGGACTGCTCACTGATCTCTTCGGCAAGCAGGTCCCTGCGCCGGGCACGACCCGTTGGGCTGCCGGCACCGGGGACGGAGGCCAATGCAGTGCCGATGGCCATCACCGCCCCTCCGATCCACAACCAGGCCACCAGAGGCTGCACGGTCACCCGGACCACCGTGCTGCCGGACCCGTCACCGGACGCGTCGCCGAGCCCCTCATCGGGGTCGGGTACCGCCAGAACCGCCAACTGCACGTCATCGCGGACCGTGGACCGGGTGGCCGGCGTGCCGATGGTCTGCCCGCCGAACGGGAAGACGCTGATGGCCGGCTCGAACCGCTCGCCGTCGACCATCACGGCGACCCGGGTCTCGGTCTTCTCCGGCAGTTTCACTGTCGACAGGCCGTCGAAGACCAACTGGTGGCCGGCGAACGTGGCCCGGTCACCCACTGCGTTGAACCGAAACTCGGCCTGACGGACGAACGACGACGAGCAGGCAAAGGCCACGGCGACCACGGCCACCCCGACGTGGACGACCATCCCGCCGCTGGACCGTCCCACCAGGCCGCGCAGGCCGCGGGCCCGGACGGCCAGTATCAGGTGCCGCATCGCCCCACCGGCAGCAAAGCCCCCCAGGCCCACGGCCAGGGTCGGGGCCCAACCGCGGCCTCCTAGGACAACCGCCAGGACCATGGCCGCCGCGCCGGCAATCGCCGGCCAACGCAGCCGGACCGACAGGACCTCTACGGTTCCCCGGCCCCACGGCAGGGCGGGCGCCACGGCCATGAGGAAAAGCAGGGCGAAGCCCACCGGCATGGTCATCCGCTCGAAGTACGGGTTTCCCACGGCGATCCGATCGCCCTGGGCCGCTTCGACCAGCAGCGGGAACACGGTGCCCAGCAGCACCACGAAGGCGAACGCCCCGAACAGCAGGTTGTTGCCCAGGAACGCCCCGGTGCGCGACAACGGCGACTCGATGGACCCCGGCGCCCGGAGGGCGTCACCCCGCCAGGCAATGAGCCCCACCGTGGTGGCCACCACGAGGGCGAAGAAGCCCAACAGCAGCGGCCCGATGCCCGACTCGGTGAAGGCGTGGACCGACTCGAGCACGCCGGACCGGGTTATGAACGTGCCCAAGATGGTGAGGGCGAACGTGGCGCACAGCAGCGACAGGTTCCAAACCCGCAGCATCCCCCTCCGTTCCTGGACCATGACCGAGTGGAGGTAGGCGGTACCGGTCAACCACGGGAGGAACGAGGCGTTCTCCACCGGATCCCACGCCCAGTAGCCGCCCCAGCCCAGCACCTCATAGGACCACCAGGCACCGAGAATGATCCCCACGGTCAGGCATCCCCAAGCCGTCAAGGTCCAACGCCGGGCCTCGAGCAGCCACCCCTCGCCCAGCCGACCGGTGGCCAGGGCGGCCACCGCCAGGGCAAAGGGCACGGTGAACCCGACGTAGCCGAGGTACAGCACCGGCGGATGGAAGGCCATCAGCACGTGGTTCTGGAGCAACGGGTTGGGGCCTGGCCCGTCGTAGCCGGCCCACGGTTCGAACCGGCCAAAGGGCTGGGCAGGGCCGGCCAGCAACAGGAAGAAGAAGGCGCAGACGGCGAACATCACCAGCAGGGTCCAGCCGACCATCGGGTCGTCGAGGCGGTCCCGGAACCGGCGGACCACCAGCACCAGGTACCCCACGAGGATCAGGACCCACAACAGAATCGAACCCTCGAGGGCCGACCACAGAGTGGCCACGTTGAACAGCGCCGGGGTGCGGTGGCTACCGTGCTCGGCCACGAAGGCCACGGTGAAGTCCCGGGTAATCAGCGCCCGTTCCATAACCACCACCTGACCGACGGCTGCCACGGCCAGCAACACCGCCCAGGTCCGTGACCGGCCGACCAGCGATGGCGTGCGGGTGGCCAGTCCGACGGCCACGGTGACTATCCCGGCGACCGAGGCAGCCAACCCGAGGGCTACAAAGAGCGTTCCGAGGGTGGCGTTCACCCGCCCGCCGAAGCGTTGTCGTCCGGGAGGCCACATGCCTTGAGCTCGGCACCCTCGCCCCGGTAATCGTTGTCGTGCTTGACCACCATGTGGTCGGTCCGGAGGTACCAACCGTCAGCGGCCGGCGCAACGAGGCCGGGAGGCACCGGACCACGAACCCACGAGCCCTGCAGGACCACCGGAACCCCGGGTTGGAACAGCTCAGCCGGGTCCCCGAGGTGCACTACGTCGGCTAGGACGTCACCGGCACACAGGGTGAAGACCACCGCCGACCCGCCGTCCACCTCAATCTCGAGGATCCCGGGCTGGGGCGTGCCAACCACCCGGAACCGGTCACCGTCGAGTTCGGAACGCAGCTCCACGGCCCGGTCCGCCTCGTAGAAGAAGAGCGACGCGTCACCCAGGGTCTGGAAGAGGACGGCCACCACGGCCGCCACGAGCACCACGAGCACCACGACCGCGCCGGGTCGTCGTTGGACCGAGCCCGATTCGGGACGGGTGGGTGCCGGCGTCAGATCGTCGATCAGGTCGCCTTCTGGCCCCATCTTGTCGCCGGGATCAGGCATCGTCGGACCCCTGGTCCTCCAACCAACGCCGGTGGGCGTCGGGCACCTGAGCGCTGAGATCCCGTCCGCGTCGGACGAGGCGTAGCGCGTAGACCGCCAGCGTGCCCAATGTGATGCCCCAGCCGGCGATCAGGTAGCCCACATGGGTCATAACGGTTCCCCGGGAGACGGGTCGCCGACCGCCCTACGAAGCTCGTCGTCGGGCGTCTCGCCACGACGCTCGACAATGGCGGCTGCCACCAAGTGGTCCAGGGCCGCCCGCTCCAGCCACCCCACCCGGAACCGATGCAGCAGCAACCAGGCTAGGACCATGCCCAGCACGAGGAAGCCCAGCATCAGGGTGAACAGGGTGAGGTCCTCGATCTTGAGGTCGCCGAGGGTGGACTGCTGGTGCAGGGTCCGGTTCTCCCACCATTCGACCGACCGGTTGACCAGCGGGATGTCCAGTACGGCGACAAGCGCCACCACGGCGGCCCGACGGGAGACCGCCCGGGGATCTCCGGTGGTGCGCCGCAGGGCCAGATACCCGGCGAACATCAGGAAGAGGACGAGCGTGGTCATGAGCCTGACGTCGCCCCACTCCCACCAGGTGTTCCACACCGGTCGACCCCAGATGGAGCCGGTGACCAGCACCAATCCGCAGAACACCGTTCCCACCTCGGCCGCCGCGTGGGCCGTGACGTCCCACCACGGGGTACGCCGGATCAGGACCCCGAGGCTGGCCACCGCACACAGCCCGTAGGCCAGATAGGTCATGACGGCCAGAGGCACGTGCACGTAGAGCATCCGCACGGCATCGAACTGTCCGAACTCGGCACCCGTGGAAGGGTGGATCCGGACGTCGGGATCGGTGAGGACGAAGGCCAGCACTCCGAGTGCAGCCAGGCCGACGAGGGTGAGCACACCCAGCAGACGCGAACCGCGCGACCCAGTGGTATCGCTTGCCGTGCCTTCCGGCAGGGGTGCTGGGCTCATGGGTTCTTCGGCCATTGGGGCTCCCGGTCAGTCCTCGACCAGTGCGCCGTGAGCCGACGCACCGACCACGGTGAGGACCAGAGCGGCCACAGCCAACAGACCGGTCCATGCCCAGCCGTCGACCGCCGCGACACCGAGGGCATCGTCGTACGCCCGGGTGGCCCCGATCAGCACCGGCGCTAGCACCGGAAGCACGAGGATCGGCAGGAGGGTCTCCCGCGCCCTCAGCCCCGAGGCCAGCGCGCCGTAGAGGGTACCGGCGGCCGCCACGGCGACCCCGGCCACCACACCGGCCACCACAAGCAGGAACCATTCCTCCACGCTCACGCCGTAGAGCACCACGAGTCCGCCGACCAGCAACGCCTCGAGCGCGAGCAACTGGACGAATACAGCAGCCGTCCGTCCCAGGTATCGGGCTACCGGCGAAAGACCTGACATGCGAAGGGAGGTGCCCGTACCGTCGGCCGAATCCAACGAGGCCGACCGCTGGATGGCCAGCAGGGCACTCAACAGCACGGTCACCCAGAAGAGTCCAGGGGCGAAGGTTCGAAGGGTCCGATGGTCGGCATCTAGAGCAAAGCCGAACAGCACCAGAACGAGCACCGCGAACGGCAGAACCTGGTCGACCACGACCCGTGACCGGGCCTCGATACGAAGGTCTCGTCCCGCGACTAGTCGGGCATCGCGCAGAACGATCCGCAGCGTGCTCACCGGATTCCCCCGCTGTCGGTCGCCGGCCCGTCGACCACCGCACCCCCGGCCAGTGTCACCGTCCGAGGAGAGAGGGCCGCCACCCGGTCCAGTTCATGGGACGACACGACCACGGTGCCACCGGCCGCCACCGCATCACCGATCAACGCATCGACGAGATCCCGGCCCGCCTGGTCGAGGCCGGCGTGCGGCTCGTCCAACAGCCACAGTTCGGGCCGGCGGACCACCAGGGCGGCCAACGACGTCCGGCGACGCTGACCGGCCGACAGCGTGTGGACCGGCTGATCGAGCAGATGGTCGGGCACCTCGAGGCGGGACCGAGCCTCGTCGGTCCGACGATCGGCCTCGACAGCCGACAGGCCGGCGGCCCGGGCCCAGAAGCGGAGGTTCTCCCCCACGGTGAGGTCGTCGTAAAGCCCGGTTGCGTGGCCTAGGAGCGCCACCCGACGACGAACCGACCGGCGGCCGACCACCTCGGTGAGATCGTGGTCGAGTACCCGCACCCCACCGGACTCGGGTCGCAACAGCCCGGCGCACAGGTGCAACACCGTGGTCTTACCCGCGCCATTGGGTCCACGGAGGAGAACCGTCTCACCAGCGTGGATCGTCAGGTCCACGCCAGACAGGGCGGGAAAGCGCCCCAGTAGCGCGACCGCGGCGCGCAACTCGACCACCGACACCCCGTCACGGTACCGGCCGGTCGTACCCTGACCCCATGTCAGACGCCTTCCGACGCTGTTTCTCTGGTTGGTGGGCGGCGGTGCTCCCGGGCCTGATCCTGCTAGCCGCAGCCTGCGGGGGCGGTGACGACTCCACCCTGACCGGTTCGCGTGGTAGCGGTCCGGCCGGCGAAGCGGGCAACGGGCGTACCGGAGCCACGTCCTCGATCGTGGAGGTTCGACCCACGCAGCCCGATGCCGAGATCCCCGACTGGGTGGGCGAGGTGGTCAACCTCCACGACCTGGAGGCCGGGACCTGCTTCAACAGCTACTCGTGGGTTCAGGACGACCGACAGATCGCCATCGACACCCGGGTGCCGTGCCCCGGTCCCCACCAGCACGAGATCTACCTGCGGACCGCCCATCCGGCCCGGCCCGGCGCACCGTGGCCGGGGGACCGGGAGATGGAGGCCTATGCCCGTGCCGAGTGCTACGCGGCCTTCGCTGGATTCGTGGGACTCATCTTCGAACTCTCGGAACTCGAGTTGGGCTACCTGACCCCGTCACGGACTGACTTCGAGCACGACCGGGCTGTCTTCCGCAACATCCACTGCTTCGTCCACCGCTCCGACGGGACCGAGATGGTGGGTACGGCTGCGGGATCCCGCCTCTAGCGGAGATCCACTGGCTGGTCCCCTACCGCGCCTTCTCTCGGCCGACGGGCCAGCACCAGGGCCAGGCCGGTCCACGACTGGGGGACGGCCCCCAGGCCGGCGCCGGTGTCGGGGTTCCAGTACTCGGCCATGCCCGAGGCCCATGCCCCTGCCACCGTCGTCCGAACCAGCACCTCAGCAGCCCCCGGCGAACGGGGAGCCACGGCCCGCACCATCAGGTAGGCCAGCTGCGGCCACACCGGTCCCCGCCAGTAGGCGTTGGGATCGAAGACGGACTCAGCCCGGTGCACGCCGGTCGGACCGGCCGGTCCGCCGTGGGCCATGGGATCCAGGAGCTGAGCTACCACCCGGTCGGTCCGCCGCTCATCGTTCTCGACCAGCAGTGGCAGCAGGGCGTCCAGCGTCCGGACCCGGCCCGATCCGTCGGCCGTGGGTCCGGCGTCCACCCAGGTGCCTAGGTCGTCGTCCCACCGTTCGGCTAGGGCATCGACCAGCTCGTCGGCGGCCGCCGCAAGGTCATGGTCGCCGGTCACCGTGACCAACTCCCGGGCGTTGAACGCCACGAGGGCGTTGAAGCCCGCGGGCGCCACCGCGAACACCGGATTGGCCACCGCCTCGCCGTCGGGACCGGTCTCAATGGTCGAGGCCAGCCGGTTCTTCACCGACCGCCACCGATCACGGTCGAAACCGTCGGGACAGTGGTCGTCCCAGCGGGGCGAGTCGTCGGCCCCCGTCTCCCACGGATGGCAGACCCGGACCAGGCCCGAGGGGTCACGACGGCGACCCCGCAGCAGGAACCACAAGCCGGCGGTGGCCCGCTCGACCACCTCGCCGTCGACCGGTTCGCCAGCCCGCACCAGCTCGGCCACCGCATGGCCGTACATGGGCGGCTGGGTGATCGACGAGTCGCCCGATCTCCCCCACAGGTCCTCGTGGAACCCGGGCTGGCGGATGTAGTGCATGTGGGGCACGAACCCCGACGGCGTCTGGGCGGCCAACGCCACCGCCAACTCGCGGCGGGCCCGGTCACCGTCACCAAGGGCCAGCCACACCAGGACGTGGAAGCACGAATCCCATAACCACTGCCACGGGTAGACCGTCGAGTTGGGGGCTGCATACCCTTCCGACACCCAGTGGTCGTCCAACATCGTGCGTACGACGGCCTCCATCGCACCGCTGTCCGGATCCGGGAGACCCATGGCTCGCTGCACCATCGTCTCCTTTCGTTTCGGCCCCACCGACGGCGTTTCGGTGGTGGCTCGGATGTGGGCCGACGCCCTGAGCGGGATCGGCTTCGACGTGGACTGGTTGGCCGGCGGGATCGAACCCGGCTGGGACGATCCCCGACCGGTCCGGATCGTAAACGGCCTCGGCATCGGTGACCCGGAACCCCCGGTCCCCGGCTCCCCCGATGCCGGTTCACTGGCCGACGATGTGGGCGATGCCCTGGCCGGCGCCGATCTGGTGGTGGTGGAGAACCTCTGCACCATCCCGCTGAATCCGACGGCCGCCCGCGTGGTCGCAGGCGTACTACGAGGCCGGCCAGCCATCCTCCACCACCACGATCCACCCTGGCAGCGAGAGCGGTTCGCCCACATGACCGACCTCCCTCCTGACGATGCAGCCTGGCGCCACGTCACGATCAACGACCTCACCCGGAGGCAGATGGCCGACCGGGGATTGACCGCGTGGACCATCCGCAACGGATTCGATCCTGACCCGCCGATCGGTGACCGGGACGGCACCCGCGGTCGCCTCGGCCTCCATCCCGACGACCTGCTGGTGGTGCATCCCGTCCGGGCCATTCCCCGCAAAGCGGTCGATCGGGCGATCGCCCTCACCGAGGCGCTCGGCGGGAGTCGGCCTTCCGGTGGTCGCCCGGCCACCTACTGGCTACCCGGGCCGGCCGAGGACGGCTACGGCCCCGAGTTAGCCGACCTGATGGCCGCTGCCCGGTGCCCGGTGATCCGCCACCCGGCCGCCTCACGGGCAGATCTGTACGCGGCGGCCGACGTGGTGGCCTTCCCCTCGACCTGGGAGGGCTTCGGCAACCCACCGGTGGAAGCCGCGCTGGCCCGCCGACCAGCCACAATCGGGACCTATCCGGTGGCTGACGAGTTGCGGGCCCTCGGCTTTCGTTGGTTCGACGCTGCTGAGCCCGGCCCGCTCGTCGCGTGGCTGACCGCACCGGCTGACCAACAGGTCGAACTACTGGACCACAACCAGCGGGTGGCGGCCACCGAGTTGTCCACGGATCGCATGGCGGCCGAACTGGAAACGCTCATCACCGAGGCAGGCTGGATGCCGTGAACGATCCGATCCTCGTACGACGGGCCCGGCTGGCCCGAGTGGCCAGCGTCGGTCAGCGGCTGGGCTACCTCGCCTACCTGGTGGCCATTGTCGTGTTCGCCGTAGGCCTGACTACCGGCTTCACCGACGCCTTCGCCACCACTCTGGTGGTGCTGCTGGTGGCCGGATCCTTCGTGCTGGCTCCGGCCATCGTGCTCCACTACGCCGTACGCGCCGCTGCCGATGAGGAACGAGCCGCGGAGCGGGCTGGAGAACAGACCACTCCCAACCCCTAGTCGGTAACCGCTAGCCGGTAGCCGAAATCCGGGTCGGCCCGGAGGAGGAATCCCCGTCCGGTTGGTCGTCGGGTACCGACCTGTGCCTACCGTCACACAATGGCGAATGAGATACTGGCCGTCGAGGTGCTGGCGAACACGGTCCCCGACGACAAGGTCAGGGATGAGAAGGAGACAGCCCCCCAGACTCGTCGCCGTTCGACGGCGACCCGTATGCCCGCTGCCGAACGGCGTCGCCAGATCCTCGACGTGGCCATCGAGACGTTCGCCCGATCTGGCTACCACGACACCTCGATGAACGCCATTGCCCGCGAGGCCGGCGTCACCAAGCCCGTCCTGTACCAGCACTTCGCCTCCAAGCACGAGTTGTTCGAGCTCCTGCTGGCCGAGACGGGCGACCACCTGATGCGGGCCATCGAAACCGCATCACACGAGGAGACGCCCCGCGAGCGGGTCGAAGCCGGCTTCCGGGCCTTCTTCCACTTCTTCGAGGATCAACCGTCGGCGTTCACCGTCCTCTACGGCTCGGGCCTGGCCACCGAACCCGAGTTTCGTCGCGTCGTCCGCCGGGTCCGCGACACGTTTTCCGAACACCTAACCGGTCTGGTGGGCAACCGGAACCACGACGAGGCCCTCGCCCTGGCGGCCGGCATCAACGGCCTGTCCGAGGGGATGATCCGCCACTGGATGCACGAGGGGCGAACCCGTCCGGCCGACGAAATGGCTGCCCTGGCCGCCCGTCTGGCGTGGGGCGGCGTCGAGTCGCTGATCTGATCCGTTCCTGAAAGTCCAGTGGTTCAGGAATCCGTCGCTCAGGAACCGGCCGCGCGAGAACCCGACGAATTTGCGCGGGACAACGGTTCAGTCCAGAGGAACCGGCGAGATGTCGATCGGTTCGTCCGGTAGGTCACCGGCCACGATCGGGCTGAGGTGTTCTCGCAACAGGGCCGGTAGCAGCGGTTCGTCGGACGCCAGCAGATCCTCGAGGGCCCACCATCGGGCGCCCATGAACGCCGCGGCCTCCAGCGCCTCGAGGTGTCGGGGCTGATAGTCGCCCCCGTCGCACCAGGCCACGTGAATCTTTTCGTGGCTGTCGAAGAAGTACCCGCCGAACGTGAACTGGACGTGCTGGGTCCAGATGACCGGACCCATCTCCACGTTCTCGATGCCCGTCTCCTCGTAGAGCTCGCGGGCCGCCGCGGTAGCGCTGTCCTCACCCCGGTCGATGCCGCCACCGGGAATTTCCCACCAGGCCGGCTTGTAAGGGTCCAGCGGATCCTCGGCATTGACGAGGAAGATCTGACCCTCGCGGTCCAATAGGACGACCCGGGCCGCCGGCCTCTTCAGGAACACGATGGCGAGACCCCGTAGGAAGACACGGTCAGCGGCAGTCGGCGCATCGGCCAACCATGTCGAAGCGGTGGGCATCCACGCGGAAGCCCCGTTCGGCCGCTACGGCGGCCAACTCGGCCACCTGCCGCTCGAACTCGTCGGGCACCTCAAAGTCGTCGATGCGGCCACAGCCGTCACACACCAGATGGTGGTGGTGACTGGTGAGGGACTCGTGTAGCTCGAACCGTGCGTGGTCGTCGCCCGAATCGACCCGGCGGACCACCGCGGCGTCTACTAACTCTCCGAGGTTTCGGTAGGCCGAGCTCTGGGCGAGGACCCTCCCCACATCGGGCTCACCGTCGAGGATCTCCGGCAGCGTGAGGGGGCGACCAGCGGCGGCCAGGATCTGGACCACCGCGTGACGCGACCGGCTGTACCGCATTCCTCCGGCCCGGAGTCGACGACCGATGACCACGTGCAGGTCGTCGACCACGTGGCGGTGATCATCAGTGGAGCCGGGCCTGGAATCTGACACGTTGGCGATCCTAGGACCATCGACCGTTGCCGGGAATCAGTGGGAACGTGGATACACAGTGGGAACGCTCACCGGTGGGAGGTGTCAGGCGGGGTGCTTTCGCATGAGGGCGTTCCGACGGGCACGACACACCATCTCGTCCCTCGTGTTGTGGGCCCGATGCTCGAAGGTCACGATCCCGGCGTCGGGACGAGAGCGCGAGGCCCGGGCCGCCACCACCTCGGTCTCGAACCGGAGCGTGTCGCCGATCAGTACGGGCGCCGGGAAGGTCGTCTCCTCGAAGCCCAGATTGGCCACCGTGGTGCCCAGCGTCGTGTCACCCACGCTCACCCCGACCACCAACCCCAGGGTCAGCAAGCTGTTCACCAGGCGTTCGCCGAACTCGGTGCCGGCCGCGAACTCGGCATCGAGGTGCAGGGGCTGCGGGTTGTGGGTCATGAGACAGAACTGGAGGTTGTCGGCCTCGGTGATGGTGCGGGTCAGGGCATGGCGCACCACGAGGCCCACCGGCAGTTCCTCGAACCAACGGCCCGAGGCACCATGCTCTACCTGTCGTTCATCGCCGTCGCCCATGCCCCGCAGTCTGACCCGTCGGACAGTCGCCGGTTGCAGCGGCCTACACCGGGCGAATGGCTAGTTTCAGCACTCGTGAGCATCCCCCTATGGATCCCCGACGACGCCCGGGTGGCGGGGACCCAGGTCGACGGGTTCCGACGGTCCGTGGGGGTCGACGGCGGCTACCACGAACTCCACCGGTGGTCGGTCGACAATCCGGCCGATTTCTGGCAGGCCGCGTGGGGCCAGCTGGGCGTGGTCGGTGACCCGGGAACCACCGTGCTGACTCATGACGGGTCCGGCCACCTCACCGGCACCCGCTTCTTCCCCGACGGACGCCTGAACTTCGCCGAAAACCTCCTGGGCGTCGCGGACAACCGCCCTGCACTGGTGTTCCGTGGCGAGGACCCCGAGGTGGCTGGCGCACGACATACCCTGACCCGTCGGGACCTCCACCATCTGGTGTCACGCCTCCAGCAGGCCATGCTGGAACTCGGGGTAGAGCCCGGCGATCGGGTGGCTGCATGGATGCCCAACGTGCCCGAGACCTGCGCCGTGATGCTGGCCGCCGCGTCCATCGGCGCAACCTTCTCGTCGACGTCGCCTGACTTCGGGGCCTCCGGGGTGATCGACCGATTCGGGCAGATCCGGCCTGTGGTCCTCTTCGCCTCCGACGGCTATCGCTACGGCGGGCGCCGCCACAACGTCACCGGGCGCCTGGCCGAGGTAGCCGATGCCCTGCCCGCCCTGAAGCGCCTCGTCGTGGTTCCCGAAGATCCGCTGGCCGGCCCGGTCGGTCTGCTGCCCGACGGGGCCATCACGTTGGACGAGTTCCTCGCGCCGCACCAGGCCGACGTGGTCCGGTATGTGGACCTCCCCTTTGACCACCCTCTGTACGTCCTGTACTCGTCGGGCACCACCGGACGCCCCAAATGCATCGTCCACCGGGCGGGCGGCATCCTCCTCAAGCACCTGGTCGAACATCGTCTGCAGTGCGACGTCCGGGCCGACGACCGGGTCTTCTACTTCACGACGGCCGGTTGGATGATGTGGAACTGGTTGGTCTCCGGGCTGGCCGCTGACGCCACCGTGGTCCTCTACGACGGCTCGCCCTTCCAACCCGACGGCAGTCGCCTCTTCGACCTGGCCGACGAGTGCGACCTCACCTTCCTGGGGGTGTCGGCCAAGTTCATCGACTCGGTGGCCGCCGCCGGACTCCGTCCCGTCGAAACCCATGCACTGGAAAACCTCCGGACGGTCTGCTCCACCGGCAGCCCCCTCAGCCACGAGGGATTCGCCCACGTGTACGCCGACTGGTCGCCCGAAGTGCATCTGGCGTCGATCTCCGGAGGCACCGACCTCTGCGGCTGCCTGGTGGCCGGACACCCTGCCGGGCCGGTCCACGCCGGACAGATCCAGGGGCCGGTCCTAGGGATGGGCATGGACGTGGTGGACGAAGACGGCGCCACGACCGGTCCCGAGGTTCGCGGCGAGCTGGTGTGTCGGACAGCGTTCCCGTCCATGCCGCTGGGCTTCTGGGACGACCCCGGCGACGAGCGGTACCGCGCCGCCTACTTCGACCGGTTCGAGGGGCTCTGGCACCAGGGTGACTTCGCCGAACGCACTCTCGAGGGCGGCTTCGTCATCCACGGGCGGTCCGACGCCACCCTCAACCCGGGCGGGGTACGGATCGGCACCGCGGAGATCTACCGACGGGTCGAGTGCCTCGACGAGATCGTCGAGGCACTCGTCATCGGTCAACCGTGGCAGGGCGACGTCCGGGTAGTCCTGTTCGTGGTGACCGCCGACGGCCTGGTGCTCGACGATGACCTCCGGGACCGGATCCGCACCGACGTCCGGATGGGCGCATCACCGCGCCACGTACCGGCGGTGATCCTCGAGGTGCCCGAGCTGCCCCGTACCCGGTCGGGCAAGCTCGTGGAGCTGGCCGTGCGTGCCGTGGTGGAGGGCCTGCCGATCACCAACGTCGAGGCGATGGCCAACCCCGAGACCCTCGACCACTTCCGGGACCTTCCAGAACTGATGCCATGACCCGGAACCTCTGAGGGGGGCCGGTCACCAGCCGACTCCCTGCCGGCCGACCATCAAGCCGGTCAATAGCCCGGTCAAATGTCGCTGAGAGACACTCCAGCCACCTGTAAGTGGCCCAGTTCGTTCATGGAACGCACCGACCGGTGCCCGGCCGATGACGCCGCCACCCGGGCCACCGACGTGTAGTGGGCCTCATAGAACATCACCCGCCCGATGCCCAGCAGGTGGGACAGGTAGGCCGACACCACCCCGCCGTGACAACCCACGGCAACGGTCCGCCCCGGGTTGGCGGCGATGATCCGGTCCATTCCCTTGACCACCTGGGCCTGAAAGGCCTCGGGGTCGGGCAGGTCGTCGCCGGCCATCATCGCCTCCCAGCGGGGGTCACCGCTGGCCTTTAGGTGCTCAATGGGGATGTACTCCGGCTCACCCTGGTCGTACTCGTTGACCATCGGCTCGATGACCAACTCGAGACCCAGGCGGGCAGCCAACGGCGCCACCGTCTGCTGCGCCCGGGCCTTGGGACTGGCGTACACGGCGTCGATCCGCTGGGCGGTCGGCGGGTTCACGAACCAGTCGGCCAGCGCCTCGGCCTGTCGGCAGCCCAGCTCAGACAGCACCGGATCGGCCTCGGCCCCGGTGTCACGGTTGTCGACGGTGACCGGGAGGCCGTGGCGGATCAGTAGGAGCTCCATGACCGGCGGACAGTAGCGGCGCGACCGGCCCCCGCTACCTTCGGCGCCATGAAGATCGACGGAGGACTCACCGGACTCACCACGCCCGCCGACAAGAGCGGCATCGGCGCCATCGGAGAGGCGGCCCGCCGCCTGGAAGAGGCCGGCTACTCCGGAGCCTGGACGGCTGAAACCAGCCACGACCCGTTTCTGCCCCACATGGTGGCCGCCGAACACACTGAGCGCATCGAGCTGGGCACGTCGATCGCCGTGGCGTTCGCCCGTAATCCGATGCTGCTGGCCAACCTGGGCCACGACCTGCAGCGTTACAGCGACGGTCGGTTCATCATGGGTCTGGGCACTCAGATCAAGCCCCACATCACCAAGCGCTTCTCGATGGAATGGTCCAGGCCGGCCGCCCGCATGCGCGAGATGATCAGCGCCATGCGGGCCATCTGGTCCACCTGGAACGACGGCGAGAAGCTGGCCTTCCGTGGCGACTTCTACTCGCACACGCTGATGACCCCGTTCTTCGACCCCGGCCCCAACGAGTGCGGACCTCCCAAGGTGTTCATCGCCGCGGTCGGTCCGCTCATGTCCGAGGTGGCCGGCGAGGTATGCGACGGGCTTATCTGCCATGCCTTCAGCACTGAGCAGTACCTCCGGGAGATCACCATCCCGGCCATCGAGCGGGGCCTCGAGAAGTCGGGCCGCACCATGGACGACTTCGAAATCGTCGGACCGGGCTTCGTGGTGACCGGCAGCACCGAAGAGGCCATGGCAAAAGCGGCCACCGGGGTCCGTCAGCAGATCGCCTTCTACGGCTCCACGCCGGCCTATCGACCCGTCCTGGAGACCCACGGTTGGGGCGACCTCCAGGACGACCTGAACCGCATGTCCAAGATGGGCCAGTGGCAGGAGATGGGCGAACTCATCGACGACGAGGTGCTGGACGCCTTCGCGGTGGTCGGCGAACAGGGCGCGGTGGCCACCGGCTTCCGGGAACGTTACGGCGACTGCGTGGACCGGCTGAGTTTTTACACCCATGGAGGCGAGGGTGGTCCGGAGTTCTGGGAACCGATCATCACCGACCTGTCTCGCGCCTGATCGGTACGCCGACCCGGTCCGGCCAATCACCACCGAGCACACGAGGCCTGACCGGTAGGTTTAGGGCATGGCCAAGTCTGAGGTACCCATGTCTGAGGTACCCATGGCTGTCGACCTGCTGCCCCTGACCGAGGATCCTTACGCCACCACGACGTACCGGCACCTGACCGCCGACGGCGTGTCAACCGTCGAAGGCCCCGCCGGCCGGACCTTCCTGGAGGTCGAGCCGAAGGCCATCCGACTGCTGACGGCGACCGCCATGCGTGACATTGCCCACCTGCTTCGCCCCACCCACCTGGCCCAGGTGGCGGCCATCCTCGACGACCCCGAGGCATCGCCCAACGACCGCTTCGTGGCCACCGAACTCCTCCAGAACGCCTGTATCGCTGCGGGCGGCGTGCTCCCTTCCTGTCAGGACACTGGCACCGCCATCGTGTCGGCCAAGAAGGGCGAACTGGTCCTCACCGGCGGCGACGACCGGGAGGCCATCTCGCTCGGCGTGCAAGACACCTACCTCACGTCGAACCTGCGTTACTCACAGCTCGCTCCGGTGGACATGTTCACCGAACGCAACACCGGGACGAACCTGCCGGCACAGATCGAGATCGAGGCCGTTCCCGGCAGCGCCTACAAGTTCCTCTTCATGGCCAAGGGTGGCGGCTCGGCCAACAAGAGCTTTCTCTTTCAGGAGACCAAGGCACTCCTCAACCCGGAGGGCCTGACCCGCTTCCTCGAGGAGAATCTCCGCAGTCTGGGAACATCTGCCTGTCCGCCGTACCACCTGGCAGTGGTCATCGGCGGCACGTCGGCCGAACACACGATGCGGACCGCCAAGTACGCCTCGGCCCACTACCTCGACCACCTCCCCACCGAGGGCAGCGAATCGGGCCACGGCTTTCGCGACCTCGACTGGGAGCAGCGGATCCTGGATATGACCCGCCAGTTCGGGATAGGCGCCCAATTCGGCGGCAAGTACTTCTGCCATGACGTCCGGGTGGTTCGGTTGCCGCGCCACGGCGCGTCCAACCCGGTAGGCATCGCCGTGTCCTGTTCGGCCGACCGTCAGGCCCTCGGAAAGATCACTGCCGACGGCCTGTTCCTCGAGCAACTGGAGGAGGACCCCGCCCGGTACCTCCCCGAGGTGACCGACGACGACCTGTCGACCGATGTCGTGCCCATCGACCTCGACCAGCCCATGGACGCCATCCGGTCCGAGCTGTCGAAGCACCCGGTCAAGACCCGGCTGGCCCTCACCGGCACCCTCGTGGTGGCCCGCGACATCGCCCACGCCAAGATCGCCGAACTGCTCGACGCCGGCCAGCCCATGCCGGACTACCTACGGGACCATCCCGTCTACTACGCCGGTCCGGCCAAGACCCCGGAGGGCTACGCGTCGGGCTCATTCGGCCCCACCACGGCCGGCCGCATGGACGGCTACGTGGATCGTTTCCAGGAGGCCGGCGGGAGCCTCGTCATGTTGGCCAAGGGCAACCGCTCCCGTCAGGTCACCGAGGCGTGCGCCCGACACGGGGGCTTCTACCTCGGGTCCATCGGCGGTCCTGCGGCCCGGCTGGCGCTGGACTCCATCCGCAAGGTCGAGGTGCTGGAGTACCCCGAACTGGGCATGGAGGCCGTGTGGCGCATAGATGTCGAAAACTTCCCGGCCTTCGTGGTGGTCGACGACAAGGGCGGCGACTTCTTTGACGAGGTGTCGACCCCGGTCGCTCTTTCCTGAAACTGGGTGGGGCGTCGCTCAGACGCAGTGGTTGACCATGTGGCCCACGCCCACGATGTGCGAATCGATCCGCTGGCCCACACCGAGGCACCGCCCCTGAGCGTCGCCCACACCGGCCGGCGTACCCGTAAACACCAGGTCACCGGCCTCAAGCGTGCACACGGCCGACAGGTAGGCCACCAACTGCTTGACGCCCACGATCATGTGACTGGTCCTACTGTCCTGACGGATCTCGCCATCCACCGCGCAGGTCAACTGCAGGTCGTACTGCTCGTCTAGCAGGTCCGATGAAACCACGGCCGGCCCGATGGGCCCGAAAGTGTCGTAGCTCTTGCCGAGGCTGAACTGGGCGGGGGCCGACGCGTTCTGTAAGGCCCGCTCGGAGATGTCCTGGCCGACGGTCACCCCGGCCAGGGCATCCCACACCTCGGACTCGTCGAGGTCCCGGCAGGTCCGACCGATCACCGCCACCAGCTCCACCTCGTAGTCGGTGCGGTCACCCACGATCCGGACATCGGCCGAAGGGCCGACCAGACACGACGGGAACTTGGTGAAGATCACCGGTGCGGTGGATGGCACCCGGCCCATCTCGTCGATATGGGCCAGATAGTTCATGCCGATGCCGAACACCTTCTGTGGTCGGGGTACCGGTGGGCCGAGATCGTCCAGGCCGACCATCCCGTCGGGATCCCCCGCGGGGATACCCCGATCATCGGTCAGCGCATCGAGCGCATCGCTGGCCGACACCGCGGCCATCGGATCGGCCAGACGGCCGTCGGTGAGCCGGCCAAGGTCCCACCACCTAGCGGTAGCTCCATCCGTCGATCTCCCGCCGCCATCCGGCGGGTCCACCAGCCCAGCGTCCAAAAGGACAGCGCGTCCGTCGTTGAGTACGGCCAGTCGGAATGCCATGGCCAGAGTCTCGCCCCCCGCCGCGCAGATCCGTCGCCGAACCAGACCTGACAGGCAGGCCGCGACGCGCCATGATGGGCACACGCACACCGTCGGTCCGCCACCCATCACGATGGGGCCGGTCCGACCCCGACAACCGGAGGTTCGAGCTTGACCAAGCCACATGCCGTCTGCGAGGTGGAGTTGCTCACGAAGGGACCGGTGCGGTCAGCCGACCGGACTCTGGCCTCGGACAAGATCCAGGCCATGTGCGAAGTCGGACACGAACCGGTGCTTTCCGCGGTGGTCAAGCTGCACATACGGGACCATTCGATGGACTCGCTGGCGGCCATTGCCGAGGCCACGCTTGACCTCAACGGTGTACCGGTCCGGGCGCACTCCTCGGCCAACACCATGACCGAGGCCATCGACGAACTCGACGACCGTCTCACCCGTCGACTCCGACGCCATCGCAAGCGCCTGGAGGACCGCCGCCACGATTCCGAGCCGGACGCCAGTCGAGCCCACCCCGGGTACGCAGAGGTACCGGCCGACGACCGCGAGGTGGTCCGCCACAAGACTCTGGCCATGGCATCTATGACCGCCGAGGAAGCCGTCGACGAGATGGACCTGCTGGACCACGGCTTCTACCTCTACGTTGACGCAGACCACGACATCGACCGGGTCGTGTACCACAACGGTGACGGGCTCATCCACGTCGTCCCATCGGTGGACGGCGAGGACCTTCCCGGCGATACCCGGCCCCCTATCCACCCTGCCTCGCTCGTACTGAACCACCTCCCGATGGAGGAGGCAGCCATGCTGCTCGACGAGGGAGACGAGCCGTTCGTGTTCTTCGCCGAACCCGAAACGAACCGTGGCCAGGTGCTCTACCGGCGCTTCGACGGCCACTACGGCCTCATCACCCCCGCCGTCTGATCAGACCCGTCTGCCTCTTCCGGTCCCTCTGGTGACCCACAGGATCCGGGTCGTTGGCCTCTGTGGAGGCATCGGTGCCGGCAAGTCCACGGTGGCCACCCTGCTGGCCGAACGGGGCGCCACGGTAATCGACGTGGATGCCATCGGCCGCCAAGTCCTTGCCGACGATGACGTGCATGCCGCCGTGGTGGCCGAGTTCGGCAATGGCGTCCTGGACGCCGACGGTGCCGTCGACCGAAAGGCCCTGGCCATCGAGGTGTTCGCGTCTGAGGGTCGCCTCGCCGACCTCGAAGCCATCAGCCACCCGGCCATCAACCGGGAGCTGGACCGCCACCTCACCCAGTTGGCCGACCCGACGGAATCGGCTGGCACCCTGCTGGTGATCCTGGACATGGCGGTCCTAGTGGAGAGCGACCTCGGTCGTCTCCCCAACGGTCGGGGTTACCGCGAGGTGGTGGTCGTCGAGGCCGATCTCGAGATTCGCCTGGCCCGGCTGGTGGATCGCGGCATGACGGTCGAAGACGCTTCGGCCCGTATGGCCGCCCAGGCCGATGACGCGAAACGCCGGGCGGTGGCCGACCACGTGGTGGTCAACAACGGCGACGAGGTCGAACTAGCCGCCGAGGTCGACCGGCTGTTTCAGCAGCTCACCAGTGACCCGGTTACCAGTGGAGCGCGCCCAGTACCCGATCGGTGTACTCCGGGCGACTGACCACCAGCCCGGGCACTACCGGACGGGGCTTGTTGAACACCAACTGCGAGCCGTCGATGCCCGACACGTCCAATCCGGCGGCCACGGCCACCCCAGCCGGCGCGCAGGCATCCCACTCGTAGAGCCCCGAGGGGTGGACGTAGACGTCGACCGCTCCGGACACCACGGCCATGGCCTTCACGCCGGCCGAGCCGCACGAACGGACCACCCCACCGATGGCCGCCGCCACCTCCTCGGCCTCACCCCACTGGGACCGGCTGGTGACGATGATAGGTCGGTCCCGATTCGACGTCCGGTCGACTACCGAGACCCCGGTGCCGTACAGGCCACCGCTGGGCGGCAACGACACGGCTGCTGCGGTCGGCACACCGTCCTCCACGAGGGCCACGTGCACCGCCCACTCCACACTGCCCGGGCGGGCGAAGTCACGGGTCCCATCCAGCGGATCGATGATCCACACGCGATCGGCACCGAGACGGGCTCCGTCATCGCTGCCCTCCTCGGACAGCACCGCATCGTCGGGCCGGAGCTCCGACAGACGAGCCATTAGGTGCTCGTGGGCACGGTGGTCGCCCTGGTCCTGGATCTGCGACGGGGTCCAACCGGCGGCCCGGCCCTCAGCCAGTACGCCGAGGAGCACGTCACCGGCCTCCTGGGCCAGAAGCCCGGCCAGTTCGTGATCCCCCATCGTCGGGCGACCCTAACCCCAGCCGGTGGCTACCCTTCCCCCGGGGCTGATCGGCCCCAACTGCACACATCGGAGCACCCCATGGCCCACGGCCGTATCACCGGTTGGGCAACCCATCTTCCCGAGCGCCGGCTCACCAACCACGATCTCGCTGAGATCGTGGACACCACCGACGAGTGGATCCGTGAACGCAGTGGTATCGGGGCCCGCCACGTCGACGGAAAGGTGACCGAGATGTCGGCGGAGGCCGGGCGCGACGCACTGGCCATGGCCGGCGTGGATCCCGCCGACGTGGACCTCCTCCTGCTGGCAACCTGCAGTAGCGATCAGCAGTTTCCGGCAAGCGCCTCGGTCGTCCAGCACGAGCTGGGTATGTCCTGTGGAGCGATCGACCTGAACGCGGCCTGCTCGGGCTTCGTCTACGGCCTGGTCACCGCGATGCAGTTCGCCGAGGGCGGCATGGAAACCATCTTGCTCATCGGCAGCGATGCCCTCAGCGGCATCACCGACTGGACCGACCGGGGCACCTGCGTCCTGTTCGGCGATGGTGCCGGCGCCGTGGTTATCCAACGCTCCGCCGACGCACCGACGCTGCTGGGCTGGGACCTCATGTCGGACGGCTCGGCCGCGTCCATCCTTACTTGCGAGCATGGCGGGAAGATCTTCATGAACGGCAAGGAGGTCTTCCGTCGCGCCATCCTGGCCATCGAGGGAGCGGCCACCAGGGCCCTGGAACGGGCTGCCGTGTCCATCGACGACATCACCCTGGTGGTCCCCCACCAGGCCAACATCCGAATCATTGAGGCTGCCCTGAAGCGGCTCGACATTCCCATCGAGAAGGCCGCCATGGTGCTCGAACACACCGGCAACACGTCCGCCGCCTCGATCCCTCTGGCCTTCGTCGACGCTCTCGGCAAGGGTCGGGTCGATCCCGGCGACCTGGTTCTGATGGTCGGATTCGGTGCCGGGATGTCCTCGGCAGCCGCTGTGGTCCGCTGGGACCCACCCGGCGCCTGACCCGCCTCACGACCCGGACCGTCCACCATGCTCACCGCTACGGGGCTGTCGCGTGCCTTCGGCCCGCGCCTGCTGTTCCATGACGTTGCACTCCAGTTGGGTGCCGGCCGGCGGGTGGCCCTGGTAGGCGGCAACGGCACCGGCAAAACCACGCTGATAGAGACCATCGTCGGGCTTCAGGAACCCGACACAGGGGAGGTCCATCGACCACGGGACCTGCGGATCGGCTACCTCCCCCAGGAACTGCCGACCGAGACCGGGAGATCAGTGTTCGAGCAGGTGATGCTGGGTGCCGGACCGGTCACGGAACTGGCCACCCGAATCGAGGATCTCGGGGTACGGATCGGCGCCGCCTCGGGCGACGAACAGGCCCGCCTCCTGGACCAGTTCGGTGAGGCCCAGTCACGCTTCGAGCAGATCGGCGGCTACGCCGTGGAGGCCGACGCCCACCGAATCCTCTCGGGGCTCGGCTTCGACTCGGCCGACCACGACCGACCCATGGACGAGATGTCCGGTGGCTGGCGAATGCGCATCGCCCTGGCCCGCCTCCTGTTGTCGGCCCCTGACCTCCTGATCATGGATGAACCCACCAACCACCTCGACGTGGACAGCGTGGCGTGGCTGGAGCAGCACCTGGCCAACTGGTCGGGGGGCCTGTTGTTCGTCAGCCACGACCGGGACTTCATCGATGCGGTGGCCAATCGGATTCTGGAACTGTCCAACAATCGGATCACCGAGTACGTGGGCGGGTTCGCCGAGTTCGTGGTGGCCCGCGAAGAGCAGTTGGCCGCCCAGCGGGCCATCGCCGCCCAGCAGAACCGCCAGGTGGCCCAGACCGAGAAGTTCATCGAACGGTTCCGCTACAAGGCCAGCAAGGCCCGTCAGGTCCAGAGCCGGGTCAAGGCTCTGGAAAAGCTCGACCGGATGGTCGTTGACGAACCCGACGACCCGGCCAGCCGGTTCGGGTTCCCCAAGCCACGGCGGTCATCGCGTCTGGTCGCTGAACTCCACGACGTCACGGCCGGCTACCCGGTCGCAGACGGGGCCAGCGTCCAATCGGGCAACGAGCCGGGCAACGAGGTCATCCTACGGAACGTCACCTTCGACGTGGAGCGGGGTCGCAAGGTAGCCCTGGTCGGTCCGAACGGGGCCGGCAAGACCACCCTCGTCCGGCTCCTAACCGGCGACATGCCGCCGCTGGCCGGGCAGGTGACCCGGGGCACCAACGTCGACCTTTCCCACTTCGACCAACTCCAAGCGGAGATACTCGACGATCAGCGCACCGTGCTCGAGGAGTTCAAGACGGTTCCCGGTGTGGGGGTCGACGGTCGTAACCCACGGACGTACCTGGCCTCCTTCGGCTTCCGAGGCGACGCCGTCGACCGCCGTGTGGGCGACCTCTCGGGCGGAGAGCAGACCCGACTGGCACTGGCCAAGACGTTGGCCGTCCCGGTCAACCTCCTGGTACTAGACGAGCCCACCAACCACCTGGACCTGCCCAGTTGTGACGTCCTGGAGGACGCCCTACTGGCCTACCCGGGCACCGTCGTGCTCATCACCCACGACCGCCACCTGATCCGATCGGTCGCCGACTGCGCCGTTGAGGTCAGGGACGGCAGGGCAACCTGGCACGAGGGCGTCCCCGACCGGGTGCTCTACCCGGTGAAGGTGGACTCGATGCCTGCCCCGTCATCCCACGGTGCGACGGCCCGTCGCGGAAACGGAACCCCGGACGGAAACCGGAAGGGCGGTGGCCAATCTGCCGGGAAGGGCCGCCAGCGCGATCCACGACAGGGCCTCCAGCGGAAGTTGGGACGGGCCGAAAAGCAGTGGGAGGCCGCCGAGGCCGCCGTGGTGGAGGTCCAGGAGCGTCTGGCCGACCCCGACCTGTACCAGGACCCCGACGGTGCCGCCGCCGTGGTTGCCGAACACGAGGCGGCCAAGGACCGGGCCGCCGAGCTGATGGCCGAATGGGAACGCCTCAACCTACAGCTCGCTGACTGACCAGGGCCCGCTGACCAACGCCCCACTGGCCAACCAGGTCGCGACGCTCACTACGGTCGGGAACCATGCGAATACTGGTCACCAACGACGACGGCATTGACTCGGTGGGCCTCCACGAACTGGCCCGGGCTCTGGTCGACCTCGGCGAGGTCACAGTGGTGGCCCCCGATGCCGAGTACTCGGGAGCCGGCGCCTCGCTAGGGGCCATGCACCTGATCCGCCCCGAGGTCCATGACGCGACCATCGACGGCATCGACCGCTCCTGGTCGGTCAGCGGCCCGCCGGGACTGTGCGTCATCTACAGCCGCCTCGGCCTGTTCGGCGACCCATTCGACCTAGTGGTGGCCGGCATCAACCCCGGGATGAACGTCGGACGGTCCGTGTACCACTCGGGCACCGTGGGCGCAGCTCTTACTGCACGCAACGGAGGCACTACAGGCATCGCCGTGAGCCAGGCCGTCACCGGTTGGGGCATCGAGGGTCAGGGGTCCGACGAGGTGCTGGTCGATCAGCACTGGGCGACAGCAGCCACGGTGGCCCGCTCCGTGGTGGAGGCAATGGCCCAGAACCCGCCGACTACCGCCGAGGTGCTCAACGTGAACGTCCCCAATATCCCGTTGGGCGAACTGCAGGGCTGGCGCCACACGGTGACCGGATCGGCACCCCCTCGAAGTCTGACCACCGCCGACATGGTCCCCAAGGAGGGCCATGCCGGGAGCTATCGGGTGGAGATGCACTGGGGTGAAGCCGGCGAACTCCCCGTCGACACCGACGGTGGCGCAGTGATGGCCGGCCTGGTCAGCCTCAGCCGCCTGAACCGCCTGCACGATGAGCCGCCCCCGGCCGACGACCCGGCAGCTCGCGGCCTCGATGGGCTACTGGGTCGAGCATGACCGAACCCGGATCGACCCCGGTCTGGTACGTGGCCTACGGGTCCAATCTGCTGGCCGCCCGGTTCGACGCCTACCTTCAGAGTTGCGGCGACGACACGCCGTGGGGACCCCATCGGGGTGCCACCGACCCCCGTCCGGCGACCGGTGACAGACGGGTCGTGGTCCCCCATCCGGTGTTCTTCGGCGGCCACTCCTCACGTTGGGACGGCGGCTGCTGCTTTTGTCCAGACGAACCCACATCGGCCGACCGGCGCGACGTGGTGGGTCGGGCATGGCGCATCACGTGGGATCAGATGGCCGACGTGGTCGCCCAGGAGAACGGCCGGCCCACTGAAGACGCCTTCCTGCCCTCGGAACCGCCTGCATCTGGTGAGTCCGTCCGGGTGCTGGACGGGATCATCGACCTGCTGATCGGCATGGATCGAATCGACGACGAGCCGGTCTGCACGCTGGGTTCCACGGCCCCTCCGCCCGCGGGACCGCCCAGCATGTCGTATCGGGCTGTGCTGGCCGCCGGCATGGCCGAGATGGGCCTCCAGCCCGAAGAGGCCGAACAGCACCTGCTGGATCTAGACCGCAGCCGCTGAGCACGCTGGCTGACCAGACCCGCTGACGACACCGGCCGATCCGGATGGGAAGGCCGAAGCCCGCACCCGGCAGGCGCCTGTTCAGATGGTGATGAGGCCGCCGTTGGGCGAGATCCACTGGCCGGTGATGAACGAGCTCTCCGACGAAGCCAGGAACAGCGCCGTGGCGGCGATCTCCTCGGCCGTTCCCTGCCGTCGCAGTGGTGTCATCATCACCATCGGGGCCAGCATGGCCTCATCGACGTCGGCGGTCATCGGGGTGTCGATCACCCCGGGGGCAATGGCGTTGATGCGGATGCCCATGGCCCCCAGTTCCCTAGAGGCTGCCCGGGTGAACCCCAGGACCGCTCCCTTGGCCGAGGCGTAGTGCACCGGACCCCAACCAGCCAGACCGGCAATGCTCGACAACGTGATGACCGACCCGCCCTCACCCATCAACTTGACGGCCTCGCGGGTACCAAGGAAGGTCCCCCCGGCGTGGATGGCCATCATCTTGGAGAACGCCTCGTAACCCATCAGCGACATCTGGGAGCCCTGTCCGGCCATCATCTCGTCGAAGCCGTCGCCGGGCAGGCGGCTCACTCCAGCGTTGTTGACCTGCACGTCGAGACAACCCCAGGTCCCGTGGATCTGAGCAAACATCGAGACCATGTCGCCCTCGTCGCACACGTCGCCCCCGAAGGCCTGGTGACCGTCACCGTCGAGCAACTTGACGGTCTCGTCGGCCGCCTCCTCGCGAAGGTCCTGGGCAGCAATGGTGGCGCCCTCCTCGGCGAACCTCAGGGCCATGGCCCGTCCTAGGCCCGAACCGGCACCGGTGATGCAGGCCACCTTCCCTGCCAGACGGCCCGTTTCCCGACTCATACGTGCTCCTGATCCATGTTGATTCCTCCCCGATCAGGCTGGCCACAAGGTGCCCAATCGGCGGCGAGTGTAGGACGGCTCGTTCCCATGAGGCACACTGAACGCTTGAACGTCGTCGTGATCCACCAGAGCCGGACCGGCAACACCCGCCGGGCCGCCGAACTCATCGGCGGGGCTGTCGCATCAGCCGGCGCCACTGTCGCCGTGCGCCCGGTCACCAACATCGACTACAAGGAACTGGCCGAGGCCGACCTGGTCTTCGTCGGCACGTGGGTCGACGGTCTGGTCCTGTTCGGCCATCGCCCCGGCGACGTGGGCAAGGTACGCCAGATCCCGAAGCTGTGGGACAAACGGGTGGCAGCGTTCATGACGCATGCCGTGAACCCGGGCAACGCAGCGACCAAGCTCTCCGATGTACTGGAGGGCCATGGCGCCACCGTGGTGGCCGCCCGGTCATTGAACCGCCGCCGCCTCGATAGCGAGGCCCCGGTGTTCGCCTCCGAGGTCCTGGCGTCGATCAGCGCCACTACCTGAACCGGAGACACCTGAACCGGCTCAGGTCTCAGCCAACCTGACCCCGTTGTCCGAGGGGCCGCCAACCGGTCAGCTGTCCACTGGACCGGACAGACCGGAGCCCATCGAGGGTGAACACAGCGAGTCCCGTCCACACGAGGGCGAAACCGATCAGGCGTCCCCCGCCGAACGGCTCGTTGTAGGCCACCACGCCGAGTAGGAAGTGGGTGGACGGCGCCAGGTACTGGATCACGCCGATCACCGACAGCGGCACCCGCTGCACCGCCCCGGCAAAGCACAGCAACGGCACTGCAGTGAACAGGCCGCTGCCCAGCAGGACTATGTACTCGGTGCCCGACGCCGAAACCAGCGCGTCCTGCCCGTTGATCAGCCGGGTCCCGAGGAACACCAGGACCAGCGGCAGGATCACCATCAACTCGATGGTCAGCATGTCCAGCGGCGGCCGGTTCACCGTCTTCTTCATGAGGCCATAGGTGCCGAACGTGGCCGCCAGGAAGAGCGACACCCAGGGCAGACCACCCATGTCGATGGTCAACCAGATGACACTGGCCGCCCCCAGGGCTACGGCCGCCCACTGGGCCCGTCGAAGGCGTTCGCCGACCACGACAACGCCGAGGACCACACTGACCAGCGGGGTGATGAAGTAGCCGAGGCTGCCCTCGAGCACCCGACCGTTGGTGACCGCCCATACCCATACCAACCAGTTCGAACCGATAAGGACCCCCGCCAGTGCCTCCAGGGCCAGCGTCCGGAGTTCACGGGCCGCGGTATGCACTGAACGCAGGGACTGACGGACGAGGTGAATGACCAGCACAGTGACGAAGGTCCACAGCACCCGATGTCCGAGCATGTCCATGGCCGGGATCTCGGTACCGAGACGCCAGAAGGCCGGCGACAGGCCCCACATGACCTGGGCGCACACGATCAACACCAGGCCTCGTCGCATCGGCCCAGTCTCACCAGTAACCACCCGCCCGGCCAACCCAGTGCCGGCCATCACGGACCGCTCCGTTACCGTTTACCAAATGCGGATCGGGCTACTGCGGTGTGACGACATCTTCACCGACCTGCGCCCAGAGTACGGGGGCTACCACCAGCTGTTCACGAACCTCTTCGCGACCGCCGACGCCAACGTGACGACGACCGCTGACGGGATCGTCGAGCCCCTCGAGTTCGTCGACGTGCCGGTGTATCTCGGAACCTTCCCTTCGGCTCCCGACGACTACGACGCCTGGCTGATCACCGGATCGGCCCGCGGCGTCTACGAGGACGAACCGTGGATCCGGTCGCTACTGGACCTGGTGCGTGATCTGGATGCCGCCCGGGCCCCCACGCTCGGGGTGTGCTTCGGCCATCAGGCCATAGCCCAGGCCCTCGGCGGACGGGTCGAACGAGTCGACACATGGGGAATCGGCAACCGGCCCGCCCGGATAACCCGACGGGAATCCTGGATGACCCCGGGTCACGACGAGGTGGGCATCTTCTACTGCCACCACGACCAGGTGCTGGACCTGCCCACCGGTGGCCGTGTCGTGGCCACCGCGGACCACTGTCCGGTGGCCGCGCTGGCCGTCGGCGACCACATGCTGGGCGTCCAGGCCCACCCTGAGTTCGACCCCCACTACGCCGACGTGCTTTACCGGGGCCGCTACACCGGAACCCATCCCGAGGCTCTCCTCGACGACGCCCTATCGACGCTGGACGATCCGCTCCACCGGATTGACGTAGCCACCTGGATGCTGCGGTTCATCCGCGGCTGCTGACGCCGACCCCGGCAACCGGTCGAGCTACCAGTCGGCTGGTCAGTCGCCGCTTCGGGCCACCACCTCGACGGGCCGGGTCACCACGAAGGACAGGGCGATCAGGACCACGGCCATCCCCACCCCCTGCTGACCAGCGATGCGTTCACCGATCAACCACCACGCGTACAGCGGAGCCACCGCGGTGAACAGCAGACTGATCAGGCTCATCTGGGTCAGCGTCACGTGGCCGTGAGCGAAGTTGGTGAGTAAGTGGCCGGTCCCGGGAATGATGGCCATGGCGGCCACCATCCACCAGTCTCCGTCCGACGGCAGAGCCACGCCACCCTCGACCACCAGTGCGATGGGCAGGAGAACCACCGTGGCCACCACGGTGAGCGACAGCTGATACGTGATGGAGTCCATCTCAGCCCGGGCCTGCTTGGAGGCCACGTAGTAGGCGGCAAACAGGACCATGGTGACGAAGGCCATCAGGTCGCCCGACCAGGTCGCCACGCCACCAGCCCCCGAACCGGCCATAGCCACCACCACGCCGACGAAGGCCACGGAGGCACCCACGTAGACCGATCGGTGGGGTCGTTCACCGAACAGTCGATGGCCGACAACCAACAGGAGGATCGGTTGCAACGAGGCGATGACCACCGCGTTGACGGCGCTGGTCCGGCGCATGGACAGGATGAAGAACACGAGGTTCACCGCGAAGATCACACCACCGACCGCGGATCGCTTCAGGTCGATCCATCGGAGCCGGTTGCCCGCCAAAATCAGGACCACGGCGTAAAAAGCCGCGGCGATGCCGAGCCGCCAGAAGACGAAGGCCATCTCCTCCATTTCGACCTTCTTGACGATGCTGGGGCCAAAGGCCATGAAGCCCACGGCCCCAATCGCCGCACCGCGCCCCAGAGCTACCCGATCCCGCATCCGGTGCACCCTTCCACCTCTGGTCCGACACCCTGTCGTCGGGAGCCGAGACCTACCTGGCGGGCCTCGAGGTGGACTGGCTACTGCCGGGCCGCAGCCTCGTCCTGGACAGCCTGCAGGGCATCGGTCAGCCCCTCGGTCCATGTTCGCAGCGCGCTCCGGGCGCCCCTGGGCTCCGGTGGATCGATCGGCGGTCCGACCACCATCCGCACCCGGGTCGGTCGGGGGAACCGGGCTCCGGCGGGCATGGCCTCCCCCGTCCCGGCGATTCCCACGGGCACCACACGAGACTGTGTCTTGGCCGCCAACCACGCCGTTCCGTCGAACAACTCACCGACGCCGTCACCGTCATGGCGCTTCCCCTCCGGGAAGACCAACAGGAGATTGCCCTCGTTCAACAACTCCCGGGCGATCCGCATCGACTCGCGATCCGCGGTGTCACGGTGCACGGGAAAGGCACCCAGTGAGGCGATCACCCAGGCCAGAGGTCGGAACGTGAACAGGCTCTCCTTGGCCAGAGCCCGGAGTCGTCGCCGCATCAGCGGCGCCAACATCAACGAATCGAGGTTGGAACGGTGGACGGGCGCCAGGATTACCGGCCCGTCGCTCGGGATGTGCTCACGCCCGACGCTCCGGGTTCGGAAGTACGGCCAGAGCAGTACCCGGGCGAGACCGCGGATAGCGCCGTAGACCAGCGGCGCCGTCCAGGCCGCGCTGGTACGACGGGCGCGGGCCTGACGTTCCGACGAGTCCATCGCGTCTGGTAACCGGGGCAGGGGTCAGCGCTGGGCGATGCGGGCGCTCAGCACGTCACGCAGACTGACCATGCCCAGAAGTTCGCCGTCGACCTCCACGGGAAGGTGGCGATAGCCGCGGCTCAACATGAGGGCGGCCGCCTCTTCGGTCTCGAAGTCGGGCGGGGCAGTGTCAGGATCCGGGGTCATCCACTGGTCGATTCGGGATGCACGCAGGTCGTCCTCGTCGGCAGCGGCCCGCAGGACGTCACGCTCGGTCAGGATGCCCAACAGCATCCGTCCCTGGACCACGACCACCGAACCGAAGCCACCGCGGACCATTACCCGCGCGGCATCGCTGATCGTCGAATCAGGCGGGAGGGTGACCACGCTGTCGGTCATCACCTCGGAGATGGCGACCATCAGCCACTCCCCCCGACCTCGTCGACGTCCCTGTCCTCCCGAGCCCCGGACGGGACCTCCAGATCCAGATTCAGGTTTCGCCAGAGGTTGCCGGCCCACACGCTGGTGTGGGGCCACTCCCGCCAGAAGGCCTGCAACACGGCGGGATCCATCTCCGCGGCGGCCTCAGCCGGGCTCTGGTCGCGAGCCAACGCGTCGAGGGCGTCGATCACGGCGAGCAGACGGACTGATGGAGTCTCGGACACAAAGCCTCCCAGGCTCACAGACGATCGGTGGGTCCGTCGTCCGTCCTCCGATCATCCCCCGAATCGGGCGGCTCGGCAACTGGACCGGTCGGATATGTCCCTCCATCGACCTCAACAACCTCGTTGTCCAGCATGGCCAGCAGGCCCCGGTGGTGGAAAACGAGGGCGTGAATAACCAGTAGACAGCCGGCGCCGAGGGCTACCCAGCGCAGGCCCACCAGGTCACTGAGGATGCCAAACGTCAGGCCACCCAGCGGGATTCCACTCAGGACAGCTACTAGGAACACTGACATGACCCGACCCCGGTACGCATCGTCGACTCGAATCTGCAGAGCCGTACTAAGCGTCGTCCCGTGGAGCATGTGGGCCGTGCCCATGCATAGGTAGCCGACGATCCCGACAGCCATCCAACCCGTGGACGCCACCACCACCAGCCCGCACCCGTACAACAGGATGCTGCGGTACTCCATGGTCGAGCGAGCCACCCGGGAACCGGCCCCACTGATGTAGGCGCTGGCCAGCAGTGAGCCCACACCCGCGCTAGTGGCCAGAACCCCGAGACCGCCGCCGCCCAGGCCATACAGGTCGTCGGCCACCCCGGCGGTCAGCGAGAAGGCGAACACTGCGCCAAGCGAAGCCACAGTAAAGGCCAGCCGAAAGGCCAGCCGCATCTCAGGTCGGGCCCGGACATAGGAAATCCCGTCGCCCAGTTGCGATCGGAGCGAGCCACCGTCGCCGGTTGGCGACCAGCCCGTCTTCACGGTGGTCAGCACGCTGAAACCAACCAGATAGATACCCAGAGCCGCGGAGAATGCCAGGCCAGGACCCCCGAAGGCCAACGTAAGAGCGGCCAAGACCGGGCCTACGGACCGAGCCACGGTAAACGTGATGGACACCATGCGTACCGCTGCGGCCAACGACTCCCTGGGCACTAGGACGGCGGCCAACGACTGGGTCGGTGCCCAAAGGAACGACGACGCCGACCCCCCGAGGAAGTTCAGGCCCAAGATGAGCCAAGGAGTGAGGCGGTCGGACGTGTACAACACCACGATGGTCACCATGACCAGGATCTGCAAGCCGGTCCCGGCGAGCAGAAGCAGGCGACGGTCCATCTGATCGGCCAAGGCACCGGCGAACGGTGTACCGATGACCGCCGGAAGAAGGGCGGCGAACGAGGCCGCGCCGACCCACGAGTTGGAGTCGGTGAGTTGGTTGATAAGGAACGGGGTAGCCAGACCAGCCAGGAACTGGGCGACACCGCAGAGGGTCGACCCCAGGGCGAAGCGGGCGAAGGCCGGGTGGCGGAGCGCCGAGAACGGGTTGGTGACGTGTAGGGACTCTCCAGTCACCCGGTGCCCCCCACGGCACGGGTGAGAAACAGTTGGAACTCCACCAAGCCGCGATCGGCCACCGAGATCACGATGGATGCACTGGGCGCCACCACGTCGTGGTCAGCCAGCACCACCGGCAGGGTTCCCACCACGGTCAAGATGTCACCCACCAAGGTGACCTCGAGGGCCGCCTCGACGGCCACCGACACCCCGTTGACGGTCAGGACGCCGGGCACCGTGGCGGACATCTCGGTGGCGCCAGCGGTCAGGGGAACTGGGGCGGCTAGCACGAACACGGCCTCGGGATGCCGGTCGACATGGAGAACCTCAAAGACCTTCCCGTCTCGGTAGATCCGGTCGGACTGCAAGCCACGGAGATCGGCTGTGACCTCAGCGGACACTGCGACCCCGTTGCTGACCTCCACGGTCCCAGCGACCAACGGTGTACGGCCCACAGCTGTCGTGGCTCCAATCCCCTTCCCCAGTTCCTCGTCAATCCGGTAGCCCACCCAGGTCGAGGTGAAGTCCTGGAACGATCCGATAGCGGGGTCCACAGCCCACCTTCCCGACGGGTCGACGACCGGCACGCCGGTCGTGGCCGTAACAGCGGTGGTCGTGGCCTGCATCGTGGTGGCCGATACCTGAGCAGCCGCCGCTGTCTCGGCCGCCTTGGCCAGATCCGGAGCGGGTGGCGCATCGGACCGCACGAGGAACCACCAAGCGACGACGGCCACCGCGAGGATCCCCACCAATATCAGGATCGGCGTGGGCACCCCCCGTCTCCCCGCCACGGTCACCACGGTCGAACCACCATGAGGCGACCCTAGGGCTCCCCCTCCCGACCGGGCCCGGTCGGGCAAGCGTCCGTAGGCTCCACGTCGTGAAGTTCGGCCTGTTCTACGAACACCAGATCGCCCGCCCGTGGGGAGATGGAGATGAACACCGCCTGTTCAAGGACGCCCTCGACCAGGTGGAGTTGGCAGATCGCCTGGGTTTCGACCACGTGTGGGAGGTCGAGCACCACTTCCTCGAGGAGTACAGCCACAGCTCGGCCCCCGAGGTCTTTCTGGCCGCAGCCAGCCAACGCACCTCGCGCATCCGACTGGGCCACGGAATCGTCCTGCTCCCCGGGGCCTACAACCACACCGCCCGGGTCGTCGAACGCATCAACACCCTGGACCTGCTGTCCGACGGTCGGGTCGACTTCGGAACCGGCGAGTCGTCCTCCAACGCCGAATTGGACGGCTTCGGTATCGACCGAGCCTCCAAGCGAGACCAGTGGCTGGACCACATCGAGGCCGCCACCCGGATGATGGTCGAGGAGCCGTTCGCCGGCTGGGACGGCCCGTGGCTCCAGATGCCGCCCCGCAACGTGGTGCCCAAGCCGTACCAGAAGCCCCATCCGCCGCTGTGGGTGGCCTGCACCCAACGCGAGACCATCCGGTTGGCAGCCACCAAGGGCATTGGCGCACTGTCGTTCGGCTTCGTAGAACCCGGCGAAGCCGAGGAGTGGGTGGGCGAGTACTACGACACCATTGCCTCGGACGCCTGCGTTCCCGCCGGGTTCGCGGTCAACGCCAACGTGGCCTGCGTCCTGCCGTTCATGTGCCACGACGACGAGCAAGAGGCCATCGACCGGGGCCTCGACGGTGCCCACTTCTTCGGGTACTCCCTGGGGCACTTCTACGGATTCGGCAACCACCAGCCTGGAGTGACCGACATCCACGAGCAGTTCCTGGCCAACCGCACTGCCTTTGGCTTCGACCGGGAGACGGCCGCCCAGGTCGGTGTGGGCCTCCGAGCCCGAATGAAGAAAGAGGTCAACGGAGTGGACGAGGGCATCGCCTCGCTACGCGGCGCCATCGGAACGCCAGACCAGATACGGGATCTGCTCTTGGATTACGAAGCGGCCGGCGTAGACCAGGTCATCTTCATCAGCCAGGCCGGACACAACCGGCACGAGCACATCTGCGAGTCGATGGAACTGTTCGCCCGCGAGGTCATGCCCGAGTTCGCCGAACGTGACCGGGCCCACGTGGCGGCCAAGGAGGCTCGTCTGGCCGACTCGGTGACCGCCGCCCTGACCCGCCGTAACGGCCGCCGAACCGTCGACCCGGACTATCGCATCCCACCACCGAGCGGCGCTTGACCCCCCGGAGCCGCGCCCTCCTGGTCGCCTCGGCGCTGCTGGCCTCCCTGCTCGCCTCGTGTGGAGGCACCGGAGACGGCGCCACCGCGACGCCCACCACCGCGACGCCCACCACCACGGCACCCACCACCACGACACCCACCACCACGACACCCACCACCACGACGGAGGGGCCCGATCCGGATCAGGTCCGTGACGCGGCCACCCTGCGGGCCTACGTGGCCGAAGCGGCCTCGTTTTCCCAGGCAGACGCCGCGTGGCTTCTACCCGGCGGCATCGACCCGGCGGCCGGTGGTGCCCCCGGCATGACCCGCTACGTATTCCGGGAGACATCCGCTGGTGTGGTGCCAACCCTCGTGGAGGGGCCAATCGGCCGGCAGGTCCGCTGTCAGGACCCCGACCTGCCGTGCTCGTACCTCGACCTAATCGCCCTGCAGACCTCGGTCGGCCCCATCCCCGAGGCCCTATCGCTTACCACCGAGGAGCTGGCGTCCCTCGTCGACGAACTCGACACGCTGGCCGCCTTCGCCGCGCGCCACGCGGAACCCGACGCGGCCTGCGCCGCGGGATTCGTCTCCGACGCCATCCAGACACCCAACATGGGGTCACACTTCCACCGGGCACGATCGTTCCTCGACGGTTTCGACCCCGGCGCACCCGAGATCCTCATCTACGCCCCGTCCGACGGCTCACTCGTCAACGGACCCCTCGGGTACTGCGCCGACGGACAATGGGTGGGCCCGGATCTGTCGCTGGTGGGAACTGCGTTCCTGCTTCCCCCCGACGTGGTGGGTATCGAGCACCCGGCGGGCTTCACCGGGGACCTCGACAACTGGCACAGCCACTTCAACCTGTGCCGCGGCAACGCCCGGGGCCGGGACGCCTTCGTGACCCGGGCCGAATGCGTGGCTGCCGGAGGCAACTGGTTCGACGCCATCGGCTGGATGCTCCACGCCTGGGTTGCTCCCGGCTTCGACAGCCAACTCGGTGTGTTCTCCATGTGGAACCCGACCATCGCCCCGGTGGTCGCACCGGATGTCGTGCGGGCCGCACGACAGATTCAGGGCAGCGACTTCCCCGACGGGGCCCGCCAGTCCCTCATTACTAACTTCGCCTTCGATCGGACGCTGGTCGTCGACGTGGGCCAGAGCGTCTACTTCAACAACGTGGACTCGGTCCCCCACACGGTGAGCGCCGGCACCCCCGACAATCCCGACCTGGCATCGTTCGACAGCGGGCTGCTCTCACCCGGCGACAACTGGGAGCTACCCACATCAGAGGCCGGGACCTTCAGCCTGTTCTGCGCCCTGCACCCCGATATGACGGCCACCGTGGTCGTCGGCTGATCAGGTGGTCTGAGAAGCCAGACGGCCGGTCAGCCAGTGGGCTGGCCGACCGCCCAGTTCCAGGTGGAGTTGCTCGGTCAAGCCCGGCCGGACCTGACGGGCCAACGCCCGGTCGGCCACCAGTACCCCGATCCCCCACCCCGGGCACTGCTCGGCGGCCACCCTCCCGAGCGTCGCATAGAGGTTCCGGAGATCACCACCGCCCAGTCGCCCACCCCACGGCGGGTTGACAGCGACCAGTCCCGGGGCCAGCCCCGCCACCGATCCAGATTCGACCGGCGGCTCGAGCGCGGCCACCGGGGCCACCCGGAATTCGATGCGGTCGGCCACCCCGGCCCGTTCAGCGTTGGCCCGGGCCGCCTCGATGGCGCCAGCGTCGCGGTCGGCGGCCACGATCCTCGGCGGGCCATCGACCTCGGGCACCGGCGCTTCACGACGCTCCCTGCCGACGTCGGCCGACACGCTGGCCCACGTACCCGGCTCGAAGCAGGGCCAGGAGCGGAGGGCCAGGTCCCGGTCGTGGGCCGGCGGCACCCCGGCAGCTCGAAGCGCCGCCTCGATGGCAATGGTCCCCGATCCGCACATCGGGTCGACGAGTGGTGATGTCGGATCCCAACCCGCCGATGAGAGCAACCCGGCGGCTACCGATTCGCGTAGTGGTGCCTTGGCGGTGGCCTGACGCCAGCCACGTTCATGCAGCGGTGCACCCGACGAGTCGATGCTCACCGTGAACCGGTCGTCCACCGCCCGGACCACGATCAACGGGTTGGGCCCTCCGTTAGACGCCTCGGTACCGGAACCCGGACCGAGCGCCGCGGCGAACCGCTCGGCTATCGCCCCGTCGTGCCACAACTTGGAATGACGGGTGGTGACCCGAAACCGGGGCGCTACGTCTGGAGCCAACCAAGAATCCCAATCCAATTCGCCGATCCGGCGCTCCAGGTCGGCGAAAGTCCGCACGGTGAAGCCCCCGACCCTCACCAGCACCCGGGTGGCGCATCGCAGGAACAGGTTCGCCGCGTACAACCGGCGGGTCGTCAGATCGACGGTGACCGTCCCCTTGCCCCGACGCCCCGGCCGGGCCCCCAGAGCAACCAGCTCATCGGCCACCAACTCCTCGAGCCCCGGCGGGCAGACCACCAGACACGCATGGGTGGGGGTACGACGTCCGCTCATTTCCCCGCCATGCCGTGCTAGAAGCCCATCGGGGCGGATCGCACCTCGGTAATGCCATCGGGGTCGCCGGTACACGACACCACGGCATGATCCCGCCGTCCGAAAAAGAACAGCGCCATCTCCAGGGGCTCGGCGGTGACCAGCACCGGTCGATCTGACGGCTTCACCTTTGCCGGCTTGGAGACGTGCAGCAGGTCGCCATTCGGTCGGGCGATCGAGAGGTCGACGTCACGCATCGACCGGCAGGTGAACCGCGTGCCACTACGTAGGTAGGGCCACAGGGCGTCCTGCAGGGCGTCTATCCCGGCCCGGGGGGCCCAGCCCTCGACCGCCCGACGGACGTCCTCGTGGTGAACGGCGAACTCCACCAGGTTCATCGGCCCATCCAGCAGACGGAGCCACGGCGGCGGTCCTAACCGCACCCGCTGGACCAGTCGCCCGAATGGCGCCCGTTCGGCGGTACGGGCGGTGACCCGTGCCGTGTGGCGAGCCGCCGCACCTCCCATGACCAGACCCGGCCCGACATCGGGCCGACGCTCGCGGACCACCAGGTGGGCGGCTAGCAGGGCCGTCGTCCAGCCATCACAGAGGGTGGGGGCCTCGGGGCCCAGCTCGTCGAACAGACCACACAGGGCGGCCCGCTCGGCACGGGCCAACGCGACGGTGCTCATTCCGGAGGCACGGCGGCATCGGAGACCCACGCACCGTGGAATCCGTCGGGAACCCGCTGTGGAAGGTGGACACGGGCCACCAGCGGGCCGGCCAGGTCCTCACCATCGAGGACCACCAGTTCGGCAGGGCCGCCAGCCCGGTCATTTACGCACACCAGGATCCAGGCCTGCCCCTCTTCGGTGGATCCGTCCTTCGGCACGGCGATCGGCTCGGCGCCGAAGCGACCCTTTCCATGGTCGTGGGTGACCACTTCACCGCTGTCGACGTCGATCCGGGTGGTCGGGCCGAGTCCCAGACCATCCGCCGTGTAGGCGTAGCGGTGGCGCCGCGTCCCGACCCGGGGGTCATGGGTAGGGAACTCGTGGGTGCCGTCGACCAGCACCGTCTCAGTCACCCGGCCGGTCGCCGGATCGACCACCCACCGGGCCAGGCGGGGCTCGCTGTCGCCCACCGGGCCCAGACGGTCGCGGTCGAACATCGAGCCGTACCGACAGACGTCGACCACCACGGTGCCGTCGTCGGCGTCGTACGCGTTGACGGGATGGAACACGTAGGCCTGCGGGGCTTCGCACCACACGACGTCACCGGTAGCCCGCGACAGCACCCCGACCCGGGACGGATGGTCGGGCTTCCACGAGAAGGGGAAGGGGCTGCCACCCATGGCCATCTCGATGTCCAGGCAGACCGGCAGGTCGTAGACCAGCACGCTGGTCGCCGTCAGGGACATGTCGTGCACCATCGGCATGTCGTCGACCGCCACATCGGTGACCGAGGTGACGAGACCCTCAGCACCCACCACCACGTGCTGAACACGGTCCGGATGATCCGGGTAGGCATAGCAGACGGCGTGCAACTCGCCGGTCGACCGGTCGTACTTCGGGTGGGCGGTGAACCCGGCGGGCAGCGTCCCTCCGAAGTTGTCGTAGCCAATGGTGTCGAGTTCGTAGGTCAGGGTCATCGGCGTCGTCCCCGCTTCGACCATGGCCCACGTCCGGCCGGCGAAGCCTCCGACCGAGGTGTTAGGGCCGAGCCCCCGGTCGCCGAACGAACGGCCGCCGGGGGCCGGCTCACCGAAGGCCTCGGCCATCCGGGCACCCCGTACCCAGCGATTGCGGTACCACTCGGCCCGCCCGTCCCGTAGGCGAACGCCATGGACCATTCCGTCACCCAGAAACCAATGGTGGGTACCCGCATCGACCGCGCCACGCGGGTTAGGCCCGTTGCGAAGCCACCGACCCTCCAGTTCGTCGGGCAGCGTTCCGGTCACCGGCAGGTCGTGGGCCGTGACCTCCTCGACCACCGGAGCCATGGCGCCAGCCAGGTAGGGGTTCAGGTGGGGATCTACGTCCATCTGCCGAGCCTCCCACACCCGTCCCAGCCTGCCGGCTGGGCTACTCGGGGCGGGATCTGGCTCGAGCCCTATTCCTCGAAGAAGGTCTGAGTGGCCTCGCCACGTAGGACGGCCTTGACCACCTTGCCGCTGGCGTTGCGGGGAAGTGGCTCGTCGCACACCTCGAGGTGATCGGGCAACTTGTAGGGGGCGAGTGTCTCGCCACAAAACGCCCGCACCTCGTCGAGATCGAGCGCCATGTCCGGCCGGACCACCACATAGGCCTTGACCTCCTGACCCAGAGTGCGGTGGTCGACTCCGTCGACGGCGCACTCCACGACCGCCGGATGCATCTCCAGTCGGGCCTCCACCTCGCCCGGATAGACATTCTCGCCGCCACGGAGGATCAGGTCGCGTAACCGGCTGGACAGGAACAGTTGGCCTCCCTCCAGGCGCCCGTAGTCTCCGGTCTTCAACCATCGGCCTTCCAAGAGGGCCTCGGTAGTGGCCTCGGAGTCCTCCCAGTAGCCGGTCATGGTGAGCGGGCTGCGCACGCAGATGGCGCCGCTCTCCCCCTCGGGAAGTTCGGCACCGTCCTCGTCGACGACCTTGAGCGACACCGTGGGCATGGCCATGCCGATGCTGTCGGCGTTCGCCCGAAGCATCTCGTTGCTGGCGTGGCTAACCATCCCGCCGGCCTCCGTCGACCCGTAGCCCGACGTAAAAGTGTTCACCAGATGGGGGAACCGCTCCTCGGTGGCCCGAAGGAGCTCGGGAGTGGTGGCCGATCCGCCGATGGCGATGGTCTCCACGAGGCTCGCATCGAGGTCTTCGATGTCGGGGTGTTCCAGCAGCCGGAAGATGTGGGTCGCTGTACCGTTCCAGGCGTAGATGCGCTCTTCGGTGGTGAGCCGGATGACCGTCGCCGGGTCGAATCGGCCCATGGGCCAGACGTTGCCGGCGCCAGTGGCCATAGGGGTGATGCTGGCGCTCTGCAGCCCCGAGATGTGGAACATCGGGAACACGGCCAGCCGGGGGCGCGCCGCTCCCGACGTCGAGGCGCCGACCTGTGCCCCCTGGGCGGCACCGAGGAAGACGACGATCTGGACGAAGCCAACCAGGCTCCGGTGGCTCAGTACCGCTGCTCTGGGTCGCCCCGTGGTTCCCGAGGTGAACTGCATCAACGCTGGCTGGTCCTCGTCGATGTCGACGTCAGGCAGGTCGGCGTCGGCGGCGAAGTCGGCCAGGGCATCGAAGTCGTCCTCCATGACGACTACGGGCATGCCCGGATCGGCGCCTTCGAGGCGCTCGAGGCGCGGACGGTCGGCGACCAGCAGAGACGGGCGGGTCCGACCCAGCGCGTGCTCGATCTCGTCGCGGGTCCACCATCCGTTGCAGGCCACGACAACGGCCCCCAGGGACACGGTGGCCCAGAACGTCAGCATCCACTCCGGGCGGTTGGCGGCCAGGATGGCCACGCGGTCACCAGCGCCGATCCCGCGGTCGGACAGTGCGGAAGCCACCGAGGCGACCCGGCGGACGTTGTCGGCGAAGGACAGGGCGATGCGCCGGTCCCCGTCGTGGAATACCGCATAGTCGATGTCGCCGTGACGGGCTGACGATGCCAGCAGGTCGCGTAGCGAGCCGAGTCGCTGGACGAAGACCTGCATCTCCTCGCCGAGAACCTCTTCGGTGCCCATCTCGAACGGGGCACCGGGGGCCATGAGAGCCATGACCCGTTCCATGGGGTCGGGGGCCTCGGCGTCGCCCTCCCCTTGCTCTGTGGCTTCGACCGACACGAGTCTCCTCTTCGGCTGCAGTCGGCTCAGACGGCCGTCGGTGTTCCGACAAGGTCCTCGCGGAGCTGGCGCTTGACGAACTTGCCGTTGGCGTTGCGGGGCAACGACTCGTCGCGGAACCACACGTGCTCGGGCACCTTGAACCCTGCGATGAGGGTGCGGGTGTGGGCCTGGAGGTCGGCGGCCGTCAACTCGGCGTCGGGGAGGAGCACGACTGCCACCCCGACGACTTCGCCGTGCCGCTCATCGGGCACGGCGAAGACCGCTGCCTCAGCGACGGCCGGATGCTCGTAGATGGCGGCTTCCACCTCCGCGCAGTACACGTTCTCACCGCTGCGGAGGACCATGTCCTTGGCCCGGTCGACCAGAAATAGGAAGCCGTCCTCGTCGAGATAGCCGATGTCCCCGGTGTGGAACCAGCCGTCGGTCAGGGCCTCGGCGTTGGCTTCCGGACGGTTCAGGTAGCCCCGGAAGACGTTCCCGCCCCGCACCCACAGTTCTCCGTGGCCTCCCGGCGGCTGGTCGGTGCCGTCCTCGGCCACGATGCGGGCCTCCATGACCGGACACGGCGACCCAGCCGACGCCGGCTTGGCCAAGAAGTACTGGCCGGCGTTGATGGTGATGACGCCGTTGGTCTCGGTGAGGCCGTAGCCAGTGCTGGGGCGGCCTTCCATCCGGTCTTCGATCTTCTGGACCAGGTCGGGCTGCACGGCTGCACCGCCACCGCCGAGCGACGTGATGCTGGACGTGTCCCGGATGGCGAAATCAGGGCTGTTGATGAGCTCGCGGGCCATGGTGGGCACACCGGTGAACGTCGTCGGTCGCTCCCGTTCGATGAGTTCCAGGGCCACCTCGGGGTTCCAACGGTGCATCAGCACGAGCTTGCCGCCGACCGCTGTGACCGGGTGCAGGCAGCAGTTGCAGCCCGTCACGTGGAACAGCGGTACGCCCAGCACGGAGCCGGGCATGGCGTCGCCGGTCTGCTTGTCCGACCCGGCCGGCGGCTCGCCAGCCGCCACGGCCTTGGCCTCGGCGCTTGCCTGCATCGTCTGCCAGAAGGCCAGGTTCAGCAGGTTGGACACCGCACCCCGATGGGTCAGCACGGCACCCTTGGGGTGCCCGGTGGTGCCCGAGGTGTAGAAGACGCAGGCATCGTCGTCGGTGTCGATGGCCACGGGTGGTGGTGCCGGCAGATCGACCGCCCCGGCCAGGGCGCCCGCCCAGTGGACGGCGTCATGGCCCAGATCGGTCCCGTCGGCCCGGGTGGCTACGACGTGGAGCGATCGGTCGGCCCGCAGCACGTCGAGGTGAGGCGTCACCCTCTCGAACCGTTCGCCGTCGCACAACAGGACCTTCGGTGCCGAATCGGACAACCCGAACTCCATCTCGGGGCCGGTCCACCAGGCGTTCATCCCGACCACGGCTGCGCCGAGGCGCACCGTGGCCCAGTAGCCGACAACCCACTCAGGCAGGTTGCGCATGGCCAGTGCCACCCGGTCCCCGTGCCCGACGCCTACTGAAGCCAGGTGGGCGGCCAGGGCGTCGACCGCGGCGTGGGTCTCGGTGTAGGTCAGGCGCTCGTCACGGTAGACGAGATAGTCGGCGTCTCCGTGGGCCGCCGCGCCGGCCCATAGCAGGGCCAGGTCGGGGGGCGCCGAGTCGTAGGTTCGGGTCGGAACTCCGCGGACGTCGGTGGTCGACCAGGCGAACGGGGATCCAGGCGCGGTCAACTCATCCCACGCCTCGCTGTAGTACCTGTCCAATGCTCCTCCTCGGTCTCGTCGGGACCATGATGGTGGCAACATGGGACCACGGAAAAGCCGGGGCACACCCGAGATTACGGGAGCACCACAATGACTGAGATCGCCTTTGACGACCTGGAAGGCCTGCGCGCCACCATCACAGAGGAGTGGAGCGACTGGGGACCTGAGTACGAGATGACCCAGGAGAAGGTGAACCAGTTCGCCGAGCTGACCGGTGACCACCAGTGGATCCACGTGGACGTGGAACGGGCCACCGCCGGCCCGTTCGGCGGCCCGATCGCCCACGGGTTCTTCACCCTCAGCCTGCTGCCCATCCTGAACCGCACCGGCGCGGTGAGGATCACCGGCCAGACCAACGTCGTGAACTACGGCGCCGACGGGCTTCGGATGCTGGCCCCGGTGCCGGTGGGTTCGACGCTGCACGCCCGCAACCGGATCACCGATGTCCGCGAGCACAAGAAGGGCACGCTGGTGGCCACCCGGGTGGCCATCCACGTGGTGGGCAACGACGACGTTCCCGCTGTGCTCTACGACGCCCTCAGCCTGTACCAGGGCTGATCGTGTCGGATCGGGGCCGGTCCCCGCTGGGCCCTAGTTGTTCTTGACTGTCATGCCACCATCGACCATCAGTAGGTGGCCGGTGATGTAGCTCGATGCCGGCAGGGCCAGGTGGAGGATGCCGTGGGCCACCTCTTCGGGTTCGGCATAGCGCCGGGCTGGCACCCGCCGTCGGGCGAACTTCACCTTGGCCTCCTCGGGGATCCCGGCCGTCATGCCGGTGTCGATCGGGCCGGGACCCACGGCGTTGACGGTTATCCCCGTCTCTCCCAGTTCCACGGCCAGGGCCCGGGTTAGGCCCACCACCCCGTGTTTGGCCGCCGTGTAGGCCGACGTGGACGGTGAGCCACCCACCCCTTCGGTGGACGAGACGTTCACGATCCGTCCGGCGGATGATGCCCGCAGGTGGCCCAGAGCCGCCCGAATGGTCAGGGTCATGCCGGTGAGCATCACGTCCAACGCTCCCTGCCAGACGTCGCCGTAGTCGACATCCTCGATCGGAGCGCCGGCCGGGATGCCGGCGTTGTTGACCAGCACATCCAGGCCTCCACCGTGATCAACGGCCTCGGCCACCACCTGCCGGACTGCCGCCTCGTCGGAGACGTCCAAGGCCCACGCCCGGGCCCGGCCCCCGACCGAAGTGATCTCGTCGGCCACTGTGGTCGCTCGGCTCCCGTCGAGGTCGGTGACAGCGACGATGGCCCCTTCGTCGGCGAACAGGTGGGCGGTGGCTCGTCCGATCCCCGACCCGGCACCGGTGACCAGCACCCGGTGACCGTCCACCGACCTGCTCAGACGCGAGAGTCGGGTTGGTGCGGGGTCTCCGGAATGGGTCATGGCTGGAGTCTCGCGTGGGGGCGTACCCTCCGGCGACCCGGTCCCATAGGCGTTCCGATCGGCGACCCCACGTTGCCCTGATGGTCTGTCAGGTCCAATGATGTGGGAATGAGCGAATCGACCTTCCCTGACGACGTGGCAGCCATCGACACGATGATGGGCACCCGGGCGGGCCCTAACGCCAGGCTCAACTACGAGAACCTGTCCGGGATCAAGGACGACGCCTCCAAGGAGATGAACTTCCCGGCCCAGTACATGTTCAAGGACGTGCCGTTCTCCGATCAGGCCCGCGGTACCGACGGCGAACTCCAGGACCCACCGCAGGGTGCCGATCTGTGCCTGCCGTTCATGGACCGCAACAACGTGCAGATGGCCATGATCGGCATCGGTCCCGGCAAGTCCGAGGGTCGGGCCATGATCGAAGAGCATCCGGACCGGTTCTTCGCCTGTCACGAGCCGGATCCCAATGAGGTCATGGGGTCGATCCGGACCATCCGCCAGCTCCACCGCGACGCCGGGCTGAAGGCGGTCACCGCCTTCCCGAGCGGCCGCAACCCCCAGGTCCCCATCGACGACCCGAAGATGTACGCCATCTACGCCACGTGCTGCGAGCTGGACATCCCCGTCTTCTGCTGCGCCGGGGTCCCCGGACCCCGCCTGCCGTTCGCCCCCCAGCACGTCGAGTTGATCGACCAGGTGATGTACGACTTCCCCGACCTGGTATTTGTCACCCGGCACGGCTGCGAACCGTGGGAGGACCTGATCGTCAAGTTGATGCTGAAGTGGCCGAACCTCCACTACTCCACCTCGGCATTCGCCCCGAAGCACTACCCGAAGGCCATTGTCGACTACGCCAACACCCGGGGCGCCGACAAGGTCATCTACGCCGGCTACTTCCCCATGGGCCTGTCATTGGACCGCATCTTCACCGAACTGCGCAACGTGCCGTTCAAGGCCGAGGTGTGGCCGAAGTTCCTCCGGGAGAACGCCATCCGGGTGCTCAAGCTGGATGCCTGACTCGCTTCCCGACTGGGCCCGGACCCAGCGGGAGTGGCTACGACCCACTGTGGTGGGGCGACTGGGCATCCATCCGCCGTGGTGCGATCCGGTCGGTGAGGTCCCGGTCTCCATCGATCCGGGGCCGACCTTCGGACACGGCGCCCACCCCACCACCGCCCTCGTGCTGGCCGAGGTGGACCGGCTAGCCGGGCCGAACATGAGCATGCTGGACGTGGGCTGCGGCTCGGGTGTGCTGGCAATCGCTGCGGCCCGCCTGGGTGCCGGACCGGTGGTCGGCATAGACGTGGAGGCCGATGCCGTGGCCTGGACCCGTACCAACGCGGTGGCCAACGCCGTGGACGTCTCGGCGTCCACCACGCCCATCACCGACGTGCCCGGCACCTTCGACCTGGTGCTGGCCAACGTGCTGCCGGTGGTGCACGACGCCATAGCGTCGGCGGTGGCCGCCCGGCGGGCCGAGCAGGGCGTGCTGGTGGTCAGCGGCATCCCCGATGAGAGCGCCGACCGGGTGGTCGGCTGCTACGTGGCGTTCGGTCTGACCGAGGAGCGCCGCACCAGCATCGACGGCTGGACGGCGGCAGTGCTGACGGGTCCCGTCGTCGGCTAGTTCTGGGGGCCGACGCTGCCCGCGGCGCGCAACTCTGCGATCCGCTCAGCCGAAACGCCCAACTCGGCCAGCACCTCGTCGGTCTGTTCGCCGATGCCGGGCGCCATGGTCGGTGTGGGTGGCAACTGGCCCTGGATGTAGACGGGCAGCGGCAGCTGTTCGGCGCCCACGTCGTCGATCCCGTAGAAGGGCAGGCGATGGGCGAACTGGGGATCATCGGGCGCCGTCTTGGGCGTATTCACCGGCGCTATCGGCGTGTTGGCCTCGTTGGAGAAGTCCAACCACTCGGCGCAGGTCCTGGTGGCGAAGATGGCCTTCAGTTCGGCCTGCATCTCCTTGTTGTGGCGGGCGTGGTCGGCGTACTTGGAGCCGGGCCACCGCTCGAACATGTCCATGCGGTCCACCCCCTCGCAGAAGTTGCGCCAGAAGGCCTGCTCGGAGGCCATGAACAGCACGTGTCCGTCGGACGCCTCGTAGATCTGGTAGCGGACGCCCTCCCACATGCCGGCCAGGCCGGGCTCGCGTCGCTCGTAGTCGTCGGCGGCGTTGCCGGTCACCACGTCGGCCGGACGTTCGTAGGCCTTGTAGGTCTCGATTCGGTACCAGTCCATGTAGGCGGCAGCATCGGACTGGGCCACCTCCAGGGACGTGCCCTCACCGGTCTCCCGGGCACTGATGACGGCGGCGAGGATGCCCAGGGCGGCCACCATCGGGCCTACGTTGATGCCCACGTTGGGCAGCACCGGGATGCGGGTGAACCCCTCGTCGTCGACCACCGGCTCGATCAGGCCAGCCCACGTGTCGTAGGCGATGCCGTGGCTAGGCATGTCTCGGTACGGGCCGGTGGCGCCGTAGCCGGACAGGGTGCAGAACACGATCCGTGGGTTGACGGCCTGGAGATCCTCGAAGCCCAGGCCAAGCTTGGCCAGTGACCCCGGACGCATGGCCTCCACGACCACGTCGGCATTTCGGACCAGGTCGCGGTAGATCTCCAGGCCGTCCTCGGTCTTGAGATCCAAGCAGATGCTCCGCTTGCCACGGTGGGTGTGGAGGTGGAGCAGCGAATTGCCCTCGATGATGGGCCAAGTCATCTGCCGGACGTAGTCGCCGGCCGGCGGTTCGACCTTTATCACGTCGGCCCCAAGGTCGGCCAAGAACGTGGTCACCAGACCCGGTCCGAGCAGGGAACTCTCCACCACCTTGACTCCGGCCAGTGGCCGGTTGGCGTCTGCGCCCACGATCGTGCTGCCTCTCCGGCCGTTGTTCGACCCTGGTGCCTGGCCCGGGGGGACAGGTCAAATCTGACAGACCGTCAGATTACCCGCCCCGAGCCTGACTCCGTAGGCTCGGGCGATGGCCAACGCGATGCACCTACTCCACGTGATGTCGCACCAGTCAGACACCCCACAGACGATCGGTAGCGACACGCGCCGCAGGGTTTGGGGCTACGCCCGTCCCTACCGGTCCAAGGTGGCCGGCTTCCTGGCCGTGGTCACCGCCTCGTCACTCCTCGGCGTGGTGCCACCCCTCCTCTTCCGGGAGATCATCGACGGAGCCATCGTGGCCGGCGACCGCGACCGTCTCACCGTGCTCGGCCTCCTGGTGGTAGCCGCTGCGCTGGCCCAGGCCGCCCTGGCCTTCGTGGAGCGGTGGGCTTCGGCCACCGTCGGCGAGGGCCTTATCTTCGACCTGCGGGTCTCCCTGTTCGACCACGTACAGCGGCTGCCCATCTCGTTCTTCACCCGCACTCAGACCGGGGCGCTGGTCAGCCGCCTCAACAACGACGTGATCGGCGCCCAGCGGGCGCTCACCGGCACCCTGGGCACCGTGGTCTCCAACGCCATCACGGCGGCCACCACCCTGCTCACCCTGTTCCTGCTGGAGTGGCGGGTCACCCTGCTGGCCATGGTGCTGCTGCCGTTGTTCATCCTCCCGGCTCGCCGGGTCGGGCGCACGGTGGCCGACATCACCCGGGAGGGCATGAACCTCAACGCCTCGATGAACGTCACCATGACCGAACGGTTCAACGTGTCGGGTGCCCAACTGGTCAAGCTGTTCGGGCGCCCCAGCGAGGAGACCGACGGGTTCGCCAGACGAGCCGGACGGGTGCGCGACATCGGCATTCGCAATGCCCTGTTCAGCCGGGCCTTCGTCATCGCCCTGACCCTGCTGGGAGCCACCGGCACGGCCATCGTCTACTGGGTGGGCGGCTCGCTGGCCATCAGCGGCTCCATCACCATCGGGACCCTGGCCTCCATGGGCGTACTGGTGGCCCAGCTCTACGGGCCACTGGCACAGTTGACCAACGCCCGGGTGGACGTCATGTCGGCCTTCGTGTCCTTTGAACGGGTCTTCGAGGTGCTCGACGCCCCGAACCCGGTGGCCGACTCACCCGATGCCCAGCTACTGCCCGCCGAAGCGACCACGGGGCACCTGGCCTTCCACGACGTGTCGTTCCGCTACCCAGCTGCTGACGACACCTCGGTGGCCTCGCTGGAGACAGATGCCACCCCCGACGAGCCGGGCCGGATCGTGCTCGACGGCATCGACCTGACCGTCGGCCCGGGCCAGATGCTGGCCATTGTTGGCCCGTCCGGATCCGGCAAGTCCACCCTGGCCTCCCTCGTCCCCCGGCTCTACGACGTGACCGACGGATCGATCACCCTCGACGGTCACGACCTACGCACGTTGTTCCAGGAAGAGTTGCGGTCCCGTATCGGCGTGGTCACCCAGGACCCGCACCTGTTCCACGACACGGTGGGCGCCAACCTGCGCTACGCCCGTCCCGGGGCCACCGACGCCGACCTGGATGAGGCTTGTCGGGCGGCCCGCATCCTCGACGTGGTTCGACGACTGCCGGACGGCTACGAGACGGTGGTCGGCGAACGAGGCCACCGGATGTCGGGTGGCGAGAAGCAGCGTCTGGCCATCGCCCGCCTGCTGCTCAAGGACCCTGCCGTGGTCATCCTCGACGAGGCCACCAGCCACCTCGATACCGAGAACGAGGCCATAGTCCAGTTGGCCCTGGCCGACGCGCTGGCCGGTCGAACGGCCGTTGTCATCGCCCACCGGCTGTCCACGGTGGTCGACGCCGACGAGATCGTGGTCCTCGACGAAGGAACGATCGTCGAACGGGGCCGCCACAGTGAGTTACGCGACGCCGGCGGCCTGTACGCCGAACTCTGGGAGGCCCTGGTACGAGGGGAAAATGGGGCTGAGGGTGGGGCCGGAATCGGACCGGACGGCCCCTGACCGGTACCGTCGGGGAGTGGCCAGCCCCCAAACCCGTTCGTCCATCGTCATACTCGCCGGGGCCCGTACCCCCATGGGTCGATTCCAGGGCGGCCTGTCGTCGCTGACAGCGACTGATCTGGGCGCCGGAGCCATCGCGGCGGCCATCGATCGCTCGGGAATCACTCCCGAGGACGTCGACTTCGCCTACCTGGGCAACGTTGTGGCCGCCGGTGTCGGCCAGGTGCCGGCCCGTCGGGCCGTCGCCGATGCGGGGATTCCCCTCACCGTGCCCAGCACGTTGCTGAACCGGGCCTGCCTGTCGGGGCTGCATGCCATCCACCTGGCCTCCCAGATGATCCGCCTCGGCGAAGCCGACACCGTGGTGGCTGGTGGCATGGAGTCCATGACCAATGCCCCCTACTTGCTCACCAAGGCCCGCTCCGGCTACCGCATCGGTGACGGGGCGGTCGTCGATTCGATGATGGCCGACGGCCTGACCTGCACGCTTGAGCATTGCGCCATGGGTGAGGCCACCGAGCGTTACGCCGCCGAACTGGGCCTGGCCCGCGAGCCCCAGGACGCCTTTGCCGCCGCGTCGCACGAGCGGGCCGCCCGGGCCCAGAAGGACGGCCTGTTCGCCACCGAGATCGTGCCGGCGAGTATCCCCCAGAGGAGGGGTGAACCGGTAGTGGTGTCTGATGACGAGGGCATCCGAACCGACGCCGACGCCGAGTCGATGGGCCGCCTACGAGCCGCCTTTGCTCCCGATGGCAATCTCACCGCCGGCAACGCCTCGCAGATCTCGGACGGCGCCGCCGCCTGCATCGTGACCACCATGGACCGGGCCGAGGCCCTCGGCATCGCCCCGTTGGCCGAGGTGGTGTCCCACGGTCAGGTGGCCGGTCCCGACGCCAGCTTGCTCCACCAGCCCAGCAACGCCATCGGCGTGGCTCTCGATCGGGCTGGCCTGACCGTTGCCGACATGGACCTGTTGGAGATCAACGAAGCGTTCGCCGCGGTGGCCCTGGCGTCGATGGACGCCCTCGGGGTGACCGACGAGATCGTCAACGTGAACGGTGGCGCTATCGCCCTGGGTCACCCCATTGGCATGTCGGGCACCCGTATCGTCCTCACGTTGGCCCACGAGTTGGCCCGACGGGGTGGAGGCCTCGGGGCCGCCGGCCTGTGTGGCGGCGGCGGTCAGGGCGAGGCCATGGTCCTTCGGGTCGCCGCATGATCTCCGACGCCGAAGGTTCAGCCGACGAAGCCACCAACCAGCCCACCAGTGAGCCCACCGCCCAGGTCGCCGAGGGGACCCTCAAGGGGCGGCACCGCAAGGGTGTCGAGTTGTTCGCCGGAATCCCCTACGCGGCCCCGCCGACCGGTGACCGGCGGTTCCGGGCCCCCGAACCTCCAGAACCGTGGGACGGTGTGCGCGACGCACGACGCTTCGGCCCGGCCGCGCCACAGTTGCCCGGCGCCGGCCTGACCAGCAACTTCGAGGTCCGCTGGGACGAGGACTGTCTCACCCTGAACATCGTCACCCCGGACTGCACGGTCCCTGATGGAGGAGCCGGCCGCCCCGTCTACGTGTGGATACACGGCGGCGCCTACAAACACGGTCAGGGCGCCACCCCGTGGTACGACGGAACGTCGTTCGCCATCCGGGGCGACATCGTGGTCGTGACCATCAACTACCGGCTAGGCGCTCTCGGCTTCTGCGACTTGGCCAGCCACCTCGGCGACGACTTCGCCACGTGTGGCATCAACGGCACCCTGGACCAGCTGGCTGCCCTGCAGTGGGTGCAGGCAAACATCGCGGCGTTCGGCGGCGACCCCGGGCGAATCACCATCGGCGGCGAGTCGGCCGGTGCGTTCAGCGTGTGCAACCTGCTGGCCATGGAGGCCGCTGACGGCCTGTTCCACCGGGCCATCGCGCAGAGCGGGGCCTGCCACCACACGTTCGGCCCCGTTGACGGTAGGGAGATAGCCGGAGAGTTCCTGAATCAGTTGGGCAACCCTCCGGCCGACGTCCTCATGGCCCTACCCGTCGAAGATCTGTTGCAGGCCATGGAGCGGGTTAGTGAGGAAAGCGGCCAACGCACGGGCCGTAGCCAGGAGCCCTTCTACCCAGTATGGGGCCACGATCTTCTCCCCCGCGACCCCCGGGACCTGATGGCCAACGGCGCCGGGGCAACGGTCCCCCTGCTGACCGGCACCAACGAAGACGAGTTGGCCCTCTGGGGCGTGACCAGCATGTCCGACGATGACCTGACCGAGATGGTCGACGGCCTAACCGATGATCCCGATGCCCTGCTGGCCCCCTACCGCGACCGGCTGGACGGATCGGACGGACCGGCAGCTGCCGGCTGGGTGGCGTGCGCCATCGGCTCGGACCGGGTGTTCGGCGTACCGGCGGCCCGCCATGCCGAATACCGCCATTCCCACAATGCCGAGACCTGGATGTACCGGTTCTCGTGGGACTCTCGGGCCTTCGACGGGCTGTTCGGGGCCGCCCACGCCCTGGAGATCCCGTTCACGTTCAACACCGTGACCCGACCCGGCGTCGATACCTTCCTGGGCCCGGGCGAGACTCCCACCGCTCTGGCCGAAGCCATACACGACGCTTGGATCGCCTTCATCCGCGACGGAGACCCGTCTACCGCGGCACTCGGCGACTGGCCTCGCTACACGCCCGACGACCGGCTGGTCATGAACCTCGACGACCAGTGCGGTCTGCTGACCGATCCTCGACCCGCCGAACGCTCAGTCTGGAAGCACCTCATCCGATGAGTCCTGTACGCGGTGACGAGCCCGCCATCGACGCGAGCGACAGGACCATGCGGGTACTTGTCATGGGCGGCACCCAGTTCAACGGGCTGGCCCTCGTCCACGAACTCGCCCGATGCGGCCACGACGTCACCATCGTCAACCGCGGCCAGACCGAGGCGCCGCTACCCGGCGGCATCCACCGCCTCTACGCGGATCGCACCGACCACGACCAGATGCGCCAGGTCCTGGGCAACGAGGCGCTCGGTGGTCGGGAGTTTGACGTGGTGCTGGACATGAGCGCTTACCACCCCGATGACGTCAACCTCATGATGGAGATCTTCGAGGGGCGCACCGGGCAGTACGTGTTCGCCAGTTCCACGGTGGTCTATGCGGCGGCCGACATGTTGCCCATTGACGAGAACCACCCCATCCAACGCGACCACCCCCAGATTGAATATGGCAGCAACAAGCTCCTGTGCGAGGACGCCCTAATGGCCGCCCACGCTGAACGGGGATTTCCGGCAACCGTCGTCTACTTCTCAATGGTCTACGGCCCCCGCAACATCATCCCGGACCGCGAGCAGCGCATGTACGCCCGTCTGGAGGCTGGCCGACCGGTCATGGTGCCCGGTGACGGGACCACGGTGTCCCAGGTGGGCCACGTTGACGACCAAGCCCGGGCACTGGAGGCAGTCATGCACGCCCCAGCCACCATTGGTCGGCGCTACAACCTCACCGGGAAGGGCTTCCACACCGACCTGGGCTACGTGGCCACCACCGCGACCCACCTCGGCGTGGACCCCGACATCCGCTTTATTCCGGCGACCACCATGGATGCCCTGTGGGACGGCGACATCGAGATCGCCGTGGACAGTGGAGCGAGAGCCAACATCGACATCCGCACCACCGATGAGGCCCGGAGACGCCAGCAGTCGGTGCGTCACCGGTTCAAGTTCGCCTCGGTGGTGCCCCGGTTGGCCCCCAACATCCATCGCTGGAACCGCAACGTGGTGTTCGGCATCGACGCGTTGCGACGCGACACCGGTTGGAAGCCTCACCACGACCTGGCATCGATGGTGGCCCAGACGCACGACTGGCACATCCAGACAGGTGGCCGAGACTACGACTGGACCTACGAGGACGAGCTCCTCAAGCTCCTGGACTGAGCATCTGTCCTGTGCCTGTCACGAGGGCTACAGGGCGCTTAGGTGGACGGGAGGTGGCAGGCCACAAAGTGGTCTTCGTCAATCTCTTGCATCAACGGCTCCTCGGTGGCACACCTGTCGATCGCCAATGGGCATCGGGTCCGGAATCGACAGCCGGACGGTGGGTCGGTAGGTGACGGAAGATCGTCGCCCAAAACTGCATCGGCTACACCCACCGACTGGGCTGGTTCGGGTGCCGACGCGAGCAGCGCCCTGGTGTACGGGTGGGCCGGGGCGTCGTAGAGGCGATCAGCACCGCCCACCTCGCATATCTTCCCCAGGTACATCACGACGACTCGATCGCTCACGTTGCGAACCACCGACAGGTCGTGGCTGATGAACACAAGGCTCAGGTCGTAGCGGGCCTTCATGTCCTCTAAGAGGTTCAGGATCTTTGCCTGGACTGAGACGTCGAGGGCTGAGACTGGTTCGTCACAGATCAGGATCTCCGGGTTCACGGTCAGCGCCCGGGCGATGGAGATCCGCTGGCACTGCCCGCCGGAGAACTGGTGTGGCCGGTGGGATGCCGCCACCACCGGGTCGATGCCTACAGCGTGAAGGACTTCCTCGACTCGTTCCCTTCCTTCGGTCCCGATGTCGCCGTTGGACCAAATTTCGAGACCCTCACTGACGATGTCTTTTACCCGCCTCCGCGGGTTCAGCGACGAGATCGGGTCCTGGAAGATCATCTGGAGTCTCGGCCGTGCATTGCGCAGGTCGTGGCCTGACAGGCGGGTCAGGTCGATCTCATTTTCGGAGCTGGGGTCCAGGACCACCCGTCCGCTGGTGGGTGGCGGAAGCTGAACTATGGCCCGAGCTGTCGTGGACTTGCCGCAGCCGGATTCGCCGACGATGCCCAGAGTCTCCCCCTTCCGAAGGTCGAAAGAGACGTCCGACACGGCGTGGACCACACGGTCGCGACCGACTGGGAACTCCTGGACGAGGTTCTCCACCCGGAGGATGATGTCCTCGCCGCTTCGGAGTTGGATGGTGCCACGGCCAGCCATCAGGTTTGTTCCCCTAGACCGCCGGTGACCGCTCCGATCGGCACTCCGGACTGGTGGATCTCCAACCCGGTCGCCGTGTGGCCTCGCGCTGCGTTGGCTGCTAGAGCCGTCTTGGCGGCTGGGGTTCTGACCGGTGTGTGACACGCAACGTGGTGGCCGTTGCCAAGGGCCGTCAGCGGTGGGTCTTGCGCCACGCAAAGGTCGGTCGCGTAGCGGCACCGATCCGCAAACGGGCATCCGGTGGGTGGACTGGTGGTAACCGGTGGTTGGCCAGGGATCGGCACCAGTCGTGTATGGCTGGCTGAGTTGATCTTCGGAATGGTTTCAATCAGAGCCTCGGTGTAGGGGTGGCCCTGCTGGGAGAAGACCGCTTCGGTGGAGGCCTCTTCCATGGTTCGACCGGCGTACATGACCATCACTTCGTCAGTCCGGCCTTTGACGACGCCGAGGTCGTGGGTGACGAGGATCATCGCCATCCCCCGTGCGGTACGAAGATCGTCGAGCAGGTCCAAGATGTGCTTCTGGACGGTGACGTCCAACGACGTGGTGGGTTCATCGGCAATGAGTATCCGTGGTTCGCACGCCAGGGCCGCTGCGATTACTACCCGTTGGCGGAGGCCTCCTGATAGTTGGTGGGGGTATTCGTCGAGCCTTCTTCCCGGTTCGGGAATCCCTACTTGTTCGAGTAGGTCGCCTGCTTGACGGCGAGCTGCCGTTCTCGTCTGTCCGAGGTGATAGCGCACTGACTCGGCGATCTGTTCGCCGACCTTCTTGACCGGGTTGAGTGATGTCATCGGGTCCTGGAAGACCATGGAGATCTCAACGCCCCAGAGGTGCTTCTCGGTCTTTCGTTCGGCAGCCAGGGCGCGTAGGTCTCGGCCATCGAAGTTCACCGAACCGTCGACCAGGGCATAGGAGGGAAGAAGGTTCATCAGGGTCTTGGCTGTCACTGTCTTGCCGGAACCGGATTCCCCGACAATTCCCATGGACTGGCCGGCTTCGAGGTCGAAAGACACCCCGTCGACGGCATGCACCATCCCGATCGGGGTCGGGAATACCACCTTTAGGTCCCGGATACTCAGCAATGGTGCTTGTCGACCGGTCATTGTCCGAGGCCTGTTTCTCGGACGTTGAAGAAATCGCGGAGGTAGTCGCCGATGTAGTTGATCGACGCGAGGGTGAGGAACATCACGGTGATGGGACCGAACGCGACCCACGGAGAGTCTCGTAGGACCCTGCTTCCCGAGCCGTTACGAATGAGCTTCCCCCACGTCTCTCCCTTCTCGATTGACAGGCCGAGGAACGCCAGGCCGCCCTCGGCCAAGATCGCTGCGGCCACTCCTAGGAGCACCAGGGCTCCCATGGGGATGACGACGTTGGGGAGAAGTTCTCGAAAGAGGATGCGGGAGTTTCGTGCCCCAAGAGTCCTCGCGGCGATCACGAATTCCCTTTCGGCAAAGCTCAGTGTCGCGGCACGGGCCAGCCGTCCCACTGGCGCGATACCGCCGATGGCCAGTACCACCGAGATGGTCAGGACACTTCGATCGATCAGCGCGATTATGAGAATCACCAGCACGATGCCTGGGAAGGACAGCACGACGAGGAAGAGGAACGAGGCGAGCCGGTCAAACCAGCCCCTTACCAGGCCAGCAACCATCCCTAGAGTTCCTCCGACGATGAAACTCATCGTGACGGTCATGAAGCCAACGGCCAGGGAGACGCGGGCCCCACTGATGATCCGCGAGAACATGTCGCGGGCATCTTGGTCTGTTCCGAACCAGTGGTCGGCCGACGGCGGATAGGGCGGGCGTTCTCCAGGTCGAATGAAATAGTCGGTGGGGTCCTTGAGGGGAAGAACTGGAGCAAGCAGTGCCACACCGACTATGAGGAAGATCCAGCCCATTGGGAGCCAGAAGCCCAACCCGAGCCGACGCGCCTTGACCGCTCCAGAGGACTCATCCATCGGGGGTTCGGCTGTGAGCTTCACTGTCGGACTCTGGGGTCGATGATCGAATAGAGGACGTCGACGACGAAGTTCATGACAACGAATCCTGCGGTCAGAATCATCACCAGGGCGAGTACCACGGGGAAGTCCTCACGGAAGATCGATTCGACGAACAACGATCCGATCCCTGGGATTCCGAAAATCAGTTCAACGATGAGGGCCCCACCGAACACGGCCCCTGCGTTGATCCCGAAAAGGGTGACCACCGAGAACAACGACGGTCGCAGGGCATGCCGGAAAAGGATGTGCCTCCGAGACAGGCCCTTGGCCCGGGCCATCAAGATGAAGTCCTCCTGAAGGGTGGTGATCATGTCGGTCCGCAGGAGCCGCTGGTAGACAGCGGCGCCGCCCAGGGCCAGGGTCAGTGCGGGAAGGACTAGTTGGTGCATGCGTTGCCAAAACGGGTCACCGGCGTCGAACCTGACGGGCATCCAGCCGAGGCGGAAACCAACCGCGTAGAGGAGGACCACACCAAGGGCGAAGTTGGGTATCGATACGAGGAAGAACGCCACGCCGGTCGACAGCCGATCTAGGCCCTTTTTTGTTGTTGAACCCGACCACACGCCCCACGGGATACCGATGGCCAGCGTGAAGGTCATGGCCATTCCAGAAAGGGCCAGTGTTCGGGGAAGGCGTTCCTTGATTACCTCGCTTACCGGTGGTTGTCCGGAAGCTGAGAACCGGACTCCGAAGTCTCCTGTGACGAAGTCTCCGAGCCACCGGACGTAACGTTCGGGAAGCGGGCGGTCGAGGTAAAACTGCTCCTTGGCCGCTTCGATCTTGGCGAGGTTTTCCGGATTTTCGGTGTCACCGGCAACCGGGCCAAGGATGTTGAAGAGCGGATCGCCCAGGAGGTTCATCGCTCCGAAGGTGAACATGGACACCGCAAGCAAGAGCGCGATGAGCATGCCCACCCGGAGACCCCAGAATCTCATCTCGGTGGCAGAGCTCTAGTTTGAAGTCTGGGGACCGCCCCTCTGCAATCCGGGTTAGCCCTCCGACAGCCAGAGGGTACGAACCCCAGCGACCCCGTCATTAGGACAGAAGATCCGGTGTCCCTCAGGTGTGTCTGCCTCGCAAACCCCGTGCACGTTGTCGGCATAGGAGTTAGTCCACTGGGCGTGCGTGAGGAAAATGTAGAGGTAGTCGTCGTGGAGCTTCTGCGCCAGTTCCTGGAACAACGGCGTGCGGATGGCTTCATCGGTCGTCCCCGTGGCCTCCCACAGCAGCGCATCGCGCTCTTCGTCGCAGTACTTCGGCCAGTTCAGGGAGATGAATCCCACCGTGCGGCACATCAGCCAGACGTTGTCGCCCTCGGGCCGGTACGAACCGAACTGGCGCCAGGCCACCGCGTTATACCACCCCAGTGCCGCGTTCTGAATGTGCTGCTGCTGGTTGTTCAGGTCGAAGTCCACGTTGAATGCGACACTCCAACCCTTCTCCATCAACTCTGCCGACCGCTGGTTCACAACAGAGCCTTCGACAAACATGTACTCCATGTTGATCTTTCCGTTGCTGCAGTTTTCTGGCAGGTCTGCGCAGTATTCGGCAGCCATGGCAACAGCCTCATCGGGCATGTCGGCTTCCTGCTTGACGGCCGGGTTGTGATACGGGCTACCCGGTTCGAACAACTGATCTGCAGACACCCCCAGACCAGCGGTAATCAGCGTCAAATAGTCCTGCTTCGGTGTGGCGTAGGCCAAGGCCTTTCGGGCCCGGATGTCGTCAAACGGGGCAACCGACGAGTTCAACATGATGAAGCCCTCGGACCCGCCATGCGGCTTCTGACTACGGAGGCTGTATATCCCGTCTGAGTTCTCGAGGATCTCGATGTTCTCGTCACTGGTCGTATGTAGGGCGTGGACTTCTCCTGCCAGCAACAGGTCGGTCCGGGTATCCGGATCGGGGACGGGTATGTACTCGACGGCATCGAGCCATACTTCGCCTCCCCAGTAGCCCTCATTGCGGACGAACCGCGTCACCGAGTCCTCGGTCCGGCTGTCGAACCGGAACGGGCCGGAGCCAACCGGCTGCTGATCCAGGGTCGGGTCCTCCAGGGCGGCCACGAGCCATGCTTTTGAGGCCACCCAGGCGAGCTGGCTGGTCGGGCAGAAGTTCGCCCACGAGTCAAGGAGGTTGAACCGGACCGTGTACCGGTCAAGGGCCTCGAAAGCTCCCTCGGTCGGGTAGAACGGCTTGACGGCCAGTCCGACCAACGGATCGTTTCGTTGGACCTCAGCGCTGTAGACGACGTCCTCTGCTGTCACCTCGTTGCCGTCGTGGAACAGGATTCCTTCACGAAGCTTGTAGGTCCAAGAGGTGTAGTCCTCATTGTGTTCGAACGACTCAGCAAGGCCCGGAATGCAGTCTCCGTCTACAGAACCGGTCGCGAGGGTGTCAAAGACGGCAGCTCCCATCACGTACCCGGCAGTCGAGATCGCCGACGAGGTTGGGTTGAGACCGTCGACATCAGCTTCGACGGCGTAGCGGAGGGTCCCTCCCCTCTGCGGCCTGGGTGCCGGTACGACGAGGTTGCCTTCGCCGAGCGACGAGCCGCCGGGGGCGTACTCGTAGACGACGTTGGCGTTGGACGCAGAAACGTCACCC
>Ga0208947_1000020_pt1 | contig 79910 bp, 69 predicted proteins | sample AOAMet1_04_M0_20_2_FD_188226 | JGI IMG/M metagenome (GOLD analysis project Ga0208947, IMG submission 188226) | Ammonia-oxidizing marine microbial communities from Monterey Bay, California, USA - CAN11_04_M0_20 (SPAdes) | ecosystem: Environmental > Aquatic > Marine > Intertidal zone | place... | reverse complement strand
AGGCGCACATGGGCTTGCAATGCAGCTGTGCTTTCGCCCTTCCAGGGCCAGTTTCCTGAAGAGGAACTTTTTAATTCTTCGCGCACAGCCATTACAGTGGACCGAGACAAAGCCAGTGAATGCAGCCAAGATGTTCTGTTTGGGGCCTTTTCGTGGTTGCTGTTGTCAGGGATATTGGTTTCAAGGTGGATTTGAAATCGAGAACTGATAGGTCCTGTAATGCGGCGCAGGTATCGATTGATGCCACCCACCGTGCACGCACATTTCCTTTGTCGGTCTTGGAAATAACCACAGGGACACGGATTGGCCGTTGCCACAACCAAGGATTGAAATGGCAGATCAACGGTCCCGCTCATGCGTCCAATTTGGATGAGTTGACGTTCCATAGGGGTGCGTAAACTTTCAATGCAACTTCGATTGAATTCGGGGAATTCATCCAATGCGAGCACGCCACCATTGGCCAAGCTGCACTCTCCGGCGACAAAGCCTTGCTTGCTCCAAGTGCCCAAAAGTCCAGCGGCAGATGTCTGGGAGTGTGGCGCTCTGAAGGGAGGGACTTCGGTTAGCGCCATCGCTTCGCCGCGAGAAATACTCCAGTTTCGAAGTTGAGAAGCCTGCTCTTCTTTGAGTGTTGGTATCAGTTCGTGAATGCATCGTGCCATCATCGACTTTCCGGTGCCCGGGGATCCTATGATGAGGGTGTGATGTTTGCCTGCAGCCGCAACGACCAAGGCCAAGCGGTGCTGTTCATTGAGCCTAATGCTTTCAAACTCGGATGCTTTTGACTGATTCCAACGTATCCGTTGATTCCAGTTGTTTGTGGCACGAAATATCGGCAGTCGTTTATGGCCATTGAGGCTAGCAAGCAATTCGACTAAATCGGTACTTTTCCGGTTGACACAGTCAACTGGTGCATGATCTTCCCACGCGGGATTGGATAAGTGAGGCGTGTAAACGTTCCGTATATCTTGAAGCGGTTGATTCAGCAGCCTTGAATTGACAGGGCCACTCGCCATGGATTTTAGCCTTCCGATTGGAGGGGTTTGTGAGGCCAAAGAAATGGTGCCATCCAAAGCGAGTTCGCCAATGAATAGCGATTGATTGCAACGCTCGATGGGGACTTTCCCCATGCTGCATAAAAGGGAGATGGCGATCGGGAGATCGAGGTGTGCCGTACTTGTATGGTGCATTTCGGGACCAACATGCAAGGTTATAGCGCCTGTTGGCCTCGGCAATCCGCAGCTTTCAAAAGCGGCATAAATCCTCGCGAGAGAATGCTTGAGTGCAGTCCATGAAATTCCAGAAGTGTGAATGCGTGCGCCTTTCGTCCGGTGAATCTGCACCGAGACCAACCGCGCATCTGAGCCGGAAATTCCGACTCCATGCGTAGATGCCAACATGAAAGGACTTGTTTACTGCTGTCGTTCAATCAAATCAATCCATGCATGGATGACTTTGATGTGGACTTCTTGCACACGATCGGCAAAACCATTCCAGGGGACGTCGATGACAACGTCGCATAATTCTGTGAGGTTGCCGCCACCTCTGCCGGTCAATCCGATTACAGCCATGCCTTTGGCTTTAGCAGCTTTAGCAGCTTCGATGACATTGGCACTGTTGCCACTGGTGGAAATGGCCAATAGAGCATCTCCTTTCTGCCCTACGGCTTCGACAAAGCGCGAAAAAATAAAATCAAACCCATAGTCATTGCCAACGCAAGTGATGTGGGAGGGATCACTGCACGAGATGGCGGCAATTCCAGGCCGATGTTCTCGATACCGTCCACTGAGTTCTTCTGCAAAGTGCATGGCATCGCTCATGGATCCACCGTTGCCACAGGAGATGATTTTCCCACCGCGTGCAATTGATGATGCCAGAGCATTGCCCCCATTTTCTACGGCCTCCATGAAATCCGCATCGGAGAGAAGCTGCTCCAAAAGTTGGGCTGCTTGTTCGAAATGCTCGGATATACGTTCCTTGTTGTTCATGGTGCGAAGCTGAGGCTTGGAGTCAAATGATGGGATACTGCTTTGTAATTGTCTTGATTAATTTTGCCGTTTAATCCCGGAAAGTCTTGATGCCCTGCTTGAGGAATTCAACAAACTTTTCAGGATTGGGGTCGTAACCGACTCCCTTCGAAATGGCTTGCCCATCGTGATCGAGCAAGACATAAAACGGTTGTGAGTTTGTATTGAAACGTGAGGCTTGCAAATAGGACCACTTGTTGCCAACGGTCCTGATTTTGAATGCCTTTCCGCCATACATCTCCTCACCCTGTTCGGTTTCAGGGAGGTCCTTGCGCTCGTCAACATACAGGGAGACAAGGACGACATCATTCATGAGCATGTCGGCAACTTCTGCATTTGGCCAGACTTGCTCTTCCATTTTGCGGCAATTGACACAAGCCCATCCAGTGAAGTCCAAAGCCAAGGGTTTGCCTTCAGCAATGGCCGCTGCCATGCCTTCTTCATAATCTGTAAAGCGGGCTTCGATGTGTCCAGAGCTGTGGCCATCTGCTCCACCGGCACTGCCTTGGCTCCATTCACTGTAAAACATTGGAGGCGGAAATCCGCTGATGAGTTTTACTGGGGCTCCCCACATTCCGGGCACCAAATAGATCGCCAGAGTGAGGAAAATCATGCCCATAGAGAAACGAAAAACGCCAATGCGTTCGGTCTTGGAATCGTGCGGAAACAAGATCCATCCAAACAAGTAAAAGGCAATGCAGAGCACGATGGCGACCCAGATTGCGATGAACAATTCCCGTTGCAAAAGCCCCAATTGTAGAACCAAATCGGCATTGGATAAAAACTTAAAAGCAAAGCCAATCTCTAGGAGTCCCAGCACCACTTTGACACTGTTTAACCAGCCCCCCGATTGAGGCAATGAATTGAGCCAACCGGGAAAAGCGGAAAAGAGCATAAAAGGAAGAGCCAGAGCCAAAGAGAATCCAAACATCACAGCTGTAGGCGCTGCGAATGATCCTGTGGCAGCTCCAGCGAGAGCGCTTCCGACCAAAGGTCCTGTGCAAGAGAACGACACAATGGCAAGCGTTGCCGCCATGAAAAAGATGCCGAGCAAGCCGCCTTTGTCAGCAGCTTCATCTGTTTTGTTTGCCCAGCTAGTCGGCAACTGGATTTCGAAAGCCCCTAAAAAACTCGCTCCGAAAATGAGCAACAATAGGAAAAGAAAGACATTGAAGAAGGGGTCTGTTGAAATGACATTGAGGATGTCCACGCCAAACACTGCTGTCAAGAGCAAGCCAAGTCCTGTATAAATGAAGATGATGAAAAACCCGTAAATCAAGGCATTGCGAATGCCCTCTGAACGCGTCTTTGATTGTTTGGTGAAGAAGCTCACTGTCATTGGAATCATCGGAAACACGCACGGCGTTAACAATGCTGCAAATCCGAGCAACATGCCCAAAAGAAAAACACCGAGAAGTCCCTCTTCTTCTTTTTCGCTATTTTCTGAAGGCACTGACGCATCGACGCCTGCACAAATGTTCTGGAGATCTGGACAGACTTCGGGGCGGGAATTGGCGGCGTTTGCACTGTTCCAATCGGGCAGGCTAACTTTGAAATTCAAATCAGGCGGAAAGACACATTTTTCTTCGTTGCAAGCCATGTATGTAATGAAACCACTGACCGTTGAAATCGGCGAGCCAGTGGTTCGGAAGCGTTGCACAAAGAAGACTTCCTCTTCAAAATAAGGCACGTCCATGTTGAACTGAGGATCGAATTTCACGATTGGTTCACATTCTTCAACTTCTCCTAAAGCTTCCAATCCTTCAGGCCATTCCACTGAGAATGCTGTGGCCATTGGGCCATCAAACCCTTCAATGAATTGACTGTAAACGTGCCAGCACGATTCCACTGATGCTTGGAAGATCAGCTCGTACTCATCATTCCTCTCGGTTTGGTAAATGCCAGTGTTCCAAGTGACCGGCTCCAAGATTCCATCTTGTGTGGCCATTTCCAATCCACCTTCTTCGCCATGGCAGAGGTGCTTGGATGGAGGGCACCGCTCTTCCAAAGGCGGTGCGGGACTCTTGTTGATGTCGAATGCAAAATCGATGTCTTCCGGCGGAAGGCAGCGGGATTCGTCGCAGACCATGAAGCTCAGGTAGCCTTTGACAGCTTCCTTTACGTCTCCTGTCACCTGCACGGTTTGCACCCAATTGACTTCTTCTTCAAAAAACTTCAAATCCATCATGAAGTTGGGGTCGTACTCCACGATTGGGTCGCATTCTTTGACTGCCCCAATGGCCTCAATTCCCTCTGGAAATTCTAACTCGAAGTAAGTAGGAAGTGGTCCATTGGGATCATCGAGAAACTGACTGTAAATGTGCCAGCAAGGCTCTACCTCCGCGTGGAACACGAGGTCCAATTGATTGGATTGACCCGTCTGATGAACGGAGAACGACCAAGTGACTGGGTCGAGTATTTGGGCCTTCAGTGATGCCGAAGATGCGGCCATTAGGCAAAGCCCAAGGGCAATTGTCACAAGACGTTGGATGCGGTTGTTCGAATTCATTGCAACGCGAATATAAAACGCAGCGAACCGGGAATCGATTCGGATGATGCAAACGTTCGTTATCGCAGCTTGATTCAGCCGTTGAATGCGGTTACAAAACGATTTCTTCACCAAGTTTGAGGCCAAAAGGTCTTCGAATCAACCAGCTTCCCAAATAGACCAATGGGGTGTCTAGCAAGGCGACGATGAACTTGAAAATGACCCCATTCAAAAGAAGGGTGCTAAATAATTCCCACTGAATTTGGCCAGCGGCACACATCAGAAACAGCACAGCAAAAGTGTCAATGAATTGCGACGGAATTGTACTGAGATTATTGCGCAGCCAGAGCTTTTTGCCTTGGGTTCGTTTTTTCCAAAAATGGAAAAGGCGAACATCGAGAAATTGAGCGAGTAGATAGGCGGTCATGGAGGCGCTCACAGCAACTATGGTGGAGCCAAATACGTGGTTGAATTCGGCATCACTCACAGGCGACCAATCCGCAGCGGGAATGGCCTGACTAATGGTGATGATGATCAAAGTGAAGGCGCTAGCAAACAATCCCGAAATGACCACCCAATTCGCTTTTTTCTTGCCGAAACATTCCGATATCAGGTCGGTGACGAGGAAAGTGATGGGATACGGCAGCAGGCCAACGCTTTGTTCAAATGTCAATCCTTCAATGGGAGCCCAATGAAAGAACTTCCTGAAAATCAAATTGCATGCGACCAAGCTGGCGATGAAGAGTGCAGCGAGGATGAGAAAAATTCGGAGGGAGAGTTCTCGCTTGGCCACAAATGTTGCAGGCTCAGAAGCAGATTCGTTCATGATGAAGGGGAATGAGAAGAGGTCCAGCGCAAATGTTGTTTGTCCCGAATCACGGTGCACGTGCTCGATTGAAAACGTGCCCCAGATTCTATGCCGTCATGGGTTAAAACCGATATTTCCTGAGTTGCTTTTGCCGACACATTAAACCGTCGTGACAACCGGTGCAAAATTTCAAGGCGCAGTGGTTCGGCTGACCAGGCCTTTAAGTTGAGCTCAAAGGCACCATTTTGTTCCAAACCGCAGCGGTTTAATGCATCGTCAACAGCTTGGCGGGATGATTCTGCCAATGGCTGGAAACGCTCTGCAGTCCTCGCAAGATGACGCGCTGCTCCGGGTCGAAGACTTTCTAAAAGAGGCAATACTTCGTGCCGCAATCGATTGCGCAGATAATCGGACTTTCCGTTGCTTGAATCTTCACGTGGAGCAAGTTTCCATTGTGCTGCCCATTGCTCCAATTCTTGACGCGATTCGTCGAGAAAAGGCCGGAGGAGTTTTTGGGTTGGAGACACTGGCGGCATGCCAGAAAGGGACATGGGGTCAGAGGACCTCAACAAATGAAGCAACACGGTTTCTGCTTGATCATCGGCATGGTGGGCCGTCGCAATGTAAACAGGTGATTCAGGGGTGCTTTGCAATTGCGTTTGTAACTCTGCAAACCATCGGTACCGGATGCGTCGTGCTTCTGCTTGGATGCCCTCGGAGTGACCGGCCATTTCTGCTCGCATTTCATGAAGGTGCACGCCATTTGACGCGCACCAGGCTCGCACGTGTTGAGCATCTCCTTCGGATTCCTCACCGCGCAATTGATAATTGACATGTGCAATTGCAATGGAGTGACCGCACCGAAGAAGGCATTCCGCCAATACCATGGAGTCGTTGCCGCCGCTTACTCCAATGATGATTTTATGATTTTTAGCTACGCCGTGTTTACTCAGCCAAGCTGCCATGCGTTGGGTGATTCCAGCTCGGTCGTTAGGCATCTTTTCGCAAAGTTTTGAGCATCGCTTCTGCTTTCAGCAGACACTCCTCGTATTCCTTTTCAGGAATGCTCAGGGAGGTGATTGCACCTCCAACATGCATGCTAATGCGTTTGCTATTTGCATTGTAAAGCAAGCTTCTAATCACCACGTTTAGTGAGAAATCCCCACTGGGCTGGAAGTAGCCAACACTGCCTGAATAAACCCCTCGTTTGCACCCTTCTAATTCATCGATCAATTCCATGGCACGCACTTTCGGAGCTCCTGTCATGGAGCCCATGGGAAAGGAGGCGCGCAAGATATCTGCAGGATCGCATTCGGGCCGAACCTCGCATTGCACTGTTGAAATCATTTGATGGACACTGCGAAATCGGTGGATGCCAAAAAGTTCAGGTACGTGCACGGTTCCCGGCTGGGCAATGCGGCTTAAATCATTGCGCACCAGGTCACAAATCATCACGTTTTCGCCTCGCTCTTTCGGATCGGCATGCAATTTTCGTGCGAGTTCTTGGTCTTCTTCGTTTGTGGCCCCGCGTGCAATTGTACCCTTTATCGGTGAAGAGGTTAACGTGCTTCCTCGTTTGTCCAAGAATAATTCAGGGGATCCAGAGATCAGATGAAATTCGCCAGCCTTGACCAACGCTGAATAGGGCGATTGTGTAAAATGCTGCAACCGAACGAAGGCATCCCAAACAGACTCCAATGGATCATTGCTCATCCATTCTTGGCAGAGATTAAGTTCGTAAACATCCCCTCGTTGGATGTGTTTTTTGACCCTGCGCGCGCGCTGAAGGTAAGTGGCCTCATCCCATCTTGGCTTCAGAGAAATTCCTGGAGCATCCGGGATTGAGCTAACAGGCGTTAGAACGTGCTGCAAAAGCTCTTGCGCATCATCTTCGTCCGCACCGTGCACAATGTGTGCGTTGGAATGGTTTCCTCCCCATTCAATGACAACCCGCGGCTCCACCCAATGCAATGTGGGGAATTGTGCATGATCCAATCGCTGAGATTCGAGTTTTTCGATGCCGTTTTTCAGGTCATATCCCAGCCAGCCAAAAGCCCAAGTTGGCTTGCCTTCTGGCTTCAGGAATGCATTCCATCCGTCCAGGCTTTCGGCTCCTTCTCCAGACCAAGTAAATGAACGGCGCGCTCCAACTGCAAGGAGGCATTTGCCGTTTGGGTGATCGTCGAAGAGCAATGAGGCATGGGTTTCTCGTTCGAAGATCGCACCCAAATCAGGCAGCGTTCTCGCTTCAACGTTCAGGATGTCTTCCTTCAACAGATCAGTCTCCTCATGGGTCGAAACTTGAGGGTCTGTTGACGCTTCGAATGTCTGCGTATCGGTTGACATACCTTGGCTTTTACACGTGCAGCGCTCTGTTGCCAGTTGCGGCAAGTGCTGCCTCTTTGATGGCTTCAGTGAATGTTGGGTGCGCGTGCGACATGCGGCTGACGTCTTCTGCTGTGGCACGGAACTCCATAGCTACAACGGCTTCAGCAATCATATCAGCAGCTCGAGGACCGCACATGTGCACCCCTAGAATCTCATCTGTATCCGCATGGGCGAGCACTTTGATGGATCCGTCTGTGTCCATCGAGGCGCGAGCACGACCGCTCGCTTTGAACGGAAAAGAACCAGACTTGTAGGGGGTTCCTGAGGCTTTTAATTGCTCTTCGGTTTGTCCAACTCCCGCCACTTCTGGCCATGTGTAGACCACGTTGGGGATGAGGTTGTAATCGATGTGGGGGTGCTCTCCAGCAATGACTTCAGCGGCTACAACTCCCTCTTCCTCAGCTTTGTGCGCGAGCATTGCGCCTCGCACAACATCTCCAATTGCAAAGATGTGGGGCACTGCCGTTTGCATTTGATTGTTGACGTCAATTCGTCCACGGTCATCGGTCGTAAGACCAGCTGACTCAAGATTTAATCCTTCTGTGTAGGCTTTTCGACCAACAGAAACCAGACAATAGTCTGCTTTCCAGCTGACTTCTTTCCCTTTTTTGTCGTCGGCCTTGACCGTCACACCTGACGCGTTGGCTTTTACCTCTTTGACTCCGTGTTGCAGATGGAATTTTACACCCAACTTCTTCATGCTGCGCATGAGTTCTTTTCCCATGCTTTTATCCATGGTAGGAATGATGCCATCTTGGTACTCCACAACATGCACTTCTGTTCCTAACCGGGCATAAACACTGCCCATCTCGAGTCCAATGACACCTCCGCCAATGACAACCATGCTTTTTGGCAGGGCGTCGAGCGTGAGGGCTTCAGTGGAAGTGATGACACGTTTCTTGTCGATCTTTATAAAAGGAAGTGACGCGGGTTTAGAGCCGGTAGCAATGATGATGTGAGCGCCCTTGATGGTGGTGCTCTGACCTTTGTCAGGCTTCACCTCAACGGTATGATCGTCAACGAACGAACCGAAGCCATTGAGGACATCAATTCCGTTTTTCTTCATCAGGAAATCGATCCCTCCAACAGTCTGTTCTACGACTTCAGCTTTGCGGGCAATCATCCGTTTGAAATCGAGCTTGAGCCCTCCCGTTTCAATGCCATGCGCCTCGAATTGATGCGCTGCTTGGTGATAATGTTCGGAGCTATCCAAGAGCGCTTTTGAAGGGATGCACCCCACGTTGAGGCAAGTGCCGCCTAACGAATTGTACTTTTCTACCAAAGCAGTTTTCTTTCCCAATTGCGCAGCTCGAATTGCTGCTACATAGCCTCCAGGGCCGCTGCCAATGACAATTACATCATAAGATTCCATTGTGTAAAGGTAATGGACAGGGCGATGAATTGCAGCCTTGCAAATCAATCAGCACTACAGCCAATATTTTCCCCTTTCTTTGCAGCGTGGAATCCGAACAAAGCTTCCATTTCATCAGTTTAACTGCTAGACAAGTGCACACGCCTCTAACCATGCTCCATGTGGAATAATATTGCCTCCATATTGATCCGACAACGTCTGTTGTGGTTGGTTTTGCTGGCATTGGGGACAGCTTTTATGGCGAAGCAAATTCCCAACTTGCGTTTGCAGTATACGTTCAGTGGGTTGCTGCCCGCTGACGATTCAATCGCCTTGGACTACGCTCGTTTTCAGGAGGTGTTTGGCACCGAAGGCAATGTCATGCTGATCGGAGCAGACTTGGCACCGTTGAGCAATCCGGAAGGATTGATTGCTTGGGAAGAATTGGCGCGCTCCATTCATGAAATGGATACTTTTCGAGATACCATCGACGATGGCATTGATGAGAAAATCCAAATCCCACTCATCGACAGCGTCTTTTCCATTACACGTGCAGTCGAGGTAAAGAAAGACACAGAGGCTCGCAGGTTTGAGCTCATTCCGCTCGTTCCGAAGGGTCGATTGCAAAGCAAACAGGGCGTGAGTCAGCAGTATGTTGACAGTTTGCTCAACAGACTCGTGGAGCTTCCTTTTTATGAAGGATTGCTCTTCAATTCATCTCATGATGCCACGCTTCTTTCGGTCTTCATGAACCCCAAGTTGTTTGACTCCAAGCATCGGGGCTCGGTTGTCGAGGATGTGGTGGCCATCACCGATGAATGGAGCGAGCGTCACGGTGTGAAGTTATCGATCAGTGGTTTGCCTTTCATTCGTGTGCAAATGACCAATAAGGTTAAGAATGAAATTGGCTGGTTCATTGGCGCCGCACTTTTGGTGACAATGATTCTTCTGTTCCTGTTTTTCCGAAACCCCATTGTTACAGGAGTGAGCTTAATTGTTGTGGGAACGGGCGTGATTTGGTCATTGGGAACCATTGCCTTGTTCGATTTTCCTGTCAATCTCATCATGAGTTTGATCCCACCCTTGATGATTGTCATTGGGGTGCCAAACTGCATTTACTTGATCAACAAGTACCACGCTGAATTCAAGCGTCATGGGAACAAAGCCATGGCTCTGCAGCGGATGATCGTCAAGGTTGGCAATGCCACTTTGCTCACGAATTTCACCACTTCCTTGGGATTTGCAACTTTCATTTTCACCCACAGTGAGATGCTGCGGAATTTTGGAACGGTCACCGCCATCAATATTCTCGGGGTGTTTGTGATTTCCATCATCGTTATTCCAGCGCTGATGGCCGGATTGCCTGCCCCAAAAATGAAGCACACGCGGCACCTCGATCGCCGTTGGATGTTCACGTTTGTGAATCGACTGGCCGAAGTGGTCGAGAACCGCAGACCTCGCGTATATGTTGGAGCCGTTTTATTGTTGCTGTTTAGCATTGGTGGAATTGTCCAAATGCAGACCACCGGCAACATTGTGGATGACCTGCCTGACAAAGACCGCGTCATCACAGACTTGAAGTGGATGGAACAAAGATTCGGAGGTGCAATGCCTTTCGAAATCATGATTGATACCCATCGGCCGAATGGTGTGACGGCATCAAATTTTTTGAAACGTGTCGATAAACTTCAAAGTGTCCTGGAGGAATATCCCGAGTACAGCCGCTCGGTGAGTGCCGCGGATGCTACAAAATTTGCCTTTCAAGCATTCAAAAATGGTCACCCCAAAAACTACCGGCTGCCAAGATTGGGGATGGAAAAAACGCAGTTCGGCCCATGGGTGCGGGGCACGGAAGCCGCTGCAGGCGATTCGGAATCTGCCATAGGCGTGGCTTCAAAGTTTTTCAATGAAGACCGATCTGTCGCTCGTGTGAGCGCTCAAATGATGGACATCGGAACGCTTGAAATGCGTGCGTTGATGGACGAAATCAAGCCACGATTGGACAGCATCTTTCCGGCTCCTGAGTACCGACTCATATTGACGGGTACGAGTGTTACGTTCCTTGAAGGCACCACGTATATGGTCAAAAACCTGGGCATATCAATTGCCCTCGCCATTTGCGTCATCGCGTTGATGATGGCGCTGCTGTTCAAGTCATCGCGGATGGTTGGAATTGCCCTTTTGCCCAATTTGTTTCCCCTTCTCTTCACTGCTGGAATTATGGGATGGCTCGGCATCCCCATCAAACCTTCGACCATCTTGGTTTTCAGCATTGCTTTTGGCATATCGGTAGACGACACCATTCATTTTTTGGCGAAATACCGGCAGGAACTGAATTTTAAGGCTTGGAACATCAAGGACTCTGTGATGCTCGCGTTGAAAGAAACGGGGGTGAGCATGATGTATACGTCCATTGTCTTATTTTTTGGATTCTTGATGTTTGCAATGTCCGAGTTTGAGGGAACGCGCTACCTTGGATTGTTGGTTTCGGTCACCTTGGGCGTGGCAATGTTTACAAACTTGCTTTTGTTGCCTTCCCTTTTGTTGGCTTTTGAAAAGTCATTGACAACGCAGTCTTTTTCCGAGCCTTTCTTTTCCATTCTGGATGAAGAAGAAGACATTGAGCTGGAAGAATTGGAGATCCAAAAAGGATTTTCTCCAGGTAAGGGCGATGAACAGCACGCAAGCCTTCTGAGCAAAAGGACCCAAGCGGATTCGTCGGATTCGCCTATTGAGTCCTAAATTCGAAGAGAATATCACCAACGTATGAAAGGAATTATTTTGGCTGGAGGTTCGGGTACACGATTGTGGCCTTTGACCAAAGCAGTGAGCAAGCAACTGATGCCGGTTTACGACAAACCGATGATCTACTACCCATTGTCCACCCTTATGCTGAGTGGGATTAAGGACATCTTAATCATCAGTACTCCAACAGATTTGCCTGGTTTTCAGCGGTTATTGGGTGATGGCTCTTCCATCGGCTGCAACATCCAATACGCTGAGCAAGCCGTGCCGAATGGCCTCGCACAAGCGTTTGTTATTGGAGCGGATTTCATCGGTTCGGATAAGGTTGCTCTGGTGCTGGGCGACAACATCTTCTATGGCAAAAGCTTCGGGAGGCAGCTTCGTGCCAACACCAATCCTGAGGGCGCAATCGTTTATGCTTACTACGTGAATGATCCAGAACGGTATGGGGTGGTGACATTTGATGAAAACGAAAAGGCAATAAGCATTGTGGAGAAGCCCTCAAATCCGTCATCGAACTATGCAGTTCCAGGATTGTATTTTTACGACAATGATGTGGTTGAGATTGCCTCTAAGCTTCAGCCAAGTGCCCGGGGTGAATATGAAATCACCGATGTAAATAAGGTATACCTCGAAGCGGGGAGATTGTTTGTTTCCAAGCTTGACCGAGGCATGGCATGGTTGGATACGGGTACCCACGAATCCCTCATGCAGGCATCTCAATACGTGCAAGTCATCGAAGATCGACAAGGCTTGAAGGTGGGATGCATCGAAGAAATTGCCTGGCGCATGGGATACATTGATGACGCGACGCTGGCCAAGGTGGCCGATCCGTTGCGCAAGTCCGGTTATGGAAATTATCTGCTGGAGCAGCTCGCTCGAGGTAAAGCAGGGAATTGAAGACCATGGAGCACCCAACGCTTGATCGACTAAAGTCAGAATCAAATCGTACGATAGCATCGTTTTTGGATCGTTACCCAATGGGGTCTGCTGACGGGTTATACGATCCCGTGCATTACCTCATGAGCATCGGTGGCAAACGCCTTCGTGCAGTGCTGGCTTTGTCGGCAGCAGAAGCGGAGGGCTTTGAAGCGAGTAGGGCTCATCCTGTTGCCTTGGCGGTGGAGTTGTTTCACAACTTCACCTTGATGCATGACGACATCATGGATCAGGCGCCAAAGCGCCGGGGAAATTCAACCGTTCATATCAAATGGGATGAGAACGCAGCCATTCTATCCGGTGATGCCATGTATACAATGGCTCAAATTGCCTTGGCGGAAACCGAAGCAAAAAATCTTCATCGGGCATTGAAAGTGTTCAATCAGACGGCACTGGAAGTGTGCATTGGCCAACAGTCGGACATGGCTTTTGAAAAGCGCACCGATGTGACTGTTGAAGAATACCTCGAGATGATTCGCCTCAAAACCTCCGTGCTTGTTGCGGCATCCCTAGCAATGGGAGCGATTTCGGTTGGTGCTAGTGAGGAGCGGGTGCAGCTGTGGTATAAAGCTGGTGAGCAGTTGGGACTTGCCTTTCAAATGCAAGATGATTTGTTAGACGCCTTTGGTGGTGATGCCATGGGCAAGCAGGTTGGAGGAGATATTTTGTCCAACAAGAAGACTTTCTTGCGCTTGTTCACTTGGCAACAAGCAAGTGCTGAATTGCTTGAAGATCTTAAGAAATGGGATGCAATTCAAGATCAACCGGAGGCGAAGGTCGATTTCGTAAAGAATGCAATGATGGAATGTGGTGCTGACCTCGCGGCGCGAAGGTCGATGAAAGCATATGTTGAAGGCGCAATGTCTGCAATTGATAGCTTGCAGTTGAGCGAATCGCACCGGGAATGGTTCGGTTTTTTGGGCGGATTGGTTACCCAACGAACGTCCTGAACGTACGATGGAACTGGCTCATATCCTCCCGGATAAGACTTTGCCGGACAGCCGCACGGAAGTGGATTTTTTAGAGGCTGTTGTGCAGCAATTGGTCAAGGATTTTCACTGGAATTTTGACCGGGTAAATGCTGCGGATATGCCTATGATATCACTGGTTTCTGGTGAAATTGAATGGGGAATGGATCACGACCCGAGTGGCACATTTGCGGCGTTTTACCGACTGGACTTGGGAGAGGATTTGGTCCGCAGACTCTTGCACGATTACGAACGTCCCAAAGCCATTGAATTGCTTGCTGAAAAATGCCTGCAACGCGCGGCTTTAAAGGTCTGGAGCAGGTGGACGTATTCAATAAGAAATGACGGTTAAACCAACGTGTTTGAAGGAATTTTCAAGGCAATTGTCGAATTCATTTCAGGAGTGGGGGGCTCAGTGTATCTTTAACCCGACAAAATACGTATAGTCCGCATGGACCCTTTAGATTTCATCAGCCAAGCTGAACCCCAGGCGCTGGAACAACTGTATCAACAGTACCGAAACAACCCGGAATCCGTTGATGGCAGCTGGCGTTTATTTTTCAAAGGATTTGACCTTGCAACTGCCTCTTACGGCGAAGATGCGGGAAGTCCTCAAACCCAAAAGGAGTTCCAAGTCATAGGATTAATTCAGGCTTACCGCGAACGTGGGCACCTGTTCACCAAGACCAATCCTGTCCGTGCTCGGCGAGTTTATGAACCGGACTTGAGCTTGAGTCACTTTGGCCTCACCGAAGCGGATTTGAAAACTGTATTCCAGGCTGGAACTCAAGTGGGTCTGGGGCCTGCGACGTTGCAATCCATTGTGGAACACCTCGAAGAAACATATTGCCATAGCATCGGCATTGAATATGTCATGATTCAAGATGTCGACCGACAAGCTTGGGTTCGAGAGCACATTGAGTTGGCGAATCGGCCCCGGATTGAGCTCGCGGATCGCATACAGATTTTAAAGAAACTATCGCAAGCCACCTTGTTCGAGGAGTTTCTGCAGAAAAAGTTTGTTGGACAAAAGCGCTTTTCTTTGGAAGGCGGTGAAACGCTGATTGCGGCATTGGATGCCGTCATTGAATCTGGAACGGAGCAAGGTGTCGAGGAAGTATTCATTGGCATGGCACACCGTGGAAGGCTTTCCACATTGGCGCATATTTTGGGCAAGCCGTATGAAGAGATTTTCTGTGAATTTGAGGGCAAGGCGTACGATGACGATGGGGACTTTGACGGGGATGTAAAGTATCACCTAGGCTACTCCAGAACGCAACAGGCTGACAGTGGGAATTCGGTTTCAATTTCCCTGGCGCCCAATCCTTCGCACCTCGAGGCAGTTGGTCCGGTGGTGGAAGGCTTGACGCGCGCTCGCATTGATGCAACTGGTGGTGATGCGAATCGTGTTTTGCCAATTCTAATTCACGGAGATGCGGCACTGGCTGGCCAAGGAGTTGTTTACGAGGTTGCCCAGATGGCACAATTGGACGGATATCACACCGGCGGAACTGTGCACATCGTGGTCAACAACCAAGTCGGTTTCACCACCAATTATTTGGATGGTCGAAGTTCGATTTACTGCACAGACGTAAGCAAGGTGACTGAGTCATTGTCGTTTCATGTCAATGCAGACGATGCTGAAGCAGTGGTGCAGGTGATGCGCATTGCACTCGCCTATCGACAGCGCTGGAATCGCGATGTCTACATCGATTTGTTGGGATATCGGAAATACGGTCACAATGAGGGTGACGAACCGATGTTCACGCAACCTCAATTGTACAAGGCCATTTCGAAGCATCCGAATCCGCTCCAGATTTACATCGACCGGTTGCTATCTGATGGCAGCATGGAAGCAGATCAAGTGGAGTCAATTCGCAGTGATCAGCAGCAGTTGTTGGAGCGCGGATATCAAAATGCACAAAAGCGGCAGGTCGCCCAAGTGGAGGATTTCCTCGGCGACTTGTGGAAAGGGTTTAAAACGGCCGATGAAAAAGCATTGTCAACGACACCAAAAACAAGTGTTGCTGAGAAAAAATTGAGGGATCTTGCTGTTGCAATGTCGACCTTACCGGAGGGCAAGAAGATTTATCGGAAGGTGGCACGCTTGATGCGCGATCGCCTGAAGATGATTGATGAAGATCGATTGGACTGGGCATTGGGGGAGCTTTTAGCATACGCTTCTCTGTTGGTGGAAGGACATCCTGTTCGGATCAGTGGCCAGGACGTTGAACGAGGCACGTTTTCCCACCGCCACGCGGTTGTAAAAACGGAGGATAGCGAGGAGGAAATCATTCCACTGAATCATCTCAGCAAAGGCCAGGCTGACCTCACCATTTACAACAGTTTGTTGAGTGAGTACGCCGTAGTTGGATTTGATTATGGCTATGCCTTTGCAACGCCAAACGGCTTGACCATTTGGGAAGCCCAGTTTGGGGACTTTAACAACGGAGCACAGATTTTATTTGACCAATTTTTGAGTGCAGCAGAGGATAAATGGAGAACCATGAATGGTTTGACCTTGCTGTTGCCACACGGATATGAAGGCATGGGTTCAGAGCATAGTTCTGGACGTATGGAACGTTTTTTACAGCTCGGCAGTGGTGAGAACATGTTCATTTGCAATGTCACCGAGCCGGCTAATTATTTTCACTTACTGCGTCGTCAGGTGAAGCTGAAATACCGAAAGCCATTGGTGGTCTTCACTCCGAAAAAGCTATTGCGCTACCCAAAAGCAGTCTCAACGTTGGCCGAAATGGCTACAGGAGGATTCAAAAAAGTCATCGATGATCCCCGCATGATTAAGAGTGCCGACGCGCGATTGGTGGACACTGTGGTGCTTTGTTCTGGAAAAATCTACTATGATTTGCTGGAACGATTGGAGGACATTTCAGCGCCCAATCTGGCCCTGGTTCGCGTTGAACAAATTCATCCGCTTCCTGATGCTGAGCTGGATGTTGTGGTCAAAAAATATGGCGCTGAAGCAAATTACATTTGGGTTCAGGAGGAACCGAAGAACATGGGTGCTTGGTCATTCATGCTTCAAAACTTCACGGCCGTTCCACTTAGTGTGATTGCCAGAAGCACAAGTGCAAGCCCGGCGTCGGGATCATCTGAATTGCATAAACTTCGTCAGGACGCGATTTTGGATGAAGTTTTTGCTCATGCCATTGGTTGAGAAATCATTTTCAGCGTGCCTCCAAGTTTGGACGATGCGTTGTTAATTGCAGGATATAGGAGCGATCAAAAAACAATTTGAATAGCGATGTCAAAGCTAGAAATGAAAGTCCCCAGCCCAGGGGAATCCATCAGTGAAGTTGAAATTGCAACTTGGCTTGTATCCGATGGCGATTATGTCGAGAAGGATCAGGCAATTGCTGAAGTGGACTCGGACAAGGCAACTTTGGAACTTCCAGCAGAGGAAGCCGGAATCATCACGCTGAAGGCAGAGGAGGGAGATGTGATTGAAGTTGGAGCTGTTTGTTGCCTGATTGATACGTCAGCAAAACCCCCTGCGGGAAAGCCGAACAAACCCGCTCCTGCTCCACAGGCGGCCCCTGCATCGGCCACACCAGTACCTGCGGTCGCGTCTGCACCTGCACCCGCTCCCGCTCCCGCGGCTGGGAAGAATCATGCGGACAAGCATCCGTCTCCGGCTGCACGTAAAATGATGTCCGAAAATGGAATTTCGGCGGCTCAAGTTGCAGGCACTGGAAGGGATGGACGAATTCTTCAACAAGACGTTGCAGCAGCAATGGCTGCAGGATTTGACGTCAATGCAACAGCGGCATGGGGAGGAAGTCGAGATGTGAGAAGGGAAAAGATGTCCATGCTTCGGCGCAAAGTTGCTGAACGATTGGTGGGTGTCAAGAATGAAACGGCTATGTTGACCACCTTCAACGAGGTCGACATGAAACCAGTCATGGACCTTCGTGCCAAATACAAAGACGCTTTTCGCGAATCGCATGGCGTCGGACTTGGATTCATGAGCTTTTTCACGAAAGCGGTGACGCATGCAATTGCACAGTTTCCGACGGTCAACGGCATGATTGATGGCAAGGAAGTCATCGTTCCTGAATATGCAGACATTGGGATTGCGGTGAGTTCACCGAAAGGCTTGATGGTCCCAGTGGTTAGGAATGCGGAGTCCATGAACTTGGCTCAGATTGAGGCAGAAATCAAACGATTGGCGATTCGAGCTCGAGACGGTGAATTGGGCATTGACGAAATGCAAGGAGGCACATTCACCATCACCAATGGGGGTGTGTTTGGATCCATGTTGTCCACGCCAATCATCAATCCTCCGCAAAGTGCGATTTTAGGAATGCATAACATTGTTGATCGACCTGTCGCAGTCAATGGCAAAGTGGAAATCAGACCTGTGATGTACGTTGCATTGAGCTACGATCACAGGATCATTGATGGAAAAGAGAGTGTTGGTTTTTTATATGCGATCAAAGAAATGATCGAGCAGCCAGAACGACTTTTGTTCATGGGCAAAAAACCAGAAGAGGTATTGTTGGGGTTGTAAACAACGAATTGAATTGAACGAAAAAGCCCCGCTGTGAAGCGGGGCTTTTGGTTTTGTTGTTTTGCGGCGCACACCGAATAAACATGAAAATCCCATTGCTTCGGGGTTAAATCCTAGTGCAATGGGCTAAATGTATTCGAGAATGTGACACACACAAATATACGACGAAAATAATATATAATTCTACGAATGTTCGATTTAATTCGATATAAAATAAAACCTACCGTAGGACATAAGACCTCTCGGCATCCAAACGCAACAGGATTGCGACCAACAGCGTGAAACCAACCAAGGATGAACCTCCAGCGCTGAGGAAAGGAAGAGGAATGCCAATGACCGGAGCAAGTCCCAATACCATGCCGACATTGATTAAGAAATGCATAAATAGAATACTGGCAACTGCGTAGCCATAGATGCGCGTAAAATCGCTGCGCTGACGCTCAGCGAGGACAAGGATGCGCAAAAGAAGCATCGTGTATAGTGCAATCGCAACGGTGCTGCCCAGAAATCCCCATTCCTCGCCAATGGTGCAAAAAATGAAATCAGTCTCTTGCTCTGGTACAAAGCCATAGGCTGTCATTGGACCCTGCAGAAATCCTTTGCCTGTCCAACCTCCAGAACTCACCGCAGCTTTGGCGTGGCGGATATTGTAGTCCGCATCAGGGTTGCCAACGTCCATTCCGAAGAGGACGTAGATGCGTTCTTTTTGATGCGTTTTGAGCATGCCCTCTAGACTGCTATGAACGCCTGCGCTGAATGCCAAGGCCATCGCGAAGGAAATCAATGTTGCTTTTCGAACTCGTTTGCGATTCCTTGGAACCACCCACCCAGGAATTAACCGCCAGATAATGCTTCCGAGACTCAAGAGAATCAACCACAACCAGCCAATGGAAGATTGGACACCAAGCAAGGGATAGTCGTAGGAAGCAGCTCCAGTTAATATGGTCGCAATGAGAAGTAGCAGCGCGCAGAATACTGCGATGAGCACGTTGCCAGACAATCCCTCACGGTAAAAAGCAAAAATCAAACCACCGTAAACGAGCACAGTTCCGGCGTCGGGTTGGAGCATAATCAACGCTGCTGGTATGCAAACGATGAGCACCGACTGCACCAGCGTTTTGGTGTTTCGTATTTTTCCATCGCTGCGACTGAGTAGCCAAGCGAGCATGAGGGCGGTCCCTGTTTTGGCGAATTCAGATGGTTGTAGACTGATTGACCCAATCCCGAACCATGATTTGGCTCCACCGACAGTTTTGCCGATGAGGAGTACCGCGATCAAGAGAACGATGTTTACCACGTAATGGATAACCGTGGTGCGTATGAAAAACTCACCTTCAATAATGAGCGTCACTGCCGCAATTACGAGCGCGATGAAAACCCAAATGAATTGCTTGCCAACCTTGCTATTGATGTCGAACCACTCGACTGATTCAGCGCCGCTGGTTGAGCTGGCAATGTTCAAAATCCCAAGGGCCATGAACGTGACCACGAGGCCAATCGTAATCCAGTCGATGCGTTGCAATATGGGGGCTGTTCTCCTCATTTGATTGCGTTGGCAAAGGGGTAAGTTGCGCGGATGACACGTAATTCTTTATCGGTTTGTTGGACGTCGCCCATCAAATATTTCTCCATCATCAGACTGGCTATTGGCGCTGCCCAATCTCCTCCGGCGCCGGCGTTTTCCACATAGACACTCAACGCAATTTTCGGGTTGTCCGCGGGTGCGAAGGCAATGAAAACAGAATGATTTCCTTTTGAATCTTGAACGGTACCGGTTTTTCCACAGACTTTGATTCCCGGGACTCTAGCTAGAGGCGCTGTTCCCTCACTAGACTCTGTTACAGCATTCATGGCGTTGATGATGGGCTCGAAAAGCTCTGGAGGAATTCCCGTTTGAATCAACGAGTCGGTTCCGACTGGTTTTCCATTCGATCCGACGGATTGAATCACGTGCGGCGTTCTAAATTCTCCGCGATTTGCGAGGGTAGCGGCTAGATTTGCCATGTGCAAGGGCGTCGTCAGAAGCTCCCCTTCTCCAATGGAAATGGAGTAGATGGTCGAATAAGCCCATCTTTTCCGGCCGTATAGTTTGTCATAAAGTGTGGTGTCCGGAACTGATCCCGATCGAAGACCGGGGAAGTTGCCACCGAGATCTGTGCCAAGTCCAAAACGTTGAATAGCAGTGGTCCATGAACTCAATCCGTCGCGCGCTTCAGCAAAGATATTTGAAGCAGTTCGAGGTTGGATCATCCGGCGCATTACCTCATGGAAATAGGGATTGCAAGAATGGATGATTGCGTCTTCGAGATTGTCATTTGTGTGCCCGCCATGGCATCCGATGACGGAACGATTGCACGGAATTCGAGTCTGAGAGGAAATCAATCCTTGATCCAATGCAATCAGGCCCTGAATCATTTTGAAGATACTCCCTGGCCGATAGGTTGCACGCATCGTGCGGTTGAACAACGGCTTGTTTGGGTCGCGCAACAAACTGTCATAATGCGTTCCGCGCATTCGCCCCGTCAGAAGATCGGTTCCATAGCTCGGTGCGCTTACCACGGCCAAGACCTCACCCGATTGAGGTTCAATGGCTACGATGCTTCCGCGCTTGCCTTGCATGATTTTTTCACCGTAAGCTTGAAGCTGCATGTTCAGCGTCAACGTCAAGTCTTCTCCCGGTTTGGGCATTGAATCGAGTGCACCTTTTTGGGCTGATTGCCGGTAATCGTTCCGGACATCGACCAAGTGGAATTTCACTCCACGGCTTCCTTTGAGCTCACTTTCCCATTGCAGCTCGAGGCCGGATTTCCCTTTGTAATCACCGAGCCGATAGCCCAAATTGGACTCTATGTCATCGCGGTCTACTTCGCGGTACTCCCCGAGGAGATGACTTGCCAATCCTGATTCATTTGTTCGAATGGAACGCCGTCGGGATTGAATGCCCGGAAACCTCCAGAGCTCGCCGGCTATTGCCGCATATTCCGAAGCTGGCATCTGCTTTCGGATGCTCGAAGGTCGGTAGGTCGCGTAGGTGATAGCTCTGCGAATGGCTTTGTGAATTTCGCGGGGACTGAGGTCAATCAATTTTGCCAGGGCCAGCGTGTCCATTCCCCCAGCTAATTGGCACAAACGAGGTGTGAATAGAATGTCGTATCCGGCTTTATTATCTAAGATTAGTTCGCCATTTCGATCAAACATTAGACCGCGAGCCGGATCTAAAACCTCCCTTTCTTGCGTGAGTCGCGCCGCGTAATCTTGGAGATCACTGGAGAAAATTTGAAGCTGAGCGAGACGCCCAATGAAGATGAAGGCAATGAGCAAGAAAATAGCTCCGATGATCCACTGCCTTTCTTTGAGATTCATCGCTTTTTTCCTTTCGCTTGCACCAGTTGAAGCACGACAGCAAAGAGCAACCAGCAGAGAAGCGTCGAAGTAACTGCTTTGCCCCAGCCCGATAAAATCAAATTCCAACGGCCAGCTTCCAATGAAAACATCCAGAGATTATGAATCAGCAAAGCCGCGATGGTTCGAATCGAAAACCATTGGATTCCCATGCTTTTGATGCTCGGTTCATCGGTGACTTCATAACCTTCTCGCGGGGCGAGCAATCGGTTGATGAAAGGGAGGAATAACCCCATGGCCACTGCTGAAGAGGTGAACAAGCCACCTCCGAATGCGAAGAGGTCCACGACGGCACCCACGGTAGCACTCACTAACATGAGGATGATTGGTCGGGTATTGAGAGGGAGCAAGAGAATTCCCAGCGTATGGAATGTCAAAATTCCATAGCCTTCCCACAAAGCCATGTTTTGGAAGAATAAAACCTGCAAAGCACAAGTCAAAAGCAATTGCAGTGGTATGAGCAATGCGGGATTCATGGCGCAGAATGATTGAAAGTACCCTCCAATGAATCAATATCAGCCCCATCATTGGTGTCGGTCAAATGCACGTAACGCAACGATTGAAATTCAGCTGCCCACTGGACAGGGACATTCAAGAACTCTCCGTCAAAAAAGGGCTCTTCATTTGCGACGGTTCCAAACAAGATATCGGGAGGAAAAACCCCCTGGAATCCTGTGGTTATTACAGAATCACCGGGTTTAAATGCCGCGCTTCGTGGAATGTCAAAAAGCATGCCTGTTGTGCGATCGCCACCCTCCCATTTTAATCGTCCGATGGCTCCCGAATTACCAATGCGTGCGCTCCAATCCAGTTGATTGTGAATCAATGGAATTCCGATGGAATACTTTTGAGTTGTTTCAATGATTTTCCCAATTGCAGCGCCATTTGCAATCACTCCTTGTCCAATCTGGACGCCATTATTTTCTCCTTGGTCAAGAACGAAGTGATTTTGGTTTTGAGTCCAAGTGGCGCGAATGACTTCAGCTGCAATGAACTGACTTCGATTCTTGAAATGGGAGACCGATGACTGTCCCATGCGTGATCGCAGGCGTGCGTTTTCTTCGAGGAGTTGGAAGTTCTGGTCAGAAAGTTCTGCGCGATGGCTCCATTCCGAAATTTGCCCCTGCCAAGCACTTTCCCAATCCAATGCCAGTCGAACCCACTTGCCCTTCGGATAGCCGCGACTGGATATGAACCAGCTCAGCGCAAGGGCCTGCAGCACCATGAAAACCAAGATTACCTGGTACTGAACGATGAAGTTCCAGAGGTTTCTCATGTCGCAGCGCTCAGAATCAGTTGCGCATCAAGAAGGTGAATCGTTCGATGTTTTTCAGCGCGATGGCTGTTCCTTTTGCAACAGCATGCAGCGGATCCTCAGCGACATGCACGGGAAGTTTCGTTCGAGCCGAAATGCGCTTGTCCAACCCGCGCAGAAGCGCTCCTCCACCGGCCAAGTATATGCCTGTGCGATAGATGTCAGCCGAAAGTTCAGGAGGCGTCTGTTCCAATGCTGAGTGAATGGCTTCTTCAATTTTAGAAATGCTCTTGTCCAGTGCCTGTGCGATTTCGCTGTACGAAACATGGATTTCTTTTGGAATTCCAGTCATTAAGTCTCTGCCACGCACTGGATAATCTTCGGGTGGATTTTCCAATTCAACGGTGGCTGCTCCAACTTCAATTTTAATTTGTTCGGCAGTTCGCTCACCGATCAGGATGTTATGCTGGCGGCGCATGTACTCTTCGATGTCAGAAGTGAACTCATCACCTGCAACGCGGATGTTTTTGTCGGTGACGATGCCGCCCAATGCGATGACAGCAATTTCAGATGTTCCCCCTCCGATATCGATGATCATGTTACCCATGGGCTCTTCGACATCAATCCCGATTCCAATTGCAGCAGCCATTGGCTCATGAATCAGGTAAACATCCTTTCCCCCTGCATGCTCAGCGCTATCGGCAACAGCGCGCTTTTCCACTTCTGTGATGCCCGAAGGGATGCAAATCACCATGCGCAATGAAGGTGTAAACCACGAGTTGCGTTGGTTGATCATTTTGATCATCCCTTTGATCATTTCTTCCGCGGCCTGGAAATCAGCAATAACGCCATCTTTCAATGGGCGAATTGTCTCGATATTTTTGTGTGTTTTTCCATGCATTTGTTGCGCAAGTCGGCCAATGGCAACGATTCGACTGGTGCTCCGATCTTTTGCGACAATGCTGGGTTCATCTACGACTACTTTGTCTTCGTAATAGATGATGGTGTTGGCGGTGCCGAGATCAATTGCGATCTCTTGCATGAAAAAATTGAACAATCCCATGGTCGGACTTGGCTAAGTGTGGAAGGACAACTGTGAACAATCAAATATAGGCAAGCAAAACCTCGAATTCCACGCTTCTGTGCAGAAAGTATGGCATCTATTTTATTGCCTCAGACGCCAGCTTTTTTTCCACCAATTCGGATGAAATCAATGCCGGAAATGGCGGGTTCCGGTCAAGTACATTGAAACATTATTTTCATTGCAATAATCAATGCTCAATTGGTCCTTGATCGAACCTCCCGGCTGAATGACGGCTGTGATTCCCGCTTCCTTGGCCAGAGCAACGCAATCAGGGAACGGGAAGAACGCGTCTGAAGCCATGACGGCGCCGCTCAAATCAAACCCAAAAGCCTTTGCTTTGACGACAGCTTGTTTGAGTGCATCTACGCGACTGGTCTGTCCCGTTCCGCTGCCGAGCAATTGCCCACCTTTGGCAAACACGATTGTGTTTGACCGGGTGTGCTTCGCCACTTTCATCGCAAACACCAAATCTTGGACTTGAGCATCGCTTGCCGCATGCGTGGTTGCGCGGCTCAAATCGTTTTCATTTTCAGTTTTGGCGTCTGATTGCTGGACGAGGTAACCATTCAAGACAGAACGAACAGTTGTCGCTTGTGGGCTGCAAGGTTTTTGCACCAGCAAAATGCGGTTCTTCTTTTGCTGCAAAATGGTCATTGCGTCCGGTTCAAAGGCAGGGGCAATGGCCACTTCAAAAAACAACTCGTGCATTGCCGAGGCTGTAATAGCATCGATGGGTTTGTTGCAAATCAAAACACCTCCAAATGCAGATACAGGATCGCCTGCAAGCGCATCTTTCCAAGCTTCAGCCACCGTTGAACGTGTGGCTAACCCACATGCGTTGTTGTGCTTCAAAACGGCAAACGTAGGGTCGCCGTCTTGGAATTCGCGCATCAGCTGAACCGCTGAGTCGATGTCCAAAAGGTTGTTGTACGACATCGGTTTTCCATGCAATTGGTCGAACAAAGCGCTGAGGTTTCCAAAGAATCGACCTTCTTGGTGCGGGTTTTCGCCATAACGAAGCGAGGTCGAGAGGCGCTCAGAGAGGTTCAGTTCGTTGACCGTGGTGCCGCCTTGCATCCACTCGTGAATGCGCGTATCGTAGTGGGAGCTGATTCGGAACGCCTGCGTTGCAAGGCTTTTACGATCTTCTCGTGTGGTCTCGCCATTCCCATTTTGAAGCAGTTCAAGAAGCGTGCTGTATTCGTCTTGACTTGGCACAATGACCACATCTTCAAAGTTTTTTGCAGCCGCTCGAATCAGTGAGATTCCACCGATGTCAATTTTTTCAATGACATCGTGATGCGAACCACCTTGCGCCACCGTTTGCTCGAAGGGATAGAGGTCTACGATGACCAAGTCGATATGCGGTAAGTCATACTCTTCCATATGTGCCACATCAGCCTCAAAATTTCTTCGGTTAAGAATGCCTCCGAATACTTTGGGATGCAGTGTTTTCACTCGGCCACCAAGGATTGACGGATAATTGGTCACATCTTCAACAGGAACAACATCGGCTCCCATTTTTTCCAACGCAAGCTGCGTACCTCCGGTGGAATAAATGGTGACCCCAAGTCGTTTTAGCTCATTCACGATGGGTTCCAAACCTTCTTTGTGAAAAACGGAAATGAGGGCGGATTGAATGCGACGTGGTGCGTTCATGATGCAGCGGGTTTCAAAGTGAATCGGTAAGGCACAAAATTACAATTAAACCTGAAACCATAGCGCGTTTCATGCACCTCGAATTAGCTTTGTTGACATGTTGTGGTTACGCCTCCTTGGAGAAAGTTTTGCATTTGCATGGTCTGCCATTGTTACCAACCGCTTGCGCACATTTTTGTCGCTGCTGGGGGTTATGGTGGGAATCTTCATGATTACGGCTGTTTTTGCTGTGGTGGATTCACTTGAAGATGGATTGAAAAACACCTTTAACATCTTGGATGACGAGGTTCTTTTTATCCAAAAATGGCCTTGGACTTTTGGCGAGGATTACCCTTGGTGGAAATATGTGCAGCGCAGGGAGGTCAGCCTAAGTGACATGGATCTGCTGGCAGATCGCTTGGAGTTGGCTCAAGATGTGGTTTTTCAATCAAAAGCTGCCTTGCCACTTGAATCTCAAAATAGCCGAATGGAAGGTGTTGGAGTGGTTGCCGTCTCTGAGGGCTATGAGGATGTGATTGCTTTGGACATAGCCAACGGACGATATTTCTCTCCGATTGAGGTGGCTGCAGGACGCAGCGTTGCTGTTGTGGGATACGATGTTGCCATGGAACTCACAGGAAGAGCGAATCCACTGGGTGAGTCGATCGAGGCGCGTGGTCAGCGGATGGAAATCGTTGGTGTTTTCGCCAAGCAAGGGGTTTCGATGGTGAATGATGGTTTCGATCGTGCCATCGTGATTCCTGCAAAATTTGGTCATCGCATCATGGATTATGGTCGGGGCACCCAGATCATGGTCAAGCCCAAAGAGGGAATTGGCACGGCTGAACTTTCTGATGAAATTGTGCAGCAGTTTCGTTCGGTGCGCCGGTTGCGTCCCTCGGAGGTAGAAGATTTTTCAATCAACCAAATTGGTATGCTCACCTCGATTTTGGATTCCATATTCCAACAAGTGGAATACGGCGGTTGGTTTATCGGCATCTTCGCCATTCTGGTAGGATGTTTCAGTGTGGCGAACATCATGTTTGTAAGTGTTCGGGAGCGAACACGGATCATTGGTGTTCAGAAAGCCATTGGCGCCAAGTCCACCTTTATCTTGATGCAGTTTTTGTTTGAAGCTGTAGCTTTGTGTGTCATCGGCGCTCTGTTTGCGCTGCTCGCGATTGAAGGCATTGTCGCTTTGGTGAATGCCATTGATATTGGTTTTGTGATGGTGGTTCGACCTTCGCGCATCATCATCGCTTTGAGTGTGGCAGTTACTTCGGGCTTGGTGGCTGGTCTGGCCCCTGCCAAGAGAGCAGCTAGGATGGAGCCAGTCGAAGCGATGCGCTCCAACGGTTGACCTCCTCCAACCGTAAAAATCTTAAATTTGAGCATGAGAAAAGTACTGATCACTGGAGCGAATGGACAATTGGGTTCGCGGTTGAGCGAGCTGGTTTTGCCGGATGAAGCTTCGGTGGTTGTGTGCGACCGGAAATTACTGGATGTCACAAATTCAGCATCAATACAAGAGGCTCTGGATAAGTTCGAGCCGGAGGTTGTGATCAATGCAGCGGCCTACACCGCGGTCGATCGTGCAGAGGAAGAGGCTGAGTTGGCCCGAGCAGTGAATTCCACCGGGGTCGGACATCTCGCCCGAATTTGCTCCGCAAAGGGGATTGACCTGATTCATGTAAGTACGGACTATGTTTTTTCAGGCGATCAAAATGAACCGTACCGAACAAACGATGCTCCTGCACCGACAGGTGTTTACGGCGATTCGAAGTGGGAAGGTGAAAAGGCGATTGCAGAGGCGTTTTTGGGAGCAACTCAAAGTCAGTTTTGGATTTTTCGAGTCGCCTGGCTTTACGATTCCCGGGGACAAAACTTTGCCCAGACGATGCTTCGTTTGGGAGCTTCAGGCAAAGCACTCAAAATTGTGGACGATCAGTTGGGTGCTCCAACAGCTGCAGGGCCATTGGCATCAATGCTCATGGAAGTTGCTCAGAATCCAAAATTGCTAAACCCCGGAATGTGGCATTACGGCACATTGGGACCAGCCACGTGGTATGATTTTGCCATGGCCATTTTCGCACATAAAAAAATGGATGTTGATGCAACTCCGTGTGGTTCGGATGCGTATCCCACGCCGGCGAAACGCCCGGCTTACTCTTATCTGGATCCTCATCCATTGATGCAGGCCTTGGGACGATCGCCGCAACATTGGAAAGATCAAATGCAGCAAGTGCTTTAAACGAACGAGAAAATGAACGCAGAAGAACTGAAGGGATTGGCAAGACACCGGGCAGCGGCATGGACGGAAGAGCCTTATGATGCTGGCACTCGCTCGGAGGTGAAGCATATGATGGAGGCTGATGGGGAAGAACTTGTGGAATCATTTTACACAGACCTGGAATTTGGTACAGGTGGCTTAAGGGGTTTGATGGGGCCAGGGACCAACCGGATGAACAGATACACGGTAGCGCAGGCCACGCAGGGCTTGGCTCAGTATGTTTTGAAGGCTCAGCCTCAGAACGCTCGGGTTGCCATTGCTCACGACTCCAGAAATGGCAGTCCTGAATTTGCGCGAGTTGCGGCTGAAGTGCTGGCGGGCAACGGAATCGAGGTGCATCTTTTTCCAGCATTGCGGCCCACGCCGCAGCTATCTTTTACGGTGCGTCATTTGAAGTGCACATCAGGGATTGTGATTACCGCTAGCCACAATCCAAAGGAGTACAACGGCTACAAAGTTTATTGGAATGATGGTGGCCAAATCGTTCCGCCCCACGATCATGGAATCATCCAAGAAGTACGAGGCGTGGAAGGGCCAAATGCGGTGCGTTGGGGCAAAGACGAATCATCGCAAAGCCGCATTCACATCACGACTTCAGCAGTGGACGAAGCGTACCTGCAAACAGTCACGGAGTTGCGCATGGATCAGAACCTGATAGAAAATGGTTCTGACTTGCCGATTGTTTACACGCCTTTGCACGGAACGGGATCAGTATCGGTGATTCCTGCTTTGGCCCAGGCGGGCTTTAGAAATGTGCACATCGTGGAAAGCCAACGGAATCCCGACGGTAACTTCCCAACGGTGCACAGTCCAAACCCTGAGGAAGGTGCAGCGTTATCTGCAGCGATTGAGTTGGCAAGGGAAGTCAATGCTCAGCTTGTTTTGGGGACAGATCCGGACTCGGATCGTGTGGGGATTGCGGTTCCAGATGCCAAAGCCAGTGGTGGCTGGCGTTTGCTAAATGGCAATGAAACAGGAGCTTTGTTGGTAGACTATGTCGTCAATGGGCGCGCTGCGAATGGAACTTTGAAGCCAGGTTTTGACTTTGTCGCAAAGACCATTGTCACCTCAGATTTGATGGCTGAAATAGGAAAGTCAGCAGGATTGGATGTCCACGAGACATTGACCGGATTCAAGTGGATTGCAGCTGCCATCAGAGAACAAGAGGGCAAAGGGCGATTCGTCGTTGGAGGCGAAGAGAGCTATGGCTATATGATTGGAGATGCAGTCCGAGACAAAGATGCCGTGGCAGCGGCGTGTTTGATTTGTGAGATGGCCCATTCCGCACAACGTGAAGGCCTGGACATGTTGGGAAGATTGGAGCGGATTCACCGCAATCACGGAGCTTATTTGGAAGCGCTGGTTTCACAAACCAAACAAGGACGCTCCGGTAAGAGAGAAATTGCGGAACAAATGGAAACGTTTCGATCCAATCCTCCGGCTAAATTCGGAGATGAACGTGTGGTAGAATTGCGGGATTATCAGGCTCAAACTCAAACGAATTTGATTGAAAATACTTCGCGTCCAATCGAACTGCCTTCTTCCAATGTGATTCAAATGATCACAGAGCATGGTTCGATCGTTACGGCGAGACCCAGCGGAACAGAGCCAAAAATAAAATTCTACTTTTCAGTCCGAATGGACAAAACATCATTGGCACAAGCATCCAGCTATGACGAGGCCATGCAGATGCTTCAGCACAGAATTGATTCCTTGAAGTCGGCGTTAGGCGTGGGTTGAAAAACGTCGAAGTCTTTCATGTTTAAGCTCTTTGCGATTTAAGGTTGAGCGTTCTCAAATCGCTCCATCCCTTCCTCGACTTTGTCTTGAATTCGTTCGACACCGTCTTGCATGTGATCTCTAATCTCGTCCCATGGGGTGGCACGGTTCATTTCGGGAATGACCAACTCTACGGCTGTTTCGACGAACGGATAAAGAATAGATTCTTCAGCAGCGTCATCGGGAAGCCAATTGCGTGCACCAAAAACTCCGTCAAGAGCGAAGGTTGTTATCGAGAGTAGCAAAACCATCTGGAAGGCACCCAAGGCCAATCCTGCGAGTTTATTGATCACCCCTAATGCAGTGAGATCGACCATTTTTTCTATGATTTTGGCGAGAAAGTGCACGCCAATCACCACCAAAATAAAGGTTAGCACGAACGCTGTCAACTGGACTCCAGTTTCAGACCAATCGACTTCTTTGCTCAGCCAATCGGCTAAACCTTCGGACCCGTGAAACCCTGCGAATGTGCCGGCAACCAGTGCAAATAGCGAGGCTATCTTAACAATAAAGCCTTTTTGGAACCCTCTGTATAAGGCCCAAGCAAGGGCGATGCTGATGATGGCGTCCAGGGCACCGATGTCACTTGCATTCATATGTCCAATGTAAGGCCTGTGCTGCTGCTTACCTTTGCCTCAATGAAAGTTTCTCCTGCCCTTGTCGTTCGTTCTGCGACACCTGAAGATATGCCTGCAGTGCATGCGCTTATTGTTGAACTTGCTATCTACGAGAGAGCGGGAGATCAAGTTGAGACTACGATGGAGCAACTGACACTGGACGGCTTTGGTCCGCAAGCTATTTTCGAACTGGTTGTAGCTGAGTGGGAAGGGTCGCTTGTAGGGATGGCGCTGTGGTATACAAAGTACAGCACGTGGAAGGGAAAGTGTGGATTTTTGGAAGACCTCGTAGTCAGGGACTCATACCGCGGCAAAGGGATTGGCCGGGCTTTGTTCGAGTCCGTTGCAGAGGAATGTGCGAAGCGTAATTTCGGCAGAATGGAATGGCAGGTGCTGGACTGGAATGAACCGGCTATTGGGTTCTACAAAAAGCTAGGAGCGGAGCTAGATCCGGAATGGCTCAATGGCAAGTTTACACGCAAAGGGTTGAAGCAATTCATGCCTCCGCACTGAAACTTAATTGAAACTTAATTGAAGATTATTTGAGGATGGGAAGTACCTAGTACTCGTCCTCGTTGAAGAAGAAATCTTCCTTGCTCGGATAATCGGGCCATATGTCCTCGATGGTTTCAAAAGCATCACCCTCATCTTCGAGTTGCTGCAAATTTTCGACCACCTCCAGAGGCGCGCCGGTTCGCATTGCGAAGTCGATCAACTCGTCCTTGGTTGCTGGCCAAGGCGCGTCTTCTAAATAGGAAGCCAATTCGAGTGTCCAATACATAGTTTGTGCTCTTGAGCGGGCAAAAATAGAAGAATCGCGATGAGATGCAAGAAAAGAGTGCTGAATCAACAAAAAAAGATTGAATTAGAGCACTTAAGCGTTCAATCTTCGGATTTCCAAGGGATCTCATCAACATTAAGTGCCATGTGGAGTTGCCGGCTCCACATGAAGAAGACGTCACTCAGTCGATTGAGGTAGGGAAGAATACCATCAGGCACTGCGTCCTCCCGAGCCAATGTGATCACTCTTCTTTCTGCCCGTCGACATGTTACCCGGCAAATGTGGCAGGCGGAAATTGCAGGATGTCCACCCGGCAAGAGGAAATTTTTCAGTTCTGGCAGTGATTGATTCACAGCATCCATCCAGTTTTCCATTTCTTGGATTCTCCCTTTCGGAATTGAGGGGAGGTGCTTGACCATCGCTTCGTCAGTGGTTGCCAGATGACTTCCCAATGTGAAGACATCGGATTGCAATTTCTGCAGCCAAGCCACTCCGTCAGAATCAGCAACGAATCCATCAGTAGAACAAAGAAGGCCCATCGCCGCGTTGAGTTCGTCCAATGTGCCGTATGCCTCAATGCGCATGTCGTCTTTGTTCAGGCGTTGTCCTCCAAACAAAGATGTTGTGCCATCATCTCCAGTGCGGGTGTATATGCGCATTTATCAATCTTTCTGTTCTGCAAGCTACGAACCCCGGCCCAGAAGCCTAACTTTGAAGGACGCAGCTGAATCATGCAGGTGCATGACCAACCAACTGCAGGAAGGAAATGCTCATTTTTCGCACCACGATGAACGACAAAGAACTAAAGCAACAACGGTACGACGAAGCGTACATGCGCATGGCAACCGAATGGGCCCAACTTTCTCACTGTACGCGGAAGCAGGTGGGCGCGCTTATTGTCAAAGACCGCATGATCATTGCTGACGGTTTCAACGGTTCTCCCAGCGGGTTTCCCAATGTGTGCGAAAACGACGAAGGAGAAACGCATTGGTACGTTTTGCACGCTGAGGCCAATGCGATTACCAAATTGGCACGATCGAACAACAGTGCTGTGGGATCAACTCTTTACATCACGCTTTCACCGTGCAGAGAATGCGCTAAATTGATTCACCAAGCAGGCATCAGTCGCTTGGTGTATCGCAATGAATACAAGGATGCTCAAGGCTTGGAGTTTTTGCAACAAGCGGGGGTCGATTTGGTGCATCTCGAACAACCACGTGCATAAAGCAGTTACAACCTGACTAGCACATGGAAACGTCATCACCCCAAACCTCACGTCCCAAAGCAGCTCCTTCTTGGCAGCCGCTTGCATTTGCAATCGTTCTAATTTTGGGGGTGTGGATAGGACTCCTCTCGGGAGGAGAATCTGCAGGCACCTTCGCGCCGGGCTCTCCTCGAAGTGCCTTAAACGGGGTTCTAGATCGCGTGGAACAAACGTATGTTGACCCTGTGATGAGGGATGAGTTGGAGCAAATTGCTCTCGAAGCGGTGTTGAATGAATTGGATCCTCATACGTTGTTTTTATCATCCCAGGAATTGGCTGAAATGGCCGAACCAATGGAAGGTAATTTTGAAGGCATAGGTGTTGAATTCATTATTCAGGATGACACGCTTATGGTGGTGGCAGCGATTTCAGGGGGGCCAGCAGAAAAAGCAGGCGTGCGCGCTGGTGACCGCATTTTGCAGGTAGATTCAGTTGCTATATCGGGGCCTGAACTGAACAATCGAAAAGTGATGGAGTTGCTGAAAGGGCCAAGAAATACAAAGGTTCGCGTGGGTGTGCCGAGGGGCGAAGGGCTGGAGCAAATTCTATTGAAAAGAGACCGGATTCCCATCCACAGTGTTGTATCCGCTTTTGGCATCGATTCCGATTGCGGTTATATCAAGGTCGTTCGCTTTGCACAGAACACTGCGGAGGAGTTTGAAGACGCAATGGTCAAGCTGGATCAATTAGGGGTGAATCAAGTAATTGTAGATCTGCGGGGCAATGGTGGCGGATATTTGAATGCCGTTGTTCCGATGGTTGAATCTTTTTTAAAGAAAGGTCAATTGGTGGTCTACACCGAAGGAGAGCATGTGCCTCGACGCACCTATGAAACACGACGGGATGGAAGATGGGCGGATTGGGATTTGGCCGTTTTGGTGGATGAATCATCGGCATCTGCGAGTGAAATTTTTGCGGGTGCCATCCAAGATCATGACCGCGGAATAATCCTTGGCAGGCGAACGTTTGGGAAGGGCTTGGTCCAAGAAGAGTTTTCAATTTCCAACCTCGGGGCATTGCGACTCACGGTGGCGCGGTTTTATACGCCAACAGGCAGAGCGATTCAAAAACCATACGGATCAGACATTGAATATGCCGACGACTACTTCATGCGTTATGAACGAGGTGAGCTGTTTGAAGAGGATAGCATTCTAAAGCTGGACGCAGATTCCTTGACATTTCAGACTCCAAAAGGCAAAGTGGTGCAAGGTTTGGGAGGAATTACGCCAGATGTATTCATCCCTTTGGATACAGCCAGCTTATCAAGCTTCATGTCGGACCTGAGTTGGTCGGGAGTGTTGCGTGATGCAGCTTTTTCTTTTGTGGACGCACACCGCAATGAATGGTTTGCAACCGAAGTTGAATCAGTGAGTGCTGACCTTTGGAAGGTCGAAGGATGGAACCATTTGATGGCTGCTGCACGCGAAAATGATTTTGAAATCCCGACCCTGCAGGCTGCAGAACGAGCGGCTTTGGAGCAGCGTTTTGCTTCCCAAGTTCTCCGCAATGCCTTTGGTGAGGCAGCATTTCACGAGCACTCTGTTCAATTCGACCAAGAATTTACAACGGCGATTCATTGGCTTCAGCACACCGATGCTGTGGTCGTCATCGAAGGTCAATTATCTTTGCAACTGGACAACAACAAATATTAATACATCATAACATGGCTTTTGAACTACCCGCACTGCCTTACGCATACGACGCACTTGAACCGCACATCGATGCACGCACGATGGAAATCCACCACGGAAAGCACCATGCTGGCTACACGAGCAAATTAAATGCTGCAATCGCTGGCACTGAAATGGAAGGAAAATCCATTGAAGAGTTGCTCGCACAGCACGCGGACCACGCCGGTGTCCGAAACAATGGAGGAGGCTTCTACAACCACACCTTGTTCTGGAGCATCATGTCTCCTAATGGAGGAGGTGCACCAAGTGGCGATTTGGCTGCAGCCATTGATTCAGATCTCGGCGGAATGGAAAAATTCCAGCAATCTTTTGCTCAAGCTGCAGGGACGCGTTTTGGTTCGGGCTGGGCATGGTTGTGCGTGAAGAATGGAAAGTTGGCTGTTTGCTCTTCTGCCAATCAAGACAATCCGCTGATGGAAGGCGTGGGTTGCGGAGGCACACCAGTTTTAGGATTGGATGTATGGGAGCATGCTTACTACCTCAACTACCAAAATCGGCGCCCCGATTATATCGCAGCATTCTTCAATGTCATTGATTGGAATGCTGTTGCGGAACGCTTTCAAGCTGCTCGCGGGTGAAGCAACACTTGATCCTAGTTGCCGGAGGAACCGGAACGCGCATGCAGCAGCCAGTTGCAAAGCAATTTATCTTGTTGAAGGGTCGACCGCTTATGTGGTGGACCCTTCAGCGCTTCCGGGCAGCCTTGGGAGATCAATTGGAAGTGGTTCTGGTCTTGCATAAAAGCTTGGTGCAGGACTTTCACAATTTGGAGGAGAAGCACGGGCCTGCAGGTGTAAATCACGTGGTAATAGGCGGTGCAGAACGCTGGCATTCCGTCCTGAATGGACTCAATGCATTGCCCGATGAAGGAGTGGTCGGAATCCACGATGCGGTGCGACCTTTTGTTGCGAAAGACACGATTCGCAATTGTTTCAATACGGCAGCAGACGCAGGCTCAGCTGTTCCGGTAGTTCCGGTCAAAGACAGCATCCGGGAAGTGCATGGTGCGGGTTCACATGCAGTCACTCGGGAGAGATTGCGCGCGGTGCAAACACCGCAATGCTTTGATATTCAATTGCTAAAATCAGCGTATGGATCGGGATTTCGAGAGGAATTTACCGATGACGCGAGCGTCTTTGAATACGCGGGACATTCCATTCACCTCGTGGAGGGAGATTACCAAAACATCAAAATCACCACCCCGGAGGACTTGTTGATCGCTCGTGCTTTTGTTGACGGCTTCTCGAAAGACTGATTAACAAGCAGGGTGTTTTTCAGGCCATTGTGAGTGGCTTCGAATCCAGCGGATTCCATAGATGCCAATGGCCAATGCCACGGCAGCAAAGGCGTAATCACCCAATTCCCAAGTGCCACTTGCATTCATCTCTTCTTGGATGAACGCTTCTCCGTAAACCGCGGCCATCACGATGGCTCCGGCATTGTTGAAGAAGTGCGCTGCAATAGCCGGCCAGAGGCTTCCGCTGTAGACGACGAGGTATCCAAGTCCCGCTCCAATGATCATCCGTGGCAAAAATCCGTGGAATTGCAGATGAATGGCACTGAATAAAAAAGCCCCCATCCAGACGCCTGCATGGATGTTGTTGGTCCAACGTGCAGTGAGCGGTTGAATGATTCCGCGAAAGGCGAATTCTTCGCAGATTGCGGGGAGCAAGGCCACAGTAATGATCGTTGCTGGGAATTGCCAAGCGGCATCAAAAGTGAGCAAGGATGCGGTGACTTGAGCCGCTACCGCCTCATAGTGATTGATTGATTCAGCAAGGGTTTCGGGCATAAACTCGAGCAGCAGTCCGTTGGCTCGAAACGTCAGATCAATCAACGGTTGAACAGCCCAGGCCATGGCAAAAGCGCAAAGCCACCACCCTGGCTTTGGAGCCCGCAGATTCAGAAATGTTCTGCCTGCAAACAACTTTTGAGCGATCCAGGCCATGAGGCCAAAAGAGACCAGCTGGTTGACGCCGTTGATGATGAGGTTGTAGATCTTTCCTTCATCAGACGCAGCATCGTTCGCAAAGGCCATTGCTTGCTCCACAGAATGTCCTTGAAGGGCGGCTAGAGCTGCAAATCCCCCTCCAGAGGCTAGGGCCATTCCTACGAGCACCATGCAAAAAAAGAAAATCAATTGCCCAAAAGGGTGCATCGTTTGAAAGGCGGTTCGGATCATGGCTTAATTTTGCAGTCGGAGAATTCCAAACCGCAAGTTCGTGGATTGAGCGGAATTGTCCACCCGAAAGATAAAATGGTCCGCATAGCAGACATCGATATTGCAGAATTTCCTCTGCTTTTGGCGCCCATGGAAGATGTGAGCGACCCGCCGTTTCGTGCCTTGTGCAAGAAATACGGGGCGGATTTGATGTACACGGAGTTCATCAGTTCAGAAGGATTGATTCGCGATGCAGCCAAAAGCCGAGCGAAGCTGGATATTTTCGAATACGAGCGTCCTGTTGGCATCCAGATTTTTGGAAGTGAAATCGAGTCGATGCGCCAAGCAACCGCCATTACGGAGCAAGCGCAACCGGATATTATTGACATCAATTACGGTTGCCCTGTGAAAAAGGTCGCATGCAAAGGAGCTGGAGCGGGCATCCTGCAGGATATTCCTAAGATGGTGGCCATGACCAAAGAAATCGTCAACAGCACATCGCTTCCTGTCACCGTCAAAACACGGCTTGGCTGGGACGATCAATCCAAGTTCATCGTAGAGGTAGCAGAGCGGCTCCAGGACGTCGGCATCAAAGCCATCAGTATTCATGGCCGAACACGCGCACAGATGTACAAAGGCGAGGCCGATTGGAGCCTAATTTCCGAGGTCAAGAACAATCCACGGATGCAGATTCCCGTCTTTGGAAACGGCGACATCAACTCTCCTCAAAAGGCAGTTGAGTACAAGGAACGCTACGGAATTGACGGAATCATGATTGGACGGGCGAGCATCGGCGCGCCTTGGGTCTTCCGTGAGATCAAACATTACATGGCCACTGGCGAAATCCTCGATCCGCCTGACATGCAAGAACGTGTCGCGGTGGCTCGGGAGCATTTTGATAAGGGTGTCGCGTGGAAAGGCGAGCGGCTGGGCATTGTGGAAATGCGCCGTCATTATGCCAACTACTTCAAAGGGCTAAAAGATTTCAAGTCGCACCGATTGGACTTGGTGACCATGGATGAGGTAGACGCTATCCGTGATAAACTGGATACCTTGGCAACCATGCCGTTTGAAAAAGCCGTTTAATTCTAGTGCTCAGGAATCGATTAAATGAATCGGTGGACGAGGTTGCGAACCATCCATCCTGACCCGATTCCGCCGATGATTACGACGATGGAGAGTGTGCCTGCGACGTCCAGCATTTCCAGTGAAACGGGATAGGACGGAATCACAGAACCTTGGAGTTTGACCCAACCAAAATGTTGTTGACCGAGCACCAGTAGGATTCCGGTTGCTGCGCCGAAAACACCACCAATGGTGTTGATCATTACACCCTGAAGTGCAAAGACCTGTTCGAGCCTCCAGCCTGTTAGTCCCATTGCATTCAGGACCTCCATGTCCTGTCGTTTGTCCAACAGCATCATTGTCAACGACGCCATGACGTTAAAAGCTGCAACGACGAGGATGAAACTCAATATGACAAACGTGGCCCATTTTTCGGCACGATTGGTTTGCGTGATAAGCTTGTTTTTATCCGAACGGGTGCGCACAGTCCAGTCGAGACCTTCGGATGTCAGTCCATCACGGATTGCATGAGCAGCGACATCTTCAGAGACTCCAGGTGCCAATCCCAACTCGTAACGAGAGACCGTCGAATCTTTTGAAAACAGTTCCCTTGCAAAGTCAAGAGGTGCTAAGATGTATTTGCGGTCAATTTCGGCATTGATTGAGAATACGTCACATGCAAAGGCGCGTTCTGCCTGAAAGGCTTTTTCCTTGTAGCGTGTAAGTTTTTTTCCGGGAATGGGTGCTCGAAGCAGGAGTGAGGCGCGTTGTCCTTCGTCTTGGATGGAATTTAATCCAAGGATGTTTTTCACGCCAAGTCCCAAGACCAAACAGGCGGGCGACTGGTTCCAGTCATGATTCCAATCACCTGAACGGACGGCAGATGCGATGGGTGTGGTCTTGAGCAATGTGGAGTCAAATGCCAACACCGCGCAGACATGGGGTTGGTTTCCCGCCCAAGACACAATGGCCTCCCCTTCAATGACCGGTGCTGCGGCAAAAATCAAAGGGTTTTCAGAGTCTGGACCGAATGATTTTTCAAGCCAAACTCCCGCATTCTCAGGGAGTGAAGAGCCCGTGAGGGGAACAACGGCGACTGGTGCGTCAAGCGTGCCAAATAAGTCGGATACGACCTCCTCAATTCCATTGAAAGCGCTCAGGATTGCAATCATTGCCGCTGTCACCGCGGCGATGACAAACATTGAGATGCCTGATATGAGGTGGGTCAGGCTCTTGGACCGACGTGCCGAGGCATAGCGCCATGCGAGACGTAGTGGAAGTTTCACGTCGGGCTTTATTGGTTCAGCGCATTGTTGATTGACTCGTAATAATCAATGCTGTCATCCAGATAGAAATTGAGCTCAGGAATGACACGGACTTGCTTCCCAATTTTATCACTCAAGGCTTTTCGCACCCGCCATCCCTCTTGTCTTACAGCTTCTAAAGCTACTTTTTTGTCAGGCACCGCCATGAAACTAAGGTAGACTTTGGCTAAACCTAAGTCGGGTGACATCCGAACTTGCGTCACGGATATGAACATTCCTGCAAACCAAGAACTGCTATTTTGCTGAAACAAAACACTCAAATCTCGCCGAATCAGTTCGGCTACTTTTTCTTGTCGGATGGCTGCCATGGTGCAAATGTCGCAAACTCAGAGCAACTCCCACCCTGCATGATCGCATTCAATAAAGAAAGTTGTGATACGGGTATCGTTTGATGTGAATCTCTTTGACGGCTTCGAATACTTTATGGCGCAATTCGTCGAGTCCGGTCTTTTGAACCGCTGAAATAAACATCACATCGCGATCAACGCTTTCGAAGCGTTCCCTCAATCCTGCGATTTGATCTTCGCGGGTGGGGCCAAACGGATCCTCTTCCAACCGATCAATTTTATTGAAGACAATCATCGAAGGTTTGTCATCGCTGCCAATTTCAGCCAAGGTGCTTTCAACGATGGTGAGGTGTTCTTCGAACTGCGGGTGGCTCACATCGATGACGTGCAGTAGCAAGTCACTCTCCCTTGTCTCGTCCAGTGTGGACTTGAAGCTTTCGATCAGTTGATGAGGTAGTTTTCGGATGAATCCGACGGTATCACTGAGCAGGAAAGGGAGATTTTGAAGGACCACTTTTCTGACCGTTGTATCGAGCGTTGCAAACAGCTTGTCTTCGGCGAAAACCTTGCTCTTTGAGATCAAGGTCATCAAAGTACTTTTCCCGGCATTGGTATAACCGACAAGGGCCACGCGCACCAAAGCGCCTCGATTTCCACGTTGAGTGGACATCTGCTTATCGATGGACTTCAACTCCTTTTTGAGGTGTGAGATACGGTCTCGAATGATTCTGCGGTCCGTTTCTATTTCCTTCTCGCCAGGGCCTTTCATACCGATTCCACCTTTTTGCTTTTGCAAGTGCGTCCACATGTTGGTCAGCCGTGGCAAAAGGTATTGGTATTGGGCCAACTCTACCTGTGTTTTGGCATGGGCGGTTCTCGCTCGCTGGGCAAAAATGTCCAGGATTAGATTCGGCCGATCGAGGATTTTTCGTTCGGGGATTTCACGCTCGATGTTTCTCAATTGCGTTGGACTCAGCTCATCGTCAAAAATGAGCATGTCTACGTCCTTGTCTTCTACGAATTCTTTGATTTCTTGGAGTTTTCCGCTGCCCACGAAAGTCCGTGTATCGGGCCGATCCAACCCTTGAACAAAGGTTCTAAGAGAAGTTGCTTCAGCAGTGGTGGCTAAAAACGCCAATTCCTCGAGGTGTTCCTCAACCGTGTCCCGCGATTCTCTTCCTGTGATCAAACCAATCAAGATGCACGTTTCGGGTTCCGGAGCAGTGGAGTGCGATTTCTTTTTGTCTAGCATGATCGAGTCAGTCCCTGAATTCTTCAATATAAGCCGCTACACCGCGTATGGTTGCGGCATCGAGTATGCCTTTCTGAGGAGGCATCGTTCCTTTTCCGTACGAGATGATCGCAACACGTTCTTCCAAGCTCATTTTTGATTCGCTGAGATCGGGTGCCTTGGAGGCCATGAGTTTGCCGTCGTTGCCATGGCAAAGCGAACATTTCATGGTGTAGGCTCGCTTGATCGCTGCAAATGAGGGCTGATTGGTTGCTTTGGAATTCTGTTCCGAAGGAGCTTCGCTCGAGCCACATTGGGTCAGCATCAAGATGGACAAAACGCCCACAAGCAGTCGAGTGCGCTTCAATGTTCCGAAATCATCCAATTTAGAACCACCCATAAGCTTCAAAACCTGGTCGAATCGGCCAAGGGATGCTGGCGATGATTACCACGAAGGCAAGGAGAAAGTAACGCAATTGCCGCTGATTCTTCAACTCGTCTGTATTGGCTCGCTTCACAAGGCTGTGTCCCAATGTGCCGAATAGAATCGCTATGAGCATGCCGGCCAAGTGTTCAACGGTAAAAAACCGCATGACCGTGGACGACATCACTCCCGGTGATCCCAACAGGCCAGCCCATCCTTTCATGAAGTAAAGTGCAAGCCCCAGAAGCAATTGCACATGCAGGCTGATCATGGAGAACAAGCCAAGTTTTGCTTGACCAGCGGAAAATCCGCTTCCGTTGCGTTTGGCCGACCAAGCTTTCAAGATGGTAACGACAATAAGGGCGAGTACAACCCAGCGCATTGCGCTGTGCAGGTGTTGGAATCCAGTAATCATGCGTCAAAGATAACGCCTTATCGGGTGTCGATTAGACGATTCCCTGATCGATCATTGCATCCGCAACTTTCACGAAACCAGCGATGTTTGCACCTTTCACGTAATCAACGTAGCCGTCCGCATCTTTTCCGTAGGCGACACATTGTTTGTGAATGTCTTTCATGATGGTTAGCAACCGTTGGTCCACTTCTTCCCGCGACCAGCTCAATCGCAGGCTGTTTTGGGACATTTCTAAGCCACTTGTAGCCACGCCACCAGCGTTGGAGGCTTTGCCCGGGGCAAATAAGACCTTTGCAGCTTGAAACGCCTCAATGGCCTCTGGTGTGCTTGGCATATTTGCTCCTTCCGCTACAACCATGCAGCCATTGGAAACGAGTTTCGATGCGTCAGCCGCTTCCAATTCATTTTGAGTAGCGCAAGGGAACGCGGCATCGCAATTGATGGACCAAGGACGTTCTCCAGCGTGATAAGTTGATCCAGGATGGGCGTCTGTGTATTCTGAAATCCGCCCTCGACGGACATTTTTCAAATCCATAACCCAGGCCAGTTTCGCCTCGTCAATGCCATTTGAGTCATGGATAAATCCTCCGGAATCTGACATGGTCAGCACCTTGCCTCCCATTTGAATCACTTTTTCTGCAGCATACTGCGCGACATTTCCTGATCCGGAAATGACCACGTCTTTGCCCGAAAGATCTTCTCCTTTGGTGCCAAGCATTTCAGCGGCAAAGTATACAGCTCCGTACCCGGTGGCCTCTGGACGGATCAAAGATCCACCCCAATTGCGGCCCTTGCCTGTTAAAACGCCTGTGAATTCATTTCTTAGCCGCTTGTATTGACCAAACATGTATCCAATTTCTCGGCCACCGACGCCAATATCGCCAGCGGGAACATCTGTGTTTGGGCCGATGTGCCGCGACAACTCGGTCATGAAGCTTTGGCAGAATTGCATGACCTCACGATCTGATTTTCCTTTGGGATTGAAATCGGCACCGCCTTTTCCTCCTCCCATGGGAAGCGTAGTCAAGCTATTTTTAAACACCTGTTCGAAGCCCAAAAATTTCAGGACGCTCAAGTTGACAGTCGGATGGAATCGAAGCCCTCCTTTGTAGGGACCAATCGCGGAGTTGAACTCAACTCTGTACCCGCGATTGACCTGCACATTTCCATGGTCATCCATCCAGGGCACCCTGAACATGATCACACGTTCGGGTTCCACCATGCGCTTGAGGATTTTTTCCTCCGCATACTTTGGATGATTGGCAATAAAAGGAATGACGGTTTCGGCAACTTCTTGGACCGCTTGGATGAACTCAGGTTCATGCGGATTTTGAGAGGCGACTTCATTCATGAAGTTCTGAACCTGCTCGTGGAGAGAATGGGTCATCAACGTGTCTATTAACGTTAGCGGTACAAAGCTAATTCACAAGGAAGAAGTTCGGCCTCCATCTACAGGTAAATTCACACCTGATATGTAACTCGCTGAGGGAGAGGCTAAAAAGGCGATGGCGCGACCCACTTCTTCGGGATTTCCAGTGCGTTTCATGGGCACAGCATTCGCCATTTGCTGTCGAATTTCTGCAGAAGAGGTATTTGTCTTGGTTGATTTGTTCTCAATGATTTGATCCAGTCGAGCGGTGTTGGTAGCGCCAGGAAGGACGTTATTCACCGTTATTCCGTGAACCCCCACTTCATTCGCCCATGTTTTTGCCCAACTGGCAACAGCGCCCCGGATGGTGTTGCTCACGCCCAAATTTGGCAGTGGTTGTTTCACGCTCGTGCTGATGACATTGATGATCCTTCCGTACCCAGCAGATTTCATGCCGGGTAGCACAGCTTGAGCCAAGATTTGATTGCAGACGAGGTGCTGTTCAAAGGTATTTCGGAAGGCGTCAATTTCAGCATCGACGATAGGACCTCCAGCGGGACCTCCCGTGTTGTTGACGAGGATGTGAATGGGCTCTTTTTCTACAATTCTCTTGATGGCTTCTTGAACGTTCGACGGCTTGCTAAAATCAGCTACCGCGAATCCATGATCGATGTTTCCTGGAAGCTTGGCATGCGCTTCTTTGAGCCTCTGCTCATTCCGCGCAAGCAGGACGATTCGCGCGCCCAATCCCGCAAGATGCGAAGCCGCAGCCCAGCCGATGCCCTGCGTTGAACCACACACCACCGCGGTTTTTCCCGACAGATTGAGTGGCATCCATTCGTTGTGTTCATTTGACATGCGGCGAATTTAGGACAGCAGCGCTCAAATCATGCTGTACATTTGAAACACACGCGAATGATTATGAAACGAATCGAACACATCGGCATTGCCGTTAGAGACTTGGAGTCGGCAGAGCGCATTTTCGAGGACATTCTCGGGAAACCAGCCTTCAAGCGCGAAAGTGTGCCTTCGGAATCTGTGAACGTGAGTTTTTTTCAAACTGGGGAGAGCAAAGTGGAGTTGTTGCAGTCTACTTCTGCTGATGGTCCGATTGCAAAACACATTGAGAAACGGGGAGAAGGTTTGCACCACCTTGCCTTTGCAGTGGATGATTTGAATGATGAAATTCAACGGCTTAAATCGCTCGGCTATCGGTTGGTGAGCGGACCAAAAGAGGGTGCTGATCAGAAAGTAATTGCATTCTTGCACCCCGCAGACTCATCCAAAGTCTTGGTGGAACTGTGTGCTGAACGATCCGAATAAGATTGGTTCAGCCCTTGCGGCGCGTCTTTTTCATTTTCCGCTGCATGGCAGGATTGAACAGCGGCATCGCTTCGTTGCCTAAATTTTTCCCCGCGCAAGAGATGTCGGGTTTGTCATGGAGAAAATCCCATTGAAGGGTCAGATGTGCAGATTTAAAAGTGCCTTCGTAGCGGTCAATGCGTCCTCCGCCATCTGCTGCCAGTGGCATTAGTTGCAGGGCGTCAGTCTGGGCAATGATGCGCAAGTAGCGACCTGCTCGGGTTCTCACTCCAACTCCAAGACCCAACTCCAAGGCCAATCGGTGGCGAGCGGGTTCAGGCCGGTCCACAAAACGATTTACAGGTCCAGTTCGCTCGAAATCAACGGCCCACTCGGCATCCCATCCTATTCCCATCTGTGCCTCCAAAAAGAAATCAGGCTTTATTTCAATGGCGCGATGAAAGCGAAGGGTGAGTTCGGAGACGATGCCGGCTGCGCTGACATCCGATGATGTGTCAGAAACCAAAACACCGACGGAGTCAGCTATGGCTCCTGTAAAAATAGAAGTCGCTTGGTGTTTGCTTCCTTCCAATTGAATGCTAACACGGTCCCAGAGAATGGGGCGTTTGGCCACGTGCCAAAATCCCACGCCTAACCTTAAACCCATGGAGCCTTGGTGATCCCATCGTCCAGTGTGAAGGGTGTCAATTTCATCAAGTTCGTTGACGACTGTGAGCACCGAAACCGCTTCTTGTGGATTGGGATGAAGCCAATGGAAGCCGGCCCCAAGGGTCAATCCATTGCCTCGAAATTGGTTGCGTTGTGCATCAAAGAGCTGGTTAGATTGTGCACAGGCTTGATGTGTCAGGCCAAGGAATGCTATCAAAAGCGCCCCAATCGCCCCGAATTTATTCCGGAAAGGACCGATTTTGTTCATGCTGTTGTTTCCCAGCGTTGGATGATTTCCTCAAAGAGTGCAGGTGTATTCCAATTTTCGGATAGTCCAGGCCGATCCAAAATGGACTCCATGATGTCATCTTGCCGTTTTCCTGCAGCCAGCGCCTGTTCATAAGGGGTGTGGCTGAAAGTAACTTGTGAGTACAGTGGCAACCATCTCCCCGGGTAGTGGACGGCCATTTGCGCTTCGATTTTTTTACGTAAAAGGAAACGCGGGTCTCCAGTCTTGTCGCGCATCTCGATGTAATTTCGGAGAGCGAGCTCGAGAATTGCGTCTCCGGAAGGCTTCCTTGCTGCTGAGTACTGCTCCAAAACATTGCTCCAGTCGGAGGCGCCGGACATTTCATCCATCAATTCACTCAAGACGGAACAATCTTCCATTCCACTGTTCATCCCTTGACCATAGAAGGGCACAATAGCGTGTGCAGAGTCTCCCATCAAGCAAATTCGTTCCCCCTTGTGCCAAGGGTTGCAACGGGTCATGACAAGTGAGCTGGTCGGATTGGCTAGCCATTGATCTGCATAATCAGGTACCAGTGGAATGACATCTGCAAAGTGCGATTCAAAGTAATTGCGCACGCGACCTTCGTCCTCCAAATTGTTCAATCCATTTTCCCCATCGTAGGGAGCAAATACAGTGCATGTAAAGGTTCCATCTGGATTGGGGAGGGCCATGAGCATGAATTCACCACGGGGCCAAATGTGCAAGGCGTCTGATTCCATTTTGAAGTCGCCGTTGGCCATAGGCCTCATCTCGATTTCCTTGTAACCATGTGTCAAATAGCGCTGTTCAAAGTCGAATCGATCGGTGCGGGTCATTTTTTGTCGGACAGCACTGAACGCACCATCGGTTCCAAATACCCGGTCGAATTTTTGCTCGTTTTGTTGACCATCACGGTTGCGGAGGGTCACGCGCGCTTGCTCCAAATCAACGTCTTCGCATTGTTGACCGAAGTGGTAGGCCACATCACGGTGTGCTTCGCTTTTTTCCACGAGCAGTTTGTTGAGCAATCCCCGGGAAACGGAATAAATGCATTGGGGATCGTCGAACAATCCTTTCTCATTGGGAAGTCCATAAGGCTGTCTCGTCAATGCTCCATCTGTGGCATGCATGGTCCGATGGGTAATGGGCAGCGCGATTTTTCGCACTTCTTCCGCAATCCCCGCTTTTTCCAACGCACGCCATCCTCGGTTGCTGAGCGCAAGGTTGATGCTCCTTCCACCCTTGTATGAACCTACTCTTGGATCTGGTCGTCGTTCGTAAATGTCCACACGATGACCACGCTGGGCCAACATCAGTGCCCAAAGACTTCCGACCAGGCCTGCACCAATGACGGCCATGTGTTCAGAGGGGATGGAGGACTTGATTTGTGCCATCGTTTAACCCATTACTTTTCGCATCGCTTGATCGAGATCTGCGATCAAATCATCAGCATCTTCCACACCAACGCTGAGTCGGATGAAGCCATCTGAAATCCCCAATTCTTCGCGAATCTCAGCGGGCACACTTGCATGTGTCATCGCCGCAGGGTGTTCGATCAATGATTCCACACCGCCAAGGGATTCAGCCAATGCAAAGAGCTCCGTTGTGGCTGCAAATTTCATGGCCTGATCCAAGTTATTTCCGGCCAATTCGAAAGCGATCATGCCACCGAAGTCATCCATTTGGCGCGCGGCAATTTCATGCCCAGGGTGATCCTCAAAACCTGGCCAGTATACTTTTCCAACATTTGGATTGGCCTTGAGCCAGTGGGCAATTTTCTTGCCGTTCAGGCAATGTCTTTCAACGCGGAGGTGCAATGTCTTGAGACCTCGCAGCACGAGGAATGAATCGAAGGGCTGAGCAATTGCTCCGCAATTGTTTTGAATGGTGCGCAAAGCAGCGTCAACCGTCTCATCCTTGGTGATCAATGCACCCATGACGACGTCACTGTGACCGCCCATGTATTTGGTGACAGAGTGCATCACTATGTCTGCACCGTGTTCCAATGGTCGCTGAAGCATTGGAGAAGCAAACGTGTTGTCTACTGCCAAAAGCACACCTCGTGGATTCGTTATCCGAGCAATGGCAGCAATGTCAGTGATTTGCATCAACGGATTGGTCGGACTCTCGAGCCAAACCAATTTGGTGCGATCGTTCATCGCAGCTTCCACCAATTCAGGCTTTTGCGTGTCTATGAAATGAAAGACCAGCCCCATGGGCGCGTGATTGGTGCGAAACAATCGGGCAGTACCGCCATACAAGTCTTGGCCAGCGATGATTTCATCTCCGGGCTTCAAGGTCTTGAGGACGGCATCAATCGCAGCCAAACCAGAAGCAAAAGCCAGGCCGTGCGTTCCACTTTCGAGTTCCGCGAAAGCCGATTCTAGAGCGGCACGTGTAGGATTGGAGCTTCGAGAATATTCCCACCCTTTGTGGACTCCCACAGCCTCTTGAATGTAAGTCGAGGTCTGAAAGATTGGCGTCATAATCGCCCCGGTTGATGGGTCCGGTTCCACCCCAGCATGGACCGCTCGGGTGCCTTTGCCAATTTGTTTGTTTGCTTTCATAGTTAGGTCAAAGTTAAGCCGCCGCAATCGGTTCCCGTTGCGGTGATTGATTTCGTGTCTTCAGGAGCCATCGCGGGAGCACGAATGCACCGAGAACGAGGTATAAGAAATACGTTGCGATGCGCCAGATTAATACAACAACAGCCATGTATGCGATTCCCATGAGATCTGAGGTTACTGCCGACAAGCCGAGTTCAGCAGCACCTGAAGAACCCGGTGTTGGACTGATGGTCAGCACCAACCACAAAACCAGTTGCCGGGCGATCAATGCTGCATGTGGGACGCTGCTGTAAAAAATTAGAAACACCATATTAAGCGTTGCGAATCGAGCGCACCAACTTGCACAGGTGGCGAGAAAAGCTTTGCCCCAAAAGGCACGTGTGGAATGCCGCATTGCCTCAGAGGCTTCCAATAAATCATCTGCCCATCTGGCGATGCGGGGTTTCCATTTGCGAAGGGTTTTCCATTCACTCCCACGTATGAGGTTTTTGTGGGTGGTTTGTGGGCGCAAGATCAAGCCCCACAAAATGATCATTGTCAAGCATCCTATGAAGACATAGGCCACGCCGAAGAGCCCTGCCAGACTTCCCTCAACACCACCAATATCGGCCGCTATGGCAGGAAAAATGGCATGATCAGAAAGCACAGCGATGCCAAACATCAATGGCACTGCGAGCAGGTAAAAGAGTTCGTCCATCAATGCAGTTGCGAATACGGTTGCGAGGCTTTTTCCCCATCGCATGCCTTCTCGTTTTAAGATCCAAACAGCTGCTGCAGATCCACCAACAACACTAGGGGTCAAGGCCGAAGCGAGTTCCCAAAGCATGATGCTATCGAAAGATTGGCGCCAACTCATTCGCCCTTGAGATAAAATACGCAGCCGGTAGATGTAGCCCAAATCGCGTAAAATGATGCAAATGAGCAACCCAATGGTTGCAGCACTAGCTCTGGTACTCCAGGAAAAAGAACGCAACAAATCCAGTGGGTGAATTGGAAGCTGAGTGATGGGGTCAATGATTTCTTGCCGCAACCACCACCAAGCAACCGCAACAGTCGATGCAATTCCAATCACCACAGGCCAAATCCAGCGTTGCCAGCGAAATGGGGTGGTATTGGAAGATGCCATGCCCACAAGTTAAAGCCTTTACTCGCCTCTTTCAAGCATATACATGGCTGCCTTCCGAACAGTTTTGGCACATTTCAATGCTGGAACGAGCATGAAAAATTTGAGCGCGGAAAGCATCGTATTGAGGGCTGAACCAGATGCTTTCGAATGATTGTTCTCCAAAAGTTCCCATGGCATGCTCCGCATCTTTGTCAAAGCAGCAAGGCACGATTCGGCCATCCCATGTCATGACGCAACCTTGCCACATTCGCCAGCATTCATCGCGAAAGGCATTTCGAATGGTCCAGGTTCCCTCAACATCACGGTCGTATCGTCGGAGTTCCGGATCTTTTGTGAGCAACGGATGTCCATCTTCTGGAGCGTCGATTTGGGCGGTTTTGACGACCAATTCGTCCACGCCGATTTGCTTGGCCATGGCTTCGATTTCATCGAGTTGATGTTCGTTGGGTCCGACAACCAAAAACTGCCAAACAACATGGGGCAGTCCGCTCCTTGAATTTCGCCGAGCCCGCAACATATTTTCAGTTCCTTCGATGACTTTTTCAAGTTTTCCACCTATACGGTATGATTCATAGGTGTCCTGCGTCGTACCGTCAATGCTAATGATCAGTCGATTCAAGCCTGATTCAACAATCGCTTCGCAACGCTCAGGCCTCAGAAAGTGCGCATTGGTAGAAGTTGAGGTGTAAACCCCATGGTCTCGGCCAAGGCGAACCAATTCATCCATGCCTTTGTGCAGGTAGGGTTCTCCTTGGAAATAGAGGTTGAGGTAGGCCAGGCGAGGCCCAACTTCTTTCATCAATTCGGCGAGCAACTCGGTTTGCAGCATGCCCGTGGGCCGTGTAAATGACCGCAAGCCCGACGGACATTCGGGACACCGTAAGTTGCAAGAAGTGGTTGGCTCGACACTTAGGCTCATTGGCCAAGCTTTTTGAGGAACTGTTTTCCCTCTTTGCATGGCTTTATAGCCCTGATGCAAAGCCCAGGCATTTTGGATTCGTTTTGCGTTAAGCGGTTGCATTCGCCGCCATCGATCCCGAACCACACGATTCCCGTTTTGCCACCCGTTCCTCATGGTATCAAAGTTAACTCTTCCTGTTCTTGTTGCGGTGGTTCGAGTTGTTCGATTTAATTTCGCTTGCATGATTGCATTGGGAGATACACTGATTTCAGAGGACGTTTTTGAAGCCATGTTTGCATGTGACCTTTCCAAATGCAAGGGCGCTTGCTGTGTGGAGGGAGAAAGTGGAGCACCACTGACGGAGGATGAGCTCGAAAAAATTGAAGAAGTTTTTGATGTGATCAAACCGCATTTACGTCCTGAGGCCATGAAGGTCATCGAGCAAGTTGGTTTGTTTGAAGTGGATGGAGATGGCGACTATGTGACGCCCATCATCAATGGCAAGGAATGCGTTTACGCCACATTTGACCCGAACGGCACGGCAAAATGCGCTTTTGAGCAGGCATGGCGGCGTGGAGAAACCAATTGGCCCAAGCCAATTTCATGTCATTTGTATCCGATCCGGATCAAAGAACTCCAAGATTTTTCGGCTTTGAATGTGCACCAATGGAAGATTTGCGATGGCGCTCGATCTTGCGGTGCAGCGAGTCAGACCAATGTCCTGGACTTTTGCAAAACAGCCCTGGTACGACGCTTCGGAGAGGATTGGTATGCGGAAGCCCAAGAGGTTTGCCAGGCCTGGAAAGAAGAACAAGCAAAGCGATGAACCCAACCAACCAATTCCCGAGGCGATGGGCTGTGTGGCGTGATTGCCATCTCCTGACGTTGGTGCTTCTGAGTTGTTTCTCGGTGCAGTTGATTTCGGCTCAGACGGATGCTTGGGGACTCGTGCCACTCGATGCCTTGAATACAGCAGGAGACGAGGTGCTCATTGGCTGGGACGGCCAAACGATTTACTTCAGCCGATCGGATCGATTCAATGAAAGCAAAGGCAACCGCGCTTGGTTCCAACGAGAAAAAACAGATTGGGAAGCTCATCGCGTCAATGGCTGGTCGACCTTTGAGGCACCGAATTCATTGGTGCTTCGTGCGTTTTCGAGTGCCAATTGGCCTGGTTTTGAAACGGTACAACACGTTGCAATTGATGAAGAGCGAGGGGTTTTGGTTTTGAGTGCTGCTGAATCAGGGGATGATTTTGATTTGTACATGGCTCAGGAATCCACGAATGGGTGGGGCATGCCCCTGGCGCTGAAAGAATTGAACACCGAAGGTGACGAGGTGTATCCAAATTTCCAAGATGGCATCCTGTTGTTTGCTTCCAATGGTCGGGAGAATGGACGCGGTGGATTTGATGTGTTTCAGTCGCTTCGAGAGGATCATTACCAAACGGCCAACCCCCTTCCCGCGCCACTGAATTCAGCAGGTGACGAATTGGCGGCTGTGCCTGCAGGTCGAGGCGGCGATTCGGGTTTTTATTTGTCAGCTGCTCGAATGGGTGGAAGCGGAATCGACTTATGGTGGGTTGGTCCAGATGCAAGTGCTTTTTTGGACACCCCTGAGAATCAAGCAGAATTTGCCATGGAATTCCGTTTTCAACGCGCCGCGATGCAAGGTTTAAATGTTGAGATTCAAGAGCGCGGCGGTCAGCATGTTTTTTCAGGCCAATCAGACGCAAACGGTCGCGTGAGCATCGGAAACATTCGATTGGATGCAGCGATGTCGGTGCAAGTGATGCAGCGCAATGCCACATCACCTATTCCGGATGGAGCAGTCTGCCACGTGTTTGAGCGCTGCTCATCAGGAGAATGCACTGATGAATATTGGACAGGATGGAGGCGCATTCGCAGTTATCGGATGGAAGGGGGTGCTGCATTCGTTTTTGACCTTCTTCCGTTGGATGCGCTTGGCCGTTGGCCAAGGCCACACGATGGGGACGCTAGTCAGTTGGAGGTTGAAGCGGCAAATTGGCAAGGGCGTTTTGAAAAATCCCGTTTTGAGTTGGCAGAAAATGATCAATACGAATTGACAAAATGGCTCAATCAAGCAAAAAATGCGACGGGAAATTGGCCCCAGGATTGGAAACTGGAAATTACGGGCTACACGGATGCCAGTGGCTCGGATGATCAAAACCTCAACTTATCGAGGGAGCGGGCAGAACATGCCAAAGAATTGGTGGTTTTATCGGGCTTTGACTCGGCTCGAATTGTTTGCATTGGCAGGGGTTCTGAAGGGTCAACAAGCATTTCTCAATCGGACCGAAGGGTGGAGTTGCGTTGGGTTCTCGTTCATTGATTGATTCCATCATCTAAGATCCCACGATTCACGACCTGTCATGCAGGAGTGTTTCTTACTTTTGCACCATGTTGATTACCATGCTTCGCGCCAAGTTGCACCGCTTAACCGTGACACAAGCGGATTTGAATTACATCGGTTCCATTACCCTTGATCCAGATTTGCTGGATGCTGCGGGCTTGTTTGAGGGCGAAAAAGTTCAAATCGTCAACATCAACAACGGCGAACGATTCGAAACGTATACCATTCTTGGAGAACGTGGAAGTGGCCAAGTGGGACTCAATGGTCCGGCGGCAAGGCGTGTGCAAGTGGGTGATGTGATCATTATCATTGCCTATGGTCACATGACTCCAGAGGAGGCAAAGTCCCACCAACCAAAACTTGTGTTTCCGGATACAACCACCAATAAATTGACATCATGAACTTCCGAAAAGTATTGATGTATTTGGGATTCTTGGGAATCGGTGTCTTGCTTTTCTACATGGCCTTTTCCATGGTTGAGGACCGTGAAGCTTTGTGGAATGACATGCGCTCTGCTTCTTGGGGTGGATTGATTGTGTCATTTATTATGGGCTACTTGGCCATTGTGAGTCGAGGTCTGCGGTGGGTCATCATGCTCGATCCATTGGGGCATAAACCTTCTCCGATTCGAACAGTGCACGCCGTGACCTTCGCTTATTTTGCCAACACATTCATTCCGAGGAGCGGTGAGTTGGCGCGGTGCGCGGCATTGAACCAGACAGATGATATTCCAGTGGACCAGCTATTTGGAACCGTTATCAGTGAGCGAGTGGTTGATTTTGCCATATTAATGGTGCTAACAACCATCGCTGTTGTGGCAAATTTGCCTGCATTCTTTGATTTGGTTGCCGGCGCGCAATTGCCGGATGCGACCAATGCGTTGATTGGAGGAGGGCTATTTTTGGTGGCTTTAGGAGTGGCTTGGATCAAGCGTGAGGCGTTGTTGAGGTTGCCGTTTGCTCAGAAAGTGGCAACGTTTTTAAAGGGCATGTGGGAAGGTTTGAATAGCATTCGTCAAATGAAACGAAAAGGCCTGTTTCTGTTTCACACGTTCTTCATTTGGAGCATGTATTTCCTCATGGCTTGGGTCATTTTTAAATCCATTGGTTCGGTCGCAGGTATCACGGTCACTCAAGCCTTGTTCATCATGGTTGCAGGAGGATTCGGCATGGTGATGCCGGCGCCTGGCGGTGTTGGTGCCTATCACTGGGCCGTCATGCTTGGATTTTCAGCGCTAGGATATGCGCAAGAATTGGGCTTTGCAGTGGCGAACGTCATTTGGATTACGCAAACGGCTATGATTGTGGTCACTGGAGGCGTCGCTTATTTGGCGTTGATGTTATTCCGCATTCGCAAAGACCGTGAACTCAACACGAAAACAGCAAGTTAAATGGAGCCAATAAACGCGGTTCTGGAAACAATGCTCGCTCGTTGGAGGTCTGAAGGCGACATTATTGTGTTTACCAATGGCGTATTTGATTTGCTCCATGCAGGCCATGTCACGTATTTGAAGGGTGCACGGAAATTGGGCCATCGCCTTGTGGTTGGTGTGAATTCTGATTCGAGTGTACGCATGTTGGGCAAGGGACCTGAACGTCCGATCAACGATGAGGGTTCACGAAAGGTGGTATTGGAGGCGCTTCGTTCCGTGGATGCAGCGGTGGTTTTTTCTACCGAAACTCCGCTCGATTTGATCAAGCAAATTCGACCAGACGTTCTGGTAAAAGGAGGAGATTACGATGCTGCCACAAGAGACCTCAATGCACCGTCCTACATCGTTGGTGCGCATGAAGTTTCTGAATATGGCGGAAAGGTTGCAGTCATTCCGTTCCTCGCAGGACATTCCACAACAGCCATGTTGCAAAAAAGCCGCACTCAGGGTTGAGGCGGCTTTTTGAAAGTGCTTTGCAAAGCGTTGAAATGGGTGCGGATTAGACCGTCTCTTCTTCCATGAATTTCGTCGTGAAATCACCGCTCTTGAATCGTTCGTGGCGCATCAACCGTTGGTGAAAAGGGATGGTAGTTTTTACACCTTCTATTACGTATTCATCCAATGCGCGCTGCATTTTTAAAATTGCTTCATCACGCGTTTGAGCGACGACGATGAGCTTCGAAATCATGGAATCGTAATAAGGGGGAATGCTGTAGCCAGAGTAAACGTGCGTGTCGAGCCGGACACCGTGTCCTCCAGGAGCATGATAATCGGTGATCACGCCAGGGCAAGGTGCAAAATTACGTTCAGGGTCTTCGGCATTGATTCGGCACTGGATGGCGTGCATCTGCGGGTAATAATTTTTCCCACTGATGTTTTCTCCTGCGGCCAATTTGATCTGTTCTTTGATCAAGTCGTAATTGACAACTTCTTCTGTAATGGTGTGCTCGACTTGGATGCGGGTGTTCATTTCCATGAAGTAGAAGTCGCGGTTGGCGTCCACAAGGAACTCAACGGTGCCGACTCCTTCATACTTCACTGCTTCTGCCGCTTTGATGGCAGCTTTGCCCATTTTTTCCCGCAACTTGTCGGTCATGTAGGGAGAAGGTGTCTCTTCTACCAATTTTTGGTGACGCCTTTGGATGGAACAATCTCGTTCAGATAGATGACAAGCCTTGCCACGTTGGTCAGCAGCAATTTGAATTTCGATGTGCCGCGGTTCAACCACGAACTTCTCCATGTACATGTCATCATTTCCGAAAGCAGCGCCAGCTTCACGACGGGTGGATTCCCAGCCTTCGGCCAGTCCTTCTTCGTCATGGCAGACTTGCATTCCTTTTCCACCACCACCGGCAGTGGCTTTTAGCATCACGGGGTAGCCTATTTTGACGGCGATTTCTGTCGCCTCCTCTAAACTTGCAAGGATGCCCTTGTTTCCTGGGATTGTCGGTACACCCGCTTTTTTCATGGTTGCCTTGGCTGAAGCCTTGTCGCCCATGGCTTCAATCATTTCAGGACTGGCACCAATGAATTTGATGTGATTTTCAGCACAAATTCTTGAGAATTCAGCGTTTTCGGAAAGAAATCCGTAGCCCGGATGAATTGCATCAGCATTTGTGATTTCAGCAGCGGCGATGATTTTCGGAATATCTAGATAGGATTCTGCACTCCGGGGCGGGCCAATGCAAACGGCTTCGTCTGCAAATCGCACGTGCAGGCTCTCTGCATCTGCTGTTGAGTATACGGCCACCGTTTTGATGCCCATCTCTTTGCATGTGCGGATGACACGCAGGGCTATTTCCCCGCGGTTCGCAATCAAAATTTTCTTGAACATGGCGATGAGGTTCAGGCGGGATCTACCAAGAATAACGGTTGGTCATACTCGACGGGAGAGTTGTCCTCTACGAGAATCTTGACAATTTTACCCGTTACTTCCGATTCGATTTCGTTGAACAACTTCATCGCTTCGATGACACAGATTGTGTCGCCAACTTTGGTGGAATCGCCAACATCTACGAAAGCGTCTTTGTCGGGAGAAGGTCGTCGGTAGAACGTCCCAATCATTGGCGATTTAACGGTGATGTATTTGTCTTCTTCCGAATCGTCTGCTGCCGGTTGCTCCATTGCTGGAGCACTAGCAACAGGGGCAGGGGCAACGGGTGCCATGCCATTGGCAAGGGCCATGGGCACTTGAATCGTGGCTTCGGCTTCGCCGAGGCCCTTCTTCTTTTTGGGCATTTCAGATTTGATGGTAATCTTGAAATCCTGTTTTTCGATTTCCACCTCTGTGACTCCCGCCTTGGCGATGAATTTGATGAGGTCTTGAATTTCGGTAATGGTCATATCTGACTATTTTAAGGGACGAATTTAGGTTGGATTTTTTTTAACCACGAACCAAAGGGTCATGATTAATGGGTATCGTATGCCCATTGCAAGTAAACGGCACCCCAAGTGAAGCCTCCACCGAACGCCGCGAGGATGATGTTGTCTCCGGCCTTCAATTGGGATTCCCAGTCTCGCAGGCACAAAGGAATTGTAGCTGCGGTAGTGTTTCCGTATTTCTGAATGTTGATCATCACTTTCTCCTTGGGGAGACCCATGCGCCGCTGTGTGGCATCAATGATGCGCAGATTTGCTTGGTGTGGAACGAGCCATGCGACGTCATCTGGAGCTAAATTATTTCGTTGCATGATGTCGTAGCTAACGTCAGCCATCCCTTTGACGGCTGCTTTGAAAACGGGCTGGCCATCTTGCCAGATGACGTGGTCTTTGTTGTCAACGGTCTCGTGCGTGGGTGGGAATAGAGATCCACCGGCTTTTTGGCGTAGAAAGTTGGCTCCGTTGCCGTCCACGTGTAATTTGTGGTCAATGATGCCATGGCTTTCGGTAGGTTCGAGCAACACCGCTGCGGCGCCGTCACCAAACAGGATGCATGTGGTACGATCTGTGTAATCAATGATCGAGCTCATCTTGTCAGCACCTACGATGACCACTTTTTTGTACTGGCCACTTTCGATGAACTTGGCTCCCGTGGTCAGCGCGAAGATGAAGCCAGAACAAGCCGCGCTCAAGTCAAACCCCCAAGAATTCACCGCACCCACTTTGTGAGCGATGAGGTTGGCGGTCGAAGGGAAATGCATGTCTGCGGTTACGGTGGCAACGATGATGAGATCAATCTCCGTTGCATCAATGCCTCGTTTTTCCAGAAGAGTTTTCACTGCTTCTGCCCCCATATCAGAGGTGGCTTTTGTCGGGTCCTTCAATATCCGACGTTCTTCAATTCCCGTGCGGGAACGAATCCATTCGTCGTTTGTGTCCACCATTTTTTCCAAATCGGCATTGGACAGGACATCGTCGGGCAGGTATCCTGCAACAGAAGTTATGGCAGCGCGCATTGCTTAATTACGTTGGTGAGTAAAATAGCCGATAAAGATAGCGGGTGCACTCATGCCTTGTACATGAAGTTATGCTCTTTTGAAATGCGTTTTGTGGAAGAAATCGCGTCATTCGAACCGGCGCAAAAAAAAATGAGAACTCGGAAGTTCTCATTTCATTCAATGACGGCTCAAAAAGAGCATCATTTAGACATCAAATTCGTTTCGACGTTAGGCCTCGGCCTTTTCCATCACCACTTTTCCTTTGTAGTAAAGTTTTCCTTCATGCCAGTGAGCACGGTGGAAGAGGTGAGGCTGTCCAGTTGTTGGACATGCTGCAACCTGAGGAGCAGTCAATGCGTGGTGAGTTCTACGCTTTCGCGTCCTTGCCTTACTCTGGCGTCTTTTAGGATGTGCCATGACGGTTTATTTCAAATCTTTCAATGCGTTCCAACGAGGGTCTATGTCGCTGTCTTCATCCTTTCCACTATCCCCTGACGACCCGTGAAGATCAGTGGATGTGCGTGTTGAGCCGTCTACCAGGAAATCCATGACTTCAGGATCACATTCGTCCTGTTCTTCATGAAGTCGCCTGCTGGGCAAGTTCAAGTGCAACCACTCAAAAACAGGCTGACTGATGTCCAATTCGTGGCACTCCGGTCCCAACGTCCAAATTTCTTCGTCCGTGTCCGTAAGTTCACCCAATTGAACAATCAATCTTTCAGAAAAGGTCAGTTTCACATTGACAGGTTCAAGGCACCGATCGCAAGGAAGCTTCGCAAAGCCCTCGAAATCAGCAACGCAATAAATGCGTGAGCCCAGTTTGTCAAGAGTGACTGACAGATTTCCGAAGATTTCATCGGTTTCTGCGTGGGGAAAGGATTCAAAGAACAACTTGTCCACCTCCATTTGGAAGTCATGTTTCCCGGGCTTTAAACCCACGAACGCTATTCGATAGGGTGCCAAGTGATTCATTACCTCCTCATTTTGGGGAGTGCAAAGGTAGTGAGAAGATTCCGGTTCAACAAATGCACATTGTGTCAATCGCGACGGCTGTCCTCTCGCCGGTATTTTTCGTTGATTTTGAGGGGGTTTGCCGTGAGCAAACGATGGTCCTGACGGTTGGAACGGATGTCCCGGGCCAAGAATATGGCTGCTCTCAACGAGTCGCCTTTGGCCAAACCTTGTCCAGCAATGTCGAATCCAGTCCCATGATCTGGGCTGGTTCTCACCACGGGCAATCCTGCTGTAAAATTGACGCCATTGCCAAAACTCAGTGCTTTGAAAGGTGCCAAGCCTTGGTCATGATACATGGCCAATACACCGTCAAATTGCTTGTGCGCTCCGGATCCAAAGAAGCCATCTGCCGCATATGGACCCATGACAATCTTGCCTTCGGCAGTCAATTCGCGAACGGCGGGTGCAATGATTTGCTTTTCTTCATCGCCCATCAATCCATTGTCACTGGCATGGGGGTTGAGGCCGAGAATGGCAATGCGGGGCTGGGCGATACCGAAGTCTTTGGACAGTGAATCGTGCATGAGCCGGGCCTTTTCCACGATAATCTTGGTGTCAATCGCTGAGGCCACGTCTTTGAGAGCAATGTGGCCGGTGCACATTCCGACACGCAGATCACCTGCTACGAGAAGCATTAAGACTTCATCGACATTGGCGAAATCTGCCAAGTATTCGGTGTGTCCTGGATGATTGAATTTGCCAAGGCGCATGGCCTCCTTGTTGATGGGCAAGGTCACGAGAACATCTACTTTGGTCGATGCCAAGTCGTTCACCACAGCCTCCAGTGACTTCATGGCGAAGTCTCCAGCAGCGGCGTCCACTTGACCCCATTTAATTTCCCAAGATTCGTCGTCAATCGCTACAAGGTTCAATTGATCTGCTCGAGCATCATCCGCACTTTCAACCACAGCCCAATCAAGTCGAGAGCCTTGGTCAACCAATTCAAGCGCAGATTCTACAAGGTTTTTGGTGGCATACAATACAGGGGTTGCTTCGCGAAACATTCTGTTGTCTGCGAACACCTGTATCAAAGTTTCAATGCCGATCCCATTGGGGTCGCCACAGCTGAAACCGATGCGTGTTGGGTTTTTTTTGCTAGCCATTTGCGTAGGCAAAGGTAACGGATGCATTCCATGTCCTAACTTGCAAGAGAAGATGGTTTTTTCAAGCAAACTTTTTGCGTTTCACAGCGCTTCGCAATGCAAACGTCAGCGCATGCATGAGTGCGTCGTCCAGACCGCGACAACTTTGATGTTGTTGCTTGGGCTTGCGCAGTCACATCAGGCCTTGGCCACGCACAACCGGGCTGGAGAAATCACTTACACGCATGTCAGTGGCTTGACTTACGAAATCTTGATTACGACCTACACCAAGTCAACCGCGCCGGCAGATCGCCCTTTTCTTTACCTCTATTGGGGCGACGAAAATGGTGCTCCCGTGGACAGCTTAGAACGCGAAAGTGAGACGCTGCTGGAGGATGAAGTGCAAATGAATTTGTACCGCGGCCTTCACACATACGGAGGCCCAGGGGTTTACGAAATTCAAGTCGAGGACCCCAACCGGAACAATGGGGTGCTGAACATTCCGGGATCTGTAGATGTCCCATTTTCCATTAGCAGTTTGCTGATCATTGATCCGCAAGCCGGCCATAACAGTTCGGTGCAATTGCTAAATCCCGCTCAGCAAAATGCCTGCCTGTTTCAAACATGGATTCACAATCCGGGAGCGCATGATCCAGATGGGGATTTACTGACATACGACTTGGTGCCGTGCCGTGGATTCAACACGGAAATAATTCCCGACTACTTTCCTCCTGACGAGGTGAGTCCTGGCGATGATTCGTTTACCATTGACCCTGTTTATGGAGATGTGATTTGGGATGCACCTGAAATTCCGGGAATTTACAATGTGGCGATGCGCATCCAAGAATGGCGGGATGTTGGAGGTGCGTTGGTCCTAGTAGGAGAGGTGGTTCGAGACATGCAGATCACTGTAGAGATGTGCACAAATCAGCCTCCGGTGTTGGACCCCATAGTGGACACCTGTGTGGTTGCGGGTTCATTTTTATCACTGTTTGCCAATGCCACTGATCCGGATGGCGACAACGTCGTGTTGGATGCAATTGGTGGGCCCTTGACGGAAGTGACGAATCTGGCAAATTTCACCAACCTCGGTGCGGGAATTGGTCAATTCATTTGGTCTCCGGAATGCACAGAAGTGCGAGAAACACCATACCAAGTCATTGTTCGGGCGGAGGACAATAGCAACCAGGTGCAACTTATGGATTTGGAATCATTTCAGATCAAGGTCATTGCTCCTGGCGTTGAGATGGGCGGTGCAACCCCTGTTGGGAACAGTGTCATCTTGGATTGGAATTCAAATCCATGTTTGTCAGAATTGCCGCCCTGGAAAATTGAAGCTGGGAATTATCACATTTATCGAAAGTTGGACTCATTGGAATGGTCTCCTGAATTATGTGAGACGGGAGTTCCAGCTTACACGGGTTACGAGTGGGTGCATAGCGTTGAAGGTTTGGACGTGACAGAGTGGATTGATACTTCGACGTTGTCTTTTGGAGCCACATACTGTTACCGAGTTGTAACATCGTGGCCCGGCAGCGGTGAATCACTTTCAAGCGATGAAGTCTGCGCAACCATTCGCAAGGATGTTCCTGTGATGACCATGGCTTCAGTTGTAGAAACCTCTGAGGAGGGCGCCGTTAATTTGGCATGGTCGCCGCCAACCGATGCGGATACGCTGGTTTTTCCAGGGCCTTATTCCTATCGAATTTTTGGTGCTGTGATGGGAGAAGAGGAGTCGGAGGAATTGTTGTTTGAAACCAATCCGAGTCTTCTTCTGGTCAACCCCGATACGCTCTGGACGCACGCTCCAATCAATACAATGGAAGCGGATTGGAACTACCGTGTAAGTTGTTTTAGTGGAGCGGACCAAATCGGAATTTCATCCCGTGCTTCAACCCCCTGGTTGAGCATCGAATCGGATGACAACCGATTGACATTGAACGTGACAAATACTGTGCCGTGGACCAACGGATTGTTTGAATTTTACCGCGAAGATGCGCTGGGAGTTTTCACTTTGATTGGCACTGCTTCCGAACCGGCATTCACCGACAGTGGATTGGTAAATAATGAGACGTATTGCTATCGAGTCCGAACCATTGGAGCATACGAGGGCCCGGGAGTGCCGTATGATTTGATCAACTGGAGTCAGGAAGTTTGTGCTGTCCCATTTGACTTTACACCGCCTTGTCCTCCTGAATTCCGGTTGGATTCTGACTGCATCGCAGAGCGCAATACGATGGAGTGGCAAGATGCATTCGCCTGTGCAGACGATGTGATGGCCTATCAATTGCATTGGGCTCCATTTTTGGGGGAATCATTGATGCCCATTGAATTTTTTGACGGTCCTGACTTTTCTGAATATGTGTGGAATGAGGCAGGAGAATACGGCAGCATAGCGGGATGTTTCGCCTTGTCTGCGTTGGATAGCCTGATGCCGGGTCCAGGTGGCACATTGCGTCGGAATGAAAGTGCCCTCAGTGACACCATTTGTGTGGACAATTGTCCGTATTATTTCTTGCCGAATGTCTTTACACCCAATCGGGATAACGTGAATGACCTCTTCCAAGCATTCCCTTGGAAGTTCATTGATAGCGTGGATGTGCGCATTTTCAATCGAAATGGAGAGGAGGTATTCCAGACTTTAGATCCAAGCATCAACTGGAGCGGCATTCACCGCGATGGTGGCATGTGTGCCGACGGGGTTTATTACGTCACGGCAAAGGTGTTTACGATCCGCCTTACGGGCATTGTGGAGGAGAATTTTTCAGGTGAACTTCAATTGTTGAATGGTGTTCTACCTTCAAACGAATAAGTCATGTTTACAGGAATCATTGAAGGCATCGGAAGGGTATTGCGGATCGAGCAAGAGGGAACGAATGTGCACTTCGAGCTGGAGGCTCCATTCACTTCTGAGTTGAAGATTGACCAAAGTGTAGCGCACAATGGCGTGTGCCTCACAGTGGTTGAGAAGCAATCCAATAGTTTTGTCGTTACAGCCATTCAGGAAACTCTGGATCGCACCAATTTGGGAGGTTGGAAGGTGGGAGATGCCGTAAACTTGGAACGATGTACATCGCTTGGTGGCCGTCTGGACGGTCACCTGGTGCAAGGTCATGTGGACGCCACAGCAGTCTTGGAAAATGTCGTGGATGCCAATGGTAGCTGGGTGTTGCACTTTGTGCATGAAGCTTCACCTGAGAACATTACGGTGCAAAAAGGATCGATCACCATCAACGGTGTTAGCCTTACAGTGGTGGATTCACATCCGGAAGGATTTTCAGTGGCCATCATTCCATACACTTGGGAACACACCAACCTTGGTGCCTTGAACCCAGGAGACCGGGTCAATTTGGAGTTTGATGTGATTGGAAAGTACGTTGCTCGAATCCTTGCCCAGCAGGGTCTACGCTCGTAAAAAAAAAGCCTTATCTGCGTTCTCGAAGCACAAAATTCTGGCCCAGATAAACCCTTCTGACTTGTTCGTCTGACGCCAATTCCTCGGCGGTGCCATGCTTCAGGATTCGCCCTTCAAAAAGAAGGTAGGCGCGATCAGTAATGTGCAGCGTTTCTTGGACATTGTGGTCAGTGATAAGAATACCGATGTTCTTGGCCCGGAGTTGCTCAACAATGCGTTGAATGTCTTCCACTGCGATAGGATCCACGCCTGCAAATGGTTCATCCAATAAGATGAATTGGGGATTCGTTGCCAAAGCACGAGCGATTTCCGTTCGCCGTCGTTCGCCGCCGCTGAGCACGTCGCCCATAGATTTCCGGACTTTTTGAAGGCCAAATTCATCCAGCAGGCTTTCCAACTTTGACGCCTGATCTCGCTTGCTCAGTGGCTGCAGCTCCAGAATGGCTGAGATATTATCTTCAACAGAAAGCTTTCGGAAGACCGACGGCTCTTGGGGCAAATATCCCAAACCCATCCTACCTCGCTGGTACATGGGTCGTTGGGTGATTTCAGTGTCATCAATGAATACTTGGCCTTCATCTGCTTGAACAAGACCCACAACCGCATAGAAGCTGGTGGTTTTTCCCGCTCCGTTTGGTCCCAGTAATCCTACCACTTCTCCCTCTTTGACTTCCAATGAAACGCCGTCGACCACTTTTCGCTGACCGTACTGCTTGACCAATCCTCTGGCGTGCAATCTTTTTGGGGCTGTGGATGAGGAGTTCATGGAGCAAAAGTAAGGGTGGCAGGCATCAAATTTCAGCGCCAAATCCGAAACGTATGCCCCAGCTTTCCCGTTCGCCAATTGCACGATCTGTGCGCCACACGGCATCAACGCGGAAAACGCCCAAAATATTTTCTATTCCGAGCGAGCATTCGGTGTAGGAGCCATTTAAGCCCGATGTGTTGTCGGGCAATTCGAGCAATGCTTCATGTTTTTCATGCCAAGCGCCAGCAATGCTCCGGACCCCGGCGACTTCGCGTAGTTTTAGCTTTCTCACCACGGGCAGGTGGTTCAATAGCAGGCCTTCTGCATGCCATTCCAAAAGTCCAGTGGCCCAGCGATCGGTAACGCGCTCGTACAGGTTGATCATGCTAAATGCTTCATCACTCAATAAAATGGTCCCGCTGGCTGGCACCACTTCCATCAGTGCAAAAGGAGCACTTCCCTGATAGAATCCAGCTTGGGCATACCACTCTAGCCGCCCCCACCATCCAAGCCTCATTTCATCTTCGCCTTCGATGGTCCAGCGCGCATAGCGGTACTGGGACCCAAGCATTTTAGGGATTCCCACGGTCACCTTTGCAGTCAAAATGGGCCATTCGGTGCCCAAGCTTACCCGTTCAAACTCCCCACCAACAAACCGTTCTTTCTTCGCAAAACGCAGTACGACACTTGCCTCCGATGTCACGAGCTGGTCCACCGGTTCTGCTGTGACGGGTTCCAAGAATTCAAGGTCTCCTAGGGCCCCGATTTGCCGATGGCGCCACTCAAAAAAACCGGAAAATCCAGATCCGAATTCATGCAGAACCGAAATTTCAGCGCGTTGCACCTCGGAAAGGGAATTCACAGAGTCGGTCCGAAATGCCGATGTGAATGCTTGGCCTTGACTGAGCAATCCAATCATTCCGAGCTGCTCCAGATCTCGTTTGATTTCAAATAAGAATTCGGTGCGAGGTGTCTTATTCTGGATGTAACGCGCGCTGAATCCGGCCTTCCAACGTAAATCGTCGGTGCCATACGCCGCGAATACTTTGGGCATGAAGCGCGTGCTCCAGGCGTTGGAAGTCCGAAGGTCCAGGCGAAAGCGGTTGCCTTCTGTGGGGTTTTGGGTGAAAGCCGACCACCATGCCCCCACCTCTAGCGGCCCTTTTGTGACATAGCCTGTGCTAAGGCAATACCCCAATCCTTTCACAAACCGCCATTGTGGCATGGCCATGATTGAATCTGTCATCGCATAAATGTCAGCTTCTCGCTGAAGCAACGGCGTGTCTCGGCTTGCCACCCATTGCGAATTGGTGAGCGTATCTGGTTGGAATTGCAAGTCTCGACCTCCTGTCCAGCCGTCATTCCATTTTTTTGTCTGCCACTTCAGGTTTGTGAATTGCGTATTCCTTCTGAGGTAAGCTCCGATGGTGCGATCGGTCAAGCTAAAATCCATGAGGATATTTTCTTCGTGCATCATCCAAGCTTGTAGCTGTTCGTTGTCGAGGCTTTCCACTTGCTCAAATGACTGGCTCCATTGCATGGCGCGAACAAAGTTGACATTGGACGCATTGCTCAATCGCGCTTCAATCGATTGCAATCCCAAGGTTAGCGAATCAATCCAGAGCTCTCCTTCAAATGTAGACTCGCCTTTTCGGCGTGGTATAAATGCCAAGTGAAAGGTTGGTCTGTCATTTATCTCCAGCGTATCCAGGATGTAAAAACGGTAATGAGCCAACGCCCGATCGTGCATGGGGGAGGTGAACGTCCGGTCCAAGAGCAGCATTTGATTTTCGTAGACATTCAGCTTTGGCAAAGCAGCATCTAGTTCTGCAGCGTTTTTGGAGTTGCTGAATTTGCTGCTCAATTGGCTGGCGACAATGTTTTTTTGTTCACGTTTAGGACTGTTCTGCCATTGTTCCTCGGCAAGAATTTCTGCCATAATGAATGGCAATGCAACGCGCGATTCTGAGCTGTCTAAATAGCTAAACACCCACTTAAATGGCCCCCAATACCAGCGTGAGGCTTGTTTTTCGCTGATGTCATTGAGGTCCAACTCCAATTTGGAATACGAGTTGTTTTTCGCTGCAACGAGTGCGTTTGGGTCGTTCTTTTTTTTGACGTCGATGACCCGTTGCATCAAAGGTTTGGCAGGGTTTTTCTTTTTGGATTTATCAGGTCGCACTTCAGCGGTAAGCAGTTCAATGGAACGCGGTTCCAAGGCCACGTCCATGGATTGGGAGATGCCACGGGTGACTTCAAGATTTTTGGAGCTATACCCCATGGAACTGATTGAGAGGCGCCCGGGTCGATCTTCAGTGGTGAGTTTGAACTCGCCTTTCTGATTGGTCATTGTGCCGCTGCCTGCAGCTGTTAAAGCCACATTTACAAAGGGAATCGGCGCCCCGGTTTCGCTGTCAAATATGCGCCCTTGAATCGCTGTCGTTTGGGCGTGAAGTAACAACGACCACGGCAGCAAGACGAAGATCACAAAAAGCTTTCTTGCTTTCATCAATCCTTGTTTGATTCACTCAACTTTCGCTTCATTACTCTCCTTGAAATGGCGATGCTGATTTCATAAAGAATCAATACAGGCATGGCGACGAGAAGTTGACTCGTAACATCTGGTGGCGTAATGACCGCTGCAATTACAAGGATTCCGACCAATGCATGCTTTCGGTAAGACTTGAGAATGTCAGGTGTGATAAGCCCTGCGCGGCTCAGAAAGTAGACCACGACAGGCAGTTGAAAGATCAGTCCCGCTGCCATTGTGATTGAAGCGATTGTCTTCATGTACGACATCACCGATATCCGGGCTTGTACATCTCCCAATTCATAGTTGCCTAAAAACTGCAACGAGAGCGGCGCAATGATGAGGTAGCCAAAAGCGACGCCCATAAAAAAGAGCAGGGAAGAGCTCAGGCCAATACCACGCGCTGCTTCGCGCTCACGATCTTTCAAAGCAGGCCTTAAAAAAAGCCACCCTTGCCAAAAGACCAATGGAAAAGAAAGAATGAATCCACCGATGGCTGACACTAAAATATGGGTGGTAAAATTGCCGAGCATGGTGGTGTTGATCAACTCGTAATTGATCTCCTGAACACACAAGGCGTCACCTGCTCCAATCTGGTTTGAGAGCCAGCACCACGCTCTAAAGCTTAAGAAATCTGTCCTTCTGGGACCAAAGAGCACCGTTTCGAAGAGCCAGTTTTTGGATATAAATAAGGCGATACCACCCGTCAAGATGAATGTGGCGGACCAAAACAGACGTTTTCGCAATTCCTCGAGGTGGTCGAGGAATCCCATTTCTACATCTTGTAGTTTTTCATCTTCCGGTTGATCCAGAGCCATGCTGCAAAATTAGGTCGTTAGAAGATGCCTTCTCTCAAGATATCGTGCAAATGAACGATCCCTGCATAGTCCTCTCCATCCATGACCATGATTTGCGATATGGAATGTTTCTCCATCAACTGGAAGGCCTGAACAGCAAGAGCATCATGGGGCATGGTTTTCGGAGCATCGTTCATCAATTGGATGGCTTCGGCATCGGTTCCAAGACCGTTTTCCATCGCTCTCCGTAAATCACCATCGGTGATGATTCCAACAACCTTATCGTTGCGTTTGACTGCAGTGGCACCGCATCTGCCAGAGCTCATTTCCAGAACAACAAGTTTGAGGCTTGCATCGTGCATTACGGAAGGATTCTGATCGCTGCGCATAACATCTTGCAATCGTGTGTAGAGCCGCTTGCCAAGCGCTCCGCCAGGATGCATTTGCGCGAAATCGGCGGCTTCGAAGCCGCGGGCTTCCATCAGGCATGTGGCCAGCGCATCCCCCATCGCCATCTGGGCCGCTGTGCTTGAAGTAGGAGCAAGATCCAATGGACAAGCTTCTTTAGAAACCGTCGTATCGAGGATGAAGTCACTGTGTTGAGCGAGATACGAACCATCGTTCCCCACCATTCCAACCAATTGGATATCGCGGCTCTTGAGCAGAGGCACAAGGGCTTTTATTTCGGGAGAATTGCCGCTTTTCGAGATGCAAATCACAAGGTCATCGCGCTGCACCAGTCCGAGGTCACCGTGTATGGCATCGGCAGCGTGCATGAAGATTGCAGGTGTGCCTGTGGAGTTGAATGTCGCTACGAGTTTTTGCGCGATAATGGCGCTCTTTCCAATGCCCGTAATGACCACCCGACCTTTCATTTCGAGTAACAGTTGACCGACGGCCTTGAATTCAATTCCCACCTTTGGGATCAAATCCCGAATGGCATCGCTTTCTAGGGTCAAGGTTTCTGTTGCGCGTCTGATCCAATCCATCATTTAAATTTAAAAGGGTCTTTCCAAAATGCTTAAGCACAGGACGTCGGCCTTGCTTGAAAATTGCCTATCTTTAGTAAGCGCAAAGCTAAAGCTTTCGCCCGGCGCAAGCCGGAACCAAATGCCTGATTGATGAGTACGACCGAAATGTCACCCCAGGTGGCACTTAAGCAGTTCTTTGGGTTCAATGAATTCAAAGGTGAACAAGAGCAAGTAATTGACTGCGTTTTACGCGGACAAGACTCGTTCGTGATCATGCCAACAGGCGGTGGTAAGTCCATGTGTTATCAATTGCCGGCGTTGATGATGGAAGGGACTGCGATTGTGGTCTCGCCACTCATTGCACTCATGAAGAATCAAGTGGACGCCATCAGAGGCCATCATGAGACCGATTCAATTGCGCATTATTTAAACTCCAGTTTGTCAAAAGCGGATGCGCTTCGCGTCCGTGATGATGTGGCTACCGGTTTGACCAAACTGCTGTATGTCGCCCCTGAAAGCTTAACCAAGGAAGACAACATAAACTTCTTGCGAAGCGTTCGAATCAGCTTTGTAGCTGTGGATGAGGCGCACTGCATTTCCGAATGGGGCCATGATTTTCGGCCAGAATATCGGCGAATTCGTTCCATCGTCAATCAAATTGCTGATGTGCCGATCATAGCCTTGACGGCCACGGCCACTCCCAAAGTTCAAGCTGACATCCAGAAAAATCTGGAGATGAAGAACGCTCAACTTTTCAAGGCTTCGTTCAATCGTGACAATTTGTTTTATGAAGTCCGAGCTAAAAAGGACGCGTTGAAGCAAATTGTTCGACACGCAAAGCGAAATGTGGGAAGAAGCGGAATCGTTTATTGCTTGAGCCGCAAAAAGGTGGAAGAGATATCAGAGGTTCTTCGTGTAAATGGCATCAAAGCATTGGGGTATCATGCAGGAATGGATGCAGGGACGAGGAGCCGTATGCAAGATCAATTCTTGATGCAGGATGTAGACGTCATTGTTGCGACAATTGCCTTCGGAATGGGCATCGATAAACCGGATGTGCGTTACGTGATTCACTACGATATACCCAAGTCGCTCGAAAGCTACTACCAGGAGACTGGCCGGGCAGGTCGGGATGGAGGTGAAGGACATTGCATTGCCTTCTACAGTCATCGTGACATCGAAAAGCTCGAAAAATTTCTTCAAGGAAAACCACTTGCGGAGCAGGAGATAGGGCAGCAGTTGCTTCAAGAAGTGATGGCATATGCCGAGACTTCGATGAGCCGGAGAAAATTTCTACTTCACTATTTCGGAGAGGAATTTGATGAGCACAACGGTCCAGGCGCGATGAATTGTGATAACATGGCGAATCCGCCAGTTCTACGAGATGGTCAGGAAGAAGTGCATCTAATTTTAAGCGCCATTCTCGAGCACGAACAAAAATTCAGATCTCCTTTCATTACGGGCGTTTTGTGTGGAGAGGAAAACAGAGAAATTCAAGATTATAAGGGTGTGTCGAGCCCGTTTTGGTGCCGTGGAAAAGGTCAGGATGAACGTTACTGGAACGGCCTCATTCGCCAAATGTTGGTGCTTGGACTGATCCGCAAGGAAATCGAAACTTACGGGGTTTTGAAAATCACGGACCGCGGAATGAAGTTTTTGACTGATCCATCTCCAGTGATGGTGGCTCAAGAGCGGGATTATTCCGATGTAGACGCCATCGATTCGATGAGTCAGACACGATCGAGTCAGGGTGGAGCCATGGATGAAAAGCTCAGGGGCATGCTAAAGTCGTTGCGAAAGCAAGTGGCTGATGATGAAACGCTCCCTCCATACGTGATTTTTCAGGACATCAGTTTGGATGAGATGGCGATACATTATCCGCTGACAGAGGATGAGTTGCTTCGAATTTCAGGTGTGGGCTCAGGAAAGGCCCGGAAATACGGCAAGCCGTTTTTGAAATTGATTGATGACTATGTGGAAGAGGAGGGCATCGAAAGAGCAGAAGATTTGCTGGTGCGGACAACCAATAACAAGTCTTCTTCCAAGGTGCATATCATTCAACGCATCGACCGTCAAATCGACCTTCAAGACATTGCCAAGGACTTGAACATCAAGCCTGATGAGGTGATGACTGAAATTGAAAATATTGTTTCGGCTGGCACCAAAGTCAATTTGGATTACATCATTGAGAAAAGCCTCGATGATGAAAGCCTTGAAGAATTGTTTGATTTCCTCAAGGAATCGGAGGACGCGAGCGTTACTGCACTGATCGAGGAATGGAACGATGTGTACAGCGAACAGGAATTGAAACTCGCACGCATCAAGTTTTTGAGCGAATACGCAAACTGAATCACGGGGTAGGCTCGCTCCTCAGATTGACCCTTTCAATTCCAGCCATGACTTCCATCCAAGTCGTACGGCAGCATACAGCATAAAGACAGCGAAAATGGCTCGCACCACCGCTGGATTCATCTTGAGTGACCATTTGCTTCCGATCCATGCGCCGAGTATGAATGTGAAGGCAATGGCTGCAGCAAATTGAAGATTAACTGCCCCGGCCTTGTAATAGCTGACCACGGCCAAAATACCAATGGGTGGAATCATCATGGCGAGACTGGTTCCCTGTGCCATATGCTGAGACATGCCCAACCCAAAGACAAGGGCGGGCACGATGATCATTCCTCCACCAATTCCAACAAAACCGCTGGCAATCCCCGCAAAAAGGCCTATTGCCATTAAAATCACTAACGTATTGATGTCCATGGTTTAGAAGTCAAGTTGAAGAGATACATTGAAGATTCGATCCTGCCAACGCCCATCATCGACGCCCCAGCACCAATCGGCCCGAACCCAATAACCGAGAAGTTTGGATCGAAGGCCAAACCCAGTGCCCCAGATGATCGGTTCACGGTTGTTGTCCACAGTGACTGTAATGGGGTTTTGCACGACAACGACTTGGTTAAATGAGTTGGCCTCATCATACGGATGGCGACCGTTCCATGCAGAACCCACATCGGCAAAACCGACGCATTGGAGATCTCTTAGGAATTCGGATTCGACAGAACGTTTGCTCAGGGAACTCCAGATTGGCAAACGTATTTCAGTGTTGAAGAGAGCCATGTTTGACCCGTTTCGGGCGTTATTTTTAAATCCTCGAATGGGCGTAACGCGTGTTTGATACGCATACGCGATGGTGGGATCTATTGGGGTATTGGAATTGCCTGCGAGTGATATTGCGTTGTCGACACCACCTACCATTGTCAGTAATTTTTGTGCTCCGATGGACCAATTGGCGGCGCTGCGAAAAGCAAAAGTGATGTTCCGCCAGAGTGGCTTGTACCACCGAAAATCCCAGCCTACAGTGCCAAATGTAGCTTCAGTATTTTCAGGATTCACGAGATATTCGCCCCAAATCCGGTACCGCAATCCTTCCCGGATGTTGATCATTCGTTGGCGGGTGTTATCGAATACGTAGGCCAACTGCAAGCCCGTTTGGTGGGTGAAGGTCGTTGGTTGACTCAAATTGTATGCGTCCGTGGACAAAGGCGTGTTGCGATCCATTCGCGCCATGGCTTGCATGCGAATGCTCCTCACTTCATCAAATGGATAGCTCAATTGGTGCCTGAGCAAGTGAATGTGCGTGTTGACAGGCGATTGATTGTTGTTCGCATTTTGGGTCACTCCTTGCCGTTCAAAAATCCATGTTCGATCCATTCTTCTGCTTAAGTCAGCATAAGCCAGCATGTAACGGCTGTTGCTCAAGGATCCGGAGAGCCGGAAACCCGCGGTAAATCTTCGGTCTTCGAATAGATCGCTCATGGAAATACGCGACAGACCGCCAAGCCCCGGTTGAACGGCAATTTCTCCAGAGTAGGATTGATAAAAATTGGTGCCAAATGAATTATCCAATTGTCCCGTAACCGATTCAATTGCATAGTTGCGGCGGTAATTGATGGGTTTTGGAAGCGTGTATGGTTTCCATCCGCTTGATGACAAATTGTCGGCCTTTGTGACTCCTTTATCCTGTGCAGATTGATTCCCGAGAGTCTGTGCTTCAGCGTCCTCTTCCTGCCATGCTCCGAATTGATAGTTTCGAATGTCTGTTTCTCCTTGCTGTGGCCTCCAACCCCAGTCCAAATCCAAAGAAATTTCGGCTTCGGATGATTCCGGTGCTTGTGCAGATGCTTCCCACTGACCTTTATCTTCATTGACTTCATGCCAAAACAGGTGTTCGCAGAGTTGGTGTTGAAACCCAACGACCCCTCGCTTCTCTATGAATTGATACGAATGCACGGGAGCCGGCAGGGTTTGTGCCAATCGCTTTTCGGTGAACCAACGATAGTGAATGGTTGTATCGATAAAGGCAATGGCGCTATCTCGCCAGGAAACCCATCGTTCCTGCTTACCACTGGGTTGTTCGGCCAAATAGGTTACTTGCGTTTCACCATGCAATTGTGGAAGCCTTTCATCTGTGTACGGCGTTTGCACCCACGGCTCCAGCTGCGGTATTTTTCCCTGCCAATTCAGTCGAAACAAATCATGTTGCTTGGACAAGGGCTCGCCCAAAACGAATTCAGACTGAAGGTCAGCGGTTGGACGGTTCGATGCGAACCAAATGGACTTCCCATCTTCCGAATAGATGGGGTCGATGTCATTGTAAGGATCGCTCCAAAGTGCCAATTGGTTGTTTCCAATCACTTGATACAGGTACAAGTCAGATTGTCCGTTTCGCAGACCGCTCCAAATCATCGTGCTTCCATCTGGCGCATAGGACATGCTCAGAATCTTATCGATTTGAAAAATGTCTTTGGCACTGGACTCCAACGTTTCGATGTTGACTGTGATCAGTTTATTTTGTGGACCATCTTCAAGGGTATAAGAAAGCAGCTTCCCGTTGGGATGCCAGGCGAATGCGGGAGATGATTGACTCTGAATGCGGTCGATTTTATGGCCGTGTTTTCCGAGCCGAATGGCTTTTGAACCGTCTACATCGCCTAACCAAATTTTGATTTGACCCCGTTCTTCAGTGGCCCATACAAATCGCTTTCCGTCGGGGTGAAACCAAACTGCATTTACCGAGGCATCTCCTTTGATTTGGATCGGTAGATTTCCCGGATTCTTGCTTGCTAGCCTCCGATCCCGTCGGTTGACCAAGCTTGGAAATGGGTTTTCCGATTCATCCCATTCCAAATGGTATCGGTTAGCTTCTTCCAGTACTGTGACCAAATCCATGCCTGTGGCATATTGAAAACCTTTCTCCAAGCTTCTCGATACACGGGTCATGTATAGCGTGTTCGATACGACCATTGGCCCAAAAATGTCCGCGATGTATTTCCAGACAGCGTGTCCCACCCATGGCGCTTGATCAGCACTCACTTGATGTGCTTTGCTGATGGCTTTGTTTCGAGCGGCATCTCCAATCTGCATAGCGACCTCTGCGTTCCATGGTTGCGAGACGTAAGATGCTAGCCCTTCGGAGAACCACAATGGGAAAGAGGTGGAAGTCGAATTTCGAAGGGCCTCTTGCCAATTGCCACCAAACATGATTTGGTTGAACAATAGCTTTGCCAGACCGGATTTCACTTGGGTTTCCACATCGATCCACTCTTGCTGCCCAAAAGCAAAAAGCTTGCTTCCGACGAGCATCGCTGTGCCTCCAATGTTGTTTTCTTCATCTGAAGCAGCCCCAATATTGGATTGTCTGAATTCGGTTTGCTTGTTGAATACGAGCACTTGAACACCCCCGTCAATCCGTCGATCAAATACTTCCTCGACCTCCTCCATCCATTGAGGAAGTGATGCGGTGATTCTAGAAGCCAAGGCTTTTCCGCCCTGGTAATAATAGACCTCTGCTCGCTTGGTGGGATAGTATTGCCACGTGAACGTTCGGTATTGAACCCGATTCTTGCCGAAGGTGACATTGGAGCCATCGTAAAATTGCGTCTGTCCCTCTGGAAGGAACAGCGCGATCAAAAATCCAAGGATTGTGAGTCGTATGAAATAGCTTTGCGGCGGCATACCTTTCGAAGTTACAGCCAGATGACAATACTTCACGCATTTACATTCAACGCGTTCGGTGAACGAACCTACCTGCTTGACCATGGAGATGGCGGTGCCACTGTGTTTGACCCTGGTATGTCCACGAAAAACGAGCAAGAAGAATTTGCAAAGTTTTGCGATGATGCCGGAATTGTTCCGACGCAATGTCTTCTAACCCATGCACATTTGGATCATGTGATGGGTGCTGCATGGATTTTTGAGCGTTGGGGTTTAAAACCTAGGTTGCATCCGCAGGATAACCTCACCTACGAACAGGCTCCGCGGGCAGCTGCTGTTTACGGGGTCCAGATGTCAGACCCTCCTGCTCTCGGTGATTTCCTTTCGGAAGGTGAGCGCATTCGTTGCGGCTCCTCAGAATTGGAGGTGCTCTTCACACCCGGACATGCGCCTGGACACGTCGTCTTTGTGGAGCATCAACAGGGCTGGGTGGTCGGAGGCGATGTCTTGTTTGAACGAAGTGTTGGCAGAACTGATCTGCCTGGCTGTGATCCGCTGGCTTTGGTCAAAAGCATTGCAGAAGTGCTTTATGCATTGCCTGACGATTTTGAAGTTTGGCCGGGCCATGGAGGTGCCACGACCATCGGAATAGAAAAGCGAGAGAATCCTTTTGTGAATGCTGCTGGCACAGGTATGATGCAGCGGGGCTAGATTTTGAGCTCTGAGATTCAGTTTGGTTCAGAAGGGGTGACTGTGAGGTTGCGTTTTTCGGCTTCCCAATCGAAATTCACCAAGTTCCATGAGAAGATTGAGCCTTTACCGAGCTCAGATGCAACGGAGATTTCTTGGCCATGGGATTCAACAATGTGCTTGACAATCGACAGTCCTAGACCCGAACCACCGGCATGCCGAGAACGGCTTTTATCCACCCGATAAAAGCGTTCGAAGATGCGGGAGATGTCATCCGGCGCTATGCCCACGCCATCGTCCTCAATAGAGATTTTCACAGAGCGACCGTTGTCTTCCAATCTCAAGGTTGAATTTCCTCCCTCGCGGCCATAATGAATCGAATTCGTTAGCAAATTGGTGAGCACCTGTTGCATATGACGGGGGCTGCACAAAACATTGATAGCTTTTGAAGCGCTCGGCGGCAACGCCAAGATCAATGTGATTTTTTTCGTCTCAGCCGCAGTTTCAGCACTCTCCAATGCGCTCCTCATTTCGTCAATGATGTTGCAAGGTATGAGGGACATTTCTACGCTATCAGACTCAAGTTTCGAAATGGCGTCGAGATCTTCGATTAATTCCGTCATGCGATCCACATTCTTGTTCGCCTTGCTCAGGAAATTTCGAACCAATTCTTCGTTTTTCAAGTCGTTTTCCATCAAGGTCATTACGAAACCTTGAATGTTGAACAACGGTGTTTTTAGTTCGTGGGCCAGGTTGCCGATGAATTCTTTTCGGAATGAATCTTTTTCTTGAAGTGACTTGATGTCGTTTACTTGCTTATTGGCCCATTCGATAATATCATCAAGGCTTTCGCGGTCATCTTTCATTTCACCTCGATTCTCAACCGATGAAATGGCTTTTGAAAGGACTTCAACCCGCCGAGAAACGAAGGTTTTGATCGACCATTCAATGATCAAAAAAGAGGCAGTTTCAGTCACCAATCCCGCTAGAAGTGCCAGTGCCCAGAGGTGCATGGCGTCCAAAGTTTGGAGCAGTAAAAACGTCGCAATTCCGCTTAGCACCGCTAAAATCGGAGATGTTTTAAGGGCAATTTCTCGCGGGGTGCTTTTGTTGATCACGACTCAAATTTATAGCCTACACCTTTAATTGTGGCGAAGTGTTCATCACCGAGCTTGCTTCTGAGTTTTCGGATGTGAACGTCAATCGTGCGGTCACCTACAATGACTTTGTGTCCCCAGACTTTGCTGAGAATGATATCACGCGTGAAAACTTTTCCAGGCGATGAACAAAGCAAATAGAGCAGTTCAAATTCCTTTTTTGGCAGCATGAGTTCCTCACCATTCTTGATGACGAGAAAGCGCTCACGATCGATCGTGAGGTCATTAAGGACAATGACGTTTTCTGATTTTTCCGATGGAAGGCGGCGCATCAAAGCTTCGATTCGTTTGATCAATACTCGCGGCGCAACGGGCTTGGTCATGTAATCGTCAGCCCCTGAGTCAAAGCCGACCATTTGACTGTAATCTTCACCTCGAGCAGATAGGAAGGCAATGAGGCAATCTTTTGTCAAGGGATGCTCTCGAATTCGTTTGCAGGCTTCGATGCCGTCCATTTCAGGCATCATGACATCCAATAAAATAAGGTCCGGTACAATTTTGGTGGCCTTCTCAATGCCAAGGGCACCATTCGCCGCTGTTTCAACTTTGAATCCAGCTTGATGTAAGTTGAAGCCGATCAGTTCCCTGATGTCTGGATCGTCGTCGACGACAAGTATGGTTTTGGTCATAGCGGCCATGTTTCCTCAAATATCACCATAAGCCTCCAAAGTCATGTGAAGAGATTGTAAACCTATTGTTGCTTTGAAGTCAATCTTTGATCCGGCTAAATCGCAGGAATTTTAACATCCAGCGAGGGAGTGGTTCATCTTGACCTCTTTTCTGGACGTCCAAAAAGAGGCCCCATTTCTCTATGATTGGCACTTTGTGCACTTCAATCATTTCAAGCCAACATTCGTCGGGGTCGTCGATGTAGGTGCAGTGTACTTTTGTTTCTCCCATGCCAATGGCGTCAGCGGTATCGCATCGGAATGGGAACCCTTTGCCCTCTAACGCAGAGCCAAGGGATTCCATGCCCCTTACATCGAATCCGAGGTGTGCGAATCCAAGATCGCACCAGATGCGATCTTGAAAAATGAACCTGCCTCTGCGGTCATTGGCTTCAATGAGTTCGATGTAAGTTTTTCCGGTCAACTTGCCGAATCCGCCAGCTCCCGGATTGGATTGAGCTAGCCGAACGCGTCGAAAGGATTGGTTTCCATGCAGGAGCTGCTGCCAATCTGAGAAAGTGGTTTTTTCGTCAAAAAGCACCTCGTCGAATCCCAATTCATCCGAATACAGAGACAGTGATTTATCCATATCCGAGACGCCAATGCTGCAGCCGAGAACTCCGCCCGAGGGATGGCCATTGTCTTCAAACCAATCCGTTGCCTCTAAGTATTGAAAGAGATTGCCATCGCAATCTTTCAAGTAAAAAGTCTCATCGCCCCAGGGGGTTAAAGAGATTTGCGCATCGCAGTCATCGCCGATAAGCGAACGGGCATGTGCATGCATTCGCTTGAGGTTTCGCGTTTTCATTTGGACGGTAGTGACGCCCAGGTCACCGATTCCAATTTCCCATTTTGCAGCCTCAGGTTCAAAAGAATCAGCATGCAGGACTTCAAATGCACAACCTCCTTGCAAGTTGAGGACCATGCTCGCACGTTTTGTGATGGTTTCGCCTCTTGTATGACTGTCCATCAAAGGAGCATCTTGAATGGAATCGAAAAACGGAACATCCATGCCAAACAACTGTCGGTACAATTTCAAGGATCGATCCATATCCTTTGTAGCAATGCCGATGTGCTGCATTCCTTGAATGCGGTACGTATCTGTTGATTCTTCCTTCATGATTTCAACGGTTTCTTAGCGACTACTTCAACGGTGCAATTGCTTCGTCAACGGCACTCAGATAAGATTTCCATGATTGACGCATGATTTGGTCATTCCAGACCTGTGCTGCTTTTCGTCTTCCGACACTGTCCAAATAATAACCGTACCACCAACCAGCGATGCGGCTTCCCAAGAGGTGAAAAAGATAGCTGCCTAGGACTGCGCTCAGCGTAATCGATCCAACCGTGAAAAAAGCAGTGGGCAGCGATATAAGAATCCAATAAATAGGGAAGAGAACCATTCCGGTTGTTGCTTTAAATGTGCTCACAAAACAAGGATCTTTTACACGTTGACGGGCTTTGGATTCAATCCATTTGGCCAAAGGAAAGGAACCGAGTCCACCAACGACAGCAAAGGGTGCCAGAAGCCATAGCCACCCTGGAACGTCGCGAAGACTTTCGTGGCTCATTCCCAGATCTTCTGCTCTCGCTTTCTCGAGAACTCCTGCAGATTCGGCCGTTTTGAGCGCTTCTTGGATGGATGTGATGGCAGGTTCATCCAATGACTGAAAACGATTGAGCGTTTCTTTGGTCGAAGCCCAATCTTCGCACTCGGAGGTCCGCATGGCTTGGACATAGGGCAGGAGAATGTCGTATGCTGCTTCTGGTTGAATGTTGACCAGGATTTGATCCATGGCAGCACTCAATGGAGTGAGTAGGTTTCCAGGATCGACCTCGTTAGTTTTCGGATTGATCAGTGCATCAACCTTGATGGGTTCGCCGATGCGATACCGGAGTCGCCTTCGAAAGTTGGGCATTTCCTCATAATCGATGCCGACCGGTAATATTTGCAGTTGGCGCATATTTGGATCCAGCTTTATGGAGGCATTGACCATGTCTGATACACCTCGGCGCAACGGCCGAAGGGATTTCATCGCACGATGATTTCCTTCAGGAAACAGCCCCATACGACCTCCGATGCGAAGCCGTTCCGCGCAAATTTCGAAGATTCTGGTGTTGCGTTCTCGCGCATCGCTTATTCGGTCTCGTTGCCGAAATATGGGCATTTGATTGAACGCGAATAGGATTGTACGCGTAATTTTCTTGTAGAAGATGTCAGCTCTTGTGAGCCAGTGAACTTGACTATTGTTGATCAGAGAAACCAGCACCAAGGGATCCATCAATCCGTTTTGGTGATTGGCTACCACGATGGTTGGAGTTTTTGCGTCGGTGATGTGTTCGATGCCGTCAATGCCCTGGATGCGATGGAACCGAGTTACTGCGGAACGGACCAGTTGCACCGCCAAGTCATAAGCCCAGTGTCGGCTTTGGATGGGAGGTTCGTGGAAGGGCTTCTTTTTTGCTGAGTCGGCCAAAATTCTGCTTGTTTAGGAGTTAATCCCGAAGGCGCGCTCCGGTTTCTTCTGCAATCTTATTCAAAATCCGTTCAACACTTTGTTCGATCTGTTTCTCGTTCAGGGTTCGTTCGGGATCTTGAAGCGTCAAGGATATGGCATAAGAAACTTCTCCTTCTGCCAATTTATCTCCTTCATACACATCAAACAAACCCACGCGTTTAAGCAATTTTTTCTCCGCTTTTGCAGCACAATCACGCAATTGCCCGAAGGAAGTTCCTTTCTTTAAAATCAAAGACAGATCACGTCTTACAGCAGGAAATTTGGCTATTCCCTGGGCTTTGACACGTTTCCGACTGCTGAGTTTTGTGAGAACAGAAACCGAAAAATCAGCCCAAAAAACGGATTGGTTTACGCCACATTTTTTACCAACTTCCTTGCGTATTAGGCCCAATCGCCCGATCGATTGGTTTTGGTAGGACAATTCGATTCCTTCGGCAAAAAGAGGCGACTGGAAGGTTGATTCCTTCAACGAACCCGAAGCAATCCCAAGCCCATCCAACATGGCATACGCTTCGGATTTAATGGAGTAGGGAGTAGACGCATTTCCTGCGTTGGTCCAGTTTTCAGGATTTGTTTTTCCGGTCATCCAGATTCCAATCCTTTCATCTTCAGCGTATCGTTCAAAAGCGTTGGTGCTTGCCGCGTTCTCCGTTTCCCTGTGTTGGTATACGCGTCCTATCTCGAAGAATCGCAAGTCGGGTCGTTGGTGATTTCTGTTGTGCGCTATTGCTTCAAGTCCTTGGAAGAGGAGGGATTGCCTCATGACTCCCAAATCTGAGCTTAACGGATTGAGCAATGCAATGCGTTTTGAAGGATTCCATCCATCAGCATTCTCTCCGAAATCCTCTGTGAAAGAGGCACGCGTCATCGAGTTGCTCATGATTTCTTGGAATCCTCTGCTCACGAGCACATTTGCCATTTGAAGGCGAATCGGTTGTTCGGGAACGCCTGCTTGGTGTTGAGCCGTAGAATTCATCCGAGAGGGAAGTGGAATCTTGTCGAATCCATAGATGCGCAGCACTTCTTCAATGACATCAGCGGGTCGCGTGACATCCTTCCTATAAGCAGGGATTTGAAGGGTCAATGAGGTTGCTGTTTCTTCTTGGATCAAGACATCTAAATTGCCGCAGATCTCTCGCACAGCAGAGCGGTCGAGGCTGACTCCAATCAGGCGGTCCAATTGGTCCCATTCCAGATCAATGGTTGCTCCTGTCGGAAGTTCTCCCGCGTTCACCTGTTTCACGCCAACAATCTTGCAGCCTGTCCATTCTTGTAGTAAGTGAGCCGCGCGTTGAAGTGCGATTTGAATCAAATCGGGGTCAACGCCTCTCTCAAATCGAAACGATGCGTCCGTGGAAAGACCATGACGTTTCGCCATTTTTCGCGTGACCACGGGATCGAAGTAGGCAGACTCCAAAACCACTCGTTGAGTGGCATCGCTTACACCGCTCTTCTCACCTCCGTAAACTCCTGCGAGGCACATGGGGCCTTGTGTGTCGGCAATGACTTGATCATCTGAATGCAAGGTGCGCTCAATCCCATCGAGTGTTGTCAGCTTTTCGTTGGTCCGCGCCCGTCGAACCGTGATGCGATTGCCTTGAATAGCGTCTGCATCAAAAGCATGCAGGGGTTGGCCGAGTTCGTGCAAGACGAAGTTGGTGGCGTCTACGACATTGTTTTGAGGTTGAACCCCGATGGCGCGCAATCGGCGCTGAGCCCATTCGGGAGAAGGCGCGATTGCAATGTTTTCAAGGAGCATGCCGCAATACACAGCACAGCCTTCGGCATCTTCAACATCAATTGCAAGTTCATTTTCCAATGCAACAGGCCAAGGCGATGTGGTGGGCCTTTGCAGTGAGCCGACTTGCTCGGACTTTCCTTCCACGGTTTCGTGCAGCAATCCTGCTCGAAGGTCACGCGCAACGCCCCAATGGCTCATTCCATCGGTACGATTCGGGGTGAGCCCAATTTCCAGAACCCA
>Ga0208947_1000012_pt1 | contig 100970 bp, 96 predicted proteins | sample AOAMet1_04_M0_20_2_FD_188226 | JGI IMG/M metagenome (GOLD analysis project Ga0208947, IMG submission 188226) | Ammonia-oxidizing marine microbial communities from Monterey Bay, California, USA - CAN11_04_M0_20 (SPAdes) | ecosystem: Environmental > Aquatic > Marine > Intertidal zone | place... | reverse complement strand
GAAAGGCATTCCATGGGGAATCTTCATTAATGCTTTGGGGGCAGGGCTGCCAGTTGTAGTGATGATGCATATTATTTTTATTCCCCGCATGGCAGTTTTGTTTAAGAATAAACTGACTGTCATTTTAATGGGCGGCCTATTCTATTCAGTGTTCAGTTTATTTGATCAAGGAGTTGATTACAGCTCATTAGGTATAGGTTTAACAAGCATCACCTTCATTATTATGACCCAGACACTAGTTGGAATGGGTAAGGCAACATTCACTGTTGTAACAGGAAATCCATTCATTCACTTCATCACACTGCATGTAATTAGTGCTAGAGTCCCCTTTGATACTCGAATGTATATTGAAATCTTTAGATTAAAATAAAATTTAAGCTTCGGAAACGATAGTTGTTTTCATAGATTTTTTGCTAAGACCCCAAATTAGTCGGGCAGCCTTAACAAATAATAATCTGAAAGTTCTATCAAAAAGTGGCACTTTTGTGATTTCAGATTTCACATCGCATACTTGCTTGCCTCTAATAAGGTTTCCTGGAAGTGCTCCAGTCGCTGTTCCATTCTCGCTGATTACTTGACCACTTTTTATTGTAGCGACATATCCTGTTGCATCTTGAACCAGTCGCCTTCCTCCCAATGGCAAATCATGAATCATCTTGGGGTGGCTAACATTTAATTTTTCAAAATCAATAATATTAATATCGGCTAACATGCCTGCTTTTATTTCACCACGATCAAACAATCCGAAAGTTTCAGCCGTATCTTTCGTTTGTTTTCTAATGAGCATTTCTAAAGGAAACTTTTTTCCAGCCTCACGATCTCTTGCCCAATGGGATAAATTTGTTGTTGGCATGCTTGCATCACATATCAGTCCGCAATGAGCTCCTCCGTCGCTGCCTCCAGCAACTGAAGATTTCAATCCATATGCTTGTTCAACAAAATCAAGTTTGTAATTTTCATACGGAGTAAAAGCTGCATAAATTAGATTGGTGCCATTGTTCTTTATCATCTCATCGTACATAACCTCAAGCTCTGAAATGCCCCTATCTATTGCAACAGCAGCTATGCTGTCTTCTTTCTTTGGCTCATAGTTTGGAGGCGTCCCTAAAATGAACTGCGTCTCGTAATTGGATGTCAGCTTTGTAGGAAGCTCTACATCCTTTGCAATTTCTTCTCTCGTTTTATTATTGGGATTCTTAGCAAGTTGAATTTTAATCTCTGATTCAAAATCAGGTAGCTGGCTGAGCAATTTCTTTTTGAAGTCAGGGTCTTTCATAATTTCAAATTTTTGATCAAGCGGTAAATCAGCAATCTCTTTATAAGCAGGATATTGAATAAAAGGATGTAGCGAGCTTTCTAGACCAAACATGAGCCCAACATTTCTGCCAGGAAACTGAGGACGAATATTTTTACCCTTAAGAAATTGCTCTTCAGCAAACAGAATTGTCTTAACGGCATCTCCACTTGTTTGTAAAAAAGTTAACCCACAATCACTTTTCTTAACGTATTCCTTCATCCAAGACATCTCAATTTCTTCATCAAGCCAATCAGAGGTAATTTCTAACGTGCCTTCGCCAGCCTTATCTACACCAAAGGCCAGGGCTCTCATTTCTTCAGAACTAGCTTCAGTTCCTGGAACATACTTTCCATATATGTCTCTGTGGAGGATTGTTCTTGATGTGCTAAATCCAAGAGCACCCGCATCTATAGCCTCAGTTACCAATTCAGACATCTTGTCTATTTCTGTTTCAGATGCATCCACTTGATTTTGGCATCTCTCGTATCCCATCACATAACTTCTTAATGGGCCATGCCCCATCATAAATCCAAGATCCATGACAAAATCTTTTTTCTCAATTGCATTTAAAAACTCAGGAAAGGTTTCCCAGTCCCACTGAATTCCTTCATGTAAAGCTGAGCCAGGAATATCTTCAACACCTTCCATTAATTGGATGAGAAAATTTTCATCCCCAGGTCTGACCGGTGCAAAACCCACCCCACAATTTCCCATAACCACGGTTGTGACACCATGCCAGCTAGAAGGGGTTAGGTATGGATCCCAGCAAACTTGACCATCGTAGTGAGTATGAACATCAACCCATCCAGGAGTTACTAAATTTCCTTTTGCATCAATTTCCTTTTTGCCCGAACTCACAATTGTTCCAACTAAGGATATTTTTCCATCATCTATAGCAACGTCACCCATAAATGGTTTTGTGCCAGATCCGTCTACGATCTTCCCATTTCTTATGACCACATCATGTAAATTATTATTTTCTAAATTCATATGTTCTATCTTATTTTTTTTATTTCCTTATTTAAAAGATAATATATTGACATATATTATGTCAATTGTCAGTCTGTTATATTTCTATTTGAAGTATAGATCTCTATATCGCCACTAATATTAGTTTTGAGTGAAAACATTACCAAATCATAGGTTCCACTTGAATCCACATCATATAGGTAGCCTTGAGAGTCATCATTGATGCTAAATGTAGGCCAGGCTGAGGTATCTAAATTTACATATGAAATCCCATCTCTTATATAAACTTCTGGCACTCCCTTATTATTGTCTCGATCGTTCCATTGTTGGCTAAAAACTTGCGCAACAATATCATTCTGATTGTCACCATTAACATCTATGCAATCAAAAAAATTATAATTATGATTAATTTCCTCGCCTATGACCTTTGTATTTATTTCAACAAGTTCTTTATTGATGATTTCATAGAAACTCAATATAACTACTGGAACAGTATCTGTCTCTGAATAGAAGCCACCTTCAATGATCTCTCCCGATATTAATTTACTAGCATTAATGGTTGCAATAATAGTATCGTTTTGTCGGCACATCTCTGATGTCATGCCGTCGAAGTAGTTTTCACCACGAATGTTATAAATGCCAAGTTCACTATAATTTCCTGTACCAGAATTGTTCCAGCCTTCAAAATTTACCTTAAAGATCTCTTCGATCATCAAGGAAGAAATTACAATGTTATTTTCTAAAAGCTCTAATCCTTGTAACCCGTTCTTTCTAACGCTATTAACAATGTAATCGTTATAGACCAAAAAACTTGCAAAGCTTAAATCTGAATATTTCTCAGATATATCTATCCACTCCGAGCCAGTAAACTCAAAGGCTTGCGAATTATGGCCCCCAAAGAGCACTTTATTATCTTTTATTTGCACCGAGTGCCCCCAGTCTGGACTTCCAACCCTCACAACCTCATACCCTGACTCACTGCTCATCAATATAGAGGGGCGGGCGTAATTTGATACCATTGATTCATGACTAAATGATGCTCTGCCATCTTCCCAATTCATGGCAAACGCAAAATCATCTTTGCCATCATTATTAATATCACCCCTGGAGTATTTCCTACTTGCTCCTCCAAGTTTTGATTGCACTGAGCCAAAAACTCCAATGTTATCTATTAAGTAACCCCCAAAGCCGTCACTTAAATATGCTACAAGAGAATCTTGAGTGGGCTTATCATCAAACTGCGCTGGGGTAATAGAGTCACACCAAAAATGAGCAATAAAATCGATGTAAATATCATCATTAATTTTTACTGGGATTAAAAATTGGAATGAGGGGTTGTTGCATGCTTCTGCATAGTAGCTAACAGCATCCAGCAATTTGATGGGCGTTTGATTAAAGAGAGGTTGTGAAGGAGCATTTTGAGCAGGGGGAGCAATAATCGATGGAGATGAATCTCCGCCTCCACTGCAATTAACTAAAACAAGCAAAAGACATGCAGTTTTCAAAAGAGATTTAACTTCCATGCAAGATTATTACTTAGATTAGCAGAGATTAAAAGAATGGTGCCCAGAGGTGGAATCGAACCACCGACACAAGGATTTTCAGTCCTTTGCTCTACCGACTGAGCTATCTGGGCAATATGAGATGAAGAATTATAACTGAACTGTGCGTAGTGGAGAATACTTAGTTAGAATATAAATCTTGATCAAATATAAAAAATTATTATGAAACCAGTTTGTTTAGTTTTAGGTGCAGGCGCGGGAATTGGCGGAACCGTTGCGGCTAAGTTTGCCAGCGAAGGATATCATGCATGCTTATGTAGACGATCCGATCAAGAAGGCTTGGATAAGCTTGTCGCTAATATTGAAGAACAAGGCGGCACTGCCAATGGTTATTTGATTGATGCCATAGAAGAAAATAGTCTTGAAGAGTTAATTCTAAAGGTTGAAAAAGACATTGGCCCCATTGAGGTCTTGGTCTACAACCTGGGCGCTCAATCAGGAATGAAATTACTTCATGAGACGTCTTTAAAAGAATTTGAGTGGGGCTGGAGAATGGCTGACCTGGGTCTGTTTAGAGTAGCAAAAGTTTTGATGCCAATTCTGGAAGAAAGAAAATCAGGGACTTTTCTAGTTACTTCAGCAACTGCTGCGATGCGAGGAAATAAAAACCAACACTCTCATGCTGCAGCAATGGGTGGAAGAAGGATGCTTTGCCAAACATTGAATGCTGAATTTGCATCCAAAGGTATTCATGTAGCACACATTGTTGTTGATGGGATGGTTGATGCTCCAGATACGCTGGGGAAAATGCTTGGAGAAAAAATGTTTAATGAGCTTCGAGAAAAAGTTGGCATGGAAAATGATGGCCTAATTTTGCCTGAAAGAATCGCAGAGACTTATTTCCATCTTGCACAGCAACACCGATCAGCTTGGACTCATGAAGTTGATATCAGAGCTTTTTCAGATTCTGCTTGGTGGAATGATTAGTCTAGCGCTTTAAAGCCTGAAGCCTGCTCAACTTCTTCGTTATTAAAATATTTATCCATTTGTTCTAAAAGCCAGCTCCTATCTTTTGCATCTGATAGGTCAAGATGCTTTTCATTAATAAGAGTAGTCTGATGCGATTTCCAAGCTTCCCACGCTTCTTGGGATACAGTATCCATTAACTCTGCACCTTTTGGCCCAGGCATAGGAGGGACCAACATGGCCGGCAGCTCCTTTTTAAATTTTTTACAAAAAACTGTATTGCTCATAGTTGCTTAATTAAGTTTGTGATTGGTTTAGGCATTCCATAGTCTTCTATTCTATCCTTTTTTATCCACTCATATTTTTGGTTGGTCTTTATTTTAAATTCTTTCAATCCATTGTAGATACTAAAATTAAGAACAAGGCTTCTGTGAGTTAGCTCATGTTGAATATTTTGTGTATCAATTAAATTAATTTTTTTCATGTATTCATCCATCAATAGATGATCAAAGGGCAGCCAAAGATTTTGCCAAATAGAACCAGCTTCATTTTTGGTTAGTAAGACAGATTGTTTTGTTTGGACAAGAGCAAGATTCATAGAAACAGTCTTTTTTTCAATACTTTTCTTTTGTTTTTGAGCTGCTTCAACCTTAAACGCAGACAAGCAATTTAAAGAAAGCGGACATAAGTCACACGCAGGATTTGCAGGAGTACATACTGTTGCTCCAATATCCATAATTCCTTGAGTGTATGAAAAACAGTCTTTTTTATTAACCATTTTTATGGATATGTCCCAGAGATCTCTTTCTTTTAATAAATTAATATCTCTTTTTAACAATCTCCCTATGACCCTTTTCACATTGCCATCTAATATGGGTTGGGGCTTTAAATAAGCTAGTGACATAATCGCACCAGCTGTTGATTTTCCTATTCCTGGTAAAGCTATTATCTTTTCAAATTCTGCTGGGAATCTATTTTTATGCTTTTGCTTGATTGTCTCTTTGGAAGCAAAAATATTTCTAGCTCTTCTATAAAACCCCAAGCCTGACCAGGATGCCAAGATTTCATCTTCACTGGCTTCAGAAAGCTGCTTTAAATTAGGATACTTTTTAATGAATTTATTAAAATATGGAATAACAGTCTTGACTTGAGTCTGCTGGAGCATAATCTCTGAGATCCATATTCGATAAGGAGATACTTGTTTTCTCCATGGAAGATCATGCCTGCCATGAGCTATGTACCATTCAACAACTTGGTCAGAAATTTGCTTAAATTTTTTATCCAAAAAGGTTTTCTTTTGAGATTGGGCTTTCATTCCCAGAAAAAGTATAAATAATTGGCGCGCCAGTGGGTATCTCCAATTCTATAACTTCTTCTTTTGATAAGTTATCAAGCTGCATCACCAAGGACCTGAGTGAATTACCATGTGCTGCTACTAAAATATTTTCTCCCTGAGTAAGCCTGGGAAGGATCTCTGCATTAAAGTAGGGCAATACTCGTTCAGCAGTATTTTTTAAGCTTTCTCCGCCAGGCGGAGGGATGTCATAAGATCGTCTCCATATATGAACTTGCTCTTCACCCCATTCTTTTCTAGCAGCATCTTTATTTAAACCAGCCAAATCTCCATAGTCTCTTTCATTTAAAGCCTGATCTTTAATGGTTTTAAGATGGGGCTGATCAATACCATCGAGTATTATTTGCCCAGTAATTTGTGCTCGCTTTAAAGCTGAGGTAAACATTCTTGCGAACTCTATGTTTCTTGCGCTGATTGAAATACCTGCATTGACGGCCTCTTCTATGCCTTGGTCAGTCAGTCCAGGATCTTTCCATCCCGTAAATAAATTTTTTGCATTCCATTCACTTTGACCATGTCGGACAAGAACTAAATAATTTGTATTTTTCATAACATAAATTTCACTAAAGAATATATTTTAAGCGATAATACGCAGATGTTAGAGTTCAATTTCTTTTTGATTGATCATTGGTACATTTCAGTTCCATTGTTCCTATCAATTATTATGTGGTTTCGTGCTGAGACTGCAAGAGGCGGTCATCGCGTAGACTGCGATCAGCTTACAAATTTAGCTAATAGGCAATCCGCATGCTTGGTAGATGTGCGACCAAAGAGTGAGTTCGAAACTGGTGCTATAGCAGGATCTGTGAATATTCCATTTGATGAGCTGGAGAGCAGGAATGATGAGCTGCTTAAATACAAAGATGGTCCCATGGTTTTAATTTGTAAGATGGGAAGAAACGCTGCCTTGGCAGGCGAAAAAATGCAAAGCTTTGGCTTCAAAGAGACCCATGTCCTTAAAGGTGGCATTACATCTTGGCAGCAAGAAGGCTTGCCCCTAGTAAAAATTTAAAGAGAGCTTATGAGAACTAATCTTATTCATTTATTTATATTTTTATACCTATCTTCTATTTATGAGGTCGGCGCTTCGGAACTAACCATTAACCTCAGCAATCAAAAAAAAGCAGGGACATTAATGCTTGCCATCTACAATAATGCTAATGACTTTGAGAGCTCAGTTATTAATGAAAAGAGATCAGAGGCAGGGGTATTTAAAGGTCTTGAGCTTTATCTTGAGCCCAAAGAATCTACTCAGCTAAAAACTGAAATCCCAGATGGCAATTATGCGATTGCATTTTTTGTCGACGTGAATGGAAATAAAAAACTGGACAAAAATTTTATAGGCATTCCAAAAGAGCAATTTGGATTTTCAAATAATGCTATGGGTAAATTGTCAGCACCTTCTTTTGAGCAGGCAATGTTTTCGATCCAAGACAAGGCTGTTCAAAATATCCGTCTCAAGTAACTTATAATCCGTAATTATGAAAGAAGTAACCATTTACACCACCATGACATGTCCTTTTTGCTTCAAAGCAAAGGGGTTGTTAAACGAACTCAATATTCCATTTAATGAGATTTCTGTAGATTTAAAGCCAAAACTTAGAGAAGAAATGGCTGCCAAAGCTGGCAGAACATCCGTCCCCCAAATTTGGTTTGGTGATTCTCATATAGGTGGATGCGATGATCTTTATGCGCTGCACGATGCAGGAAGTTTGTCTGAAGCTTTAAGTTAAGCTTGCTGGGCTTTTATTTTTTTCGAAAGAGTATTTCGACCTAAGCCTAAAACTTTTGCAGCTTCTTGTTTTTTGCCTCCAGTTTTCTCCAATGCAAAATCTATCATAACTTTATCTAGCTCAGGCTCTATTATCTCGAGCATATTCTCAGAGTTGCTTTGATATATTTCACCCAGCCATTGTGAGAAACTAGATTGCCAATTATCATGAATTTTTCCAGCTATTTTCTCATTGCTGGTAATTTCAATTGGTAGATCTTCTAACTTTACATTCTGCGTTGGGGCCATCAAAGAAATCCAATAACAAATATTTTCTAATTGCCTGACATTTCCAGGCCAGTCATATTGAGTAAGTGCAAGCAAAGCTTCTCGTGAAAGAGCCTTAGGCTCATCTAGCAAAGAATCAGCATGCCTCTTTAAAAACGCAGAGGACAGCTCTCCTATGTCTTCTTTTCTTTGTCTTAGAGGAGGAACATCAACCTTTATAACATTCAGTCTATAGTAAAGGTCCTCCCTGAAAGAGCCTGCTGCAACAAGGGATTCTAGGCTTTGATGGGTTGCAGCCAGAATCCGCACATCAACTTTAATTGGTTTATCGCCACCAACTCTAAAAAACTCTTTATTTGATAAAACTCTTAATAAGCGTGTTTGAGTTTCGAGCGGCATATCGCCAATCTCATCAAGAAAAAGCGTACCACCATTAGCTTGTTCGAAGCGACCAATGCGCTGCTCAACAGCGCCAGTGAAAGCACCTTTTTCATGCCCAAAAAGCTCTGATTCGATTAATTCTTTTGGAATATCAGCCATGTTTAAGGCTATAAATGGCATGTCATGCCTGGGGCTATTTTTATGTAATGACTTAGAAACCAATTCTTTGCCAGTCCCTGATTCGCCTTGAATTAGAACGGTTGCATTGGTATTTGCCAACTTTCCAATTGATCGAAAAACAATTTGCATTGATGGTGCCGAGCCAATGATTTCTGATTTAGAGACTTTTTTTATCTTTGGCTCATGATGCTCCTCCAATGCTTTATTGACTGTCAGAATGGCTTCCTCGAGATCAAAAGGTTTTGGAATATATTCAAAGGCACCACCTCCATAAGCATCAATAGCTGCTTGCATGTCTGTGAATGCAGTCATAATAATGACAGGCAATTTCTCAAAATTATTTTTAATATGTTTAAGCAAATCATAGCCATGCATTCCAGGCATTTTGATATCTGAAATTATTAGGTCAGGCTTATCTGAGTTGAGCGCATCAATTAATGATTCTCCATCAGAGAATGTTGAAATTTCAAGCTCATCACTTTTTAGGCCTTCTTCTAAGACCATGCGAATTGCCTCATCATCATCTGCTATCCAAATCTTAGGCACTTTTTGCTCCTTGTATATTGGTGTTTGAAATAGGAATTAAAATAGAGAAAATTGTTTGCCCATCTTTTCTTTCAAATGAAATTGCACCACCATGAATTCTTACTATATCTTGCGAGATTGATAACCCTATTCCTGAGCCATTTTCTTTTCCAGAGATCATAGGAAAAAAAATTTGGTCTTCGATTTCAGGATTAATACCCGGGCCGTTATCACTAATAATAATTTCTGCCAAAGTATTATGAATTGTTCCATTAATAGGTTGGCGATAGGATACTTTGGTTTGTATCCCCAGCTGAGGCTTTTCAGCAAAATTAGTGCAGGCATGAACTGCATTTTGAGTAACGTTAATTAAGGCCTGAATAAATAAATTTTTGTCACCATATATTTCTGGGATGCTTGGATCATAATCTCTTTCAATGCTGAGTCCATCTTGTGTTTCAGCATTGCTTAAAGCCAATACTCTTTGCAGAGATTCATGAAGATTAAAATATTCAAAAGTTGGTTTCTTGGCTGGAGTTAATATTCGAGTAACAATTTCATTCAACCGATCTGTTTCTTCTTCAATAATCTTTAGAAACTTTGTTGAAAAATCATCTACATATTTAGTTTTTAGAATTTGTGCGCTGCCCTTTATGCCAGACAAAGGATTTTTAACTTCATGGGCTAAAGTTCTCGCAAGACCTGCTGCTATTTTTTGCGTTGAAAAGCTTCTTGTGGAATCAATAATTTTATTAAGATTATCAATGCTGACTGCTTCAATAAAAATGAGATTTTTTTTATCAGAAAAGGTAATTGTAAGGTCAATCGTTCTGGTCAAGCCAGAAAGATAAGTTATTTCAAAATCTCTTTTTGTTACTGATCCAGTATTTGCTCTTGTTTTAATAAGAATTTTATTAAACTGCTGCCCAGTTTCTTCCTCAAGCAATGAAGAGATTTTTTGGCCATCAAATCTTGGTGACTCACCAATCCAATTTGCAGCCTTTGCGGCATCATTAATCCCCACTATTTCAAAGCTCTGAGCATCTAAAATAATGATCTCAGTATTGAGATGATCAAAGGCCTGGAAATCTGAGGTATTCATTCTGGAAAATTGGGAAGCCTCCCTTTAAAAAAGGAAGGCTTGATATTTTGCTCTTTACAAGACCTGTTCAAAGCACATACTTATTTGGTTAAAGTTCCTACTAGATGGGATAAAATTTTGTAAGGATCTGCATTAGATGCAGGCCTTCTATCTTCCAAGTACCCATTCCAATTATGCTCAACTGTGTAAACAGGAATCCTAATACTAGCCCCTCTATCACTTACTCCATATGAGAACTGCTCTATGCTTTGTGTTTCATGCAATCCAGTTAACCGCATATCATTATCTGAACCATAGGCAGCAATACCTTCTGCATGGACTTCACCAAGCTTATCGCACATGGATGAAAATAATTCTTCAGATCCACGCGATCTCATTTCTTCGTTAGAGAAATTAGTATGCATCCCAGAGCCATTCCAATCTCCTGTTTTTGGTTTTGGATGAATATTAACTCCAACGCCATATTCCTCCGCAATCTTATAAAGCATGTATCTGCTGACCCATAAATCATCAGCCGCTTTAATACCTTTGCCCAAACATTGATATTCCCATTGGCCGAGTGCAACTTCTGCATTTGTTCCAGTTAATGTAATGCCTAGGTCTAGACATGCTTGAAGGTGGTGATCAGAAATCTCTCTACCAACTACATTTCCTGCACCAACTCCGCAATAAAAATCTCCTTGCGCTCTAGGCTCTCCATTTTCCCAGCCCAGCGGCTCACCAGTTTCAGGATCAGTAAAGAAGAATTCTTGCTCAAATCCAAACCACCAATCATCAGTAACCACTTCAGCAGCAGCCGCTCTGAAATTTGTTGGATGAGTAGTATGGTCAGCAGATTGAACTTGCGTCATCACTATGTCATGCCCATGAGGATTTTCATAAGTTTGCACCGGAAGGAGCAAGCAATCTGAGCTTCCACCTTCAGCTTGTTGTGTAGATGAACCATCAAAAGACCAATCAGGGGGTCTATTATCATCTGTTGCCTTAACTTTGCTTCTCATTGAAGGCTCAGGTTGATAGCCATCCAGCCATATGTATTCATAAGTTTTATAATTTGACATTCTGTTTTTCCTCAAAAAAGTATTGAATTCATCTTTATAGATGCAATTATCATGCCAATAATAACGCACTAATATTGTGCAATCTAAGTGTAATTATAGAGCAAATGTAAATTTAATGCACTAAATTAGTGCAAATTAAGAAATACCTGAATTTTTTCTAAGTAGTTATCAAAACCATCAAAAGAGTGATTTCCGCCGTAGGTTACGTCAATCTGGCTGCCTGCATAATAAGCGAGAGCTTGTTTGTAATTTAATACCTCATCTCCGGACTGTACTAATGTCATAAAGTTTTCTGGTTTTTTAATCTTTTTGATGGATTTACTCATTGCATTTAAAAAATCTAATTGTTTTTGATCAATTGTAAATTTTTCACCCGTTGAATAGTTTGTATTTTCTCCAAGGTATCCAGACATATCCAAAGGCGGAATAGCTGGATTGATATTTACGCAAGGAAGATTATATTTTTCAGAAAAATATGTTCCATAAAAACCTCCCAATGAACTTCCCATAAAAGCAGTTGGGCACTCTTGTTTAATTATAAATTTAATCTGATCATGAGCATGCTTAATATTATTATTGAGATCAGGGATCAATATCTTAGTTTTTTTCATTTCTTTATTTATGAAAGATGAAATTTGATTAGCCTTGGTTGAATCTGCTGATGAAGCAAACCCATGAAGATATAAAATTTTAGTCATTCAAAAAATTTATTTCCTTTGCCTCAACCGCCCCGTTCGAAAAAATATTTTCAAGCCACTCTGTTAACATTCTATTTTGTTGATATTTTTCATCTTGCGATTGTGAGAAGGGCGATTGAATAAAAAATGGAACAGGTTTTTCCTGTTGATAAGAAACTACCTCAGCCAACTTCGCGTCAATATAAATATTAATCCTTAGCAAAAAACTTATCAAAGAAGAGTTTTTATTTAATAGCTTTGCTTCAATTGAAAGAGTGTGAGGAGTTCTTGAAATAATTAAAAACTCAGCTTTATTTTTTTCTTCAGAGTTTAAAACCTCAAATGTGTAATGGTCTTTTTCAAAATCACGTAATATTTTTCTCAGCCTAGAAAAATTTGCACTACATGTAGTTAAATGATTTTTTGTTTTTAAAACTTTCTGCATTCATTAGATTCTATAATCTTTGTTAAATGGTGTATAGGATTTGCAAGCCTCTATGTAATTTTCAATTTGAGACTTCTCTGATTTGCAGAAATCATTCACAGCAGCTTTAAAATCATTTTTTAAAAAATAATGAAATGATGAAGTGAGTTGAGGTTGGAAGCCTCTTCTAATTTTATGTTCACCTTGTACCCCAGGATCAAAAAATTCAAGATTATTCTCAATGCAATACTCAATACCTTGATAATAGCAACATTCAAAGTGAAGGTTTTTTATTTTTTTTAAAGCCCCCCAGTGTCTTCCATATAGGGTTGTTTGGCCTTGGAAGCAAAGAGAGGCAGCTACAGCTTCTCCCTCAAGCATAGCAAAGAATATTACTGGCTTAACTAATTGATTTCCGGTACTTAAAATTTTAAAAAATTCTCTTGTTAGGTAGGGGCTTTGAGCTCTTTCGTAATAGGTTTGTTGATAAAATGTGTAGAATAAATCCCAGTCCTCATAGGTTATTTCTTCAAATTTTTTGCAGTGAAACTCTATGCCATTTTTTGCAATGCTTTTCCTTTCTTTACGAATGGTAGCCCTTTGGCGAGAAGTAAAAATAGATAAAAAATCATCAAAATTTTGAAAATTATTATTCTTCCAAGTGAATCGATAATTAAATCGTTCAATTAAATTTTTTTCACGCAGTATTCTTTTGCTATCTTCATTGGGGAAAAGAATATGCCATGATTCAATTTCCTCATCTTCCATTTTCTTGATGCATGCATCTACTAATCTATTCTTTTGCTCTTTTGTGTTACCAAGAATTCTGTCACCTTCGCACGGAGTAAACGGAATGGCAGTTAGCAACTTTGGATAATAATTTCTTCCTGCTTGCTGTAAAGCATTTGCCCATTGATGATCAAAGATAAATTCACCGTAGCTATTAAATTTTTTATATAAGGGCAAAAAACTAATTATCTTTTTATCATGCACCTCACCAAGGTGCTCTGGAACCCAGCCTGTTTTTTGAGATGCAGAATTGCTGTTTTCCATCGCCTGTAAATAAATAAAACTTTCAAATGGATTGTTTGTTTTGACCAAGCTAGAATTTTTTTTTATATCAAGTAAATTGATTTTTTTTATTTGGGATGACATTTTTTATACAAATATAAAACAGCTTATAGAGACTAATAATAAGTACAGTCCCGCCCAATGATTATTTTTAAATGCTGAAAGAAAATTATTTTTTGATGCAAGATAATGTTGGTAAGCATAAAAACAGCTCATGAAAATTATCCCAATGTACCAAAGGTTAGTAAGCTGATTTATTGAGCCAACGATTGCTAGTAAAAAAATTGCTAGCAATTGAAAAAAAGCAATGATGACCAATGTCTTCTCCCCCCACCACAATGGCGTAGAGTTTATTCCAAGATTTTGATCATCTGTTTTATCGCATAATCCATAAAATGAATCATAGGCTACGGTCATTGCCGCAATTGAAAAATAAAGATAAAACATTGAGGGATTTGCCAGTTCATTATTTATTGCATAAACAATTATTGTTGGATTAAACGTAAGCCCAAGAAATAACTGAGGGCCAATAAAAAATCTTTTTGTTAATGGGTACAAAATGATCATTAGCCCAAAAAAAGCACTAATTATGAATGTATTTGAATTAGTAAGGCTCAAAAGAAAGAGACTGAGGAGACTTAAAATAAAAAAAGTAGCCCATGCCTCATAAATTGATAGCCTTTTGCTTGGAATGGGCCTCAATTTTGTCCTTTCCACCCTGCCATCAAGGTCTCTGTCCCATATATCGTTAATTACACACCCTGCTGACCTAACAATTATGCTGCCAAATATTATTATTAACGCATCTGACGAGGAAAAGTTGCCACTTGTGCTTATAACCAAAGCTATTAATGCAGGCCACAATAAAAGGTATATGCCAATTGGCTTATTTAGCCTCATCAATTCTGCGATTGCCATCATTTTATTCATGGATTTAAAAATACCTCCATTACGCTAAATGGATAGTTATTTACAGAGTAGTTGGCTCTTCTTCCCCAAACTACATCTCCTTTGTTGGAATGAAATTTAGCAAAAGTGATGGAGGTTTTGGAAAATGCATCACTTTGAAATAGTAAATCTCCTAAAGGTTTTGATCCTATTGTCCCCAATCCTGGATATCCCAAAGTCGATGTCATGGGAGGGATAATACTTCTTGCATACACAATTGGCTTGGCATCGCCAAATAAGATAACTTCTCTAATCCTTACCTCCTCATGATTTATTTGAAGAGATTGATATTCTTCATTCTCAGCAGCACCTAAAGAGTCTTCAATAATTTCAAGTTTAAAATTTGACTGAGCTGAAATTCGTTGAGTGATAGAACCTGTTTCATTTAACCAATCAAGGATATTTTTATCTTTCAATTGACTGTTTAGCTCAGCATTTGAAAGCCATTTGTCGATTCTTTTTACTTGCATGAATTAGATCTCTAAAATCTGATATTATAGCGTGCTTAATTTTCATTAAATGAGACTTTTTAAGTCCAAATAACTAAGAGAGAGAAAATGGAATATAAAAAATGGGAATGCATTGTATGCGGACTAATATATGATGAAGAATTAGGTTGGCCAGATGACGGCATTGCACCTGGAACTGCTTGGGATGATGTGCCTGATGATTGGTTATGCCCAGATTGTGGAGTTGGAAAAGAAGATTTTGAAATGACAGAAATATAATGATTGAAACGCCGAAGAACTTAACTAGAAATATCCTTCTTGGATTGGTTTTAGGTTTTGTTGTCGGCTCCTTTCTTTTTTATACAAGCTTTTTCCCAAGCTCTTTTGACACATTTATAGAAAAGTACGTTTTTAAGATGGGCGGAGATATCTTTATGAATCTCCTAAAACTTTTAGTGGTGCCGCTGGTATTTTTTTCCTTGGTCACTGGAATCTCATCTTTGGGTAGCTCGCAATCTATTGGAAAACTCACTTTTAAAACCGTAGGCTTTTATTTGCTTACGACTGGAATTGCAGTTTCATTAGCGCTTATTGCAGGCTCTTTTTTCCAACCAGGATCAAACTACTCCTCTGATATAGCAATGGCTGCACCCAACTCATTGCCACAAGGGCAGGGTATTTATTCGACCATAGTTGGAATCTTTCCTTCAAACATCATTCAAGCAATGGCTGAAAATCAGATGCTTGCGATAGTATTTTTTAGCATTCTATTTGGATTAGCTCTTAATAAAACAAATCATTTAACAGGTAACTTCAGCGAGTCCTTTGCAAAACTTAATACTGTATTTTTGCAATTGATTGTAATGGTAATGAGCTTTGCTCCTTTGGGAGTATTTTGTTTGATTGGTAAATTTGTTATTGCAGATGGTCTTGATATATTTCAAGACGTCTTAGCCTATGTAGTTCTTTTAATTTCTTTGCTCTTTTTTCATGCTCTCTTTACCTACTCTATATTTTTAAAATTTATTGGCGGGCTCAACCCACTTACTTTTTTTAAAAAAATGAAGAACGTTGCTTTGTTTGCTTTTTCGACCTCATCAAGCGCAGCTACAATTCCTGTAACTCTTAAAACAGTTAATCAAGATTTAGGAGTTAATCAGAATGTTGCTTCATTTGTTGTTCCTGTAGGCGCAACAATTAACATGGACGGAACAGCAATTATGCAGGGCTTGGCAACGGTTTTTATAGCGCAAATGTCTGGCATTGATTTAACGCTTTTTCAATACATCCAAGTAGTCTTGCTTGCAGTCGCTACTTCGATTGGAACAGCAGCTGTTCCATCCGCAGGAACGATAACTTTAATTATTATTTTGCAACAATTTAATCTGCCCTTAGAGGCCATTGGAATTATTTTGGCGGTTGATAGGGTGCTTGATATGATCAGAACATCGGTGAATGTTACCGGCGATGCTGCAATTGCCTGTATAGTTGCGAAATCAGAAAATCAATTGGATGAAAATATTTTCAATTCAAAGGCCTAATTACTAATTAAATTCAATTTTATTTGATAAAATCTAACGCTTGTTAAAAGGAGAGAAAAGATGAATGTATTAATTGCCCCAGCATTGGGTGTTATCGGTTTACTGGCTGCTTTGCTAGTTTTTAGTTTAGTTATGCGTTATTCAGATGGAACTGACCAAGTTAAAAAAATTGGTGATGAGATTCATAAGGGTGCAATGAAGTTCATGAAAACTGAATATACGTACTTATTAATTTTTGTTGCAATCTTGGTTGTCCTTGTTGGGTATTTTCTTACCATTCAATCGGCTATTGCAGTAGTTGTAGGCGCAGCTTGTTCTTCACTGGCAGGATTTATTGGTATGTATGCAGCAACAAAAGCAAATGTGAGAACAGCGACTGCAGCCCAAGAAGATGGCGCAGCAGCGGCTTTATCAGTATCTTTTTATGGGGGCTCTGTGATGGGTCTTTGCGTTGCATCACTTGGCTTAATCGGCCTTGGAACTCTCTTTTATTTTTTCAGCGCTGATCACGTGCATGCCTTAGAAGGCTTTGGCATGGGTGCATCTGTTGTAGCATTGTTCTCAAGAGTGGGTGGCGGCATCTTTACTAAGAGTGCAGATGTTGGGGCTGACTTGGTTGGAAAAATTGAAGCAGGAATTCCTGAAGATGATCCAAGAAACCCAGGGGTTATTGCAGACAACGTTGGAGACAATGTTGGAGACGTTGCAGGCATGGGATCAGATATTTTTGAATCATACTGCGGCTCAATGATTGCCTCAATTGCAATTGCTTATACATTAGGCTCTCAGGAGATGATGATGTTTCCATTGGCACTGGCTTCAATTGGTTTAATTGCATCTATTGTTGGCATTATTATTGTGAAATTGCAATCTGCCAAAGCTCCAGCTAGCGCATTAAGATCTGGAACTTTATTGGCTCCAGCAATTTTTATTGCTATGGCCTACTTCCTTACTTCGAGCCTTGCTGGCGTATCAATGAATGTTTGGTGGGCTGTTGTTTGTGGTGCAGTTGGCGGAGTCTTGATTGGCTTAATTACTGAGTATTACACTGGCGGTGATCCAGTGAAAAAAATTGCTGAATCTGGTGAGACTGGTCCAGCCACTGTAATGATTTCAGGACTTTCTGTTGGAATGCAGTCTGTTGTGATCCCTATTTTAGTTTTAGCAACCATCATATTAATCTCTACCTCACTAGCAGGCGTATATGGTGTTGGTATCGCGGCCGTTGGAATGTTATCTACTGTTGGTATTACCATGGCAATTGATGCTTATGGACCTGTTGCAGACAATGCAGGCGGTATCGCTGAAATGGCTGGTATGGGAGAAGATGTAAGAAAAATCACTGATTCCCTAGATGAGCTAGGCAATACAACTGCTGCTATTGGTAAAGGGTTTGCAATTGGAGCAGCTGCCTTGGCTGCATTAGCAATTATTTCTGCATTCTCTGCAGTTGTTTCTCTTAATTTTGGAGACGCTTTTACCTTATCACTAGGTCAGCCAATTGTTCTTGTGGGAATGTTTATTGGTATCTGTATCCCATTTTTAATTTCTTCGATCACCATGACAGCTGTTGGAGATGCTGCATTTGAAATGATCAATGAAATACGAAGACAATTTAGAGAAATCTCAGGCTTGATGGAAGGAACAGCTGATCCTGATTCAGAAAAATGTGTTGAGATAGCAACCAAAGCCGCTTTAAAGAAAATGATGTTACCAGGTGTTATTGCCGTAGCGATGCCAGCAGTTGTTGGTTTTGGGCTGGGTGCTATGGCTTTAGGTGGAATGCTTGCCGGCGGCCTTTTAGGTTGTGTTGCACTTGCTTTATTTATGGCAAATGCAGGCGGCGCTTGGGACAATGCTAAGAAGTATGTTGAGAAGGGTAACCTCGGTGGTAAAGGCTCAGATACTCATGCAGCAGTTGTTGTTGGCGATACAGTAGGAGATCCTTTTAAAGATACCTCGGGCCCAGCAATGAACATCTTAATTAACGTTATGGCAATTGTGAGTTTAGTTATAGCTCCTTTATTAACATTGAATGGAATGTTGTAAGAATAACTTCAACTAAAAATAAGAAACCCGCATTCGCGGGTTTTTTTATTTCTAATTATTTTGTTTGTTTAGGTACCCATTTGTTTGAGATATTTAACCAACCTTATTTGAAGTTTTGGCATGGCATCGGCAGCCAATGTCAGATAAATTCCAGTCATAGCCTGGCGTTCAAATTCAGCAAGCCCAAATGAGCCCTGTATCCAACCCAGTTGAGCAAGGTACACACTGTTGCCGATGCCTTGTCCCAAAACAGCAGCTGAGACTTCCCCCTTGAGGAGCTTTTTTTGTAATGCATGCTCACAAATATCCAAAGCAACCCTAAGCATAGGAATATTTTCACTGGCACCTCCATATCCCGTTGCGGACAATGCACTCTTTCCAATAAAAAGCTCTCTAGAGTAATATTCATCCTGTGCATAAATCTGATGGAGTTTCTGGATAATTTCTTTAGCCTGATAAATTGGATCTTCATTTGCCGAGCTCTGATAGGCTTCTGTTAACTGCTGCACGATAGACTCACCAAGACAGTGCAATATATCTTCCTTATTGCCAACAAGATTGTAAATAGTCGGTGTTGAAACCTCAGCCCTAGCAGCCAACACTCTTATACTCAGTCCCTCAAAACCCTTTTGAGAGATCAATTCTTGAGCACGGGACAAAATTCTATCTCGACGTTCCTGTTTAACCAATGTTCTTACTGACATCCTTTTTTAGGCTTTTTTTAAACATATGTACAAGTATAAATGAATTGCTATATATTTTATACGCGTATAAAATATTTTAATTCCAAACCCTAAAATAGAAATTATGAGCACAGCTGAGCATAACAATGTTACAAAATTAGAAACCCAAAATCTTGATGCGTTAGTCGAACTTCAACGAAGTAAGTTTCGTGAAGAAGGAGAGGTTACATATGCAAAACGAGTAGATCGCCTTAAAAGGCTTAAGGCAATGATTGTTGATAACAAAAAAGAGTTTGCAACAACAACTAAGCGTGAGTTTAATGGAGCACGATCCTATGAATTTAGTTTGTTTTCTGAGTTTGCTTCAAAGGTAGAGGCGATCGATTACTCTATAAAACATCTAAAGGACTGGATGAAGAGTGAGAGAAGAAAAACCAATAAACCAATGAATTTTTTGGGGGGCAGGAGCGAGGTAAGGTATTTCCCCAAAGGTGTTATTGGAATTATTTCTCCTTGGAACCTTCCATTTGGTTTAACTGTTTCGCCTTTAACGAGCGCATTGGCTGCAGGCAATCGAGCGATGCTTAAACCCTCAGAACACGTTCCTGAAACAGCCGCGCTGTTTTCTGAAGTTATTCCTAGGTACTTTCCCACTGATGAAGTTTCGGTTGTTACTGGCGGTCAAGACATCAGTCAAAAATTTGCAGAGTTGCCTTTTGATCATCTATTGTTCACCGGGTCCACTCATGTAGGCGCTAAAGTGATGCAGTCAGCATCAAAAAACCTAGTTCCTGTAACATTAGAACTTGGTGGAAAGTCACCCGTTATTATTGGCCGAAGCGCAAAGCTTGAACTTGCCGGCACACGCCTGACATTTGGCAAGCTTTTAAATGGTGGTCAGCTATGTCTGTCACCAGACTATGTAGTCGTTGCGAAGGAGTTGGAAGAGCAGCTCATTTCACGTGTAGCTCATGAAGCCCAATCAATGTACCCAAACATAACAGAAAATACGGATTATGCTGGTGTTTTTAATGAAAACCATTTAGCTAGGTTGCAGAGCTACATTGATGATGCCGTTGATAAAGGCGCTAAACTGACAATTATAGGCGATGAAAATTCTCATGTATCTAAAGATAATCGTCGCATGCCTTTGCATATTCTCCAGAATGTAAACGAAGACATGCTGGTTATGCATGAAGAAATCTTTGGTCCCATTCTTCCGATCATGACTTACAGTGATATTGCTGAGGTTCCAGATATGATTGAACCTCGCCGAAACCCACTTGCTATGTATTATTTTGGAAAAGATAAAAGTGAGCAGGAATATTTATTGAGTCATGTGCAAAGTGGCGGCGTTTGTATCAATGATATTACTCTGCACTATATTCAAGAGGATCTTCCATTTGGTGGTGTTGGCGCTTCAGGTATGGGTGCATATCATGGACCAGAAGGCTTTAAAAACATGAGTCACGCCCGTGCCATTTATAGTCAAACTATGATCGATGTATTGCCAATCATCGGGGCAAGACCTCCTTTTGGTGAAAAGTTTAGAAAAAGAATAAACAAAATTCTTGGTGCAATCTAACCTTAATAGGAGAGTTACCATGACTATAAATCGACAATGGCTATTAGCTGAACGACCGACGGGGATGGTTGGTCCGCATAATTTTAAGTACACCGAAACTCCGATCCCTGAACCGAAAAGTGGTGAGGTTCTGGTAAAGAATCTTTACTTGTCATTTGATCCGGCGCAACGAAACTGGATGGTTGACCGCAAGGCTTATTTACCACCAGTGGGCATCGGAGAGCCAATGCGGGCAGGTTCTGTTGGGCAAGTAATAGATTCGCGACACGCAGAATATCAAGTGGGTGACCTCGTGCAAACGACCGGCTATTGGCAAGATTATGTGGTTGCAGCCCCCGGTGAAGGCCCAATGGGTTTGGTTAAACTACCAGTAGGAGTATCACCTGAAATGATGTTGTCTGTGCTCGGTATAACTGGGCTTACGGCATATTTTGGATTGCTGGAGATTGGGCAGCCCAAAGCCGGTGAAACTGTTCTTGTTTCTGGTGCTGCAGGTTCTACTGGCTCGTTTGTTGGTCAGATAGCAAAAATTAAGGGTTGCCGTGTCGTAGGTATTGCTGGGGGCCCAGATAAGTGTCGGTGGCTAAAAGAGACTGCCGGCTTCGATGCTGTCATCGACTATAAGAATGAGGATGTTCATGCGCAAATTGCTCATCACTGCCCCAACAAGTGGGACGTGTTTTTCGATAACGTAGGTGGCCCCATCCTCGAGGCAGCCTTAGATCACATTAATTTGCGTTCTCGGGTTGTTTTATGTGGCAGCATCTCTGGATATAACACGACCACCCCCATACCTGGCCCCTCAAATTTGTCTAACCTGACCATTAACAGAGCGCGAATGGAAGGGTTCGTTATTTTGGATTACATGCCGCGAGCGATGGAGGCTATCCAAGAACTAATGGGGTGGGTTTCATCAGGACAATTGATTTATCAGGTCGATTTACAGGAAGGCTTTGAAAATATCCCTACCACTTTGCAGCGGCTTTATGCCGGACAGAATTTGGGTAAGCAGCTACTTAAAATAGACTCATAGAAACAACCTTAAGGATTGCGATAGCTGAGTCCGAAATAGTCCTCCCTGTAGTCGACTCTAAAAAAGCAATGGAGATTTTACCAAATAGTTAAGCATCAGCAAAAGCTATAGAGCCTGAGATCCATCTTTCTATTAATTGATTTGCAAGCTCAGGCTCCTCGTTACATATTAATTCAGCAACTTTTTTAGTTTCCATTAAATACTGACTATCTCTTACTAGGTTCGTATATTTCATTGGGACAATACCAGTTTGCTGAGCTCCCATAATTTCACCAGGGCCTCTAATTTCAAGATCCTTTTCTGCAATTTTAAAACCATCCTGAGAATCAACCAGCGCTTGAAGCCTTTCCATGGAAATATCTTGAATTTTGTCTTTGTGCATTAAGATACAAAAACTCTCTTTATTGCCTCTTCCTATCCGGCCCCTAAGCTGATGAAGCTGCGCTAATCCAAATCTTTCAGCATTCTCAATCACCATAATATCTGCATCTGGAATATCTACGCCCACCTCGACAACAGTTGTTGAGACTAGAATTGAAGTTTTGGAATCTTTGAAAGCTTGAATCTGATTTTGTTTTTCTTTGGCTGATAGCTTGCCATGCAAGCACCCGACATTTGAGCTACCAAAATACTCTGATAGGTCTTCGTATGTTTCCATGACAGCATTTAAATCTAGGTTTTCAGATTCCTCAATGAGTGGGCATATCCAATAAACTTTGCTTCCTTTTTTTGTTGCAGCAAAGATTCGCTCAATAAGTTTTTCCTTACCACTTAATGGCAAGCATGAAGTTTGAATGGGCTTCCTGCCTGGAGGCAATTCATCTATGACAGATACATCCATGTTTGCATAGACGCTCATAGAGAGAGTTCTTGGAATAGGGGTGGCTGTTAAAGTTAATTGGTGTGGCGCAGTTTTCTCAGAATCATTCTTTTTTCTAAGAGCCAGTCTTTGATTGACGCCAAACCTGTGCTGCTCATCAATAATGATCAAAGCCAGCTTTGAGAAATCAACCCCCTTTTGAAATAAAGCATGCGTGCCAACTAAAAGGCGCACTTCATTATTTTTTAAATTAAGTAGAAGTTTTTTTCTTTTGCTTGCGGTTGTGCTTCCAGTTAACAGAGCCACTTTATCGGATTCCTTCCCAAAAAAAGATTTTAAACTTATGTAATGTTGCTCTGCTAATAGAGTGGTCGGTGCCATGAATGCAACTTGAAAGGAAGAATCTAGGGCTATGGCGGCTGCTAATGCGCCAACCACAGTTTTGCCCGAGCCTACATCGCCTTGCACCAATCTCATCATAGGAACTTCTTGAGAAAGATCTTCTTTGATTTCACTAACCACTCGAGCTTGAGCAGACGTTAATTTAAATGGAAAATTATTCTTCACCTCTCTGGTCCATTCTTGCTCTTGAGATAGCGGAAAGGCATGGTGTCTTTTTTGTTTACGCTTTAAAAAAGACATCCCAGCTTGAAAAGCAATCATTTCTTCTTTTAATAATCTGACTCTAGCAGGGTGCGAGCCTCCGGGAAGAATTTCATTAACATCTATTTCTGTCTCTGGGTTATGAATGCAGCTCAAAGCATCCATCACTTTCATGTTTAGCGAAGGATCGTATTGCTCAACATTAAGGAAATCTTCTTCAAAATTAAGTTTAGAAATCGCAGCCTGAATAAACGTTCTAATTTTTTTTTGACCCACTCCTTTTGGAACTCTATATACAGGTGTTAACCTCTCGTCGGCTAACTTGTGATCATCTGCGATCACCTCATATTCTGGATGAATCATTTCCAAGCCATATCTACTTAAACTAACTTTGCCATAGCACAGAAGTTCAGTTCCAGCTTTCAGTTGCCTGGTTTGAGCCGGATGAAAGTAAAAAAATCTAATATTGATATTTGATGACGAGTCAGATGATTTGAGCACCATCATTTTTCTAGGTCTGTACAAAGATTGCGAGGATAAAATTTTTACCTTAACTAATTTTTCATCTCCAGGTTGCAAATCAATAATGGGAGTAATTTTAGTTCTGTCTTGATATCCATACGGCAGATGAAAACATAAATCTCTTAAGTTAAAAATCCCAATTAAATTAAGTTTCTCAAGAATTGAGGGTCCAATTCCTTTTAGTTGAGTTAGTTCAATATTAGCCACTTACCGATAATACTTTTAATATAAGAACTTTAGAAATATATATATGAAAAAAGTCTTAATAATTGGTTTTGGAGACATAGGCAAACGAGTCTCCCTAGAGCTGCCTGACCATCAAATTATTGGCGTTTCTAGAAATGCGCCTAAGCCCATGCCTAATTTGGAGTTCATACAGTGGGACTGGTTTGGCGAAGAAAACCTAGCAATCTCTAGCACAGAAATCTCCGCTGTAATTTTAGTTCCTAAGCCAGCTACCTCTGATCTAGATGGTTACAAAGCAGGCTTTATGCAAGCATCTAAACGTATTATGACTCTTATAAATAAATCACTTAATTACGAGAGGTTAATTCTTATAAGCTCAACTCGAGTTTACGGGAAGAATAATGGGAGAAATATTGATGAATCAAGCAACCCCATGCCAGATGATGAGCAAGGAAAAATTATCCTAGATTATGAGCAATCTGTATCACAGCACTCTCAAGTAAGCCCATTAATTCTTCGTCCTTCTGGCTTATATGATCCTAAAGAGCACTGGATACAAAAACATGTAAATTCCTTTGATGGCAATAAACGCTCTCTTGGTTATGCGGAGGCTAATATGTTTAGCAGAGCTAATTTGGCAAGAGTGATAGGAAACTACATTAAGCTCAACTCTCCAGATTCTTCATCAGGCCCATTAATCTGCAGCGAGCCAGCTAGATCATACCAACAGATTTTTGATTCCCTGTGCCCAGATCAATTGATGGAGGACTTTTTTCATGTTTCAGACCAGCAAGGCAAAACATTTAACCCTCAGAAGTTAATTGAAAGCGGTTTAATGAGATAATAATTAGATAAAAATTTATCAGGAAGCATATGTTTTATAGCATGACAGGTTACGGTGCTGGCCAAGCAAACAGAAAAGACATGGAAGTGCTCTGTGAAATTAAGTCAGTAAATAATAGGTTTATCGATATTTCATTTAGAGGCTATAGCCTGCCTAATGATTTAGAAGAATATATTAAAGCGCAATTAAAGAAAAAATTTTTAAGAGGATCATTTGAGGTTAAGGTTCATGACAATTTTAAATCAGAACATTCTTATGAATTAAATCAAGAAAGTCTTAACAACCTCAAGCAATCGCTAAAAACCAGCAAAGACTTCAAAAACCTGCAGCTCAAGCTAAGCGATCTTAAGGACATCCCAGGATTACTTTTGGTAACGACATCTAAAAAAGATATTTCAGTTTTGGGAAAAAAAGCATTAAATATCGCTGTAAAAAATTTAGTTGAATCAAGGGCTAAAGAGGGTAAAAAAATTGAAAAAATTGTTTTAACAAAAATATCTTTTTTAAAAAATGCGCATCGAAAAATTAAAAAATCTGCACCAGCGCTACTGAAGCATCGAACAAACACAATTAAGAAAAAATTAATTCAAAAAAATATTACCCTCAGCCAAGACGAGCTCTCAAATGAGCTTTCAAATGTTGCACTTAAGCATGATGTGGCTGAAGAGCTTGAACGAATAAGCTTCCATGCTGAATCCTTGCAAAAATTATTTTTGCTTAAAAATGCACATGGCAAGAAAATGGACTTCATTCTTCAAGAGCTATTTAGAGAGGTCAATACTTTGTCAGTAAAGATAGAAAAACCAGATCTAAAAGAATTAGCTTTGACGATGAAACTTAAAGTTGAGGAGTTGCGCGAACAAGCGCAGAATTTAGAATAAATGAAAAGCCCTAATCTTTTTTTGGTCTCGGCACCCTCAGGCGCAGGTAAATCATCGCTGATTAATGCTGTATTAGATCAAGCGAGTAATTCTAACTTGCCTTTAGAATTATCAATCTCATACACAACAAGAAAACCAAGAAAGGGTGAAACAAACTCAGCTCAATACTTTTTTATATCAGAGGAAGATTTTTTGCATAAAAAAAATTCTAACTTTTTTCTAGAGTATGCTGAAGTTCATGGAAACTGGTACGGCACTTCTGTTGATTTTGTGCAATCAAAGTTGAATGATGGCATTAATTTGATACTCGAGATAGATGTTCAAGGGTTTAGACAAATCAATGATTTATCTTTTAGTTGTGAATCTATTTTTATTCTTCCACCATCAATCTATTCACTAGAAGATCGTATTAAGAGCAGGGGAGATGAAGATATTGAAGCAATTGATCTAAGATTAAAAAATGCAAAAGAGGAGTTAACTTTTGCAAATGAGTATGAACATCTCATAATTAATGACTCTTTTGATGTTGCTGCGCAAGAACTTTATAAGATTATTGCCAAAGAAAAGCCCTTAAACAAAGAAAACAACGAAGAACTGCAACAGTTTTTAGCTCAGCTATTGTCTTATTAGGTAAATAAACACTAAAATACGCCCTCGGAGAAAAACATTATGGCAAGAATTACAGTAGAAGGTTGTTTAGACAAAGTAGAAAGTCGATTTGAACTAATCCTCTTAGCATCTGGAAGGGCAAGACAACTTTCAACAACTAGCAGAGAACCAATGGTAGAGTGGGAAGATGATAAACCAACTATTGTTGCATTAAGAGAAATTGAAGAAGGCTTAATTACGAAAGAAATCCTTGATAAGACTCTTGAAGAGGATGTGCTATTAGATGAATTTTCTATTGATAGAGAAAAACCGCAAGACGACCTTATCGGTTAATGTTAAACCTGGAGCTTTTAATTGAGTGACCGGGCAATCCCTAATCAAATTTTATTAGATTTTTCTAATAAAAAATTACTCTCACCAGTTCCCAAAAAACTCTACGAGTCTGCCAAGGCCTATTTCTCTGAGAAGGAGCTTGAGCTTCTGCAAACTGCATATAATGTAGCTTTTGAGGCTCACAAAGATCAATTTCGTAAAGAGGGCTCTGCTTATATTACTCATCCAGTAGCAGTTGCCTCAATCCTGATTGAACTCCATCTCGATATCGAAACGGTATGCGCAGGTTTAATGCATGATGTCTTAGAAGATAGTTTCATCAAAAAATCCTATTTAGAAAAACTTTTTGGTAAAGACGTTGTGGCTATTGTCGATGGTGTGAGCAATCTAAATAAATTAGATTTTGACAGCATTGAAGACCGCAATGCTAATAATTTACAAAAGATGGCTTTGGCCATGTCTAAAGATGTGAGGGTCATTATAGTGAAGCTATGCGATCGCTTGCATAATATGAGAACGATAGAATTTCTTCCAAGAGACAAGCAAATTAGAAAATCAATAGAAACCTTAGAGCTTTATGGCCCAATTGCTATAAGAATTGGCATGCAAAATATCAGAGTGGAGCTAGAAGATCTTGCTTTTCAATGCCTGCATCCAATGCGAGCAAGAATGTTAGAGTCAGCGATTAAGCAGGCAGTGGGCGGAAGAAAAAGAATTATTTCTAAGTTACGTAAGCAATTTAAATATCATCTAAAAAACAATGATATTTTGGCAACAGTGCAAGGAAGGCAGAAATCATTGCATGGCATTTATCATAAAATTAAGCATAAGAAAAAACCATTTTCTGAAATCCTTGATGTCTATGCTTTCAGGATAATTGTTAATTCAGTTGATGATGCATATCGATCATTGGGAGTAGTTCACAATGTTCATAAGCCTATTGGCAAGAAATTCAAGGATTACATTGCGATTCCAAAATCAAATGGTTATCAAGCTATTCATACCTCGCTGATTGCATTAGATGGAATACCAATTGAGGTTCAGATTCAAACTAAAAGTATGGAGATTATTGCTGAAAATGGTATTTCTGCTCATTGGTCTTACAAAACAAAAGATTCCCTGAGCTCAGAGTCAATAGGGGCAAAAAAATGGATTGAAAGTTTTACTGATCTTGATAAAGCATCACTTGACTCTCATGAGTTTGTTGAAGCGATCAAAACGGATTTGGTTTATGACGAAGTATATGTATTCACCCCAGCAGGAAGAATCGTTAATCTCAAATCTGGCTCTACACCAATTGATTTAGCATATGAATTGCATACTGAACTAGGCAATAAAGCAGTAGCTTGTAAGGTTAATAGAAAATATGCTCCGCTAAACATTCGCCTAGAAAATGGTCAATCTATTGAGATTATTACATCTAAAAAACAAGAAGTTAGTCCAGACTGGTTGAACTTTGTTGTTACAAGCAAGGCTAGATCATCTATTCGCTCTGCATTAAGGCACCAGAAAGTTTCGCAATCTCGAAAAGCAGGCAAGCTAATGTTAGAAAGTGAGCTAAAACGAGGGGGCGTGACTCTTGATCAGTATCGCGGCAGCACTATGTCTAGAATTTTGGAAGTCATAGGTGTGAAATCTCTTAATGAACTATTAACTGATTTAGGGTCTGGCAAGAAAACAGGCGCCCTAGTTGCGGAAAGGTTTTTTGCTGGATTAAAAATTAGAAAAAATAAAGATTCTAAAATTAAAGCAATGGTATTAGCAGACCATCAGATCGAAGGTGTGTCAGTTATTTATGCAAAATGCTGTATGCCGATTCATGGAGACCCTATAACTGCTCACTCTGATACAGACAGAGGAATTGTTATCCATCATGCCCGTTGCAGACAAGTGATGCCTCATAGAAGTCACACACTCTCTTCAAGGTATATTCCTGCGATGTGGGGAACAGATGCAGAAGAGATTCACTATAAGGGGCATGTAAAGATTCACGCAGAGGATCGTCCCGGCATTTTGGCAGATATTGCCTCTGTCTTTACCAAATCAAATCTCAACATTGTGAATATCCAAAGTCGAGATATTGATGCCATGATTATTGAATTTATTGTAGAGGCAGAAGTTTTAAATACAGATTCATTTAATAAATTGATGATAAAATTGCGCTCATTAAGATATGTAACAAGCTGCTCAAGAATTGTTAATGACACCAAGACTAAAAATGAAAAAACCAATTTTTACAAATAAGGCTCCGGCCGCACTAGGACCATACTCTCAGGCCATTCAATGGGGGGATGTAGTTTTTATTTCAGGACAAATTCCTTTAAACCCATTAACTGGAGAGCTCAATAATCAGACCTTTAAAGATCAAGCAGTTCAAGTTATCGATAACCTTGAGGCGATCTGTAATGAAGCCGGGGGCAATTTAGATAACATTTTAAAACTCACTATTTTTTTAACAGATTTATCAAAGTTTAATGAGGTTAATGAGATCATGGCCAGTAGGTTTTCAGAACCTTTTCCAGCAAGAGCAACGGTTGAAATTTCCAAGCTGCCCAAAGAGGTAGAGATAGAAATGGATGCTATTTTATCCATCCAAGCATAATGTCAAAAAATTTAATAAACTTTTCGGATTTAACAAAAAAAGAAATCTTTGATTTAATTGAGCTCGCTAATAACTTTAAATCTGAAGATTCCCTTGATTATCGGTATGAAAATTTATTTCCTGACAAAAAAATTGTTTCAATGTTTTGTGAACCAAGTACAAGAACAAAGCTTTCTTTTGAGATTGCAGCACATAACCTTGGCGCAACATTTATAGACTTTGATTTAGATAATTCCTCTATGCAAAAAGGTGAAACCCTTGATGATACCTTGGCTGCGATGGAGATGATGGGCGTTGATTTATGTGTTTTGCGTCATACAGAATCTGTAATACACGGATTGGTAGAGAATTTCGCAAACATGCAATTTATTAATGCCGGAGAGGGCGCAATCTCTCATCCCACACAAGCATTAATAGACCTAATGACAATCCATGAAGCAAAAGATAAATTTGAAAATTTAAATATTACGATTGTTGGAGACCTTGATCATTCTAGAGTCGTAAATTCTTTTCTCGAAGCGATTCAGATTGTTGGATACAAAAGCCTGACATTTTGCGGTCACCCGGACCTTTGTAAAAATTATATTCAGAATCCTATTGGTCATTTTGAGCCCGAGCTAGATGTTGCTTTGCAAGATGCTGACGTGGTCATGACGTTGCGGATTCAAAATGAGCGCTTGTCAGAAAAATTAACCATTGGGGCATCTGACTATGTTGACCGATATCAAATTAATGTTGATTCTCTGCAGGTAGCTGATCCTGATATGATTCTGTTGCACCCCGGGCCAGTAAACTTCGGCATTGAGCTAAGCAAAGAAGCATCACAATTGGATAATTGCAAAATTAGGAATCAAATCTTTAATGGGATTGGTATGAGAATGGCAGTTTTAACTAAGCTTTTTTCTCAAGCATAACTTTTTTTATTGTCTCTACTGTATTGATTGTAGTCTGATCAATCTCAATATTGACTAGGTCTCCCTGCCTCATTTCTTTAAAAGTAGTAATTGAGACAGTCTCAGGGATCAAGTGAATATAAAAAGATGATTTTAATACCTTTCCAATTGTAAGGCTGCACCCATTAAGACCTATGTAACCCTTATAAAAAATATATTGAGCTAAGCTTGACGGGATTTGGATTTGTAAATCTTTTGTTTGTTTTCGACTGACAACCTTTAGCACTTTTCCAACTCCATGTATGTGTCCAGATACTAAGTGACCACCGATTTCTGAGCTCGCTTTCATAGAGCGCTCTAAATTAACCAAATCAGATTTGGCAATATTTTTTAAATTGGTTTTATCTAAGGTTTCATGAATAACATCAAATTCTAAGGAATCTGTTTTTCCTTTCTTGGCTGTTAAGCAAACGCCATTTACAGCTATACTTGCTCCTCTTGATAGGTTTTTAGAAAAGCCTTTTGGCGCTTTGATTGTGATTGAAATGAAGTCTTCGGCTTGAGTTATTTTTTTTACCTGCCCCATTCCAGTCACAATTCCTGTAAACATTATGCGCCCCAGTTATCTCTATATTCTTCAAGCTCTAGAACATGGGCCTGAAACTCTGAATTCTTTTGGGAGAATTCAATAAGTGAGTTTAAATCTATGATTGACTGAACATTAATTCCATATTCTGCTTCTAGCTCCGCACTTGCGGATAAATTTCCTTTGCCTTTTTCTTGTCTATCTAAACCGACTAGAAAAACCTTTGGAACAGCATTAACGCCTTTGATTAACTTGATTGATTCTCTTGCTGCAGTTCCGGCTGAAAGAACATCATCGATAATCATTACATCACCAGCTGGATCAGCGCCTATTATGTTTCCTCCTTCGCCATGGTCTTTAATCTCTTTTCTATTGAATGACAGTGGATAGGGAGTGCTTTTTTTGCTGAACATCATTGCAACTATTGAGCCTAAAAATATACCTTTATAAGCTGGACCATAAAGGCAATCAAATTTAACTTTAGAATGATTAATTGCCTCTACATAGCAATTAGCTAATCCATATAGATCGCAACCATTGAGCATTTTTGCTGCATTGAAAAAATATGGACTTACTCTTCCGGACTTAAGAGTGAATTCACCAAACTCAAGGGCATTAGATTCAAGTGCTAAGGCAATAAAGTTTTTCTGATAGTCTTTTAGCTCAGACATGACTTTTGAATTTTTACTATGTCTTCAATTCCCCTTGAAGCAGTAGCAAGCATTTCATCTAACTGATCTTTGCTGAAGGGATATTTCTCAGCGGTTCCTTGTACTTCAATAATTCCGCCTCTTTCAGTCATAACAACATTGAGGTCTGTCTCCGCTGAGCTATCTTCTTCATAGTTTAAGTCGAGTAATGGTTTGCCATCCTTTAACCCGATTGATACGGCTGCGACATGCTCTTTAATTGCTCTTTGATCATCATGAGAATTTTTAATGGCTTCAAATAATGCTGCACAAGCACCAGAAATAGAAGCTGTCCTTGTGCCTCCATCTGCTTGAATTACATCACAATCAATATTAATGGTTTTATCTTTCAGGTACTTTAAATTAACTGCTTGTCTTAAAGATCTACCTATAAGTCTTTGAATCTCCATTGTTCGGCCACTCTGCTTTCCTCGGGCAGCCTCTCTATTCATTCGCTCATGAGTTGATCTTGGTAGCATCCCGTATTCAGCTGTTATCCAACCCTCATTTGAGCCTCTCATCCACCTAGGGACATGATTTTCAATTGTCGCAGTACAAATTACGTGAGTATCTCCAAATTTTATGAGAGCAGAGCCTTCCGCATGTTTGTTAATGCCAAGCTCAATCTCTATTGGCCTCATTTCATTATTCTGTCTATTATTTACTCTTGTCATAACAATATTATATCTCTTTAAATGGTTCTATAATCTTAATAAGAGGAAAATCTATTATGAAAAAAACAGCGCTATTATCACTTTTACTTTTTACCTTCATCGGTTGCTCAGAGAGTTTTGATGTTGACCTTTCATTTGGAGAAAAAGAATCAATTAATCCTGGAATAGAAAATGCATTTGCCTCCACATATAAGCCTATGCAATCTGAGCCAGTGTTATTTAAGTCAGCAAATATTTATGATGGCCTCGGTGGAGAGTATTTTAATTATGATCTATTAATTTCAGATGGAAAGATCAGTGAACTTGGAAAATCTTTATCTGAAGAGGGTGTTTTAGTTGTTGATGCATCTAACAAATGGATAACCCCAGGGATCATTGATATTCATTCTCACATGGGGGTTTATTCAGCGCCAGGGGTGTCGACCAGCTCTGACGGTAATGAAGCGACTTCTCCAGTAACAGCAGAAGTATGGGCTGAGCACTCATTATGGACACAAGACCCTCAATTTGCTTTGGCTTTAAAAGGTGGGGTAACTTCTTTTCATGTCTTGCCAGGATCTGCTAATTTGTTTGGAGGTCGAGGTACAACTTTTAAAAATATTTCTCAAAATATAATCCAAGCAATGAAGTTTCCCGATGCTCCTCATTCATTAAAGATGGCGTGTGGCGAAAATCCTAAAAGAGTTTATGGAAATCGCAAACAGTCTCCATCAACAAGGATGGGAAACATGGCGGGATATCGAAACGCTTGGATAGATGCGGTGGAATACACCGATGGCATGAATGAAACAGACCCAGACCGTCGCCCGACAAGAGACCTTGGCATGGATACCTTGATGGGAGTTCTAAATGGAGAAATTCTTATTCAGAATCATTGTTATAGAGCAGAAGAGATGGCAATGATGATTGAACTGTCTAAAGAGTTTAATTACAAGGTTACTACTTTTCATCATGCTGTTGAGGCCTATAAGATTGCTGATCTTCTTGCAGATGAAGGGATTTGTGCTGCCATGTGGGCAGATTGGTGGGGCTTTAAGCATGAAGCTTACGATATGGTTCAAGCAAACATTGCAATTATTGACCAGGCTAGAAATGGAACAGGTTGCGCAATTGTTCATTCTGATGATGCGGTTGGAATTCAACACTTAAATCAAGAGGCATCGAAGGCTATGGCTGCTGGAAATAGAGCAGGTTATGATATTTCAAAGGCTCATGCCATGCGTTGGATAACCAGCAACCCAGCAAAAGCTGCAGGAATACTAGACCAAACTGGAAGCATAGAAATCGGCAAAGATGCCGATGTGGTTCTTTGGACGGGAAATCCTTTTAGCATTTACTCAAGAGCTGAAAAAGTTTTGGTTGATGGGGCTTTGGCATTTGATATGAATGATCCCACGGTTCAGCCGATTACTGATTTTGATTTAGGCATTATTCAACCTCAAACTAATAGGGCGCAATAGCATGAAACATTTTTCTATAACTTTATTCTTAATTTTTACATTTCATCTTTCAGCTGAAACAATTCTGCTTAAAGGTGGTTTAGTTCATGCGGGCAATGGGAGCTCTGCAAAAATTCAAGATATTTTAATCACTGGAAATATTATTTCGGGCGTAGGTCAAAATTTAACCATTGCTGGAAACACGAGAGTCATTGAGCTTAATGGCTTGCCCATAACTCCTGGATTAATTTCCCCAATGAGTAATTTAGGTATTGTTGAAATCAATGCCTTGGATGTTACGAGGGATGATGAATCTGATTTATTAAAAGCAGGGTTCAGTATTTTCAATGCTTTTAACCCTCATTCAACCGTAATTCCCTGGAACAGAAGTAATGGTGTCACAAGTGCAATTAGCTCTCCAGGTGAATCCTCATTTCCAATCTTTGGCTTGGGTTCTCATTTTTTATTGGATGGTAATCTTGAAATAAAAGGCTCTAGAGATATAGCCATGTTTGGCCGCTTAGGATCATCCTATGGGTCAAGAGCTGAAACTATTTCAATCCTTGAATCTCTTTTAGATATTGGTGCAAAGGTTTCAACTACGCCAGTAGAAGAAATTTTAGAGATGAGCCTAGCTGAAAAGTTTGAACTCCAGTCTCAAGACATCATTGCATTAGGCCGTGTTGTAAATAATGGCCTTCCTTTTGTTTTGGAGACAAATAGGGCGGTGGATATCTTGCAAGCCCTAGCCCTAAAAGAAAAGTACAGCTTAAATTTAGTTTTGGTGAGCGTTGAAGAGGCGCCCATGGTTATAGAGCAATTAAAAGTGAGCAAGACTCCTGTAATTATTGATCCCATGGACAATATTCCAAACTCATTTGATGAGCTTGGTTCAAACCTTGAATTAGGCAAGGTGCTAGATCAGGCAGGTATAAAGATTATGTTTAGCACTCAAAGGAGCCATAACTACCACCTCATGAGACAGGGTTCCGGTAATGCTGTTGCTTATGGCATGTCTTATGAATCTGCAATACAGGGAATGACATCAACAGTAGCTGAGGTCTTCAACCTAGGAAACAGAGGAATTATTAAGGTAGGAAATCTAGCAGATATTGTTGTATGGGATGGCGATCCTTTAGAGCCTGCTTCCTTTCCAAAGATTGTAATGATTGATGGAAACATTCAGACCCTAGCTTCAAGGTCTTCTAAGTTAACAGAGAGATACACTAACAAGGAAGATAAACCTTCCTCATACAAGCATTAAACTGATAGTTAGCTGAGGAGCTCTTTAACGAGCTTGCTGACAATTGACATATCAGCCTTGCCATCAAATTTAGGTTTCAGATGACCCATTAGTTTGCCCATATCCTGCATCCCTTGGGCAGCAACCTCTCCTATACCGCTTTTAACAAGCGCATGAATCTCATCTTCAGATAATTGTTCAGGCAGATATTTCAATATGACATCAAGCTGCTCTTGCTCTTTTGTTACCAAATCATCTCGCCCACCATTTTTAAATTGCTCAATGGAATCTCTGCGCTGCTTAACATTTTTATTAATAAGGTTAGCTATCTTCACATCATCTGCTTCAACTCTCTCATCTATCTCAAATTTTTTGATATCTGAGATAAGCATTCTTATTGTGTCGCGCGCAATTACATCTTTGCTGAGCATAGCTGTTTTAAGGTCTTGATTGATGGTGTCTAAAAGAGACAAATTAACGATAGGATCTTTGTCTTGAGAAACTAAACTTTCTATTAGTCTTATGTGCACGTTTAATTGCCGCAGCCATTTTTCTTTTTCTTACCGCTGTTGGTTTTTCATAAAATTCTCTCGCTCTAATCTCAGGAACGATCGCAGCTTTTTCACAAGCACGCTTGAATTTTCTAAGACCAACGTCAAAGTATTCGGTTTCTTTTATTATTATAGAAGGCATAATTGCTGGGTAGTTTATTCTTTTTATAGTGGGAATGCAAAAACTTTTTTATGATTACTTTAGGTATTGAAACATCATGCGATGAAACTGCTGTTGCTCTTTTTGATTCAAGTAAAGGGTTGATAGGAGAGGCAGTTTTTTCTCAAATAGAGCTTCACGGAGAATATGGCGGCGTCATACCTGAGCTGGCTTCGAGAGATCATTGTCAGAAAATTATTCAAATTTATAAAAATGCTTTGGGCAGTATTAAACCTAAGAAAATTGATCAAATTGCATATACTGCTGGACCAGGCTTGCTTGGCGCATTGCTAATTGGAGAAAACTTTGCTCAAGGGCTTGCGCTTGCTTTGGACAAACCATTGATACCTGTAAATCATCTTGAAGCCCATCTCATGGCTCCATTTTTAGATGGAGATGAGCTTCAGTTTCCATTCTTAACACTTTTGGTCTCTGGAGGACATTCATTAATTATTGATGTAAAAGGTTTGAATGATTATGAGATCTTAGGCCAATCAAGAGATGATGCTGTTGGGGAGGCATTTGACAAGGTTGCTAAGCTGATAGGTCTGGGTTATCCAGGCGGGCCTGAAATTGAAAGAATGGCTCAGCACGGTGATTCTAAGAAGTTTAAGTTTCCTCAGCCAATGCTCAATAGCTCGGGCTATGATTTTAGTTTTAGCGGATTAAAGACTGCGGTTTTATATGCAGTTCAAGAAATAGATGAAATAACAGAGGTAGTGCAAGCAGACATATCTGCTTCTTTTCAGCACGCTGCGACGGAAGTGTTAATTAAAAAAATATCTAAAGCTCTTATCGACACTGGGAGGGAAGGAATTGTGTTAGCAGGTGGAGTTGCAGCAAACAAGTTGCTCAGAAAAAAAATTTCTGCTCTTCAGGAAAAGTTAAACATTAAAGTTTTATATCCCCCGATAGCGCATTGCACTGACAACGCTGCAATGATTGCCTATCTTGGAAGTCTTAAGGCAAATGATGCAACCCATAGCTTAAACTCTCATGCTCGTCCACGTTGGCCCCTAGGATCTCAATAATATGAAAGATACTATCTACATTAAAGATTTACGAGTTCAAACTATCATAGGAATTTTTGGCTGGGAGAGGAAGGTTCGCCAAGAGGTAAGCATAGATCTAGAGATGTCGTTTGATTGTAAAAAAGCTGCTAAAAATGATGCCATCGAAGACACGCTTGATTATAAAAAAATTACCAAAGGGGTAATTAAATTCGTGGCAGAGTCTTCATTTCAGCTCCAAGAGTCTTTGGCTGAGGGAATAGCTTCATTGGTTAAGAATGAATATAAAGTTGAATCAATAAAGTTACGAGTTTCTAAGCCTGGCGCCTTGCGTTACGCCGAAGATGTTGGCGTTATTATTCACAGATAATGAAGTATTACCTCTCGCTAGGAAGCAATATTAATCCTCAAGCAAACTTAGATCTGGCTATCTCTTCATTGAAAAAAATTCTTATTGATACGCAATTCTCGTCAGTTTATCAAACCAAGGCAGAAGGTTTCGCAGGAGAGGATTTCTTAAATCTTGTTTTTGCAGGCACTAGCTCACTCTCTTTCGACGATCTCAATAAAGCTTTAAAGCAGATAGAGGACCATTCAGGCCGCGACAGGAGTGCACCAAAATTTAGCGATAGAACATTGGACATAGATATAGTTCTTCAATTAAATGATGATGAAGAAATATTATATGAAAGCGATGAGGTAGCTAAGTACAGCTTTGTATCTGAGCCTTTGGCTGAATTAATTTAAACTTACTTATAATTCTGTTCTACCAAACTCCAGGCAGCTTCTGCAAGAGGAACAACTTGCTTTCCTCTATCTTCTGCATGCTTGCTTGCCGCTGTTCCATCTCTTACTCGTCCCATGATGCCTTGTAGAATGCCTGCAAGTTTAAAAATATTAAAAATAGAATAGAACTCCCAATGTTCATCAAGATTTTTACCAGTGCTCTCAGAATACATATTTCTATATTCTTGTTCGGTGGGAATACCATTCTCTTGGCAGAACTTTTCATCAGCCAGCTGAGGGATGTTTCGCCAACTCATGCAATGATAATTAAAATCAGCAATTGGATGCCCAAGGGTTGATAGCTCCCAATCCAAAACGCCCATTACTCTATTGTCTTTTCCAAATACCATATTATCCAAACGATAATCTCCATGAACAATAGAAGTTTCATCTTCATCAGGTATATTGGCGGGAAGCCAATCAATAAGATTATTCATTGCTAGAATAGTCTCAGTTTCTGAAGCTAAATATTGCTTGGTCCACCGGGAGACTTGTCTTGCAATATAGTTTCCTGGTTTACCATAATCGCCTAAGCCAACTGCCGTGTAATCGACTTTATGAAGTTCTGCAATTACTTGATTTTTACTTTTGTAAATCGCCTTTCTCTCTTCTAGAGACTTATCTTCTAGTAAAAGATCCCAGTAAATATCTCCATCAAGAAAATCCATCACAAAAAAAGATGTGCCGATTACATCTTCATCCTCACATAATCCATAAGTCTGCGGGACTGGAACTGCAGTATCTTTTAAAGCAGTCATTACTTTATATTCTCTATCAACGGCATGTGCTGATGGGAGGAGAATTCCCGGAGGCTTTCTTCTCAGAACCAATTCTTTTTGCTCTGTAATGATTTTATAGGTCGGATTAGATTGGCCGCCTTTAAATTGAGCAACGTCAATAATTTTGCCTGCTGATGGTAGGCTATCTCCAAGCCATTCTTGCAAGCGTGATTGATCAAATTTCAGATTTTCTGCCACCTCTTTGGTCCCTGAGAAAATAACATTTCCATCAGGATTATTTGCATTAGCATCATTCATTATAGTGATCTGCCCCCATCTATATTTAAAATTTGTCCAGTTACATAAGTTGCTTCAGATAAGAAGATAGCTGCATCTGCAATATCTTTTTCTGAGCCCATTTTGCCAACAGGAATATTTTTAATAATGTTATTTTTTTCTTCACTTGTCCATTGGATGTTTGGTGGCTCTAAAATTGCACCTGGCGCAATAGCATTGACTCTAATGCTTGGCGCTAACTCTTTTGCCAAGGACTTTGTAAGTGTTTGAAGGCCTGATTTTGCAGCTAAATATATTGAATGGTTAACCAAAGCTTTATCAACATTTATGTCTGTAATGTTGATAATAAAGCCTTTATTTTTTTGAAGCTGCTCAGCAAATGCTTGGATTAAAAATAATGGTGCCTTGAGATTGCTCCCCATCAAATCATCCCAGCTCTCTTGCGAGAAAGTTCCTACTGGCGTTGGATAAAATGTAGAGGCGTTATTAATCAATGCATCAATTCGACCAAATTTAATTAAAGCCTGTTCAGCAAGGTTTTCTACTTCATCCGCTTGATCAAGATTGGCCTTAATAATAAAAGCACTATTTTTTCTTTCCGCATTAAATTTTTTTGCAAGATTGGCCGCATCTTTTTCAGAGTTATTGTAATGAATCACCACATCCCACCCTTTATCAAAAAAGGATTGCGCAAGCTCTTTGCCAATTCTTTTGGCCGCTCCAGTAATAACAATTGCTTTATTCATAATATTTTTTTTAAGGCTTCATGATAAAGGATTTGTTTTTTCTGCGAAACTTCATCTCCTTTTAAAGTTGAGAGCGGTAAAAAATCAATGCTCATGACCGCTGCAAATATTTGTTTTAAGTCCTTTTTATGATTATCGAGGCATTCAAGCTCCATTAAACTTTCTAATTCTTTGTAATGTCGATGCACATTCAATTTCTCTATAAGCTGAACTTTTGTTTCACCATCCTTGCATTTAATTAAGCTCAAAGTTCCCTGCAAAAGAACAGTGTATTTTTGAAAAATATTAGGAGTTGGTAGGCTCTCGCAAAGCTTAAATTGATTAATTCTTTGCAAATCTGCCCACTTAGTTTCGGGTAAATTCCCGCTACAAGAAACATTCTTCAAGCCATCAAACCATGGGTTTTGAAAATTGTAATCAATGATTGCTTTAAAAAATTGATCAGTATGCTGATTTTCTAGCGCTCTTTTGGTTTCCATCCATACTCTTTCAGGAGAAAGCGCCTTCAATTCATTTGATACAGCGACTTTCTTAAAACACTTGATAGTGTTTTCATGGGGATTAAAAAATTGCAACTGTGGGTAAGTTTTAAATCTTGCAAATCTTAAAACCCTCAAAGGGTCTTCCTCAAAAGCAGAGGAGGTGTGTCTAAATATTTTATTTTTTAAATCCGATAAGCCATTGTATGGATCAATAATTTTGCCGCTCTGATCTTTGGCGATAGAGTTGATTGTAAAATCTCGCCTTACCAAGTCCTCCTCAAGGGTAACACTTGAATCAAAATAAAATTTAAAACCCTTGTACCCAACCCCGGACTTCTTCTCAGTTCTTGCCAGAGCATATTCCTCTTTTGTCGTTGGATGTAAAAATACTGGAAAATCTTTTCCAATTGGTTTAAATCCTTCTCTCTCCATCTCTTCAGGGCTAGAATTTACAACCACCCAATCCCGGTCATTAGGTTTTACGCCCAACAGCTCATCTCTTACAGATCCTCCAACTTGGTATATTTTCATGCTCATTCTAAATTGAAATTTTTTTTAAATCCTCTAGTCTCACAGCCGTTAGCTTGCCTTCCCAAACACAGCCTGTATCTAATCCAATAAAGTAGGGATCATTGGTTTTGCCTTTTAACGAAGCCCAATGTCCAAAAATATAATATTGTTTTTTCTTTTCATGAGATTTAGAGACGTAATTGAACCATGGCCTAAATCCATCAGAGCCTTTCATGCTTGTATTTTTTAAATCCAATTTTGAGGATTTATCAAGAAATCTCATGCGAGTCAGATAATTAATAATAATTCGCTGTCTTTTATCTCCGGACAGATGATCGCTCCATTTTTTTGGATGATCTCCCCACATTGATTTCAAAACTTGAGACGGATTCTTTTTAAGCAATACAGAAACTTCATTTGCAAGCCCTTGAGCTTTTTTTGGAGACCATATTTCAGGAATGCCGGCATGTGTAATAAAAAAAGTACTATCACTACACTCATTATAAATTTCTATCATTAGAGGCTTAGAAAGAAGCCATTTAAAAATTTTTTTACTGTTTTTCGCTTCTACTACTTTTTTTAATTTTCCCTTGCCTTGATGGATCGATAGCAAATACATCAAGTACAGGTCATGATTTCCCAAAACAGTAGTGATATTTGAATCTTTCATGCAGAAGTTAAGCATTGCAAGAGATTCTGGGCCTCTATTCACAAGATCGCCGGTTAAAATAATCCTATCCTTAATTTTGTTGTAGTTGATTTTTTTGAGCAAGCCAATAAATTGCTTAAAGCAGCCATGCACATCACCAATAACGTATGTACTCATTTAAACTCTAGAAGCTTTAAAAATCACAATAAACTCTTCAATGGATAACTCTTCAGCCCTAGCCAATGGATTAATTTTTAACTCTTCAAGGTTTACATTAAGTTTTTTGAGGTTATTTTTAATCCCCTTTCTTTTATTGGCGAACGCTTGATCTATTACAGATGAGAAATCCATAAATTCATTCAGCCCAATCATTGGGTTAGGGCGGGGAATCAATCTTATAAATGATGATTGAACTTTTGGCCTTATATCAAAAGATTCTGGAGGGACGTCAAATAAAATTGAAGTTTTAAAAAAAGCTGCTATTTTTACTCCAAGTCTGCCCCAGTCCCCACTAAGATTTGATGCGCAAATCCTGTGAGCAACTTCCTTTTGAACCAAGAAATGCATGTCTTGGATTTCACCATAGAATTGAATTAACTTTATAATAATTTGTGTTGAAATATTGTATGGGAGATTGCCAACAACCCTGTGTTTTTTTTGTGTTAAAAAATCTAAAGGCTCTTTTAATACATCGCCATGGATAAATTGATGTTCGGTATTTGAATATTGATCTGCAAGACTTTTTACATTCTTTGCATCAAGGTCCATGGCTATGATTTGAATGTTATTGCCCATCAAGTGATTTGTAAGTGCGCCGGTACCGGGACCAATTTCAAAAAATAAGTTTTTCTCTTGAGGATTTATTGCTCGTTCCATTTCAAATAAAATGACAGGATCAACCAGATAGTTCTGCCCCAGTTTACGTCGATGTGATCTATCGCTCATTAAAGCTGAATGTTTGCTTGCTTAATAGCTTCTTTGAGAGACCCAAGCTTAGGAGAGGTTTTTCCTGCAATCTCTAAAGCAGTCCCATGATCTACAGAGGTGCGGATAATTGGAGTGCCCAATGTAATATTTACCGCTTCACCAAAACTTAAAGCTTTCAAAACAGGAAGGGCTTGGTCATGATACATGGCAAGATAAGCATCAGTTTGTCCTAGCTGTTCACTATTAAAGGCAGTATCGGCTGAGATGGCATAAGAAACATTTATTCCTACGTCCTTGCATGCCTTTGCAGCAGGGTTAATAATTTTTATCTCTTCTGAACCGATCTTTCCATTCTCTCCAGCATGTGGGTTTAAACCAAGGATTTTAATAACAGGACGTTTAATTTTAAAATTCTTTTTTAAGCTAGAATCCAGAACTTTAATAATTTCTACCAATTTTAATTTTTTAATACTTTTTGATACCTCGGCTAGAGGAATATGAGTAGTAGCAAGAGCAACTTTGATTTTTTTTGATGCAAGGAGCATAACTACATTCTTAGATGCGGTTTTTTTCTGAATCCACTCAGTGTGCCCTTGAAAGCTTTTAAACCCGCCCTCTATCACATTACTTTTTTGAATTGGTCCGGTTACCAATCCAACTTTTTTATTTTTTAAAGCTTCTGCTATACCAAAATTTAGGTTTTTAATAATATACTTAGCATTTTTTTTATTGAGTGTTCCTGGCGAGCAATCATCGCAAGTTGCAACAGAAAAGAACTGCAACACTCCTATTTTATTTTTTTTAGCTTTTTTCAGGCTATTAAGCTCAACAAGTTGAATTTTTAGTTTGAGAATTTTTGCTCTTGATTTTAAGAGTTCCCCATCTGCAATAGTGATAAGAGGAGTATTGATTTCTTCCCAGAATTTTAATTTTGACAAACGAAGAATTAAATCAACTCCTATTCCGGCTGGTTCACCATGAGAGTAGAGGAGTTGTTTCAATCTAATTCTTTAAACTCTACAAATGCTTCTGCCCTAGTAGTTCGAAGCGTATTCTCTAGCTCTTCATCGTATTTTCTAGCAAATAGAATGCCGTAAGCTCTATCTTTGATAACTTCCTCAGTTAAATCCTCAGTTCTCTTTTCAAGGACTTGAAGAAAATGGAAGCCAAACTCTGATTCAAATACAGGTGAGATTTCTTCTAGTGGAGATTCCAGCATCATTTTTTCAAAAGCTGCCGCAGTCTTTCCTAGGCTTAGCCAGTCTAAATCACCGCCTCTGCTAGCTGACCCAGGGTCCTCGGAGTATTCTTTGGCCAGTATACTAAAATCTTCTCCAGCCATTACTTTTTCTCGCACTTCCTCTAACTCGCTTCTAGTAAATTGCTCATCTCTTAATTTTGTTGTCATCATTAGGATATGACGAACCTTCCACTGCTCTTCAAAGCGAACAAGATCGCCTCGCTTATCTTCTAATTTTAAAATATAAAAACCTGATCCGCTTTTTAAAGCAGGTGAAATATAGCCTTTCTTTCTATTCTTTAGGGCATCAGAAAATAAGCTTGGTAAGTCTGCTAGGTTTCTCCATCCCATTTCTCCGCCTGAAGTAGCACTGCTACTGGTAGATTTTTCTACTGCAAGTTTTGCAAAATCAGCCCCATCATTAATTTGAGTCAGCAGCATATTTGCTGTGTTTTCATCTGAAACCAGTATTTGTCGAACAAATAATTCTGGAGATAATTCTTTCACAGCACCTTCTGTGGCTAAGAATCCATCTAATTCTTGCTCAGTTATGTCGACTTCACGACCCACCTTGCCTCGCTGAACTCTTTGAATAATCATTTCTTTTCTGACCTGGGATCTAAGGTCTTCGTATGACTCGCCCTCAGCTTCAAGCGATTGAATAAACTCTTCAAGAGTTAATTCATTGTTTTGGGCAATTCTTTCAAATGCTTCATTTAATTCACCATCGCCCACTCTTACGCCAGCCTGCCTGCCCATCTGCAGTTGCAATTCTTCGATAATCAATCGCTCTTGCACTTGCTCCAGCAGCACCTCTTTAGGCGGCATTGGGGCACCTTGCTCCTGGTATCTTTGCTCAATATTCTGCAGCATGCTATCTACTTGTGATTCAAGCACAACACCATCCCCAACAATAATGGCAACCCTGTCAAGAATCTCTATCTTTGCTCCCACCGGAAAGGTAATTAGAAGTGATAAAGCTATATAAATGTATTTATTCATAACGGGTATTGTACTTAATTAAATCTTCGGAAAGGCTACGATTGGAAAGTTTATTTACTAATGTCTATGACTATTGATTTAACTATAGGTTCATAAAAGCATTAGAGAAAAAGTTATTTATTGCTTTGTTTCCTCCAGTTAGGCCCTTAAGCTCAAATTCAAAGTTAATTCTACTTTTGTTTTCAATGGAAATCATTTTTTCCCAGTTTGAATTATAGAATCCTGCAGGTTGAAAATTTAAGAGGTTATATTTTGAAAGTCTCTTATCTGAAGCGTAGACCTTAAAAGCTAGGCAACAGTTTTCGAAGCCAAAACCAAAATAGGTCTCTAGATTCTTTTTAGACTCTAAGTCTTTGCTTATCCCTCCTATAAAATTAAAGCCTCCATACATTCGGTGCTCAATGGCAAGTTCTGCATAATCTAACTCATTCTTATTATTAAGAAGAGGGACATTTCTTTGAAAACTTCTTGAAAGCGCTACTTGAGTCTCAGGCAGTCTAACTATTAGTCCTGCTTTCCCATAGTTCAGGAAATTATTTTTTTGCGAGTAGTTTGTATTCAAAAAAGCATTAATAACTTTATTATCAAAAGAAATATTTGCTCCAAGTTGACTCTCTTTACCTATCGGATTTAGCAGCATTGCATTGATTACTCTGCTTTCCTTAAGTTGATTTTTTTTAATAATTTGAACAGAAAAATGATTAAGATTTTTCAGTCTTGTTTGCCACTTTACGCTTCCAGATAAAAACTCTGAGTCGGGAATTCTATCTTTGCCAAAGAAGTAGTCACTATTGTGGGTATTAAAATTTCCAATATTACGTTGATGGAGATCAAAGATAGGATCCTGACTTTGATCTTTGTATGTTGTTTTTTGGTAAACTAATTCTGGGGTTATTAATGAAATTCTCGAAGCAGTTGATTGCCTGAATAGAGAAGATATTTTTAATTTAATTGATGGTATAGAGGTAGACGAGTTATTTTTACTGGACCCGTCAAGATTATATTTCTTTTGTAACAAAGAGCCGCTCATCAGCATATTAATATACTTTGAGTCTTGTTGAACCTCACCTCCAATTTCTGTGATTACTCTTTTGCCAGTATCTTTAAGCTGATTTTGGTTCATGTCGATATAGCTCATTTCTTTAACATCAAAATTGGAATAGTCTGCTTTTAAAAAATAAGAAAGATTGGAGCTATATTTTGCATATTCAACATTAACCCCAGGTTTTTTGATATAACCATTGCTTAAAAAGGGGTTAAGACTTTGATAGCCCTCTCTTGAAATATTGATTGAGAGATTATCTAAATTCATTCCCAATGCAACTGATTGTGAGAGGTAATGGTCCCTTTGATTAGCAATATTAGTAAGATTTGAGGGAAGGTCCAGCAGTACCATTGAGTCAGAAGATTTAGCCCAATCAATGGTTGTAGCAAATGCTGCAAATTTTCTATGTTCTTTTAGCTTAAAAGCCCACCTTCTATTGTCCAGAGAGACATAGTCTTTCTTAAATTCTTTGTCTTCAGGAAATAAAAGCACATCAAGATAGTTTTCTGCCTCAGGCTGCGTTCGATATCGCAAGTTTGCTTCCACGCCTTGGCCACGATCTTTTAATAGCCTTGGTGCAATAGTTACATCAGACTTTGAAGAAAGAACCCAAAAATATGGCAGAAAGACATCCAGCCCATCAGATGTGATGCTAAGATCTGGCTCTAAAAAACCGTTCAACCTTTTTGTTGTTGCCGGAAATGGAAGGTAGGGTAGTTTTAAAACAGTTCTATCTCGAACCTTCAGTCGCAGGTTTTTGATATGCCCTCGACTTGACTGTTCATCCACATTAATTATTTCCGCTTCAATCTCCCATCCCTCAGAAATGTTATTGCATGATGTGATGCTGGCATTTTCAAAAATCAGCCCCTTTCCTAAAATGCCTTTAAGTGATTGATAGCTAATTAATAAATTTCTATCTCTTAAAAAAGTCTTGCCATTATTCAGCTCTAGTTTCCCACTGTCCTTCTTAAGAGACCCGCTCTTAAATTGAAAGTAGTTATCTAAGTGGTAAATATTTCCATTTAAGATTTCCTGAATTCTGTTTTCTTCTTGAAAATAAGTTGCCTTTGAGGCCTTTAAGTTTCCCCCATCAATTGGCATATAGATGTTTTCATCTAGTTGAATTTCTCCATTAGACTTGATGTTCATCTTTCCAGCATCAAGCGAGCCTGAGTGATTGTCGATCGCTAACTTTGGAAAATTTGGGTTAATACAACCTTTAAGATCGTTTTGACTTTCAATTGTTTTGATTGGCTCGAAAGTCGCAAAGAGATTCAGTGGAAGAGTTGCAACCAATACAACAAAAATTGAAAAGAAATTCTTCATGAGAATAGATTGTACTACTTTGAACTTCAAAAATTTTTAGTATTCAGGAAGCCATCTCCTTTAGCTCTCTTAAACTTTCCTTTCCATAAAACATTTCACCGTTTGCAAAAAATGTTGGAATTCCGAAAGCACCTTTTTCTACAGCATTATTTGTATTTGTAATTAATTCAGCTTTTATTTCATCTTTTGCAATCTCTTCTATAACAAAATCAGCTTTGCAATCATTTTGAGTTAAGAGCTTATGAAGCATCTCTGGTGTATCCAGTTTAAGAGATTGTTCCCACATGCCGGTCATAACAGTTTCGATATAGGGTTCAAAAAAATTATTTTTTTGCGCAACAATTGCTCCCCTCACTAGGGATAAAGTATTCACAGGAAAATGTTCATTCATTTTAAACTTATCAATCTCATGCTCTCGCATAAATCTATTAAAGGCAACTTCAAATTCGTACTTCATTTTATTAGGAATCTCAGCTAACGAAATCATAGGAGGCTGGTTGTTAGACAATTTCATGATGCCTCCAAGCAAGCAGGGAACATAGTGAAATTTTATATTGTAATTTTCTTCCAGCGAACCGATTGCTTTATGGCATAAGTATGCATTAGGGCTTGCAAAGTCAAAAATAAAATCTACATCCATAGTCGTCCTCAGCTCTAAGGCTTATAATTAATCTTTAACTTGCATCAATCATTTTAAAAATGCAATAACAAGTAACAATTTTATGAAAGTTGGAGAGGTCTCATGAGTTTAAAAGGAAGAGTATTATTTATTACAGGTGGCAGTAGAGGAATCGGGCTTGAGATTGGCAAGCGAGCTGCACAAGATGGAGCAAAAGTAGTTTTAGCAGCCAAGACTGCTGAACCACATCCAAAACTTGCTGGAACTATTTATACTGCTGCAGATGAAATTGAAGCTGCTGGCGGAGAAGCACTCCCAATTATTTTAGATGTGAGAAATGAGGCGAATGTGAGAGATGCTGTTGAAGAAACAGTCGCTCACTTTGGCGGAATTGATATTTGTGTAAATAATGCTTCTGCTATTTCATTGACCAGCACCCCTGACACTGATATGAAACGATATGATTTGATGCACCAGATCAATGGAAGAGGAACTTATTTAGTGAGTAAATACTGTATTCCATACCTTAAACAATCTAATCAAGCCCATATTTTAAATTTAGCACCTCCATTAGACATGAAGCCAAAGTGGTTTGGTCCGCATCTAGCTTATACTATGGCTAAATTTACTATGAGCATGTGTGTTTTAGGCATGGCTGAAGAATTGAAGTCTGATGGCATTGCTGTAAATGGGCTGTGGCCTAGAACTGCAATTGCAACAGCGGCAGTAAAAAATATCCTTGGGGGAGAAGAGTTAATGAGTATATCCAGGAAGCCTGAAATTATGGCTGATGCAGCATATGAAATTTTCAATAAAAATCCAGAGGTTTTTTCTGGTAATTTCTGTATTGATGATTTGATACTGCACGAGGCCGGAGTGAAAGATTTTACCAAGTATGCTGATGTTCCTTTTGCACAACTCGCACTTGATTTCTTTTTGCCTGACGATACTCCACTTCCGGATGACATAAAAAATAGTTAACTTGAACGAAGCAGAAATTTTACAGTTAAGTGCAAGATGCGGTTACCCATCTAAGCAAGCATTGATTTTAAAAAATGAAGCAAGCGGTCGAGAGTACTGGAGACTTTTTTTAGAAAAGGGCAGCGTTGTTCTATGCTACTTAGATCCCAATACAGGAAATCACTCACGGTTTATTTCCACTGCAAAGATCTTGCATCAATTTGATATTAATGTTCCTCAAGTTTTGGATAGTTTCCCTGAATGGGGCGTCACTATTCAAGAGGATCTTGGGGATTCAAGTCTGCTTGATGTTTGGAACGAGGAAAATGCAGAAGAACTAACATTTCAAAGCTTAGATCTTTTGGCTGATATCCACTCAATTCCAGACATGCAAATTCCAACTCTTCAACCCCAAGATTTAACTGCGCAGATGGAACTCTTTAAAAATATTTTTTGTAATGATTTTCTTGATGTAGAGGTGCATAGTTCAATTTCGGCCTTGATAGATTTGGCCTCAAAAGAGTTAATTGCACAGCCTTTTGTTAATTGCCATTTTGATTTTGAAAGAAGAAATCTCATGCTATCAAAAGAAAATAAAATTTCTGTTATTGATTTCCAAGATCTTTGCAAAGGCCCCATTGGTATAGATTTAGCTGGAATTTTATTGGATCATTATTTAGCAGCCAATCATGGATCAATCAATAAAGCTCTTACATATTTTCAAAAGCAATCAGATTTAGTAGAGAGCGTAGATGATGCATTTGAGTTTGTAAGATGGGGTGGAATCCAAAGAAATTTAAGAATCTTAGGAGTATTATCAAGGCTTTACCTTGAAGAAGGCAGGGACTTTCGATTAAAAGATATGCCTATGATTTTAAAGAACTTAATATTTCTAATTCCAGATAATTCAGGCTGCAATGAGTTCATGCAAGATAAAGTTTTGCCAAAATTAACCCACAGGTTGTCATCAGCATGAAAGCTATGATCCTTGCAGCTGGTCTTGGTAAAAGACTTCAACCCATAACCCTAGATACACCGAAACCTTTGCTAAAAATCGGCTCTCATTCACTACTTGAAACTCAGATTAATCGATTGTCAGATGCTGGAGTGAATGAATTTATTATCAATATCTCATACTTAGGTAAGCAAATTAGGCATGCTCTTAAGGCTCACCCCTTACGAGAAAAAATAGAAATAATAGAGGAACCTTTTCCCTATGGGACTGGCGGAGCCTTAGTCAATGCTTTAAATGAGTTAGGGAGAGAGCCATTTATTCTATGCAATGCAGATATTTTTTCTTACATTGATTTAAGTAGACTTCCGGGTACGACAGAGCATGCGCACTTAATTGGGGTACCAAACCCAAACCATAATCTTGCAGGAGATTTTTCTATAGAAAATAGTCAAGTTTTTTTAAATGCAAATCAAAATGCCGCAACATGGTCGGGCATCTCACTGGTCAATCCAAGCATCTTAAAAGAGCATCTTTATTTAGATTTTCCATTTGATATCTGGAACACTGTAATGGTTCCGCTTATTCAAGATGCAAAAATTACAGCCCATCTTGATGAGTCTATATGGATAGATATTGGAACTATTGAAAGGTTAGAGCTTGCAAGGGCCACTGTAAAAGAAGAAAATTGAACCATTATGAGTAATCAATCATTTATTGCCCCATCGATCCTATCTGCAAATTTTGCACGTTTAGGCGAAGAAATTGAATCTGTAATGGGAGCAGGAGCTGATTGGATTCATTTTGATGTAATGGACAATCATTATGTACCAAATCTAACCATAGGCCCGATGGTTTGCAAATCACTGCGAACTGACGGCATCAAAAATTTTATTGATGTCCATTTAATGGTTGAGCCAGTTGATGATATTGCAAAAAGTTTTGCCGAAGCAGGAGCTGATTTAATTACCTTTCATCCTGAGGCCACTAAACATGTTGCAAGGACCATTGACTTGATTAAAAGTCTTGGATGCAAGGTAGGCATCGCTCTGAATCCAGCAACTTCAATCTCAGTTCTTGATAATATTATCCAAGATATTGACTTAGTTCTTTTGATGAGCGTAAACCCTGGATTTGGTGGGCAGAAATTTATTCCCAGTACTTTAAAAAAAATCAAGGCAGTAAATAAGATGATTGGTGAGCAGCAACATGAGATTTTTTTAGAGGTAGATGGTGGGATCAACCTTGAAACAATCGAAAGCGTTTCGGAGGCTGGAGCCAATGTATTTGTTGCAGGGTCAGCAATTTTTGGATCATCAGATTATGAAGAAACCATACAAAGTTTTCGCAAGAAGATTTCTTAGCTCCATTCTAATTATTTGTTTTGGTTCCGATGCTTCAGCATTGGAGGCAACCTTTGAGGGCAAGTCAGCTGCGCTAGAATTAGTTGTGGCAAATACCGATGAGTCCAGACGCAAAGGCCTGATGTTCCAATCGGAATTAAAACTAAATAGTGGCATGATTTTTATTTGGCCTGAAAGCAAAAAGCATTGCATGTGGATGAAAAACACATCAATTCCCCTGAGCGTTGCCTATCTATCTGCAGATGGAAGAATCAAAGAAATATATGATATGGTCCCATTCTCTGAAGAGTCCATATGCTCTAGAAAAAATGTAAGAATGGCCGTGGAAGTCAATCAGGGATGGTTTTTACAAAATAAAGTAGCCATTGGCGACAGAATTAATTTTTAGCAAAATAAATGATTACCAAACAAGAGTATCAAAATTTTACAGATGCAAGTTTTACAGTGCTTCCTTTGGCGAGAGAAATTTCAGCACCTGGAGAAACTCCTTTATCTTTGTTTAAAAAAATATCAGACATAAAGAATAATTTTTTACTTGAGTCAGTTGAAGGGGGAGAGAGATGGGCTCAGTATTCAATTATTGGCTTTGGTTGCCTAGATACAATCAAGGTTTCTGGAAATTTGATAGAGACTTCGATTGACGGCATTCAGAACTCCTTTGAAGCTGAAGATCCGTTGCAGGCAGTCGAGGAAATAACTACACAGCATCATTCTCCCAATTTAGAAAATATGCCAAGATTTCACGGAGGCTATGTAGGATTTTTTGCATATGAGAGTTCTCAGTATGCTGAAAATAAAATTGCAACGCTGCCCAATAAAAACTCTAAATTTGAAGAACATATGCCAGATATTTTTTTGGTAAAAGCTGAACAATTAGTCATCTTTGATAACTCAAATAATACTACGCAAATTATTTTTAATGCATGCCTAAAAACTATGACTTTTGACTTTGCTCAAAGTAGACTTGATGAGATAGAAAGCTTAATTATTGGCCCTACAGATTCATCGGTTGTTAATTTCAAAGAAATTACTAATACATTCGAATTTAAATCGAATTTTACCAAAGAAAACTATATAGATTCAGTCAATACAATCAAAGAATATATCTCAGAAGGGGATGTCATGCAGGTTGTTTTAGCCCAAGACTTTTCTGCTGATTTTGTTGGAAATCCATTTCATTTATATCAAGCAATTCGAAAACTTAACCCTTCGCCATACATGTATTTCCTTAATCTTGATGAGTGTCAGATTGTTGGCGCATCACCTGAAATTTTAGTGCGCTTGGAGGACCAAGAGGTAACACTCAGGCCGATGGCGGGTACCAGGAAAAGAGGACAAAATTCTCAAGAGGATGAATCTAATAAAAAAGACTTACTTTCTGATCCCAAGGAGATCGCTGAGCATTTGATGCTAATTGATCTGGGAAGGAATGATGTTGGAAGAGTTTCTAAGATTGGGTCCGTGCAAGTAACTGACAAAATGATCGTAGAAAAATACTCACATGTTATGCATATTGTTTCTAATGTTGTTGGTAAATTGACTGCCGGATTAAGTTATTTTGATGTGCTGAAAGCTGCGTTACCTGCTGGTACATTATCAGGAGCTCCAAAAATTAGAGCAATGGAAATTATTAATGAGCTAGAACCAAGCTCAAGAGGTATTTATGGGGGAGCGATTGGATACATAGGATGGAATGGCAACATGGACACAGCCATAGCAATTAGAACAGCTGTTATCAAAGATAAAATTATTCACGTGGGTGCAGGAGCAGGGATTGTAGCTGATTCCATGCCTGAGAGTGAATGGCTGGAATGTAGGCAAAAATCAAAAGTTTTTATGGATGCCATGGAAATGATTTTATGATCTTAGTTATTGATAATTACGATTCTTTTACCTATAACTTAGTGCATTACATTGGTGAATCTGGTCATGAGGTAATTGTTAAAAGAAATGATGAGGTGACTCTCTCGGATATTGATGTTTTGCAGCCAGAAAAAATTGTTATTTCTCCAGGCCCATGTACGCCAAATGAAGCTGGTATTTCTGTTCAACTAGTACAACATTCAAAAGTTCCATTGTTGGGTGTTTGTTTGGGGCATCAATCTATAGGCGCAGCCTTTGGCGCAAAAATTATTAAGGCTCCCCAAATTTTTCATGGCAAAACTTCAGAAGTTCAACATTCAGGCGAGGGCTTATTCAAAGATATACCTAGCTCTTTTTTGGTGGTTAGATACCACAGCTTAATAATTGATAATTTAACTTTACCAGAGGAATTGAGTGTCACATGCACCATCCTAGATTCCCCCGATATTATTATGGGCATCGAGCATAAGACTAAACCTATTTTTGGTGTGCAGTTTCATCCTGAATCTATTGATACTGATCATGGCATGCAACTCATTAACAATTTTTTAGCTTTATGATTCAAGACTTCATCGCCCAAGTTCAGAACAAGGAAGATCTTGATTTTCACTCTATGCAATCAGCTTTTGAATTAATTATGACAGGTGAGGTTGATGATCTTGCTATTGAATCATTTTTGCTTGCATTAAATGATAAAGGCATTAAAGAAACAGAAATTACTGCTGCAGCAAGAGTTATGAAAGAGAAATCTCTTACTTTTTTATTGGGGGATGGGGATCATATTGATACTTGCGGCACCGGAGGGACTGGCATTCATACTTTTAATTGCTCTACTGCATCATCTTTTGTTGCTTCTGCAGGTGGTGCTGCCGTTACAAAACATGGTAATAAAGCTGTTTCAAGTAAATCAGGAAGCGCTGATTTTTTAATGGCAGCTGGCGCAGACATTACCCATGACAGAGCAAAGCTTGAAATGATTTTTCAAAGAGTTGGCTTTGTTTTCTTATTTGCACCTTTGCACCATCAATCAATGAAATACGTCATGCCAGCTAGACAAAAAATAGGGAAAAAGACGATCTTCAATTTACTTGGTCCTCACACAAATCCATGTGGCGCAAAGCGACAAATTTTGGGCGTCTACCAAAAGGAACTAGTCCAAACATTTGCTTCGGTGGCAAAAAACCTTTCCATGGATCATGCTTTGATTGTCCATGGTTTTGACGGTTTGGATGAAATCACAATAACTGGCTCCACTTATGTAGCCGAATTAAAAAATAAAACAATTACCCAGTATGAAATTTCACCAAAAGATTTTGGATTATCTCTAGGTAAGCTTTCTGAAATTTCTGCTCAATCTCCTGATGACAGTTTGCAGCTTATTAGAGAAGCTTTTGCAGGAGAGAAATCTGCAGTTCAAGACATGATTGCTCTAAATGCTGGCGCAGCTTTATATCTTGCGCAAAAAGTAGATTCCATTTCAGATGGAGTTGAGCTCGCATTTACGCTTATGAATAATGGCATGGCGGCAGATAAATTAGCTGCATATGTAAGGATTTCTAATAGCTAATGAGCATTCTCCAGAAAATAGTTGAAAGTACCCGAGCCAAGCTTGTCACAAGAAAAGCAGAGCAATCCCTTGAGGAAATACAACAGATATTAAGTGCGAGGAAGCTCCCTAAAGGGTCATTTGCAAGCAGCCTTGAAAACAAAGATAAAGCCATTATTGCAGAAATTAAAAAAGCTTCACCCAGCGCAGGAATTATTGCTCATGATTTTAACCCAGTTCAAAAAGCAAAAGACTATGAAGCTTTTGGGGCATCAGCACTTTCAATTTTGACTGAAGAAGATTTTTTTATGGGCAGCATGCAGTACCTTCAAGATGTAAAAGAAATTACCTCGCTGCCCATTTTAAGAAAAGATTTTATGATTGATGAATATCAGATATATGAGTCTAAGCTTATTGGTGCAGACTGTATTTTGCTTATTGTCTCAATACTTTCCGACCATCAACTCTCAACTTTCGTAGAGCTAGCTGAAAAACTTGAGCTTGATTACTTGATAGAAGTTCATGATGAAGTTGAGCTCAAACGCATAGAGCATTTTTCTAATGCTTTGATTGGTGTTAATAATAGAAATTTAAAAACATTTGAAGTAGATTTGAATAATTCAATCCGTTTAAAAAAATGTTTTCATAAAAGCAACATTTTTATTGCAGAATCTGGTATTAAATCTAAGGCAGACATGAGCTACTTACAAGAAAATGACATCAAAGCTTTCCTTATTGGCGAAAGCCTAATGAAGAACTCTTTTTAAATATAAGAGCTAGAAGAAGTCATGACCTTAGCAGTTAGACTCATGAATTTTTTAGTTGGAGTAGATAAGGCTTCCCCTCCATTTGCAGAGGCCTCCTGAGCATGCTCATCCTCGTCCGCCCTCATAGTTTTTAGAATCTCTATTGTTTCAATATCATTTTTTGAAACTTTATCTAAGTGCTTCTCAAGATGTTTTACCACCTGTTTCTCAGTTTCTTCAACAAATCCAAGGCTTGTCTTTTTACCAAAGCTTCCGAATATTGCGCCGATCGTAAAAGACCCTGCATACCAAAGAGGATTGAGTATTGAAGGTCTTCCATTAAGATCTTCCAGGCGTTTCTTGCACCATATTAAGTGATCCGTTTCTTCCTCTCCAGCCTGAGTAAGATGAGCTTTAATTTCTTGATCTTTGCAAACCATGGCTTGACCCCTGTAGAGCGCCTGGGCAGCAACTTCACCAGCAAGATTCACACGCATAAGCTGAGCAGACAAATCCTTCTCTTTTTTTGATAAATTTTGAGCAGTATTATTTGCAGGATAGGATCTTCCCGTCCCATTTTTTTTAAATGATAAAGTCTTTAATGCAATATCACATTCATTAATAAAATTATCTATTAGATTCATTTAATTCCCTTGTAACCTATATCTTTTCTAAAGAACGCACCCTCAAACGATACTGAGTTTACCAGATCATAAGCTTTAGATTGAGCTTCCTTAAGATTATCTCCTAATGCAGTCGCACAAAAGACTCTTCCGCCAGAGGTTAGAATTTTATCATTTTGTATTTTTGTACCAGCATGAAATAGTTTTGCCTCAATTTCATTTGAGGTTTGAATCAGCACCTCATGATTTGTTGAGTATCGTTCAGGATATCCTGTGCTTGCAATCACAACTCCGCATGCATGTTGCTCTGACCATTTAATTTGATAGCTATCTAATTCATCATCAATAGCCGCGAGGCATAGTTCAACCAAGCTCGACTGCAACCTCAAAAGAATTGGTTGCGTTTCTGGATCTCCAAATCGACAATTGAATTCCAACACTTTTAGCTCACCCTGACTAATCATAATTCCTGCATACAAAAATCCTAGGTAGGGCGATCCTTCAGCAATCAAACCTTGCATTGTTGGCTGCATGACTTCGTCAATGATTTTTTGGTGCAATCGTGCGTCCACTATTGGAGCAGGTGAGTAAGCTCCCATCCCCCCAGTATTTAATCCCACATCCCCGTCCCCAACTGCTTTGTGGTCCTGGCTGGTGGCAAGAGGCACAATTTTATCTTTGCTTACTACTGCAATAAAACTTGCCTCTTCTCCATCTAAAAAATCTTCAATCACAACACTGCTTCCGGCTTCACCAAAAGCTTGGTCTTTAAAAATACTTGCTAAAGCTTTCTCAGCTTCACTTTGATTAGAGCAAATAATGACGCCTTTGCCTGCAGCAAGACCATCCGCTTTTACAACAGTCGGGTAATTAATATCCTCTAAATATTTTTTTGCAGTTTCATATTGGTCAAAAGCTGCATACGCGGCAGTAGGAATGCCATACTTTACAAAAAAGTCTTTTGAAAAAGTTTTTGAACCTTCTAGTTGAGCAGCTGCTTGAGAGGGGCCAAAGGTTTTAATTTGCTTGTTTTGTAAATAATCACAAAGCCCATCCACCAAAGGCTGCTCTGGACCAACAATTACTAGAGCAATTTTTTCTTTTGTACAAAAATTCTCGACAGCAACAAAATCGTTTACATCAAACGAAACATTGCACACTTTTTTTTCTAATTCTGTTCCAGCATTTCCCGGGCAAACAAAAACTTTAGACACTGAATGATCTTGAGCCGCTTTCCATGCCAAGGCATGTTCTCTACCCCCAGACCCTATAACTAAAACCTGCACTTATTAATGCCTGAAGTGCCTTGTGGCGGTAAACATCATAGCTATGTCATTTTCATCTGCTGCAGCTATTACTTCATCATCTCTGATTGATCCGCCAGGTTGAATAATTGCAGCAATTCCACTTGCGGCTGCTTTATCTATGCCGTCTCTAAATGGAAAAAATGCATCAGATGCCATGACCGCACCTTTCACCTCTAGGCCTTCTTCTTTTGCTTTTAGATTAGCAATATCTGCGCTAATCACTCTACTCATTTGTCCTGCTCCAATGCCAATAGTCTGTCTATTTCTTACGTAAACTATTGCGTTTGACTTAACAAATTTTGCAACCCTCCATGCAAACATTAAATCATCAACCTCTTGAATGGTTGGTTCCCTTTTTGTCACACATTTTAGGTCAGCCCTAGGGACAACAAAAGTATCATCACTCTGAATCAGTATCCCTCCTGAAACTTTCTTAATGACTCCGGGATAGGGATTATCTTCTGCCAGATCAACGCGCAGAACCCTCATATTTTTCTTTTTTGCTAGCTCTTCCAGAGCTCCGTCCTCAAAACTGGTTGCGATGACTACTTCCACGAATTGTCGAGCATTGATCTCTTTTGCAGTTTCTGTATCAAGCTCTCTATTGAGAGCAATAATCCCGCCAAATGCTGAAGTTGGATCAGTTTTAAAGGCTAAATCATAAGCTTCAAAAATTGAATTTGCTTCTGCAACTCCGCATGGATTAGCATGCTTCACAATGACGCATGCTGGCTCATTGAAAGCTCGCACACATTCCCACGCAGCATCAGCATCAACAATATTATTATAAGAAAGCTCTTTCCCTTGCAGCACATCTGCGTTTGCAATGTTTTTATATTTAAGATTAGAAAAAGTTAATAGATCTGCAGTTTGATGGGGGTTTTCTCCATATCTTAGAGAAACACTTTTCTCAAAATCATACTGATGCACATTATTTGAGACATCTTTTAAATAGTTTGAAATAGATAGGTTGTAATCAGCCATAAGCTGAAAGACTTTTTGCGATAGTTCTTTTCTAAATTCATAAGAAACCCCATCCCGATCTTTCCATTCATGAATTAACCTGGAGTAATCACTTGGATCTGATATCACCGCCACATCTTTAAAGTTTTTAGCTGCGGCTCTAATCATTGTAGGGCCGCCAATATCTATTTTTTCAATTGCTTCTTCAAAGGAGCATCCAGATGCAATGGTTTCTTTGAATGGGTATAGGTTGACAATGACCAAATCAATAGTTTCATAGCCACGATCAGATAAAATTTCCATATCTAAATCTCTTCTAGCCAAGATTCCTGCATGAATTTTAGGATGCAATGTCTTTACTCGTCCATCCATCATCTCTTCAAACCCTGTAAATTCAGATACCTCCAAAACATCATCAGTAATTTTCTTAATAGCTTGATAGGTCCCACCTGTGGAAATTATTTTTACCTTATTTTCAAGCAAGAAATGAATCATGACATCTAGATCAGTCTTATCTGAAAGGCTGATTAGGGCTGTTTTGGGGGTGATGGTATTCATGGCTTTTCTATAATGCTGTAGTGATGGAGTTTCTTTCTTAAGGTTGCTCTATTTAATCCAAGTGCACTGGCTGCTTTGGATTGATTGTTATTGGTGTATTTCATGACCGCTTTTAGTAATTCCGGTTCGACTTCTGACATAACCATTTCATAAACATTTGCAGGATCAGTATCTCCAAGAGCGTTGAAGTATTTTTTCATCGCCTTTTTAACTTGCTCGCTTAAAGGCTTATTTTTTGATGTTTTTGAGACTGGTTGAGTCATTTAGTAGAGGTTATGCTGCAAACTATAAATTCTACAGCTGATTAAAAATTGCTCAACTGTATTTAGAGATTAATTACAGTTTTTTTTGCATCTCCCAAGACTAACTTTTCTAGCTTCCCGTCCCGCATCCAAATTTCAGTTCTTGAGGCATAACCAGGATGAAAATATGAAATTGCCTCGCTGCCAGTGAGAGAGGATACCACTGCATTAATTACCATAAAGTGTGTTGTGACTATGAAATCACCATTAGCCTCATTTACCCACCTAATCAGATTGTTTCTCCAAGCTTTAATGCTTTCAGGAAGATCTTCAACTGGAGTGATAAAGATTTCCATCAACCAATTTTTCTTTTTCTCAGGCATCACATTGTCTGAAGGTATCTCAATGAATTGCTGATCTATTGCAAAAGATTGGTCTTCGTCTCCAATCATTATTTCCATGGTCTCAATAGCTCTTTTTTTAGGACTAGAAATTAATTGGTATTTAAGGGTTTCATTTTTGAGCTCATTGCCTGTATTTTTTGCCTGTGTGCCACCTTCTTTACTTAAACCTGGATCAGGGTGATCAGACCAAGAAGCTGCTGCTTCTCCATGTCTTACAAGAATGATGTGACTTTGGCTCATAATAAAAAAATACCAACTATAATTAATTGATGAGAAGTCCTAGAATATTTTGCTCTGAAATAAGCTCACCAATGTATCAGTGCACCAACATAAAACAAATCCATCATCTTGCCAAGGTTCTAAGGCTTGGACCTACCGATCCCGTAGAGCTCTTTGACGGCCATGGCTCAATAGCGAAGGGAACAATAGAGTCAATCGCTAAAATATCTCTAAACATTAAAGTAGAAGATATTTTGTTAATCGAGAACCCTTATAAAAAATATTATCAAGCAGTTATTCCATATCTTAAAAAAGAAAATTTTATGTTTATGGCAACAAAGCTTGTTGAAACAGGAGTAAATTCTATTGCTGTCTATAGACCTCATCAGCTTGATCAATCTTTAGCAAAAAAAGATTTATCAAAACTACACTCTCGATTAGAGGAATCAATTATTCATGCTTGCGAGCAGTCTGAATGCAATTTCATGCCAAAAATTCAATATTTTGATTCTCTTGAAGATTGCATGCTTAGCATGAAAACAAACAGTAGCTTAGAGAGTGTATTTGTTCTTGATACAATTGCTGATAAATTAATAATAGACCAGAAAGACTTAGCAGCTGCAAATGTTACATTTGTTACAGGACCGGAATCAGGCTTTTCTGACAATGAACGCAAGGCCATGAAAAATCTAAATTTAAAAAAATTTAAAACAGGGCACTATATTTTACGAGCAGAAACGGCTCCAGTTGTAGCACTATCAAAGTTGCATAGCTTATTTGGAGAATGTTAATGAATGGCACCTCATCATTGTTTATTACCGACCCATTGGCCGAACTAAAGCCTAAGAAAGATACAACCGTTTTGTGGATGCAGGAGGTTTTTGCTCTGGGCGGCCAAGTTCTTCAGTGCGAAATGAAAGACCTCACTTATGTGGACCAACAAACTTTTGCAACAGTTTCAGAGATCAAAGATCCAAACAACCATCCTCAGGATAGCAGTAAAATTGAAACTCCTATGCTGCTTAAAAATATCAACAATATTTTTATGCGAAAAGATCCACCAGTTGATGAAAATTATATTAATGCGCTCCATATGCTTACCCAAGCTGAGTCTGAGGGCGCAAATGTTATTAATAAGCCTGCAGCACTTCAAAAATTTAATGAGAAAATATTTGCACTGCGATTTGCTAAATGGATGCCTGATACTAGGGTGATATGCAAAGAAGAAGACTTTATTGTCTTTAAAAATAAATATCCAATTATTATTTTGAAACCTCTTGACGGCATGGGAGGCGACTCAATATATAAATTTGATGAAACATCTGAAGATCACTTAGAAATTTTTAAATCACTAACCAATAATTTTCAAACAATGGTAATGGTTCAAAATTTTCTTCCTGAAATTTATAACGGTGACTATAGAATACTCATTATTCACGGAGAGCCTTTCCCAATTGCCTTGGCGAGAGTTCCGCAAGATGGCAGCTTTAAGGGTAATTTAGCAGCTGGTGGCAAGGGTGAAGCTCGTGAATTAAATTCAGAACAAATGGCTATTAGCAAAGAAATAGGAAAACTGCTGTTGGCCGAGGGCATTATTTTTGCTGGCATCGATATGATTGGCAATCACTTAACGGAGATTAATATTACCAGCCCAACAGGAGCTAGAGAAATTCTTACTCAAACCCAGCAAAACCCAATTCAAGCCTTATTAAAGTCCTTATAGTATGCAACCTCTTATTTATAAACAGCGGATACAAAGATGGGGCTTTAGGCAGTCGATGTTTGTTTCTTTGATATTTCACGCCACTGCAATCTTTGGAGTAAGTTTTGTGGTTATCCAACAGCCATGGGAATTTAAGGAAGAGGCAATAGTAAATATTAAATTTGCGAATGGAGCATTCGACATGGAGGGTCGCTCTTTTGATGGTCGTGAGCTAATAAAACAAAACTCTCAACAAGGCGCAATGGTATCTCAGGATGTGAATTTACAAGATCAATCTCAGTTTAGCGTTAGGCGACTAGAATCTAATTCAACAATGGAAAGTTTTGAAACAGTTTATTTGAATGCATGGCAAAGGAAAGTTGAAACTGCAGGTTATTATGAGATCTCAACTTCTGATATTATTCAAGGTAACTTTAAAGTGCAGATTAAATCTGTCATAGACCAGCAGGGTAATTTAATTGCTGCAGATATTTTGCAATCCTCTGGAAACTCAAGATTAGATGAATTAGCTTTAAAAATTTTACGTCAATCAAGCCCTTTTCAACCTTTTCCAGAAGAAATGATCGCCTCTTATCAGCAGCTTGAAATCATCAGAGATTGGAATTTTACTAACTCATAGTTATGCAGATCTTGGCTTTTGATTTTGGTACCCAGCATATTGGTGTTGCAGTTGGCCAAACTATTACCAAAACATCCTCTCCGTTGCTAGTCTTAAATGTTCAGCAGGAAGGTAAAGAAATTTGGAACACTATTTTATTGCTTCTGGAGGAATGGAAGCCCGATCAATTGCTTGTAGGAAAGCCTCTCAACATGGATGGGACTCCTAGTGATATGATGAAAAAAGTCGAACCATTTTTTAAAAAACTAAAAATGATCAGCAATATCCCCTGCGAGATGGTGGATGAAAGGTTAACCTCGTTTGAAGCAAAGCAATTAATGGAATCAAATACAAAGAAAGTTAGAATTGATGATTTGGCTGCAAAAATCTTTTTAGATAATTGGATGGAGCATCATGTCAATTCCTAGTAGCTTTATTGATCAACTTATAGATCAAACCGATATTGTGGAAGTGATAGGGCGACGCTTGCCGCTCAATAAAAAAGGATCTAATTTTTGGTGCCTCTGTCCATTTCATGATGATTCAAACCCATCGATGGCTGTCAATCAAGATAAGCAGTTTTTTTATTGTTTCGTTTGCCAAGAATCTGGAAATGCCATTCATTTTTTGAGGAGGTATGAAAATTTAGAGTTTGTAGATGCAATTGAAACACTTGCAAGCGCTGCAGGTATGACAGTGCCATACGAAGGCGGCAAGCAGGAAAAGACCAAGCCAAGCGGGCTTGTTGAAAGAGCTGTGAAATTCTATCAATCAAATCTTAATAATAAAACTGCTCCTAAGGCTGTGCAGTATTTAAAGGATAGAAATATTACTGGCGCAACTGCAAAGAAATTTAACATTGGTTATGCTCAAGATTCATGGGATGCTTTGGCTAATTATTTTGGTCCCGATACTCCAATCCAAGAGTTAGATGAGTCTGGTTTATTTAGCAAAAAAGACAATCGATTTTATGATCGATTTAGAGGCAGAGTTATTTTTCCAATTAGAAACATCAAAGGTGACTTTATTGCTATGGGCGGCAGAATTATTGATGAAGGTGAACCAAAATATTTAAACTCACCGGAAACCTCATTTTTTAATAAATCTAATGAGTTATTTGGTTTATTTGAAGTTAAAGATGCAGAAAAAAATATTGCTTCTTTGATTGTGGTTGAAGGTTACATGGATGTAATAGGGCTTTATGAGCATGGAGTGAAAAATGCCGTAGCTACGCTTGGAACTGCTGTAACGCCGAACCATGTTGCTAAAATTATGCGATACACAAATAAGATATTTTTTGCATTTGATGGTGATTTGGCTGGTGGCAAAGCAGCCTGGAAAGCAGTTGAGAATACATTCCCAATTATCAGGGAAGATATTAATATCCACTTCGTCTTTTTTGAGCAAGGCCATGATCCAGACTCCTTTATTAATGAGCACGGCTTAAAAGCTTTTCAAAAACTTTTGGATGAATCTATGTCTCTTTCAACCTACTTTTTATCAAAGGTTAAAGACTTTAATTTAGAAACTCTTGAGGGTCGATCTCAAGCAGCAGCCTTCGCTCTACCAGTCATTAATAAAATAAATAATGCAGTTATTAAAGAAGTGTATGCAAATGAAATATCTAAATTATGCGGCATGGATATCAAAAGCATGGATATCCCCCAAACCATCTCATCTTCAGCATCTGCCTCAGCACAAAGCATTCGACCAAACTCTACCACCCCTGTGAGAGTAAAAGCAGTAATCAATATATTCAGTGCGCTTTTAAGCTTTCCAAAGATTGCAGATCAACCAATATTTGATGAATTGAAAGAAGATCCTAAGTTCAATTTTTTATTTGTGATTCTGGATTTATACAAGCAAACCCCAGATATCAAGCCTTCACGAGTTATAGAAAGCCTAGAATCAGAGCAAATAAAGGGATATTTTTCTGAAGCAGTTGTTGCTGGGCTTGAATTATCAGAAAAAAATGCTTTAAAACTGATTCAAGACTGCATGGATATTTTGTTAAAAAATCAAAAAGATAGAGAGCAAATTCTTAAAGACAAGTATAATGTCAGATCGATTGCGCCAGCAGAAAGAAGAGATTTACAGCAAATCATCTTAAAAAAGCAAGAAATTACTGATGATGATCGAAATTGGTTAAAAAAATTAAGTTCAAATCAAGATTGAAAAAATCGAATTTGACATCACATAGAGTGAACGTATTAAAAGAGGCATTGAGTGGATAAGCTAAAAAAACAAGGGTCAAGAATTGCAGAGTTAATTGAGAAAGGTCGCGAGCAAGGCTACCTGACTTATGCAGATGTAAATGATCACCTTCCTGAAGATATTTCTGATCCTGATCAGGTTGATGAAATTATTGGAATGATCAATGACTTGGGTCTTCAAGTCCATGAAACTGCGCCTGATGCAGATACATTAATGTTAGCTGAATCAGATGACCAGGATGATATTGCCCTTGAGCAAGCGGCCGAAGCATTGGCTGCAGTGGAGAATGAAACAGGTCGAACAACTGATCCGGTAAGAATGTACATGCGAGAAATGGGTACAGTAGACCTGCTGACTCGAGAAGGTGAAATTGAAATTGCTAAACGTATTGAAGAGGGCATGCGTGACCTTTTGGATGCAAGTGTTAATTATCCAGGCATTGTTGAGCACATCATTGATTTTTATGAGCTGGTTAAGGCTGAAGATAAAAAACTGAGCGAATTGTTAACTGGTTTCTTAGAGGAAATGGAAGAAGTTCCATCAGCTGGACCGGGAAGTGAAAAAGCCAAACAGTTAGAAGAAAGTGATGAAGAGGTAGACAACGGGCCAGATCTCGCAGAAGTTCAAAGACGTATGACGAATTTGAAACGTCAATTTAACAAGACTCATAAAGTTGTTGGCTCTAAAGGTAGACATTCAAAAGAAGCCAAAGCTGAATTTTCAAAATTAGGATTAATTTTTAAATTCCTTAAGTTCTCACCAAAAATGTTTGAGGATCTTGCATTCTTCGCTCGCAGCGATTTAGCCGAGATACGTCTGCATGAAAAGAGAATCCAATTTTTGTTTGTAAAGTCTGCAAGAATTCCAAGAAAAGACTTTATTGCTATGTACAAAGATAACATCACAAAGATTAAGTGGGTTGACTCTCTGATGAGCAATAAGAAGTATTCTAAAAAATCTTTAGAGCACATTAAATCTGATGTTGTGATTGCTCAAAAAGCTATTAAGTCAATCGAAGAAAGAGTTGGCTTAAGCGTTAAAGATATTAAAGAAATTAATCGTGCTATGTCTATGGGCGAAACAAAAATGAGACGGGCAAAAAAAGATATGGTTGAAGCCAATTTAAGATTAGTGATTTCGATTGCTAAAAAATATACAAATAGAGGCTTGCAGTTCTTAGATCTAATTCAAGAAGGTAACATTGGCTTGATGAAAGCCGTTGATAAGTTTGAGTATAGGAGAGGTTATAAATTTTCTACCTATGCTACATGGTGGATTAGGCAGGCTATTACGAGATCTATTGCAGACCAAGCAAGAACGATTCGTATTCCAGTTCACATGATTGAAACTATTAACAAGCTTAATAGGGTATCAAGACAAATGATGCAGGATATGGGCAGAGAGCCAACCCCTGAAGAGCTCAGTATTGAGCTTGATATGCCAGAAGATAAGGTAAGAAAAGTTCTCAAAATTGCCAAAGAGCCAATTTCAATGGAGACACCCATTGGCGATGATGAAGATTCCAACCTAGGTGATTTTATTGAAGATACAGTGATTCATTCACCATTAAAAAATGCAACTGAAGGCAGCCTTCATTTTGCTACCGATGATGTTCTTTCATCATTGACAGCAAGAGAAGCAAAAGTTCTCAGAATGCGTTTTGGTATTGGAATGAACACAGATCACACTTTAGAGGAAGTTGGTAAACAATTTGATGTAACAAGAGAAAGGATTCGTCAAATAGAAGCTAAAGCTTTAAGAAAGTTAAGACATCCTTCCAGATCAAGTCACCTGAAAAATTTCCTAGACGAATAATTTTTGGGCCTGTAGCTCAGTTGGTTAGAGCAGTGGACTCATAATCCATTGGTCGGAGGTTCGAGTCCTCCCGGGCCCACCATTTTAATTATTCGCATAGATATAAAGCTTGACCTCGAGTTACCTTTAAGTTGTATAGTTATTTTTTGGAGAATTACCTAATGTCTAATTTAATGAATGAATCATTCACCTTACCTTGTGGTCAAGTAATCAAAAACCGTATTTGCAAGGCAGCAATGACCGAGCGTATAGCAAGGGGGGATAATTTAGCTCACCAAGGACATGTAAATTTATATAAGAAATGGGCCGAAGGTGATGTTGGTATTTTACTAACCGGTAATGTTCAAGTCGATCATAGAAACTTAGAAGGGCCAGCAAATGTTGTGATTGATAAAAATAACTACAAAAAACAATTTGATGTTCTGAAAGCATGGTCGGGGGCAGGAACAAAAGATAATACCCAGCTTTGGATGCAAATTTCTCATGCTGGCAGACAAACCCCAGGAGAAATAAATTCTTCACCCTTGGCGCCTTCAAATGTTGGATTAAAGATTCCTGGTCGTAATTATGGGATCCCTCAGCCTATGACCGAAGAAGACATTATGGATGTAATAGATAGGTTTGTTTTCACAGCAAGAATTGCTAGAGAGACTGGGTTTACTGGTGTCCAATTTCATTCAGCGCATGGCTACCTTTTATCTGAATTTTTATCACCAGATATTAATACCCGAAGTGATGCATGGGGCGGAAGCCTAGAAAATAGAGCTAGGATTCACTTGGAAATTATTAAAAGATGTAGGGCAGAGGTGGGAGCAGATTTTCCAATTTCAGTTAAATTAAATTCTGCAGATTTTCAAAAAGGTGGCTTTACTGCTAATGAAAGCATACAAGTTGCTAAGATGTTAGAAGATGCAAGCGTAGACATCATTGAGATATCAGGAGGCTCATATGAGCAACCCAAGCAAATAGGAGCGGACGACCTGAGCATCAACCCTGACAGAAGTGAAGAAAGAAAAGAGAGTACCATTGCTAGAGAAGCATATTTTCTTGAATATGCTAACAATATAAGGAAGGCAGTATCCTTGCCATTAATGGTAACTGGTGGGTTTCGAACAAGAGATGGGATTGAGAGGGCTTTGCAAAGTAATATCTGTCAAATGGTTGGAGTTGGAAGACCTTTATGCGCTGATCCCTATTGCATTAAAAAGATGATGGAGGGTCAGTTAGATGCCTTACCTAGTTTTGAGAAAACTCTATCGCTTGGACCTTCAATTCTTTCTCCATCAAGCCCCTTTACTCTTGTTCAAGTCATCAACGCGTTTGGAGCAATGGCATGGTTCTATCAGCAGATTAAACATATGTCTAAGGGACTAATGCCAAACCATAAGCAGAAGCTTTTTAATGCATTTAGAGCAGACATGAAAGCTGACAAGCTTGCTATTAAGGATTATTTAGACAGTCACTAAAATATTTCCCTTAAGATCAAGGCTTCTAATATAATTAATCAAGAGGTACAAAATACTTAAAGTGTTTAATTATGAGAAAGGGTTTTGGATAGGATTCTTTTAAGGCTCACAGAATTATTTGGGAAAGCTCCCAACCTTATTCTTGTCTATAAAAAGCAAGTTCTATCTACCTTGGTTATCGCTTCAGCATTTTTATTGTATGGAGTCTTTAACTTTACTGTTTTCGATATGTCTACGGACAGTTATCTAGAAAAAGAAAATCCAGCACAGATAGCACTCGATGAGTTTCGCAGGCAATTTGGTGGAGATGATTCGGTATTCATAATTTATGCTCCTAAAGATGGCAATGTTTTTTCTCGCCAATCTTTGATTGCAGCTCAGCAACTAACTGATGATCTTATGCACTGGAGAGATCTCAACAGAAGTGAATATTCCGAACTTCCATGGGAAGAGCTCTCCCATATTCGAAGAATCCAATCTCTTGCAAACATTAGAGTACAAGAAAGCATTGGAGATACGTTAAGATCAGATAGGCTCATTCCTAGACAACTTCCAAACAGCAAGACTGAACTTCAAAAAATTAAAGACAAGGCTTTAAATCAACAGGATTATTTAGGAGCTTTTTATTCAGAAAACGGAAAGTATGGGGCAATACTGGTTCAAACAGACTTCGGAACAATCCCGGTAGAAGGATATGAATCTGTTGTAGATATTGCTGGCATTGAGCTTGATGATAGTTTCGCTAATTTTGATCTCACTTTTGACGACAAGGCCGTTGTGCAAGACATTGAATTTCAGGACACCGATCAATTAGCCTATTTTGCATTTGATGAGGCTCTTACAGGGGTTTATCAAAAATATACAAATAAATTTAGCTTTTACCCGGTTGGCACCCCTTCAATGATGGGGCAAATGCAAGGAGTGCTCAATCAAATGGCCGTCCTGGGCATACTGATGGTGCTAATTTTTTCTCTGCTCTTGTGGGTTTTATTCCGCTCCGGAAGCGCATTAGTTTGGTCGATGGTCACCATAGCCCTCAGTGTGGCTTGGTGTTGGGGATTAACAGTTTGGATGGGTATTACTGTGTCCACAATGATCGCGTTAACGATTTTGCTTATTTTCGGCGTAGGGATTGCTGACTGCGTCCATGTGATGAGTGCTTATTTTAATTTCAGACATGATGGGCAAGAACATCATGCTGCACTTTCCCATGCTTATGAAAAAGTTGGTTTAGCTATTTTACTTACAACCCTAACCACATCTGCAGGGGTGTTGGTCTTAACAACCTCGAATCTTGAGCCAATCAAGGTTTTTGCTGTTATGTCAGCTTTGGGAGTCATTCTGGCTTTCTTTTTTACAATAGTCCTCCTCCCAGTTCTTTTGGATCTCTGGCATCCAGCAGCGATAGAAAGCACAGAAAAATCCAGTCTAGCTGATAGATTGGGCGTCAAGTGGAGCTCTATAACCTCTATAAAAAAATTGGTTTTTGGAACCTGTGCTGCCCTGGTAATTTTTGCCTCGCTTGGCCTATTGCTAGGAACGTTTATTAATTTTGTAATCGGTCTTACGTATTGGATCATCAAATTTCAAAAAGAAATTCTGGCCCAGGTTCCCTTGATAGTTCAAAAATCACCCAAACTAATCTTGGCTATTTTTGGGCTTGGCTTTATTGTCTGCATTTATGGAGCAACCAAAATTCAAATTGACACAAACATTGCTGAAATGTTTAAGGCTGACCATCCGTTTACTACTGCCATAGAGGTGGTTGATGAAAATATGTCAGGTGCCCAGAATATGGAAATAATGATAGATACGAGTATAACTGACGGTATGCTTGATTCTAACTTGCTTACTGCTGTAGATAATTTACAAACTCGCATTGAGAGCCGTTACCCTGACATTATTGGGCGAACTAATTCACTCGCTAATATTATAAAAGATACAAATCAGGTCATGAATGAGAATGATCCAGAATTTTATAGAATTCCAGATTCAAACCAAGCAATTTCACAATTGCTTTTTATGTTCAATAGCGCCAACCCCGAAGACCGAAGAAACCTTGTTTCAGATGATTACAGCCGATCGCACATAAGTATCACTGCCCAAAATCTAGGTTCATACGAATACAAAGAACTCTTTGATGATGTTTCGTTAGATGTTCGGGAAACTTTTTTGGATGTTAAAAAAGATTTCCCAAATTTAGATGTAAATTTAACAGGCAGCATGGCAACATTAATGGTGATGGCTGATGAGATTGCTACATCTCAATTCAATAGCTTTGCCTTAGCTCTGTTAATAGTTAGCCTGATTATGATTGTTGCGCTAGGGTCATTAGGGGGCGGCATTATGGGCATGGTGCCCAATGCCATACCAGCTTTCCTTGCTTTTGGTTTGATGGGTCTTTTTGGCATTCCTTTGGATGTCGACACTCTATTAATAGCACCTCTAATCTTGGGCATAGCTGTCGATGACACTATTCATTTTATGACCCACTATAGAGTTGAATTAAGTAAAACAGGAAGCATAACTTCAGCGTTAGACAGCTCAATAAAAGAGGTGGGACAGGCCGTTATGTTTACAACTATGATCATAGGACTTGGGTTTGCTGTCCTCAGCTTTTCAGATTATCTGGGAATGGCAAAGCTTGGCTTTTTCGGTTCCATGGCAATATTTGTTGCATTGCTTTGTGATCTTTTTCTTATTCCTGCGATGATTATAATTTTCAAACCAAAGTTCGGTCTTAAAAACATCAACACCAATATTGATTTCCAGAGGGCGGCAGGATGAGTCTAGCAAGTTTACGATTATTGATTGGAATCATGTTTTTTATGACTTGCTTTAACAGTGCTCTTGCCAAAGATCTCAATGGTTATGACATTATGAAATTGGTTGATGATACTCAACGTCGGGCCAATGATTCCTCATTTAGCAGAATACAACTTTCGAGCTGTAAGTTTGGAGTTACCAATGGACGCATAACCTGCGCTGACAGGCCTCGGGTAAAATCTCTGGAGTCTGTAGCAAAAAACTACGGAAAGGAGCTTAAAGATACCAAAGTGGTTACTATCACATTGGAGCCTGCTGCAGAAAGAGGTATCGGCATGCTCAGCTTTACCTATGATGAGGCGGGCCGAGAAAATGAAACCTGGCTTTATCTATCAACACTTGGAAGGATCAAACGCCTCGCTAGCGGAGATTCAGACGAAGACACTGAACCAGCATCACTGTTTGGTTCTGAATTTACCACCGAGGATACTAAAACAGGAAAACTTGAAGAATATACTTTTAACATTCTTGAAGAAACAAAACTTTCAGGTCGAGAGGTTTGGAAGCTTGAAATGATTCCAAATAACGAGCGAGCGAAGAGAACTCGTTATTCCCGGCAAATACATTATGTAGACAAAGCAAGATATGTTGTTTTGCGCTCTGAAATGTTTGATCAGTATGATAAGGAGGTTAAAAGGCTTATGGCTTCAAGGGTCGAGCTTGTAAATTCTATATGGATGCCACGCTCATTAACTATGATGAATCTAATTACTAACCGTTTGTCCAATATGGCATTTATTGAAATTTATACTGACTTAAACATTAAAGATGAATTTCTGAGTCAGCGTACGCTCAATGACGGAGCATACAGAGAAACAGAATTAGAGAAACTCCGGGTTCAATTAAAATAAAGTGAAGTTATTAGCTTAAAATGTTGCCTCTCCACAAAACATGCAGCTTAATTTTAATATTGATGGCTCCAATGACGTATTCCCAAACGGATAAGCAGCTAAACCTTAAAAATGAAGTTTCAGTAAGTGATGAAATTTTTCTCGAAGATAGTCTGTTTGATAATGTTTTTGATGAGCAACTCAGTAACAGTACAGACTCTTGGTTAGATGATTTTACGTTCAGTGTTAGCCAACAATTCTATGGCCAAGTTAACAATCATGCTGTGGAACTTCAGCCTGGTTTTTCCTTTCCACGTGAAGCAGATATAGAAAATAATCGATTAGGTATTAATATTCGGTATCAAAATAGCTTTGCAGCAGGGTGGCTCATTCAAGCAAGTGGGCAATCAAGGACTTACTGGAAACATGATTACGAGTTTGAGGCTAATAATAAAAAAATTGATGATGAATATCGTATAAATGAGTTTTTCATACAGAGAAGTTTTGATCAGCACAGCATTAAATTTGGGAGACAGACAGTTGTATGGGGAGAGGCTGTAGGTAACTCTGTTCTTGATGTGATAAATCATTATGAATACAGGGACTTCACCATCATTGATATTGAAGATGCTCGCCTTAATCAATGGATGTTAGTTTGGGATTATTTTGGAGAAGCTAGTAATTGGTCGAGTTTTATAAACCTTTATCCTGAGTTTAATCCAAAACCTGTCCGTGGCAGTCCTTTTTTCTTCGAACCTGAATTTAATATGACTGACTACAAGAGAGGCGGGGAGGTTCTTGCTGAAGTGGGAACCCAGTGGAGAAAATCATTCGACCTAAGCGATATAAGTTTTATGGCAGCTTACCTTTATGAAAATCAATTAAGCTATGATGCCCCGGTTGCAGAAATCGGTAACGCCATTGCAAAAAAGAATGATTTTTTACTACTGGGTTTTAGCGCTAATCGAGCAATTGGTCGCTTGCTGCTCAATTTTGATCTAGCTCTTAGCCACAATATTTTGACAGATAGCTTTAACTTTCTTGGAACCACTGCTCTCTCTTCGCCGCTAGACTTAAAAAAAGATCAAATTGGCACTTCGTTTGGTTTTGAATGGGCGGTTGATAACGATCAAAGCTTAAGTTTGAGCATTCAAGCGCAAAAGATGCTTGACGAAGACGAGGGCTTGTTAATTGGGCAAAAGCTTGTCAATGAAGGTATATTTGGTAGTTGGCTAATGAGGTACAGCAATATATTGCTTAAAAGCGACCTTACATTATCATCTACACTGCAAGGGGATCTTAATGGGGATTCACTATTAGCTCTTTTTGGAGCGAGCTATACAATCAATGATAATTGGGCTGTGGGCACACAAATCATTAGCATTAATGCAGACAGAGCTTCACCTTTGGTTTTCTATGATCAAGATGTGCGGGTTGGGTTGATAATAACTTTCTCATATTGAGCCTTTCCAATTTTTTTAAAGTTCTTCTTGGAGCCATGTTATATTCCTTTGATTATGAAAAAAGATATAGATATTATCATTTATGGGGCAACTGGTTTTACTGGTCAGCTGTGCGTTAAATATTTTCAGTCTCTTGGTACCAGTGTTAAGTGGGCTATTGCAGGTAGAAATTCTGATAAACTTCATGTGATTGCTAAGAGTCACGCCGCTGAAGTTGAAATATTAATTGCTGATTCAGATGATGAGAATGCTTTGGATATTTTAACCTCAAGAGCAAAAGTCATTCTATCTACTACTGGTCCTTTTCATAGATACGGATCTAAATTGGTCGCATCTTGCGTTAAAAACAGCGCACATTATGTAGATATTACGGGTGAAAATTTTTGGGTCAAAGAGTTAATAGCAAAGCACCATGAAGAAGCAAATGCTAAAGGCATCAGAATTATTCCTTCATGTGGATTTGACTCAATTCCCTCGGATCTAGGAGCTTTTTATTCAGCTAAAAGCTTGAATAAGCCAATAAAACGCATTGAATCATTTCATTCATACGAAGGCGGCGCTTCAGGCGGCACTCTTGAGACAATGTTCTCAATGAGTGAGCTAGATTTAGGTGATGATCTCACGGATCCCTTCTTATTAAATCCTCAAGATTCATATACCGAGGAGCAGAAGCAACTTAGCAGTGACAGAGTTGGCCTTGCAAAGAAGCCTGAGATTGATGCATGGTCAGCTCCTTTTATCATGGCCACTGCAAATACTAGGGTTGTTAGAAGAACTGAAGCTTTGCTGGCTTTGAGGCAGGAATCTTATGGCACAGATTTTACTTATCAAGAGCATGCATTTCATAAGAGCTGGTTCAGTGCTTTTAAATCACTGGTGCTTACTGGAATCTCTGTTCTGGTGCTTTTGTCTCCATTAAAGAAATTAGTTAAACCATTTTTACCAAAACCGGGAGAAGGACCTTCAGAAGCTGTTCAAGAAAACGGATGGTTTGATTGTAAATTTATTGTTGAAACAGAAGATGGCATGAAATCAGTTTTCAATATGAGCGGCAAAGGCGACCCAGGCTACAAAGTGACATCAAAGTTAGTTTCAGAGTGCGCACTGTGCTTGCTTGAAGATGAAGACAGCCTTCCCGGTGGATCAGAATATGGAGGAGTTTTAACTTCTGCTTCTGGGCTAGGGCATTCATTGATATCTAGACTAAGCAAAGTCGGAATTAATTTTGACGGGCCGCTTTAAATTTTTTTAAGACAGCTTAAGCTAGATACAGATTAACTCTTTAATGGATTCTATATGAAACTTCTCACTTTTTTTTTAACATTAGCGTCAATGAATTTAATTGCTCAACCACTCAATGACCCTAGTACATGGCAGGGTGTAACTGATCAAGTAATGGGCGGTGTATCGAATTTAAGCATCAGACATTCTGACGGTGTTTTCTTCATGACTGGAAATGTTTCAACAGATAACAATGGTGGATTTGTTAGGCTCTCTAATAGAGTGGATATTAGCAGCAATGATTTCCAAGGAATTAAGTTCAGGGCAAAAGGAAACAATGAAACCTATGAAATACATGTAACCCTTAAGGGTCTTAAAATCCCGCCTTGGTCTTATTTCAGTCAATCATTTGACGTAACTGAACAATGGCAAGAGTATCAAATTTCATTTAAAGACTTAAAAAGAAGTTCAGGGTTTTCTGCTGCGTCCATGAAAGCAAAGAACATTAGAGATTTAAGTATTGCAGGTTTTGGCAGAGACTTTGCAGTGGATCTTGCGATCAAAGATATCAGCTTAATTTCTAATTAATTGTTTTTTTCAAACTCTTTAAGATATTTTTCGTAATCTTCCCAATCATGTGGGGTGCCCGCTCTAGGTTTTTCCATTTTGCTCGCGCGCTCTAAAGCTTTGGTAGATAGCTTGCTTGGATTGTCTTGAAAAAACTTTCTAAATGTTTTCTTAATTAGGTTTTTCATTTAATGATTAATTACCTTAACTAGCTTTTTCATGAAGCGTTTGAGAGTCTTTGAGGCGTCCTTTTCGCTAACAACTTCTATTATTTCAGACTGAGAGTAACCATCCCAAAAAGTGATCACATGACAGCTTTCATTTATTTTTAATTCCAGGGATGCTGAATCAACATTAGTTTCATCAACGATAAAAATTTTGATTGCATCTCCCTCAATGTTAATTGCAACAGCTTCATGATCAGAAAAATATGATTTATATAAATTTTCCACTCTTTGATGAAAGGTATACGGCGGCATAAATTTTTTTAGTTAGCTTTAAAGGCTAAGCTAAATTTTTTCTAGTCTTTGTTAATTGAATTTCTTAAATCTTTAATTTTCTCAAGGCTGACTTTATCTTTTAAACTCATTATAAATGCAGCAATCGATAAGACTAATATTGCACTCGCTTCACCAAGAACTACCCAAGCATCCATCTCTTTGCTTTGCATCACAATAAGTCTACATAATGCAGTAATTGCAATGATGATTGGAAGCGTTACCGGTATTCTATTGGTGCTGTAAAAAGCGCCCACCATGCCTATGATCTCAACGTAGATAAATAGCATAAATAGATCTGGCAAAGTAATTGCCTGCGCCAAGACCATATCAAAAATATACAGAGCAGAAGCAATGCATGTTGCAATACCAATAATGGCTAAAAGTAATTTCTCACTAGCAATTGTTGTCCAATGAAGACCGCGAGTTATTTTAGATTGCTTATCACTCATAAAATAATCATACCAAAGGAACCACAAATGAAAATTTTTTTTGAAGAAAATTTATTGTTCTGGCGAGATGATAATTAATATAGTAAGTTAAAATTAAATATTACAACTCACAAGAATTAAAATGATATTAAGCGATAAAAAAAGGATCCAAGATTTTACTGACAAGGGTTGGTGGGGAAATGACACCCTTTATTCTTTATTTCAAGATGCTTTAGCTCAATGCAAAGATCAGGAAGGGCTTGTTGATCCAGAAAATAGACCCAATATTACTGGAGACTCTCCTAAAAGATTAACTTATCAGGAAATTCATGAAACAGTTGAGAGGTATGCAGGTTCCTTCTTCGAACAAGGCATGAGAAAAGATGACATTGCAATTGTTCAATTGCCAAATGTCGTTGAGCTCCCCATGGTTTATTTAGCGTTATCAAAATTGGGAGTAATTTGTTCTCCTGTTCCAATGCAGTATGGCGCGTATGAAATTACAAGCATTATTGATGAAACTAACCCTAAGGCTTTTATTAGCATTCAAACTTTTAACGGAAATAGTCATGCTGAGAAATTTTCCACTATTTTTAATAATGGTGAGCTTACTTTTTCATTGGGCAGCATCGATGGTTTTATTGATCTGCATCAATACCAGCCGTCCGAGCAATCCTTCAATGACCAGCAATCCTATGCTGATGACAATCCAGCATCGGCCAATGATATTTTCACAATATGTTGGACATCAGGGACAACCGGTACACCAAAAGGGGTACCAAGAAGTCATAATCTTTGGTTGCCCATGGCAAAAGCTGCAGCATTTGTTTCTGAGACAGAAGAGGGGGATACCCTTTTAAATCCCTTCCCCATGATTAATATGGCAAGCATAGGCGGCTTTTTGTTTAACTGGTTGCTCTGCAAAGGCAAGCTCATTCAGCACCATCCCTTTGATTTAAATGTTTTTTTAGCGCAAATTACCGATGAAAAAGTTAAATATACAATTGCGCCTCCAGCAATTATGAACATGCTTTTAAACAATCCAGCCATTCTTGATCAGCAGGACTTTAGCAGCTTAAGGTCTATCGGCTGCGGTGGGGCGCCTTTATCTGAATGGATGGTTGAGTCTTTTCAGAATAAATATAATTTAACTGTTCAAAATATCTTTGGTTCTAATGAAGGCGCAACCCTTCTTAGTTCTAGGAATGAGATTGAAGACCCAAACTTAAGGGCAAAATATTTTCCTCGTTTCGGTGTCGAAGGTTTGGATTGGAGCAACCCTGTTTCAAAGCTAGTCCGTACCAAGCTGGTTGATGTTGAAACTAATGAAGAAATTCAAGAATCTAGCAGGCCAGGTGAGTTACTGATTTCAGGTGCAACTGTTTTTGATGGGTACTGGAATGCTCCTGATGCAAATGCAGAAGTATTTGATGATGAGGGTTATTTCAGAACGGGAGATTTATTTGAAATATCTCCTGAAGAAACGCAACAGAAGTATTATAAATTTTGTGGACGATGCAAAGATTTAATTATCCGAGGTGGAATGAATATCTCACCAGAAGAGCTGGATAATCTGCTCAGCTCACACCCAAAATTATTAGAAGTGGCAGTGACCGGTTACGAAGATGAAATACTTGGTGAAAAAGTTGGTGTGGTTGCAGTGCTAGCCAAAGGAGAGACGATTTCTTTGGAAGACATTATTGACTACCTAAAAGCAAAAGAAATCGCAAAATATAAACTGCCTGAAGATTTAAGAATCATAGATGCGCTGCCTAAAAACCCAGTTGGAAAAGTATTAAGAAGAGAGCTTAAGGAACTTTTTAGTTAAGGAGTTCCAACTACAAAACTTACTACCGTTGTTGCGCTTCCACCAATATTAAGAGTTGATAAATTTTTTGCATTTTCAATTTGGTAGTCACCAGCATTGTTGGTGCATTGCTTAAAGCAATCCAATAACATTCTTACGCCCGTTGCACCAACTGGATGCCCTAAGCCAATCAAGCCACCGCTTGCATTGATGGGGATTTTTCCACCAATTTCAATTTCTCCAGATTCAATTGCTTTCCAACTTTCGCCAGGTTTTGTAATGCCAAAGTGGTCTATTGCCATATACTCAGTTGAAGTAAAGCAGTCGTGAGTTTCTATGCCATCCACATCACTAACGCCTTGCATATTTGCTCTGGTAAAAGCGTCATCTATGGCTTTTTTTACATGAGGGAAGACATAATCTTTTTTCTGACTAAAATCAATTTTTTCTTGGTAGGTAATTGGACCAGTTTGATGTCCCCACCCCTTAATGTAAGGAATTGATTCAAGTTGGATAGATTGAGCCTTAGCATATTCCCTTGCTTTTTTTTCACTTGCTAAAAAGATGATCGCAGCACCATCGGTTACTTGGCCACAATCCATTTTCCTTGTTCTGCCTTCAATGACTGGATTTGAATGGTCTGATCTTGTAAAAGTATCAGATTCAAAAGTCCAACCGCGTGTTTGAGAGTTTGGATTTTTCTTAGCATTGCCAAAATTAATTTCTGAAATTCTAGAAAGGTGATTTTCATCAATGCCATACCTCTTATCATATTCATTTGTTAGCTCGCTAAACATATGAGGCCAAGGATACTTCACTCCCTGACATTCAAAGCCAGATCGCATGGCAGGCCCACCAATATTCTGAGCTGCTTGCTCACCCGAAACATTTTTCATTTGCTCAATACCTAAAACTGCTGCAAGTTCATAACGACCAGATTCTATTTCAGCACAGGCGGCTAATGTTGCAATGCTTCCTGAAGCACATGCTGCCTCATGTCTGGAGGAAGGCAAACCAAAAAAATCAGGATGAGAAGATACAAAAAAACCACCCAAATGGCCTTGATTGCAAAAAAGCTCAGCTGTGAAATTGCCTACGTGCGCAACATCCACGTCTTTTGGTTCCAAATCAACAGAGCTTAATCCTTTTGAGATGGTGTCTTGAAAGACATCCATAAGATCCAATTCATTTCTATACCAGTTCTGCGCAAAGTCAGACTGATATCCCCCTAATATATATACACGTTCTTGCATGACTTAATTATATGCACGATTTAACTTGATTGAAAAGAAAAAGCTAAGTGGGTATAAATTGAAACTTGTACTAAACTGAACTGAAAAGTCTTAAATATTTATATGCAAACTAGTAAGATAATTGATCAATTACGGTTGCCCGTTATTGTTGCTCCAATGTTTTTAGTTTCAGGCCCTGAGCTTGTCATTGCTAGCAGCAATGCAGGATTAATTGGATCCTTTCCCGGTCCAAATGCAAGAACCACCGAAGAGCTTGAGCAATGGATGCAGCAAATTAATGCATCTACTTCAAACCCTTGGGCTTTTAACATGATTACTCACAAGACCTATGATCGGTTTGATGAAGAACTTGAGTTGGTCAAGCAGTTTCAACCAATGATAGTAATTACTGCACTTGGCAGCCCAGAGAGAGTTATCGAGGAAGTCCATGCATACGGAGGAAAGGTTATTGCCGACGTAAACAATATTAACTTTGCAAAAAAATGCGCACAAATGAATGTAGATGGAATGGCTCTTATCTGTCATGGAGCAGGAGGTCACACTGGTAATCTGTCGCCCTTTGCATTTAGTTCTTATGTCAGAGAGTTTTTTGATGGCATCATCGTTTTGGCTGGTTCAATCTCGACTGGAGATCACATCAAAGCAGCTCAATTAATGAATACAGATCTATGCTATATGGGCACAAGGTTTATTTCGGCCACCGAAAGTCAAGCGGTGGATGAATACAAAGAAATGGTTATTCAATCAAATTATAATGATCTAAGAATGACAAATCTTTTTACTGGTGCGCAAGCTTATTACATGAAAGACAGCATCATTAAAAATAATCTAGATCCTGATAACCTGGATTCTAATCTGGATGGTTTCAACGTATCTGCCTCACAGGATAAGATTAGGGCATGGAAAGATATTTGGTCAGCTGGGCAAGGGGTTGGTTTAATTAAGAAAATAGAAAGCGTAGAATCTATAGTAAAGGAACTCGAAACAGAGTTTTTTAAGGGGTGACCATGGAAGTTAAGAAGACAAATACAATTAAACCAACAATTAAAACGTATGATCACCCTTATCTAAAAGATGCGTGGGTTCCAAACTATGATGAGTACCAAGTCACTGATTTAAAAGCATTAGGCGACATCCCTGAAGACATTGAAGGATCCTATTTTAGAAATACAGAAAACCAAGTCCATGAGCCAATAGGTCGCTTTCACCCCTTTGATGGAGATGGCATGATCCATTCAATTAATTTTAATAATGGAAGGGCAAACTACACCAATAAATTTGTTCGCACAGAAGGTTTTTTGGTGGAGCAAGAAATGCAGAAATCCATGTGGGCTGGCCTCATGGAAAGAACTGGCTCTTCCACACTTCCTGGCTGGGGTGCACAAGGTGGAATCAAGGATTCATCGTCTACAGACATAACAGTTCATGGGGGAGAAGCGCTTTCAACTTTTTATCAATGTGGAGAAGGATACCAATTAGATCCATACACCCTTGAAACTGAAAGAAAAGCATCATGGGTGCCTGTTGGAGGTTTATCTGCACATCCCAAGGTAGACTTAGCAACTGGCGAGCTAATGTTTTTTAACTACTCAAAACAAGCTCCATATTTAAATTATGGAGTGGTTGATAAAAACCAAAACCTTAAGCATTTTGTTCCCATTGAATTGCCCGGTCCAAGACTGCCGCATGATATGGCATTCAGTAAAAATTATTCCATCATTAATGATTTGCCACTTTTTTGGGATCAAGAGATGCTAAAAAAAGGTGTGCATGCAACAAGATTGCATGATTTGCCATCAAGGTTTGCGGTTATTCCTAGGTATGGCAATCCAGAAGATATTCAATGGTTTGAAGCTGATCCAACATACGTACTGCATTGGAACAATGCATACGAAGTAGGAGATGAGCTTATTCTAGAAGGGTATTTTCAAGAACATCCATGGCCAGAAAATTATATAGATGCACCTCCTGGTTTAGAGCGCATGATGGCTTTTTTAGATTTCTCTTTACTAAAGCCTAGATTGCACCGATGGAAGTTTAATTTAAAAACAGGGGTTACCAGCGAAGAAGATATTGATGATGCAACAATAGAGTTCGGAGTCATCAATCAGCATGTTGCTGGAGTTGAGCATAGATATACCTACAGCATGATCCCTACCAAAGGACATTTTACTTTTGATGGCCTCACCAAATTCGACCATCACAGTAAATCTTCGAGTAAATATGTTTTTGAGGACCACGTCTTTATTAGCGAAGTGAGTTTTGCACCAAGAACAGATTCTACCGACGAGGATGATGGTTACTTAGTAACAATTAGCAATGATGTTAAAGAAAAAAGTTCTGCATGTTTGTTATTCGATGCTAAAAATATTGAACACGGACCTGTGTGTGAAATTCCATTGCCTCATCATATTTGCTCAGGAACCCATGCAACCTGGGCACAGAAAAACGAACTAACTAAATAATTCCATGAACCCTGTTTTCATTGTTGATTCCACAAGAACTCCAAGAGCTCGCGCCAATGATAAAGGCAGCCTTAATAAACTTAACCCATATGAGTTGTTGGATATCTTGTATAAGGACATTGAGCAGAAAAATTTTTTAAATCTAAATTCTATTGATGAGGTTATTTTGGGTTGTGTAACACAGCACGGAGAACAAGCAGGTAATATTGCAAAAAGCTCATCCCTTTTTTCCGGATACCCTGATTCAATTTCAGGCTTAACCATTAATAGATTTTGTTCTTCAAGCCTAGATGCAATAAACCTTGGCTATTTAAAAATTCAATCTCAACAAGCTAACAATGTAATTACTGGGGGGATAGAGATGATGTCTAGAGTTCCTATGCTTTCAGATAATGCAGCAATTTGGAGTGATGTTACTTTAGCAACTCAAGCAAAAATCTTTTTAATGGGGAGTGGCGCGGATCTAATTGCCAGTCTTTTTAATATCTCTAGAAGTGAAGTAGATATGCAAGCGCTTAAGTCTCAACAAAGAGCAGCCGAAGCACAAAAGAATGGTCACTTTAAATCCATTGTCACAGTCCTCAACGAGCAAAAATCGATAAACTGCCATCAAGATGAATGCATTAGGCCAGATACCTCTTTTGAGAGCTTATCCTCGCTTGATCCAAGCTTTAAGAAATTAGGTGAGCAGGGCGTAGATCAAGCTCAGCTCAATCTTTTTCCTGACTTGAAAGAAATTATTCATGTGCATACCGCAGGCAATTCTCCTGCAATGGCAGATGCAGCATCTATGACACTACTCTCAAATAAAAAAATTCAAGAAAATGGGCAGATTGCTCGAGCAAAAATTATTTCTGTTGTTACTGTTAATGATGATCCTTTGCTAGTTTTATCAGGCTGTATGTTGGCTACACAAAAAATACTTGAACAAAATAACCTTAAAGTTGCAGACGTAGATTTATTTGAGATACATGAAGCGTTTGCCTCGACCATGATTCATTGTCAGCAAGAATTAAACATAGGGGATGAAAAACTAAATGTTAATGGTGGTTGTATTGCGCTTGGCCACCCAATGGGAGCAACTGGTTCTATCATGATGTCGACACTGATTGATGAGTTAGAAAGACAAGATCTAACAACTGGTATTGTTGCCACAAGCGGCGCAGCTGGGGCTGGAACAGCTATTTTAATTAAAAGATTGTAGGCAAAAAAAAGCCCCACTATAAAGTGAGGCTTTAAGATTCTTATCTAATCAGATTAAAAATTGTAATCCAACTTAACAGCTATGTTTTTTGGTCTAGCATAGATAGCATCGTAAGCTATTCCATCAAGGGCTCCGCCTGAAGCAAGCCTTACAAATGTTCTTGCAAGAGGAATAGTTCCGCCAACTACCTTGATGCGCTCATCAGTTAAGTTATCGCCGATCAATGAAATTCTCCATTTACCATCTGAACTTTCTAAACCAAGTACTAGCCCAACTTTAGAATAGCCACTTTCTTTGATATTTTTATCAAGGTTGGTAGTGATGAAATACTCTGATGAATAGTCAACATTTAAGTTGGCATCAAAGACCCAGCTATTTGATAAAACAGTATCGTATGCAAAACCAGCATTAGCTGTGTCTTCAGGCGCAAGAATGACACTAGCGCCAGTTCTGTCACAATAAATACCATTTGTGGCTGGTTCCTTGTATGCGCACTGACTGTCTTTCCAATCAGTAAATTTATAGTCTAGACTAGCCATAGAGGCGTAGAATTCTAAGTTATCAGTAATTAGATACCTGCCTTGCATTTCGAAACCATCTAATTCTGCAGCTGAAGCATTTCCAACTTTAAAACCTAATACACCATCAAATACACTTGTTTGGAGGTTGTCATATTCAGTTGTAAAATAGGTGAAATCAAATGAAGCTCTGTCTGATTTCATTTTATAGCCCCATTCAATATTTGTAGCTTCCTCCTCTTCGAACTCCCATCCACCTTCGCTGGAGACTAATGGAGTTCCGGGTATTGAGTTACCACGAATATCAAATCCGCCTGCTTTAGAACCTTGAGTGTATGAAACATACATTTGAGAGTTATCAGATAAGTCATAGCTTAAGCGGACCATTGGATCAAAAGAGTTTTCACTTCTGCTGCTTGCTATATTGTGCGGACCAACATTTAAAACACCTGCCCATAAAGCATTTAATAATGGTGAACCATCTAGCGCTGTACCTGTTCCATCTAGAGTTAACTTTCTACTTCCATCTTTATCTTCGCTGGAATATCTTGCACCAACTGTTAATCTCCAATTGTCTTGTAGATTAATATCAGCTTGGCCAAAAATAGAAAACATATCTGAGGATTGAGCATAAAGCCTATCCCAATTTGTTCCTACCAAAAAGGAAACTGGAGGTCCTGCAAGAGCAAGAAAAGATCCCAATGGAACATAATCAGTTACATCAACATCTGCTGTTTGAAAATATGCACCAATAATGTAGTCAACGTCTTCTCCGCCAGGTGAGGTATAGCGAATTTCTTGAGACCATTGGTCATACTTTTCTGTTTGATTAGTCCCATCTAGTATTTCAAGACCAACATAGTCCACATCAAGAACTTCATATGAATCATATTCAACATGACCTGTAATTGAGGTTAGTGTGCCACCACCATCCATTGGATAGTTAGCAGTTAACACAAAATTGTCCATCGTATTTTGACTAAAAGTTTCTCCACTAGATCTAACCCAATTTTCAGTTGTTTCAACTGCAATGGGTCCAGCAAACACAAGACCATAGCCATCTTGTGGTGCAATAGCTTCCATGGCATAACCCAGAGAATCAAAATCAGCTGTTTCAACTTTAAGGTTGTAGTCTACATCTCCAGACGTCCATGCAAGCTGCCCTCTGATATATGTTTCATCTCTTTGCGGCTCTAGCCTTTTCATTTTTGTGTTAGTAATCCAACCGTCCATTTCTCTTGTTGAAACTGTCAGCCTTCCAAGAAGATTATCGGATAGCGGGCCAGATAAAACTAACAGGGACTGGTCTTCGCCGTGCTCAGACTCATGAGATGTAGAGAATTTACCCTCAAATTCTTCAGTTGGTTTTGCTGAAGTAACGCTTACAGCTCCACCAATTGCATTTTTACCAAACAAGGTAGGTTGAGGGCCTCTTAAAACTTCCACTCTTTCTAAATCAACAAGCGGAGTTCTTGCTAATTGACTTCTGGGATAAACAATACCATCAAAATTCATAGGCACAGATTGCTCAAAACCTTTGTTGGCACCCGATCTAACTCCACGAATAGAAATAGATGTATCAATTTGAGTTTCAACAACCATAAAGTTTGGAACTGAAGCTGAGAGTGACTGAAGGTTATCAACGCTTCTATCAGCGATATCCTCTCCAGAAATTGCTGACACAGAAATTGGAACATCCTGAAGGCTTTGCTCTCTTATTTGAGCAGTTACAACAACTTCTTCAAGAACTTGTGTGAAAGCAGATGGTGATGAAATTAATATTACTGCAACAAGAGCTGCATTTAAAAGACGTGAAATGAACATAGTTTTCCCAATTAAATTAACTACTACAAATATAACTAAGAATCACCTTGAATCCAAATTTTTTACCCTAGAGTAAGTCAAGCATTTGCAGACTTATATATTAATGTGTTAGAAAGCAGACATGAAATTTCAATCAGCAATTACCCATTGCTTTAAAAATTTCTTATAGCCTCTATCATCACTTTCACTTTATCAGGCTTAATATCAGGGGTGATGCCATGGCCTAAATTAAATATAAAGCCAGGATAATCCTGCATCAATCTGCAGATATTCTGAGTCTCGCCCCAAATCGCCTCATCGGATTCAAGTAATATTTTTGGATCAAGATTGCCCTGAATCGCAAATTTGTTTTTAAGACTATTTGAAATTTCTGCAAGATCATTCTGCCAATGTAAGCTGAGGGCAGAAAGCTCTTGAAAGGCTAAGTCAACAATTTTTTTCTTTGGAGCTTTCTCAAACAAGATAATTGGTAACTCTGCTGTTACCGGATCAGCCTTCAAAAGTTTTGCAAGTTGTTGAGTGTAATTTAAAGAATAAGTTTCTAAGTCTTTTATTGATAACAGATCAGCCCATGAATCAAAGATTTGAAAAGCGCAAACTCCACTCAATGCTTGTTGTTTTAAATATTCGAAGCAAGCTTGGGTCAACACCTCTAAGAATTGTTGCAGCTCTAGAGGATGCTCCACCATAAAATCTTTTGTTTTTTGAAAATTTTTAGAACCCCCGCCTTCAATGGAGTAGGCTGCAAGAGTCCATGGACTTCCGCAAAACCCTATTAATGGCAAATCTTTTGGTAGCACTTTTCTAGTTTCTTCTACCGCTTTAAAAACATAGCCAAGAGCATTTACATCAAAAGATTTTAGATTGTGAATATCCGCAGGAGATGAGATAGGGTTGCTGAATTTAGGACCTTCACCCTCGTGAAATGCTAGCCCAAGATCAAAGGCATCTGGAATGGTTAAAATATCAGAGAACAGTATAGATGCGTCTAATCCAAACCTATCAATGGGTTGAAGTGCGAGCTCTGCACATGTTTTTGGTTGCTTGCACATATCAAGAAAATTTGAATAATTTTTTCGAATAGCTTGATATTCAGGCAAGTATCTACCGGCTTGACGCATCAGCCATACAGGATGTATTGTGTTTGGTTTCTGCTCTAAGGCCCTTAAAAATTTTGAATCTTTCATTTATGAAACAAATTGTATGATACTTTTTGCTGCTTCTCTTCCTTCCCATATTGCAGTCACCACCAGATCAGAGCCTCTGACCATATCCCCACCAGAAAAAATTTTTGGATTAGATGTTTGAAATTTAAGTTCTTGTTTTTCTGGAGCCATGACTAATCCAGCATTATTAGTTTGGACATTAAATTCTTGAAACCAATCAGCTGGACTTGCTCTAAAACCAAAAGCAATCACAACCTCATCAGCTGGATAAATTTTTTCGCTCCCAGGAATCGGAACGGGTATGCGTCTCCCATTTTGATCGGGTTCGCCCAGTTTAGTTTGAATTGTTCTAATGCCTTCGACTCTTTCTTGACCAGTAATTTCTATTGGTTGAATATTAAATTCAAATTGCACGCCTTCTTCTTTTGCATTAACCACCTCTCTTCTAGAACCAGGCATATTTTTTTCATCTCTTCTGTATAAGCAGGTAACTGATTTAGCGCCTTGTCTAATCGCAGTTCTGTTGCAGTCCATGGCGGTATCCCCACCTCCAAGGATTACCACATCCTTGCCTTTAAAGTTAATGTACGCAGATGCATCTTGTTCAAATTTTAAAAGTTGATTGGTATTGCCTATAAGGTAATCAATTGCTTTGTGAGCCTGTGGCAATTCTTCTCCCTTGAATCCACCCTCCAAAGAGGTATAAGTTCCCATGCCTAAAAATACTGCATCATATTTTTTATGTAGTTTTTTAAACGTAATATCTTTGCCAATTTCTTTGTTCAGATGAAATTTAATCCCCATCTCTTCAAGAATCTTTCTTCTGCGACGCACAACACTTTTTTCTAATTTAAATTCAGGAATGCCAAAAGTCAGAAGGCCACCAATTTCTGGTTGTTTGTCATAAACATCGCAATGAATGCCAGCCCTAATTAAAATATCTGCGCATCCTATGCCTGCAGGCCCAGCTCCAACAATCGCGACTTTCTTTTTGCTCCAAGTTCGACTGCTTAAATCAGGTTTCCAGCCCATTTCTATAGCTTTATCTGTAATATATTTTTCGATGTTTCCAATACTGACAGCTCCAAAACCATCGTTTAAGGTGCATGCACCTTCACACAGCCGATCTTGAGGGCAGACCCTGCCGCACATTTCAGGAAGAGAATTAGTTTGGTGACATAAATCAGCAGCTTCTAAAATATTCCCTTCGTTCACCAGTTTCAGCCAATCAGGAATGTAATTGTGAACAGGGCATTTCCATTCGCAATAAGGATTTCCACAATCTAAACACCGATGAGATTGATTCGATGCCTCTGGCTGGTTGTAATCACCATAAATTTCAACAAAATTAATTTTTCTTTCTTCAATATTTTTTTTATTAGGGTCATATCGGCCTACATCTAAAAATTGGAAATCATTTTTGAGTGGAACATGCTCAACATACTCAGACCTGGATTTAAAATTCTCAGAAGCTGAGATTGTTGAGGCAGGAATTGTATTTTGATTTAATAGTTCTTTTTGCCATTCTAGCAGCATGACTTTAGCTTCATTTAGGTCAGTAATTGGAGCAAAGGATTTAGTGACATATTTTCTATTTAATCTAATTTTTCCATAAAAGTATGGAGAGCGTGGCTGAGTAAAGAGCATCAGACCCTTATCAATTTTATATTGTTTATTCTTTGCGCTCATTTATTGGCAATACTTATGCGTGGTATGTATGACATAGTATGACATTATCGTGTTAATATGTATAACCTTATGCTGCAAAAGACTTCAGAATTATCGTTATACAGCGAAGCCCAAGCCAAAGACAATTGCGGCTTTGGTTTAATTGTTAATCGTCATGGCACTCTTAATCGAGACGTTGTAACTCGCTCAATTGCTGGTCTTACCAGCATGACCCACAGAGGTGCAATTGGCTCAGACGGTAAAACCGGAGATGGTTGCGGGCTCTTATTCGATTTAAATCAAGGCTTCTTCCAAAAGCGAATAAAAAAAGAGTTAAATATCCAGCTACCAGAACTCTTTGGCATAGCACAAATTTTTTCATCAGGCGCTTTAAAAAAAGATATAGCAAAAATTAAAACAATTCTAGAATCTGAAAATTTACATTTTGTTTGTTCGAGAGAGGTTCCCACTGACACATCCATCCTTGGAGAAATTGCACTAGAGTCTTTGCCAAATATCAATCAAGTTTTTATTGCCCCCATTTCCAAAGACTTTAACAAAGAAAGGTTTGAATCATGCCTCCTTCAGGCAAGAAAAAAAATTGAAGAAATCTACAGCAATGATGAAAAATTATATATTTGCAGCATGTCGAGTCAAACGATTGTTTATAAAGGGTTGATGCTACCAAACTCTATAAGCAGTTTTTACAAAGACATCAAAAAGAAATCTTTCACTGCAAAAATTTGTCTTTTTCATCAAAGGTTTTCAACCAATACCCAGCCAAGATGGCACCTAGCTCAGCCTTTTAGATTACTTGCCCACAATGGAGAGATTAATGCTATCAGGGGAAATAGAAATTGGGTTAAGGCTCGAGCCTCTAAATTCTCGACTCCACTGATCCCTGGTATTGGGAATTTTAAATCTTTGGTTAATGAAACTGGCTCCGACTCCTCTGCGTTAGATAACATGATTGAGCTGCTGGTAAAGGGAGGGATTAATTTCTTCAGATCGATAAGAATGGTTCTGCCTCCAGCTTGGCAAAATATTCATACCATGGACCCAGAGGTCAGAGCTTTCCATGAATATAATTCCATGCATATGGAAGCTTGGGATGGCCCTGCAGGCATTGTTATGTCTGATGGTGAGTGGGCAATTTGTGTCTTAGATAGAAATGGGTTGAGACCTGCTCGATATCAAGTATTAACAAACGGAATGATAACTGTTGCCTCAGAAACTGGTATTTATCCCGTATCAGATGAGGAGGTTTTGCAAAAAGGGCGGTTAAGTCCAGGTGGTATTTTTGCTGTAAATACAGAATCAGGAGAAATTCTAGATCAACATATTATTGATGACCAGCTAAAACAAAATAAGCCTTACCGAGAATGGTTAAAAAAATCTGCTATTTACCTTGAATCAACGCTCGATGCTTTCGAGGGTCCAGGCATTAAAAAAATGCCTCATTCTGAATTGATTAAATCTTCAAAACTTTTTTCTCTTTTTAATGAAGAAAGAGTATCAGTTATCAAGCCCCTAGCTCTAGATGGCTTAGAGGGAACGGGTTCCATGGGTGATGACACTGCATTAGCAATGTTAAGTTCCATGCCTCGTTCTATTTATGATTATTTTAGACAACAGTTTGCTCAGGTTACAAACCCTCCGATTGACTCTTTACGAGAATCAAGCGTGATGTCATTAGAGGCTTGTTTTGGTCCAGAGCTAAATATTTTTGAAGAAACAAAAGATCATGCAAAAAGGATTGTCAGTACCTCTCCGGTTCTTTCGCATAAAAAATTATCTTCTTTGCTTAAAAATCCATATTTTTCTTCCAAAACTTTTGATCTTGAATATTCTTCAAAAACAAATTTAAAAGATGCATTACATGTTTTGACTAAAAAAGTTATCTCTTCAGTGCGAAAAGGAGAGGTGATTATTCATTTAAATGAAAAGTTACCCGATGACAGCAAACTTTCAATCAATGCGCTCTTAGCGGTTGGTTGCATTCATCAAGAGCTAGTAAGGCTGGGCCTTAGGTCTGATGCAAACCTTATAATAAGTTCTGCAACAGCAAGAGATACACATCAGATTGCATGTTTAATAAGTTTTGGAGCAACAGCTGTTTATCCTTGGCTTGCTTTTCAAACTATTCTGGATCTCACTCATCGAAAGGAGCTTAAGGGTAGCCCAACAGCTAATTGTGCAAAATACCGCAAAGGAATAAATAAAGGCCTGTTAAAAATTATTTCTAAAATTGGTATTTCTACTATTTCTAGCTATAGAGGATCTCAATTGCATGAGATTGTTGGTCTAAATTCTGACATTGTGAATCTATCATTTACAAATACCGTTAGCAGAGTTGGCGGCAAAACATTTGATGATTTAGATAATGAAATGCGATCCTTGCATGATTACGCTCACTCTAATGTGAGCGAAATAGGTTTAGGTGGCTTGCTGAAATTCGTTCATGGTGGCGAATATCATGCATACAATCCCGAGGTGGTAAAAAAACTCCAAGAAGCAGTAAAAACGGGCTCAAAAGATGCTTATCAAGAATATGCAGATCTTGTTAATTTTAGACCTCCTGCCATGTTAAGAGATTTAATGCAGCTAAGATATCCAAAAAAACCAAAGAAAACCAAAGCAGCTCCTACCAGTGAATTATTAAAAAAATTTGATTCTGCTGGCATGAGCCTTGGAGCCTTGTCTCCAGACGCTCATGAAACACTAGCTGAAGCTATGAACAGCATGGGAGCGCGTTCTAATTCTGGCGAGGGCGGAGAAGCCAAGGAAAGATATGGCACAAGTAAGATGTCAAAAATTAAACAAGTAGCGTCAGGACGCTTTGGTGTTACTCCTGAGTATTTAGTAAATGCAGAGGTTCTCCAAATTAAAATTGCTCAGGGAGCTAAACCAGGTGAGGGAGGTCAATTACCTGGAGGAAAGGTGAATTCACTGATTGCTAAACTCAGATACTCTACCCCCGGGATCACTCTTATTTCACCTCCACCCCATCATGATATCTACTCCATTGAAGATTTAGCGCAACTCATTTTTGATCTTAAGCAAGTAAATTCAAAAGCGCTCGTTTCGGTAAAATTAGTTTCCGAACCAGGAGTTGGAACCATCGCTGCTGGAGTGGCTAAGGCCTATGCTGATTTAATTACTATCTCAGGTCATGACGGGGGCACGGGTGCTAGTCCTCTATCTTCAATTCGCTATGCTGGCTCTCCTTGGGAGCTTGGATTGTCTGAAGCTCATCAAGCATTGAGGGCAAGTAATTTAAGGCATAAGGTTCGATTGCAAGCTGATGGCGGATTAAAGACTGGTCTAGACGTTGTAAAGGCAGCCATTCTTGGGGCTGAATCTTTTGGGTTCGGAACGGGTCCTATGATTGCAATGGGCTGTAAATACTTAAGAATTTGCCATCTAAACAATTGCGCTACAGGCGTAGCAACTCAACGAAGGGATATCATCGATCATCACTATGTTGGTGAGAAGGAAAGAGTTATCAACTACTTCACATTTATTGCAAATGAGGTTCAAGAAATTCTTGCTAAGCTTGGTGTTCCAGATATCGAATCAATTATTGGTCAAACTCAGTATTTAAAAGATATTACTCAGCTTGATCCTCGCACACAAAACATTAATTTATCTCCAATTCTTTATTCTGATAAAAAATCCTCTGCGCCTCATTACTGCACTACTAAATCCAATGATCCATGGGACAAGGCGGAGCTAAATTCAAAAATTCTTAGAGACTTAAAGCCCTCTATTGCTAAAAAAGAAGAATCAGAGTTTTCATATAATATTTCTAATCGTGATCGATCTATAGGAGCTCAAGCCTCAGGCCTCATTGCATCTTTGTATGGTGAAAGGGGACTCAAGCGAAAGCAGACTTTAAATTTTACAGGCTCTGCAGGTCAAAGCTTTGGCGCATGGAACGCATCAGGTCTGAACCTAAGATTGAATGGTGATGCTAATGATTATGTGGGGAAAGGCATGAATGGGGGCAAGATTGTTATTTCTAGCTCGGGTGAATATGCCTCTCAGGATGCTCCAACGGTTTTAGCTGGTAACACTGCTTTATATGGTGCAACTGGAGGCGATCTTTATGTTGGAGGCACTGTGGGCGAAAGATTTGCAGTTCGAAACTCTGGCGCATCTGCTGTGATTGAAGGAGCTGGTGATCATTGTTGCGAGTATATGACAGGCGGACATGTAACAGTTTTGGGCAGTGTTGGCTCTAACTTTGGTGCTGGTATGACAGGAGGTTTTGCATACGTGCTTGATACAAACAGACGGTTCTTTGATCAATGTAATAGAAGTTTAATTAATCTTGATAGAATTGTCAGTGAAGAGATGGAGTCACACAGGAAATTTCTAAAACAAATAATTGCACGACATATTAAAGAAACTAAAAGTGAGAGGGCAAAGCTAATCTTAGATGAATTTGATAGATATGAACCATCTTTTTGGCTAGTATCTCCAGCAGCGTTGAATATTCAAGACCTTCTAAAAGCAACCACAGCAAACGCTGCCTAGCCTAGTTTTTAAGCGCTTTTTTTAGATGCATAGCATTAAACGAATCAGTCACTATTCCTTTTGAAATTCCATCAAGAAGCACTAAATTTAATTTTCCAGCTTTCATTTTCTTATCTCTAAATATAAATGGCTTCAATTCCATGTATTTGTATTGACCAAGAGAAAGATCAAATTGATAAGACTCTAATAAAGATTTAATTTTGATTAAGTCTCGTGGAGAAATTAGATTTTCCAGACAAGAAATTTTACTTGCTACTAACATGCCTTTGGCTACAGCTTCTCCATGCAGTATTTTTTTGTATTTACCTTCAGCTTCAATTGCATGACCAAAGGTGTGGCCAAAATTTAAGATTGCACGTACGCCATTTTCTTTTTCATCCTTAGTCACAATCTTGGATTTAGTTTTAATAGATTCAAAAATAATCTCTTCAAGGATCTTACCGTTTTTGGATTGAATTTCTGCAGCGTTATTTTTTAGTAGTGCAAGTAAGTATTTATTTTGGATCAAACCATACTTTATAACTTCTGCTAAACCTGCCTTAAATTCTCTTTCAGGAAGAGTACTCAACACCTCAGTATCAATGATTACCCCTTTTGGATTATAAAATGCACCAACAAGATTTTTTCCAGTTGGAATATTAATGGCAGTTTTTCCGCCGACAGATGAATCTACCTGAGCTAACAATGTGGTTGGTATCTGAATAAATTGAATGCCCCTCAAGTATGAGCTAGCAACATATCCTGAGATATCTCCGATAACGCCACCACCAACAGCAATAATGACATCAGATCTATCAAAATTATTTAATGCTAAAAAATTAAGAATTTTTTGAAAATTTTGAATAGATTTGGTTTTCTCTCCTTGTTTTAAGGTGAGGGTTGAAATTTTGGTAAAGTTTTTGCAGATTGAGTATACGTTTTTAGTAATACTTGATGGAATTCCATCATCTGAAATTACCAGTGCTTTTGCATGGTTTTTTAACAGAGGCGCCAGATTTTTCTTTGAGATGGTTTTTTTACCAATTAGGATCTTATATTTATTTTCTTGGCGTCCAGCAAATAATTCCCTAGCCATAGTTTTTCACTAGTTTCACTATTTCATTGGCAACCTGTGAGCCGCTCTTATTCTCTGTATCGATAATGTGATCAGCCACTGCCTCATAAAGAGATTGCCTTGATTCTTGTAAATCAGCCAATACTTTTTCAGGGTCTTGATCTTTCAGTAAGGGGCGATCTTTATCCTTTGAAGTTCTTTCTACTTGCGTATTGAGAGGTGTATGTAGATAAAAAACTGTGCCCCTGGATGCCAAAAGTTCTCTATTTTCCTCTTCAATGACTATCCCGCCACCTGTTGCAAGGACAATGGAATTAGAAGCAACCATGTCTCGTAAAATTGCAGTCTCCCGCTTCCGAAAACCTGCTTCACCTTCAATATCAAAAATCCAATCTATTGTTACGCCAGTGTTCTCTTCAATTTTTGCATCTGTGTCATGAAATTCTAAAAACAGCTCACTAGCCACAATTTTTCCAACTGTGGTTTTTCCGGAGCCCATAGGACCAACAATAAAAATATTCATACTTAGTATTTTAGATTGGAGATTCTATCATTTATAGGGGTAAAATAATTTTATTCATGCATCAAAATATTTTAGTATTAAAAACTGAATTTATATCTCTTTACCTAACACCATGATCAGATTTATAAATTGGATTTTTTCTGCATCCCTAATTGTTACCCTGCTAGCAATATTCACTATTTTGTCAGGATACTTTGTATTAAAACCAAATCTTCCAGAGATTAACCTGGTAGACCAAGATGTATTGCAAATCCCTTTAAAAATTTATACCTCTGATGGCATTCTGATTGGAGAGTTTGGAGATCAAAAAAGACGAACTATTGAATATAAAGAGATTCCACAAAATCTTAAAAATGCATTTTTAGCGGCTGAGGATGACCAATTTTTTGAGCATAATGGAATCAGAATCACTGCATTTATTAGAGCTTTTTATCAGTTAGTGCAATCGGGTGAAATTGTTAGTGGCGGCGGCACCATAACCATGCAGGTGGTAAGAGGTTACTTGTTAACGCGTGAACAAAAAATTATTCGTAAGATCAAAGAAATATATCTTGCATTTGAGCTTGAAAGCTCAGCAACAAAAGAAGAAATATTCTCTTTATATCTTAATACAATCTTTTTAGGTAATAGATCCTATGGTGTGGAGGCAGCTGCAAATAAATATTTTGCTAAGTCCATTGACCAGTTGACCCTTGCTGAATCTGCTTTAATCGCATCTTCAGCACAGCTTCCTTCTAGAATCAATCCAATCCGATCACCCGACAGATCAATTGTTCGGAGAAATTGGATCTTAGGAAGAATGTACAAACTTGGTTACATTGGAAGAGCTCAATTTCTGCTTGCAAAAACAGAACCAATTAAATTGTCGCAAGCAGATTCAAGCTTTGCTCTTGATGGGCGCTATCTTGCTGAAATAACTCGTCAAGCCATGATCGATAGGTATGGTTTATCTGTATATAAAGAAGGCTTATCAGTGTTTACAACAATAGATTCATCTCTTCAACAAGCCGCACTTAACAGCGTTTCTAAAAATTTATATGCCTATGATAAGAGGCATGGATGGAGAGAGCCAGAAAACTTATTGGCTGAGATACCAGAGTTAGTCTTTTCTGAGCTGAGCATTGGCAATACAGACATCCTATATCAAGAGTCCAATCTAGAAGACAATCTAGGCATGAATCAATTATTTGTTTCAATAATTAGAGATTACTTTGAAGATTCAGTTATTTCAGATGCTCATGCAAAAGGAATAGTGGTGGATGTTAAGCCAGAGAGGATTATCTACCTAAGCGATTCTTTTGAGCTAGAAAATTTAATCTGGGATGATTCATATAAGTGGGCAAGGCAAAGAATAAGCATCAACAAATTTGGGCCAATACCTCAAAATTTTTATGACATTCTTCGCCCCGGAGATCTGATTTACCTATCAGACCTCAATGGCCTAAATACTCTTGATCAAATCCCAGAAGCTGAATCAGCATTTATCTCAGTCAACCCCATCAATGGCGGAATTAAGGCTTACATAGGAGGATTGAATTTTTCAAAAAGTAACTTTGATAGAGTTAAACAATCATTCCCGCAGGCCGGATCCAGTTTTAAGCCATTTATTTACACCGCTGCATTTGCTAACGGTTACAAGGCATCGGATAAAATTAATGATGCCCCAATTATTTTTGAAGACTCAAATCTAGAAAGTAGTTGGCGCCCAGAAAATTACACAGGTAAATTTTATGGCCCCATTAGGCTTAGAGAAGCATTAGTCCAGTCAGTGAATCTAGTTTCTATAAAATTGCTAAGAGAAATGGGAATTCCATTAACTCAAAAATTTTTATCGAAATTTGGTTTCTCAACCGCGAGACTTGCTCCAGATTTATCATTGGCTTTAGGCTCTTCCAGCTTTTCCCCGGCTGAAATGGTTCGCGCATACAGTACTTTGGCTCATTCAGAAAAAAGAAATGGTTTATTTTTTATAGAAAAAATTATTAATAGAAATGGAGAGATTATTTTTGAACACCCATCTAACAAAACAGAAGAAAAAATTGATGAAAATTTAGATGCATTCCCCTGGTTTCAAACTCAACTTGCCGAGGAAACAAAACCTTTTTTCCTTTTACCACCGATAGGCGCTTCAGATGAAGCCATTGATCCAAGAGTTGCATTTATTACAAAAGATATTTTAAGAGAAGCGCTTGCAAGGGGAAGCAATGGAAGAAAGACCAAGGTTCTCAATCGAAATGACATCGCAGGAAAAACAGGCACAACCAATGATGCTATTAGCACTTGGTTTTCTGGTTTTCATAATAATTTAGTTACAACGGTTTGGGTCGGAACTGATGATTTCTCTTCATTGGGGGATAATGAATTTGGTTCCAGTATTGCATTGCCTACATGGATTGATTTCATGAAAACAGCTATTATTGATTTGCCTAAGGATGAGTGGAATGCTCCAGCTGGAGTATCATTCGTTCGAGTTGACCGAGAAACTGGCAATCCAACAGATGAGAGAACTACTAACTCCTATTTTGAAATCTTTCTAGATGAAGATATTTAGTGTTTAAAAATACTGGTTGAAAGCAAAGCCCAGTAATTTTCAATATAACTACTTGGAGTCTCTTTAAATTTATTTCTAATAAACCTTGAGATAATTCCTTCCATTACTGATGTAATTAAATGAGCACTCTGGCCTGCTGTTAATTGAAGAGCATCCTTATCTTGGGAGAGAATTTGTTTCATTGCAAGCTCTAACCTTTCATAAAATTGATTTACAGAATCAATAACATTCTGCTCATTTGGACCCAGAGCTTCTCTAGATAATATTCTTGCGAAACCCTTATTTTTTTCTAGAAAAATTAAAAAAAAGAAAAAGATCAATCTTGCTTTTTCTGCAGGATCAATTTTATTTTCCTTTTTAATTTCACCAACTTTTTGAAAAATTGTTTGGTCACAAAAAGTAAATAATTCAAGAAAAATTGATCGCTTGCTTGGAAAGTGCCTGTAAAGAGCTGCTTCAGTAATTCCACTTTCTGATGCTAGCACTGCAGTCGTTACTTTAGTGGCATCTCTTTCCTCCAAAAGTTTAGCGAGACTTTGTAAAATAATTTGTTTTCTGTCTTTTGCCATAACTTTAGCTTAGCTCAATCTGAATTGATTCATCAATTAATTTTAGTTGTTTTAGAAACATATTTTGTATTTCAAGCAATCTTTCAGGTGTATTGCCTTCAAATCTTAAAACAAGTTTAGGCGTTGTATTGGATGCACGAAGTAAGCCCCAGCCATCACTAAAGTTAACGCGCAAGCCATCAATAGTAATTTTCGTTCCATCTTGAAACTCAGCTTCATCTACAAATCTTTCCACAATTTCAAATTTTTTATCTTCGGATACATTTATATTCATCTCAGGAGTTGAGAATGCCTTAGGTAACCGAGCAAATATTTCAGAGAGTGGGGCCTTCGAGCAATTTAAAATTTCTATCAACCTAAAAGCTGAATAATGCCCGTCATCAAAACCATACCATTTATCATTAAAAAAAATATGTCCGCTCATCTCGCCAGCAAGCGGGGCACCAGTTTTCTTAAGGGTATTTTTGATATGAAAATGACCTGTGGGTGACATCAAAGGAATGCCACCCGCTTTATTAATAATGTCTCCAAGAAGGTTCGTGCACTTCACATCAAAAATGATTTCTTTGCCTTGATGATCTTTTAAAATATCTTCTGCAAATATCATTAATAATTGATCAGGAAAAACGACTTCACCTAAATTTGTTATTACTCCCAATCTGTCTCCATCGCCATCGAAAGCAACTCCTATATCAGCTGATTCGTCTCCAACAGCCTTAATGAGATCTTTTAGGTTTTCTAATTTTCCAGGATCAGGATGATGATTAGGAAAATCTCCATCAATTTCACAAAATAATTCTATTACTTCATGGCCAAGGGCGCGCATTAACATTGGAGCAATTTCTCCTGCGGCTCCATTCCCACAGTCAACCACAACTTTCATTTTTTTTGATTTTTTTTCAGCCTGTGAAACAACTTCATTTACATATTCACCCAGAAGGTCTGTTTTAATAATCTCTTTGCCTAGTTGAGTTACTTTAGGAAGCTCGTATGAAGCAAAGCTTAGTATTTCAGTGCCTGAGATTGGAGCATCGTTAATTACTGTTTTAAAACCATTGTAGTTTTTTGGATTATGGCTTCCTGTGATCATGACCCCAGATTTTGAGTCTAATTGTTTTGCAGCAAAATAAAGCAGAGGGCTTGTTACTAGGCCTACATTTACAATATTGATTCCAAGTTTCTGCAACTCTTTTGAAAGACAGACTAATAAATTTTCTCCTGACAAGCGACCATCTCTACCCAGAACTAACTCATTTACATTTTCCATCATGCATTTTGCTGCTATTGCATTGGCAATAATCTTTAGGGAGGTTTCATTGATCTGCTCAGGCACAGTGCCCCTAATATCATATTCTCTAAAAATAGATTGATCGATCATTTGAATTTTAATTTCATTATATGAGTTGTTTTGTCATAATAACTGAGACTTAAAACCATACACAACATGTTTCTAAATACAGACTCTAAATTTATTTGGCTCAATGGATGCTTTCAGCCTTTCAATGAAACAAATATTCATCTCTTAACGAACACTCTTCACTATGGGCTGGGTGTTTTTGAGGGCGTGAGAGCATACGAAACAAAAAATGGAGGGGCTATTTTTAGGCTTCATGAACACACTAGTCGATTATTTGATGCAGCTAAAAAAATTAATATTGAAATTCCCTATTCAATTGATGAATTATGTGCAGCTCAAAAGAATGCAATGGCTAAAAACAATCTTTTAGAAGGTTACATAAGGCCAATAGTTTTTCTAGGGCATGAATCTATGGGTCTGAGGTCGCAGGATGCACTATCAGTGAATGTTGCAGTTGCATGCTGGGAGTGGCCCTCCTACATGGATCCTGAAGCAAAAAAAAATGGAATTTCTGTTATTAAGTCTCCATTTCAGCAGTATGACAACCCTCTATATTCCAATAATAAGATTATCGGCACTTATGTTAATTCAATTATGGCCGTCAATGATGCTATTTCTAAAGGAGCTGAGGAAGCTATTTTGATGGATAAAAATGGTTACATTTCTGAAGGCAGTGGTGAAAACCTTTTTATTGTTAAAAATTCTAAGCTCATGACACCCAAAACTGACTTTTGTTTAAATGGTATTACTCGTCAAAGCGTTATCTCTATTGCAAAAAATATGGGGATTGAAGTGGAGGAAAAAAACCTTACATTTGATGATTTACTTGGTGCGGATGAAGCATTTTATTCAGGTACTGCAGTAGAAATTACACCGATTGCCAAGGTGGATAGTGCGGCTATTGGTAATGGAGCAATGGGTCCGATCACAGAAACCCTTCAAATGAAATACTCTGAAATCGTTTGTGGTAAAGATCCGCATTACTCTGATTGGCTGACGGCAATTTAATCTAAAAATTTAAATTGAATAAAAAATTAAATATCGCTATTTCTAGCTATCGCAGTGCTCCTTTTGGAGGAGGTCAGGGAATATTTATATACGAGCTCTCCAGAGCCTTGCAAACCTTGGGGCATAAAGTAGATATTATTTCAGGGCCGCCATATCCTAGCTTGGAACCAGAAATTAATCTCGTCAAATCTCCAGGACTGGATTTATTTAGCACTTTTATCTTCCGCGACAGGTTAAAAATTTTCTTTTTCAAAAAAGATAAATCCTTCGATGATTGGTATGAATTCCTCTCTGCATTATTTGGAGGATTTCCTGAGTTAAAAACTTTTGGCAACAGAGCAAATAAATTATTAAAGCAATCTTCCTATGACATAGTTATCGACAATCAATCAATCAGCTATGGAATGCTTGAAATCCAAAATACAATTCCTTTGATCGAAATTGTTCATCATCCAATTACCAAAGACTATAAGTACGATATCCAGTTCTCCAAAGGAATCATGCAAAAACTCTCCAAGTGGAGGTGGTTTTCTTTTTTAAAAATGCAAAAAAAAGTCGCCCCAAGGCTTAATGTGATTGCAACCCCCTCACATAATTCAAAAAAAGATATTGAAAAAGATTTTGGTGTACCCAGCAAGAATATTTCCGTTATTCAAAATGGCATTGATTATCAACAGTTTTCCCCTTTAGAAAAAATACAAAGATCTCCAGGGCAAATAATTACAACTGCCAGTGCTGATGTTCCTTTAAAAGGTCTTGATTTTACTTTGCATGCAGTTGCCTCCTTAAAAAAAGACTATCCTGAAATAAGACTAATTATTATTGGTGCTCCTAGGCCTGGCGGCCATTCTGAGCGACTGATTCAAAAACTTAAAATCGAGGCTAATATTTCTTACAAAACTAATCTTACAAGGGAGGAGATTGCAATCGAGTATGCTCAGAGCAATATTGCAATTGTAAGTTCCCTGTATGAAGGTTTTGGGTTTCCGGTTGGCGAGGCTATGGCCTGCGGAATTCCTCTAATAGCAACGAACGTAGCGTCTATTCCTGAAATTACAGGACCCTTCGCAGAACTTATCCCTGCTGAAAATTCTCAAGAAATTGAATCTTCAATAAGGGAGATATTTATTAATCCAGAAAAATTTCAGACTAGAGCTAATGAAGGAAGACAACATATAATAGATAATTTCGATTGGCAAAAAATTGCTCAATCATATGAAGAGCTTATTTACCAAACAATTAAAAATTTTAAATGCTAACTTTTGATTTTAGGAAAATTAACTTACCGTCAGAGCCAAAAGTCTTAGACGTTGGGTGCGGAGAAGGGCGTCATATTTTTGGTTGTCTGCATGAATTTCAAAATATATTTTGTATTGGGTTAGATCAGGACATTCCATCGCTTAGTAAATGCAAAGAAGGCCGAGAGTTTTTTAAAGAGCTTGATTCCAAGGCAACAGTTTTTATGCAGGGGTCTGTGTATAAGCTCCCATTTGAAAATAATAGCTTTGATTTAGTTATTTGCTCAGAAGTCTTAGAGCACCTTGAAGACTATCATGCTGCAATTGATGAGATTTACAGAGTTTTAAAGCCTGGAGGCAAATTCTTGCCGAGCGTTCCATCTTTTTGGCCTGAAAAGATTTGCTGGTCTCTTTCAGCTGCATATCAAAATATGCCAGGAGGGCACGTAAGAATCTTTAAAAAGAATCAAATGATTTCTGAAATTACCGATCATGGATTTAATTATGAGCGCTTCGAGCGGTTTCATGGTTTGCATAGTGCTTATTGGTGGTTGAGATGTTTGTTCTGGAAAAACCAGGACTCTAATTTTTTAGTAAAAATTTATAAAAAAATTCTTGAGTATCAAATTCTCCAAAATCCATCCTGGCTGAACTTTATAGAAAGATTAATTAATCCTTTGTTTGGCAAAAGCATTGCATTTTATTTTCAGAAGAAATGAAAGAATTACCAAATCCATCTGCCATTGATTCCACTTCACTTTCTGGATTAAATCATTTGGGGCAATTTTTAAAAAATACTCAACTAAATTCTGGAGCCATTCCATCAAATAAAAACAAATCACATGATCCATGGGATCACCTTGAAGCTGTCATGGGACTATCAACTTTAGGCTTTAAATCAGAGGCTCTCAAAGGATTGGATTGGATGGCGCTCAATCAAAATGATGATGGTAGTTGGTTTAATTTATATAATGATAACGACCCATTGGAGCTTAATAAGCAGACTAATTATGCTTCATACATCGCAGTAGCAGTATGGCATTTATATTTATTAACCACAGATAAAAACATCCTTCAAAAATATTGGCATCCTGTAAAACAAGGTATTTTGTTTTCACTTGCGCTACAAAATAATAATGGAGCCATTGCCTGGAACATAGATGAATCTGAAAAGGTTGATAATGATTATTTGTTAACCGGTTGCAGCTCAATTGCCAAAAGCATTGAATGCGCAATAGCAATTTCTCAGGTCTTAGAGGAAAAGGCTTGCGAGGCAGCCTGGAAAATTGCTCATTCTAAACTACTCATTGCTCTTGAGAGCCCCGCGGGGATTTTCGATCTTAAGAAAGATCGAAGTCGATTCTCAATGGATTGGTACTATCCTCTTCTAGCAGGCGTCGTGTCTGAGGAAAGAATTAAAGATCTAACCACAAAAATCAATAACTCCTTTTGGATCCGAGGTCTTGGAATTAAATGTGTAGAGGATGAGCCATGGGTGACCGTTGCTGAAACGAGCGAATGCTCAATTGCATTTAAAAAAATTGGTGAGACCCAGATTGCTGAAGAGCTTTTACAAAATGCTATTTCTATAGTCGATGAGCAAAGCATTCCTTTTATGGGGTGGCAGTTTGAAGAAAATATCTATTGGCCTGATGAAAAGCCAGCTTGGACTTCAGCGGCATGTATTTTGGCAGCAGATGCAATTAACAACCTTACCAATGCATCTATTCTATTTTTGAAGGAGCAATTTAAGTCTTAACAAGGCAAACAATTGTATCCACTCGTTCATGCAGCGTGAAACCATCTTTTAAAGCTTTTTGATAGATTAGAAAAGGTGCTTGGCCACCATCTTCAGGGCGCTCATAGATATCATGTATAACCAATGCCCCCTTTGTATCAAGTTTTGAGACCCAGTTATTATAGTCACTCATTGCAGATGTCTCAGTGTGACTGCCATCAATAAATAGTAAGCCAAGATTGATTGTCCAGGTTGGCGCCAATATATTTGCATTGGCAATAACCGGGATAACCCATTT